>Ga0209579_10000033_pt1 | contig 328638 bp, 305 predicted proteins | sample Coa_R1_2_FD_187152 | JGI IMG/M metagenome (GOLD analysis project Ga0209579, IMG submission 187152) | Surface soil microbial communities from Centralia Pennsylvania, which are recovering from an underground coalmine fire - Coalmine... | ecosystem: Environmental > Terrestrial > Soil >... | reverse complement strand
ACGCCTCGCTCTCTGATCAGGCGCACAGCTTCAAGCTTGAACTCCCGCGTAAACTTCCGACGCTCCATGAGCCACCTCCGGTCCCATTGTCACACCAAACTTGGTGTCTTCGGAACCGGGGGCAGGCCAGATAGCCTCAATGAGGTTGAGTTTTGGATTAGAAACGTTTCGCAGCATATCAATTCATTTCGACTGCCTGTCGCATCGGGAAATTTCTACCCAGACTTCGTCGCCAAATTAAAAGATGGACGATTTTTCGTAGTTGAGTACAAGGGCGAGTCGCTTGCGGGCAGCGGCGTTGACGATACAAATGAAAAGCGCGCTATCGGATTGAAATGGGAACGTGCCAGCGATGGCGGGGGCATATTCGCCGTCATTGAAAAGGACGTTGCGGGGCGTGATATGCGCCGGCAGTTGATCGACAAGATTGACGGAAAGCATTAGCAAGGAATATAATCCTTGACAGGTGGCGGCCGGCTCCTTACCTTCGCTGCCCATGCCCCACCCAGCCTCCATCCTGCCTTCGCCCTACCGCCCGCCGACGCGCGAGGAGATCGAGCGCGCGCGCGACATGTACGCGCAGGGCTTCACCGTCTCGCGCATTCTCGCGGCGACCGACATGAGCCTCGGCACCTTCTACCACTGGCTCGATGGAGGACCCCAAGCGGGGCCTCCATCCTCTTTGAGCGCGACATCGGGCAAGCCCGATGCGTCTTTGAGCGCGACATCGGGCAAGCCCGATGTCGATGGCGGGGCGGCCTACACGACGCTCTATCCGCCGCTGCCGCGCCGCCGCCGCGTCGTGGGAAAACGCCGGCGCCCGCTCAACGACACCACGCGCGTCTCGCTCGCCGCCAGGCTCTGGCGCACGGTCGAGCGCCAGGCGCGCGACATCGAGGAGCGGCTGGCGCGGCCCTCGGGCGCAACGGCGGAGCGCGAACGCGACATGCGCATGCTCTCGATGCTGGTGCGCAGCTTGCGCGAACTCTCCGCCTTCGATGCCGGCACCGCGCCGGGCGGCGAGGGCGCCGCCGCCGAGGAGGCGCCGCGCGACATCGACACGCTGCGCGCGGATCTTGCGCGCCGCCTCAACACGCTCATGGACGGCCTTGCCGCCCGTCGCGCCGACGCCGCGGACGGGCAAGACGGCCAGCGCGGCGGCATCGGACCGTCGTAGACGGTTGCCGGCCGCGCGCCGCGGCTGGGAGGGCTGAGCGCCAGAGCGAGAAGGGCCGGGAGCACGTGGCGCATCGGCATTCTCCGGCGTAGCCGCATGAACGCATCGAACATACCACCCCCGCGCCCGCGCCCATTGCCAAGGCAAGGGCGGCGCGGCACATCAGGCGCGGCGCAATGACCGACACCAAGACCAGACATCACGCCAAGGACAAGGCCAGGCACGAGGCGGTCCGCCTCTCGCATCCGGAGATCCGCGCCATCGTGCTCGGCATCATGCTGGCGATGTTCCTCGGCGCGCTCGACCAGACCATTGTCGCGACCGCCTTGCCGACCATCGGCCGCAGGTTCGGCGACGTCGGCGACCTGTCCTGGGTGGTGACGGCGTATCTTCTGACCGGCACCGCGGTGACACCGCTCTACGGCAAGCTCTCCGACATCCACGGCCGCCGCGCGCTGATGCTCACGGCGATCGTGCTGTTCATGGCCGGCTCGCTCGCCAGCGCGCTGTCGCGCAACATGGAGGCGCTGATTTTTTCCCGCGCCTTGCAGGGCTCCGGCGGCGGCGGGCTGGTGGCGCTGGCGCAGACCATCATCGCCGATATCGTGTCGCCGCGCGAACGCGGCCGCTACCAGGGCTATATCGGCGCGGTGTTTGCCGCCTCCTCGGTCGGCGGGCCGGTGCTCGGCGGCTTTCTCACCCAGCATCTCGACTGGTCGCTGATCTTCTGGATCAACATTCCGCTCGGCTTTGCCGCTTTGGGCATGACGGCGAATGCGCTCAAGCGGGTGCCGTTTCACGCGCGCAAGCACCGCCTCGACGTGCTCGGCGCCGTGCTGATGATGTCGGCCTCGGTGACGCTGCTGCTCGGCCTGTCCTGGGGCGGGCAGCACTTCGCCTGGATCTCGCCGGAGACCGGCGCGCTGTTTGCAGCGTCTGCGGTGCTGTGGGGCCTGTTCGCCTGGCGGCTGGTGGCGACGGCCGAGCCGTTTTTGCCGCTGAGCGTGCTGGCCAATCCGGTGGTGCGCTGCGCGGCGCTTGCCGGCGCCTGCAACATGGGAACGCTGGTCGGCATGACTATCTTCGTGCCGCTCTATTTCGAGGTGGTGCGGCATCTCACCGCCAGCCAATCCGGCCTCGCGCTGATCCCGCTGATGGGGGCGACCGTCATGTTCTCCACCATCACCGGGCGGCTGATGGTGCATGTCGAGCACTACAAGCGCGTGGCGCTCATCGGTCTCGCCGTGGCGCTCATCGCGCTTGGCGCCCTCGCCATCTGGCCGGCGGCGATGCCGATCGCGCTGGTGCTGACGCTGCTGTTCATCATCGGCGCCGGCCTCGGCACGGTGTTTCCGGTGTCCACCGTGTGCATGCAGAACGCCGTGCCGCAGTCGCAGATGGGCATCACCACGGGCGCCGCCAATTTCTTCCGCGCGCTGTTTTCGGCGCTGGTGGTGGCGATCCTCGGCGCCATCGTGCTCGGCGGCCTCGGCGGCGTCACCGGCATGTCGATCGAGATGCTGGCGCGCGCGGCCTCGAGCGCCGAGTTGAGCTTTGCCTTCCGCTTCGTGTTTCTCGCCTGCGCGCTGGTGCTGGCCTTCGGCATGGCCTTCCTCATCTCCATGGAGGAAAAGCCGCTGCGCGGACCGGGGCCCTCGGCCGCGGCCGAAGCTCCGACCGCGCCGGCAACGCCCATTCCGGCGGAGTGACCTAGAACGACTTCCAGTAGCGGCGGGCGCTGTCAAAAAGGCTGGCCGCCCAGTTTGTCGGCGTGTAGCACGCGGCCTGCGTCGGCAGCTGGCGCTGGCTGTCGCAATCTTGAGGCGTCACGCTGAAATCGTAGCCCTTGGACGCCATGCACTCGATGAGGTAGCGGCTCGCCGGAGCGTTCGGCTCGACCGCCTTGAACAGCGGATAGAAGCGCTCGGCCTGCGCCTCGCAGCCGGCCAGATCCGTGGCCTGGTCCGGAACGCAGCCTGCCAGCGCCAGCGCCAGGAGCAGAACGGCTTTGCGTATCATCGATTCCCCGCGCGCCTTTTTGCCAATCGCGATGCGGCATATAGCGCATATGGCCCTTAGCGCGCAGTTAAATGGGCGAGCGCGCGAAAAAAGGGGGGTCGAGGGAGGCCGAAAGATATGCAAGAAAAGACCATGGCGCCCGCGCAAAACCCGCAGTCCTTCACGCTCGACGATCTTCACGTCGGGCAGCGCTTTACCAGCGGCACCCACGCAATCGACGCCGGGCAGATCAAGGCGTTCGCCGCGCAATTCGATCCGCAGCCGTTCCATCTCGATGAGGAAGCGGCGAAGGCGACGCTGTTCGGCGGCCTTGCCGCCTCGGGCTGGCACACGGTGGCGATCACCATGCGGCTGCTGGTGAAATCGGGCCTGCCGCTCGAGGGCGGCATCATCGGCTCCGGTGGCACCATCGAGTGGCCGCAGCCAACGCGGCCGGGCGACGTGCTCACGGTCGAGAGCGAGGTGATGGAGCTCAAGCCCTCGCGCTCGCGACCCGATCGCGGCATGGCGACGGTGCGCAGCCAAACGCGCAATCAGCGCGGCGAGGTGGTGCAGGTCATCACCATGCGCCTGGTGGTGCCGCGGCGGGCGGGGTGAGGCCCGCACAAGGGCGAGCCGGCATTAAGACGCCGTAAAAAGCGCGGTGCGATTGCCGTACGGGCTCTTGCGCTCGCCTCGGCGAAGAAAAATAATCGGCGCTGAAATTTTGCCCGCAAAGGCGCGAAATTTCGGGGCGCGACTCGATTCACGACACAGAGCATAGGGAGACAACCGATGCATAGGCTGGTCATAGCGTTCGCCACCACGGCAGCGATTGTGCTGGCGGGCTCGTTGGCCTGGAGGGCCGAGGCGCAAACATCACGCGGCGCTTTCGGTCTACCGGCGGCGGCGCAGAATTTCAGCCCGATCGAAAAGGCCGCCTGCGGTCCGTACCGCGGCGCCCATTGCGGGCCGTTTCATCACTGGGTCTGCGGGCCCTACGGCCACCGCTGCTGGTGCGCGCGCTGCTGATCCGGCACGTTCAGACCCGAAAAAATGCGAGGCCGCCCACCGGGCGGCCTTTTGCTTTGGGTGCCACGGGCTTTCGCGCGCATTTGTGGAAAACTTGACAAAAATCCTAGGAAAATAGTCTTGACAGCGTCGCGCTCCTCCGCTATGAATAAAGCACGCTCCAAATTTGCGTCCCGCCGGCGCCAGGAAGGCGCCGGGAACTGCTTCCGGCAGGAGGCGTTGGTTTTTCCATTACGGCCGTTGACGCCCGAAGGGAGCAACCGATGCCAGCTTAAGAGAACGATCGCGTCGTCAAGAGTGCGACCGAGGCACGGCTCGGGATCACCGGACAGCACGTTCGCTACGTGCTCGGCTTTGGCACCGCCGGCGTGATCGCGTTGTTTGCGGTGATCTATCTGTATTTCTTCGTATAGAGGCCGAGGCGGCGGACCGTTACGAAGCAAGCAGGCCCAATTCGGCGAACGGGTCGGATCAAGATGTCGAAATTCTCTGACGACGGCCCGACCGACCCGAAAGCCGATTCGCTTGGCCGGCCGGAGGTGCAATACGTCCTCGTCGGCACCCTGATCGGGGCGATCCTGTTTTTGATTCTGCTCTCCGTGTTCACCACCACCTGAGCCGCTTTCGCCGCAGCCCATCAGTTTGCACCATGACCGAGATTTCGGACGCCGTTCTGCGCGCGCGGCAGATGTATGCCGACGGCGCGCCGCTCAAGGACATTATCGCGAGCACCGGCCTTACGCGGGAAATGCTTTATCGCTGGCTCGATGGCGGCGGCCTGTTGCCGCGTCTGCCGCGGCGCCATGGCGGACGTGAGCGTGCGCGCCGCAAGCGCGGCCGCGCCGCCATGATCGACCGCATCATGCGCGCCGCCGACCAGCAGGCGCGCGCGATTAGCAGACGGCTCGCCGAGGATGGTGTGCCGCTGACCGAGCGCGAGCAGCAGACGCGATCGCTCGCGGTGCTGGCCAGGACCATGCGCGAACTGATCGCGCTCGAAACCGCCGAGGCGGAGGCGCAGAAATTGCAGACCAAAGCCGATGACGATTCCATCCCACGCGACATCGACGAGCTGCGTCGCGAGCTTACGCGCCGTCTTAACGCGCTTCTCGATGCTCGACAGGCAGGCGCGCGACGAGGTTCTGAGCGAGCTGCTGCTGCCGATGCGGCCGGGGGAGATTGAAAACTTCAGCGGCGACTTCGGCAGCTTCGCCCACGACTATCAGCTTCCGCCGGCGGATGCTGGCTGGACCACCTGGCTGCTGCTGGGCGGCCGCGGCGCCGGCAAGACCCGCGCCGGCGCCGAATGGGTGCGCGGCATAGCGCTCGACGAGGGCGCCGCGGCGCACATTGCGCTGATCGGGGAAAGCGAGCACGACGCCCGCGAAGTGATGGTCGAGGGCGTCTCCGGTCTGTTCGCCGTACACCGGCCGCACGAGAGGCCGGCCTGGATTTCCTCGCGGCGGCGGCTTGAATGGCCGAACGGCGCGGTGGCGCAGGTGTTCTCGGCGGAGAATCCGGAAAGTCTCCGCGGCCCGCAGTTTTCCGCGGCCTGGTGCGACGAGCTTGCCAAATGGCGTCGTGCCGACGAGACCGCCCCCATCAACGGCTGGCGCTCCCCGCGTGAGCCGCTCGACGCCTTCGCGTCCTTTGATGGATTCTGATCTTTGCGCATGATCTTGCCCGAAAACGGTACCCGCTTTTCGGGATCATGCGCATGTAACGGGGACGTATCGCCCCCGTTCAGCCAGCGTTCACCGGCGCGCGCCTAAATCCAGCCTTATGCCGGTTTCCCGATCCTGTCATTCTCTCCTTCTGCTCGCCGTGTTTGCCGCCGACCCGGCACTCGCCGCCGGTCCTTCCGACCGCGTCTGCCTCGACAAGGCCGAACAGCGCGCTGCCGTGGCGACGCACATGGCGGTTCCGCTCGCCGAAATCGTGAAAACGCGCCGCGCGCAGGGCAACCCCGGCGAACTGGTGCGGGCGCGGCTTTGCCGGCGCGAGGGCGGCCTCGTCTATGTGCTGACTCTGCTGGGGCGTAGTGGCAAAGTGGTGCAGACGACTGTCGACGCCGCAAACGGCGAAGTGATCGGCGGGCGATAGCTGGAGCTTTAGCCTTTGCGCCTCCTCGTCATCGAGGACGACCCCGACCTCAACCGCCAGCTCGCCACCGCTTTGGGCGAAGCAGGTTACGTCGTCGACCGCGCCTTCGACGGCGAGGAGGGCCATTATCTCGGCGAGTCGGAACCCTACGACGCCGTGATCCTCGATATCGGCCTGCCGAAAATGGACGGCATTTCGGTGCTTGAATCCTGGCGCCGCAACGGCAAGGCGATGCCGGTCCTGATCCTCACCGCGCGCGACCGTTGGAGCGACAAGGTGCAGGGCTTCGATGCCGGCGCCGACGACTACGTCGCCAAGCCGTTTCATCTCGAGGAGGTGCTGGCGCGCGTGCGCGCGCTGTTGCGGCGCTCGACCGGGCACGCCAAGAGCGAATTTACCTGCGGCCCGGTGCGGCTTGACACGCGTACCGGCCGCGTCGCCGTCAACGGCAATCCGGTCAAGCTCACCAGCCACGAATACCGGCTGCTTGCCTACCTGATGCACCACGCCGGACGCGTGGTCTCGCGCACCGAACTGGTCGAGCACCTCTACGATCAGGACTTCGACCGCGACTCCAACACCATCGAGGTTTTCGTCGGCCGCATCCGCAAGAAGCTCGGCGTCGAGATCATCCAGACCGTGCGCGGGCTGGGCTATCTGCTCGCAGAGCCAGGCGCATGATTCCGCAAAGTGGGGACCGGGTTTCGGACAAGATCATGCGCAAGTCAGTGTCTGAGATCTGATGCGCGCCAATTCGCTCGCGCTGCGCCTCTTCCTTTCGGCCACCGCCTGGGCCGTGGTCATCCTTCTCATCACCGGCATCGTGCTGTCCTCGCTCTACCGTCAGGCGGTCGAACGCTCATTTGACCGCCGGCTTGGCGTCTATCTGCGTACGCTGGTCGCCGATGTCGCGTCTCCGGATGAACCGAGCGCCAAATTTCCGCAGTCGCTGGGCGAGCCGCTGTTCGAACTGCCGCTGTCGGGCTGGTACTGGCAAGTGACACGGCTTGATCCGGGCAAGCCCGACGTGCGCTCCTCGCGTTCGCTGTGGGACGGCGGCCTGCCGCATCTTCAGGACATGGGCGTTCGCCCCGCGCTCGACGGCTCGCGCCAGGGCTACGTCAACGGCCCCGAGGATCAGCAGCTTCGGATCATCGAGCGCACCATCGATCTCGGTGACGACGGCCATTACCTTGTCGCCGTTGCCGGCGACGCCGGCGAGATCACGCAGGAGACGCGCTCCTTCGACCAGGCGCTCATTATTACATTCTCGATACTGGCGGCGGTGCTGCTGCTCACCACCATGTTCCAGGTACGTTTCGGTCTGGCGCCGCTCAAGCGGATTACCGACAGCCTCACCGCGATTCGGTCCGGCACCGCCGAACGCCTCACCGGACAATTCCCCGAAGAAATCGCGCCGCTGGCGCGCGAGACCAATGCGCTGATCGATGCCAACAAGGAAATCGTCGAGCGCGCGCGCACCCATGTCGGCAATCTGGCGCATGCGCTGAAGACGCCGCTTTCGGTCATGGTCAACGAAGCGGCGGCGCACGGCCACGATGCCTTTGCCGACAAGGTGCTCGAACAGGCCGACATCATGCGCGACCAGGTCGCGCGGCATCTCGAGCGCGCGCGGCTGGCGGCGCGGCACACGGTTGTCGGTTCAGTCACCGGCGTTGCCGATGTGGTCAACGCCTTGGCGCGGACCATGGGAAAGATTCATCGCGACCGTCCCATCGCCATTGAAGTGCGGGCCGGCGGCGCGGCGCGCTTTCTCGGCGAACGCGCCGATCTTGAAGAGATGGTCGGCAACCTGGTGGACAATGCCTGCAAGTGGGCGGCGTCGCGGGTGGTTATCGAAGTGCTGCGCGAGCACCCGGAGGCTGCGAGCGCCACCGCCGTCGTGCGCATCGTCGTCGACGACGACGGGCGCGGGTTGTCGCCCTCGGAACGCGAGCAGGTGGCAAAACGCGGGCGCAGGCTCGACGAAACCAAGCCGGGCTCGGGCCTTGGCCTTTCCATTGTCGTCGAACTCGCGGCGCTCTACGGCGGCGAACTCAAACTCGGCAGCGCGCCGACCGGCGGCTTGCGCGCGGAACTCACCTTGCCGGCGGCTTGATCCGGCGTTGCCGCAGAAGCCCCGGTTTTGCCCTATTCCTCCCTTCTGGGTAAGCTCATTAGCCAGGAGAATTTTCCACCGGGGGTCGACATGGCTGCAAACAACGCAAAACAGTTGCTGCTCGCTCTAGGTCTTGCGGCCACGCTTGCCGCCTGCGCCGGCAGCCCGGATGGCTTCGGCCCCGGACCAAAAGAAAACACCGGCACTTTGCTCGGCGCCGGCTCGGGCGCGCTGCTGGGCGCCGCGGTCGCGGGCGGCGGAGCCGGCAATCGGCTTGCGGGCGCAGCGGTTGGCGGCCTGCTCGGTGGCCTGATCGGCAATCGCATCGGCGCCTCGCTCGACGATGAAGACCGCCAGCGCGCCTATGCCGCGCAGATGAGCGCGCTCGAAGGCGGTCCCTCGGGCGCCCCGGTGTCGTGGCGCAATCCGGACTCCGGGCGATACGGCACCGTGGTTCCTGGTCCCGCCTATGTCGATGCCGGGCGCAATTGCCGCTCCTATACGCACACCATCTATATCGACGGCACACCGCAGACCGCGCGCGGCACCGCCTGCCGCAACCCCGACGGCAGCTGGACGCCGCTCGGCTAGATCCCCGCTCAACATGGTTAATCGTTTGTTAACGGCCGCGCGGCTATCAAACGAGCAGGGATCAAAACGCGGAAACCTTAAGCCATGGCGGGCGACGGAGCATCCGTCGAGCGGTTGCGGCAATACCTGCGCGAACTCAAGCCGGCGGCGCGATCGGTTCTGATCGGCGAGCTTGAGCGCGGCCTGCTGCGCGGCGACGACGCTCCTGCCGCGAGCCCGGTCCTCGGCGCTTCGCTGGTTCTCCATGAGCTTCGTCTGGTGATCCGTGAGCAACGCGACGGCGGCCCGCGCCTCGGCAGCGCGGCGCGCCTGTTTTTCGTTCCGCTCGAACCGTTCATCGTCGACGATCTTGCCGAACACAAGCATCCGGGCCGCGTGTCGCACAACGTGCTCGAACAGTTGTGGACCTGGATCCGCCGCGACCTGCTGCCGGAGGAGGCGAAAGCCTTCACCGAGGCGGCGAACGATGCGCTGCTCGCCGGCAACCAGCCGAAGGCCGAGCAACTCGCACGTGCGTTTCAGGACCGCGCCGCCGCAGCTATCGCCGCAGCCTTTGCCGCCGGCGATGAAGACGAAAAAATCCGCAGACGGCTGCTGGCGCAGATCGGCACGGTGCGCGCCGGCGAGGACGGCATCACCCTGATGCGTGCGCTGAAGTCGCGCGACGCCCTGGCCACATTTGCCGCGCATCTGCCTCTGCACATCACCAATCTTGCCAACGGCCGTCTCGATCAGGCCAAGGTGCTGATCGAGTCGACGGCCGCTTTCGATGGTGAAACATTCCTTCCCGCGTTGCTCATCGTGATGAACCGGCTTGCCACGCCCTGGCAATTGATCCGGCTCGGCATCAAGGCCGCCGGTACCGATATCGCGGCGCGCGTCGCCGATACGCCCTACGGCGTAACCGTCACCATCGTGCTTGCCGAGCTCGAGCGCCTGATCGGCGAGCTGCGCAGCGGATTGCGCAGTGGCCGCGGCGTGGCGGTGGGGGCGACGCTCAAGAGCATCCATGACGCCGCGCGGGGGCTGCGCACCGAACTCGACCTGCCGGTCGACAGTACCTGGGGCCGCACGCTCGCCGCGCAACGTGCAAGCATTTCAGAGCTGCTCAGGTCCGAGATCGAGTCGGTGCCGACCCGAGTGCGCCGGCTGCTGCGCGCGCGCCCGTCGGCCGAAATCCGCGCCAATTCCACGCTTGACGCCGACGAGGTGACGGAAGCCGAGGCGTTGGTTGAGTTCGTCAGCAATTGCCGCAATTTCGCTTCCGAACTGGCGCTAAACGAAGTGACGCAGCGGACTTTCACCGATCTGCAGCAGTTTCTCGACAGCGGCACCCGCGCGCTGCTCGACGGCTTGCGTCACGCGGGCGACGCCGATCGTAGTTTCCGCCAATCGCAAGTGGCGGCGGCGCGGCGCTTCTGCGCCAAGGTATTCGGCGCCGATTACGCCAAGACGCTGGGCAAGGCGGCGGAAGTGGCCGCAGGATCGGAACGCCGGCTCGCGCGCGCCTGAAAAAACCGTACGGCCAGGCCCGCCTTTGGTCATAAGATTTGATCCAAGGCATTGATCAATCGAGCGAATTATAAGCTCGTGTCGGTTTCCACCTTACCGAACATTAATTCCCCCGACAGGACGCTGTAAGGCGCAACCGCCCATCTTGATCGTTGAAACAGCGCGCGACCGCGCTTCCCCGATTGAGATGGAGATTTCCGATGACCGCTGCACCTGGTGCAAACTCCCCGCCGCAGAAGCGGCGCGTTCTTTCAGTACGCCGCTTCGCCCTTCTCGCCACCACCGTTGCCGTCCTCGGCGCCACCGCGCTTGTCGCTGCGCCGGAACTGAACTGGAGCTATCCGAGCGCGCTCGCGCAGAACCTGACCGAGCAGGCTCACAAGCTCAACGCCCCGGTCGGCTTTGCCGACATCGTCGCCAAGGTCAAACCCGCGGTGATGTCCGTCCGCGTCAAGTTGGACGGCGGCGAAGCGCAGACTACCGGACTTGGCAATAACGAAATTCCGCCAGGCCTGCGCGAATTCTTCCGTCGCTTCGGCATGCCCGACAACATGCCGCAAAACGGCATGCCGCAGCGCGGCGGCCATAATATCATCATGGGGCAGGGCTCCGGCTTTTTCATCTCCGCCGACGGCTACGCGGTCACCAACAACCACGTGGTCGAAAAGGCCGAGAGCGTCAAAGTCACCACCGACGACGGCAAGTCGCACGACGCCAAGGTCATCGGCACCGACCCGCGCACCGATCTGGCGCTGATCAAGGTCGACGGCGGCCCATTCCCCTATGTGAAGCTGTCCGACAGTGTTCCGCGCATCGGTGACTGGGTGCTCGCGGTCGGCAATCCGTTCGGCCTCGGCGGCACCGTGACCGCCGGCATCGTCTCGGCACGCGGCCGCGACATCGGCGCCAGCGCCTATGACGACTTCATCCAGATCGACGCGCCGGTAAACAAGGGCAATTCCGGCGGGCCGACTTTCGACACCGAAGGCAATGTCATCGGCGTCAATACCGCGATCTTCTCGCCCTCCGGTGGCTCGGTCGGCATCGCCTTCGCCATCCCCGCCGATACGGTCAAGAGCGTGGTCAGCCAGTTGCGCGATCATGGCTCGGTCACCCGCGGCTGGATCGGGGTGCAGATCCAACCGGTGACGCAGGACATCGCCGACAGTCTGGGCTTGAAGAAGGCCGAGGGCGCACTGGTCGCCGAACCGCAGGCCGACAGCCCGGCGGTGAAGGCGGGCATTGCGGCCGGTGACGTGATCACCGCGGTTGATGGCCAGCCGGTCAAGGACGCCCGCGATCTCGCCCGCAAGATCGGCGCCATGGCGCCCAAGACTTCGGTCAAGCTCGCGCTACTGCACAAAGGTTCGGAAAAGACCGTGACTTTGACGCTCGGCGAAATGCCGAACACCAAGGAGGCGAACGCCGAAAACAACAATAACGAGCGGGACGGCTCAGCCGATCTCGCCAAGCTTGGCTTTTCGCTTGCCCCGGCGTCCCGTGTCGCGGGCGCCGGCAGCGAAGGCGTGGTGGTGACCGGCATCGACTCTTCCGGCGTCGCCGCCGAGCACGGCTTTTCGACCGGCGACGTGATCCTGGAAGTCGCCGGCAAATCCGTTTCCACCCCGGCCGACGTCCGCAAGACGATCGCCAGTGTGCAGACCGAAGGCAAACGCACCGTGCTGCTACGCGTGAAATCGGGTGACAACACCCGCTTCGTCGCGCTGCCGGTCGGTCGTGGCTGAGCAGTTTAAGTTTGGGGGTGTTCCGCCGGCATCCGTCGCCCCCGCTGGCGGAGTGGTCCCAACGGGACGGGCCTTGTGCCCGTCCCGGCATATTCCCGGAAGTGCGAACTCGTCGCGTGCTTCCGCACCGAACTCCAACCCTGGCATCCGTCGCCCCCGCTGGGGTGGGGTCGTTGAGGGGGTGGCGGTCGAAAGGCCGCCACCCCCTCGCGTACGACCGGGAGCATGGGGGGCGTTAGCGCCAGCGGGATAAAACGGCCCGGAAATTGACTGGCTGACGAATTGACTGGAAATGGTGTAACCGATGCCCACTTATTCGAATATTTACGGGCAGCAAGCTTTCGGCCGCATGGCCGATGCTCAACCGGATCGGATCACCATGCGCCTCCTGATCATCGAGGATGATCGTGACGCTGCCGACTATCTGATGAAGGCCTTCCGCGAGGTCGGTCACGTCGCCGACAGCGCGACCGACGGCGAGGATGGGCTGGCGCTGGCGCTCGACGGTCAATACGACGTGCTGATCGTCGACCGCATGCTGCCCAAGCGCGACGGCCTGTCGCTGATCGGCACGCTGCGTGAAAAAGGCATTGAAACTCCGGCGCTCATTCTTTCCGCGCTCGGGCAGGTCGACGACCGGATCAAAGGTCTGCGCGCCGGTGGCGACGACTATTTGCCCAAGCCCTATTCGTTCTCCGAGCTGCTGGCGCGTGTCGAGGTCCTGGCGCGCCGCCGCGGCAGCCGCAACGAGGAGACCGTGCTGCGCATCGCCGATCTCGAGCTTGACCGGCTGTCGCACCAGGTGCGCCGCGGGCACGGGGAAATCTCACTGCAACCGCGCGAATTCCGCTTGCTGGAATACTTGATGCAGCACGCAGGTCAGGTGGTGACCCGCACCATGCTGCTGGAAAACGTGTGGGATTACCATTTTGACCCGCAAACCAACGTTATTGACGTGCACATCTCGCGCTTGCGCTCGAAAATCGATAAAGGTTTCTCCCAGCCGCTTTTGCATACGGTCCGCGGCGCGGGATACATGATCCGTGACGGCGCTCGGTAAGCTATTTCGCACCACCACGTTCAAGCTGACCCTGGTCTATTTGACGGTGTTTGCGCTGTTTGCGGCGGCCTTGCTCGCTTACTTCGCGCTCAATACCCGCCGATTGATCACCGAGCAGATCACCGAAACGGTCAACGCCGAAATTACCGGACTGTCCGAACAGTACCGCATCGGCGGTATCCGCCGCCTCGTCGTCACCATCGACGCGCGGGCCCGGCGTCCGGGATCGAGCCTCTATCTGGTGACCACCTTCACCGGCGAGGCGCTGGCCGGCAATGTCACCGCGCTGGCGCCGGGCATACTCGACAAACCCGGCTGGACCGAAACCGGCTATCGCCGGCTCGATGAACCGGAAAACGGCGAGCGCGGCGAGCACGAGGCGCTGGTGCGAGTATTCGAGCTGCCCGGCGGGTTCCGGCTGCTGGTTGGGCGCGATCTTGAGGAGCGCGAGCGGCTTTATCACATTGTGATCGCCGCCGGACGCTGGTCGATCGCCGTGGTCATCGTGCTCGGGCTGATTGGCGGATTTTTCGTCACGCGACGCGTGCTGCACCGGGTCGATGCCATGACCGAGACCACGCGCAACATCATGGCCGGTGACCTCAGTGACCGCCTGCCGGTGGCCGGCACCGGCGACGAGCTTGATCGTCTTGCCGACAATCTCAACGTTATGCTCGACCGCATCGAGGCGTTGATGGTGGGCATGAAGGAGGTCTCCGACAATATCGCGCACGACCTCAAGACACCGCTGACCCGACTTCGCAACCGCGCCGAGCAGGCCTTGCGTCTGGCAAAAGGCGAGACCGAATATCGCGCCGCGCTCGATGCCACAATCGAAGAGTCCGACGGGCTGATCCGCACCTTCAATGCGCTGCTGATGATCGCCCGCGCCGAGGCCGGCAACGCACGCGGCGACATGGTCGACTTCGACGCCGCCGAGATCGCTCGCGACGTCGGCGAACTATACGAGCCATTGGCCGAGGAGAAAGGCATTGCGCTTACGGTCGAGGCCGAGGGCGCCGCGCCGGTCAAAGGCAACCGCGAACTGGTGAGCCAGGCGGTGGCCAATCTGGTCGACAATGCCATCAAATACGGCAAACCGGACGCGACCAAGGTCAACGGCGCCAAGCCGGAAATCGTGCTGCGGGCGCTGCAAGACGGCGACCGCATCCTGCTCACGGTCGCCGATCGGGGGCCCGGCATCGCGCAAGAAGACCGCTCGCGCGTCGTCGAGCGCTTCGTGCGGCTGGAACAGAGCCGCTCGCAGCCCGGCCTGGGGCTGGGCTTGAGCCTTGCCTCGGCGGTGGCGCGCCTGCATGGCGGCGAACTGACGCTCGAGGACAATCAGCCGGGGCTGAAAAGCGTGATTGCCTTGCCGCGGGGAGGGCCGGTACAGATTGCTGGATGACCGCGCACCGGGCGAAGCGCAAGTATCTCCAGATGTCGGCAAGTGGCGCCAAAGCCGGCGCCGGGCATGGCCTCGCCGAGCGCATCGCCACTGCGCCGCGGCTGACCGATGCGGGCGCCGCGCAGGCTCGCGTCGGCGAATGGCTGGCGCAGCTTGACGGCGGCGAAGCGACCCCGCTCAAGGCGCTCTTCGAGACCAACGCCAATCTCAAAATCCTGATCGAAAGCCTCGCCGAAAGCTCGCCCTATCTCTGGGAGCTGGCGAGCAGCGAGCCCGCGCGCCTGCTTCGCCTGCTGCAATCGAACCCGGACGAACATCTTGCCGCCTTGCTCGCCGGCACCGCCGATGCCCTGAACGAAACCACCGAAGAGGCCGAGGCGATGCGGCTTTTGCGCCGCATGAAGTCCGAGGCCGCATTGCTGATCGCGCTCGTCGATATCGGCGGGGTCTGGCCGGTCATGCGGGCAACCGCCGCGCTCACGCAACTGGCCGATACCGCGGTGTCCGGCGCCGTCGAATTTCTCCTCGCCGATCTTGCCCGCAGCGGCCGTTATGCGCCGCCCGAGAAGGCGCAGCCGAAGGAGGGCAGCGGCTACGTTGTGCTGGCGATGGGCAAGATGGGGGCTTTCGAACTCAATTATTCGAGCGACATCGATCTCATCGTATTTTTCGATGCCGCGGCGCCGATCGTGCCGGGCGATGCAGAGGCCGGGCCGTACTTCGTTCGCCTGACCCAGCGCCTGGTGAAGTTGCTGCAGCAACGTACCGCCGACGGCTACGTCTTCCGCACCGATCTGCGTTTGCGTCCGGATCCCGCCTCGACCGCCATTGCGATCTCGGCCGCCGCGGCCCTGTCCTATTACGAAAGCAGCGGGCAAAACTGGGAGCGCGCGGCGATGATCAAGGCACGGCCTTGCGCCGGCGATATTGCCGCCGGCAACGCTATCCTCAATGACCTGTCGCCGTTTGTCTGGCGCAAATATCTCGATTTTGCCGCGGTATCCGAGGTTCACGCGCTCAAACTGCAGATCAACGCCTATCGCGGCCATGGCGAGATCGCGGTCGAGGGCCACAACATCAAGCTCGGCCGCGGTGGCATCCGCGAGATCGAATTTTTCGCGCAGACCCAGCAATTGATCGCCGGCGGGCGCAATCCCGACCTGCGCGACCGCGATACCCTGACCACGCTCGACAAGCTGGCCAAGGATCGCTGGATCGACGAGACCGCGCGCGACGACATGAAGGCGGCGTACGTCTTTCTGCGCACGGTCGAGCACCGCCTGCAGATGATCAACGACGAGCAGACGCAGACGCTGCCGGCGGAGCGTGAGGGTCTCGAACGGTTCGCGCGGTTTCTCGGCCTTGCCGGCCGCGACGCCTTCGCCGAAACGCTGCGCGGCCATCTGGAGAAGGTGCAGCGGCATTACGCGCGGCTGTTCGAGGCCGCGCCCGGCGCGGACCGGCCGGCGCTCGCTTTTCCCGCCGACGGCGACGACCGCAAGACCCTCGACCGGCTCGGCGAACTTGGCTTCCGCGCGCCGCTGCAGGCGTCCGCGACGGTGCGCCATTGGCTCGCGGGCGGCCACCGCTCGCTGAAAAACGAAATCGCGCGCGAGCACCTGCGCGAACTATTGCCGGTCCTGCTCGAACAGATCGCGCGGTCCGACAATCCCGACGCGGCGCTGGCGCGGGTCGACGATTTCCTCGGCAACCTGCGCGGCGCCGCCCGGTTGTTGTCGCTGCTGCGGCAAATTCCGATGCTGATTGCGCTCATCGCGCTGGTGCTCGGCACCGCGCCGCGTCTCGCCGATACGCTGGCGCGCTATCCGGAGGTGATCGACGCGCTCGTCGATCCGAGTTTCTTTGGTGTGCTGCCGGATGAAGCGGCGCTCGCGCACCGGCTCGAAAGGGCGCTGGCGCAGGCGCGCTATGATGAGGACCTGCTCGAGCGCATCCGTATGTTTGGGCTTGAGTACATGTTCCTCGTCGGCGTCCGCATTCTTTCCGGCACGGTGACGGCACGCGCCGCGGGTGAAGCCTTCGCGCGCATTGCCGATGCGGTGATCCGCGCCGTCCACGGCGCGGTCGCTGAGAATTTCGCGCTCGCCTACGGGCATATGCGCGGCGAAGAAACGGCGGTGCTCGCCATGGGCAAGCTCGGCGGGCTGGAAATGACCGCGACCTCCGACCTCGACCTCATTCTGATTTACGATTTCGACCGGGAGGCGCCGGAATCGGACGGCAAGCGAACGCTTTACGGTGCGCAGTATTTTGCCCGGCTCACCCAGCGGCTGATCAATTCGCTGACGGCGCAGACCAACTACGGCGCGCTCTATCAGGTGGACATGCGCCTGCGCCCCTCCGGTGGCGCCGGGCCGCTGGCGTCGCCGATCGACGGCTTTGCCGCCTACCAGGAAACCGAGGCGTGGACCTGGGAGCACATGGCGTTGACCCGGGCGCGGGTGGTGTCCGCCTCGCCGCAATTCAAGGCGCGAGTGGAGACGGTGATCCGCGACGTATTGCAGCGGCCGCGCGACGCGGCGCTGATTGCCGGCGATGTCGTCGAGATGCGCGCGGCGATCGCCAAGGAGAAGGGCGACGGCGAGCGCTGGGATCTCAAATACGCCGCCGGCGGGCTGATCGACATCGAATTCATCGCGCAATATCTGCAACTGGTGCACGCTAACCGGCTGCCCGGCATTCTCGACACGACAACAGCGCGCGCGCTCGACAAGGCCTGGCAGCTCGGCGTTTTGGCGGTCGAGGATGCCGAAGTGCTGCGTCCCGCGATCCAGCTTTATCAGGATGTAACGCAGATTTTGCGATTGTGTCTGGCCGGACCGTTCGATCCCAAGACCGCCGGGGCAGGGTTGTTGCGGCTTCTGGCACGCGCGGCCGACGTGCCGGATTTCGCCGCGCTCGAAGCCACCATGAGTGAGACGCAAGCCAAGGTGCGGGCGAGTTTTGCACGCATCCTCGGCGTCGGCCCCTGATTCAGGCCGCTTCGTCCTTAGGCAGCAGGCATTGCGGGTGCAGCGGCAGCCGCACCACCACCAGCGTGCCCTGACCGAGCGTCGAGCGGATGCGCATCGAACCGCCGTGCAGTTCGGCGAGCGACTTCGCTATCGCCAGTCCGAGCCCCGAGCCCTGGTGGCTCTTGGTCAATTGACTTTCCACCTGCTCGAAGGGGCGGCCGAGCTTGGTGAGCGCTTCTTTGGCGATGCCGATGCCGGTGTCGGCAATCGCCAGCACGATGCAATCGCCCGCCGCGCGCCCGCGCACCGTCACGCGGCCGCCTTCCGGCGTGAACTTGACCGCGTTCGACAGGAGATTGAGCACGATCTGCTTGAGGGCGCGGCGGTCGGCGCGCAAATGGAGGTCGGGCGATATCCTGGCGACGAGGTTGAGCTGCTTTTCCTGGGCGGGGCCATCGACCACGCGCATGGCATCGGCGAGCAGCGTGTCGAGTTCGAGCTCCTCGAAATCAAGGCGGATGCGGCCGGCTTCGATCTTCGACATGTCGAGAATGTCGTTGATCACTTCCAGCAGATATTGGCCGCTGCCGCGGATGTCGCTGCAATATTCGCGATATTTTTCCGCACCGAGCGGCCCGAACATCCCCGACTCCATGATCTCCGAGAAGCCGATGATGGCATTGAGCGGGGTGCGCAATTCGTGGCTCATGTTGGCGAGGAATTTCGACTTCGCCTGGTTGGCCTCTTCGGCGCGGGTTTTCTCCACCGCATAGTTTTCCGCGAGCTCGGCGAGCCGCTGCTGCGAAGAGCGCAGATCGGACACCGTCGCCATCAGCCGCTTTTCGCTGTGCACGAGCTTTTCCTCGTGCGTCTTGAGCGCGGTGATATCGGTGCCGACCGAGACGTAGCCGCCGTCCTTGGTGCGGCGTTCGCTGATGTGCAGCCAGCGGCCGTCATCGAGCTGGGCTTCAAAGGTACGGGCTCCGGGGATCGCCGGGCCGGCGGTGACGACCTTGTTACGCACCACGGGCTGGGAGCCCGCGGCGACCACGGATTCGTATGACGCGCCGACGGTGATGGTCTCGTCGGGCAGATGATGCAGATCCTGGAAGTTGGAATTGCACAGCACCAGCCGGTTATCGGCGTCCCACAGTACGAAGGCCTCGGGGATGGTTTCGATGGCGTCGCGCAGGCGCATGTCGGCGGCGACGGTGCGCTCCACCAAGCTTTTCTGCTCGGTGATGTCGACGGCAATGCCGATGAGGTGAAGCGCCGGATCACCCGGCTGGCGCACCAGTTCGCAGCGCGCCCGCAGCCACACCCAGTGGCCGTCGGCGTGCCGCATGCGGAAGGCCTGATCGACCGCGGTGGCCTTGGCCTCGACAAGTTGCGCGGCGACATCGTAAAGGCGCACGTCCTCCGGGTGCACCAGCGCGCTCACGTCACCGAAGGTGAGCAAGTCATCCTTGGCCTTGAGCCCAAGAATGGCGAACATCGACTGCGACCAGAATATCTTGCCGCGCGCAAGATCCCAGTCCCACAGCCCGCAGCGGCCGCGGTTGAGCGCGGTATCGATGCGGCTGCGCACCGTCTCGTAGATGACGTCCGCCTCCCGTGCCCGTGTCGCCTGCCAGTGGAAAGCAAAGCCCAGGATGAGCACGACAAATCCGGTGGTTGCGGACAACGTGATGGTGAGCGTCGTCAGCGACCACCACGCCGCGAGCGCCTGGCCGCGTGTCTGCACCACGGCGAGCTGGCCGAAGGGGGCTTTGAGCGTGCGCACCGTAGCAAGCGCATCGGTATCGCCGGGCAGGATGATTTCGCGCACGCCGGCGCCGGCGCCGAAGGTGGTGAGCGGCTGATTTGCGCCGAGCAGATCGGTAAGGCGGTAGCCGACCGTTGCGTCGAGCGCGGGCGACGTCGCCAGCACCGTGCCGTCGGCATTGGTGAGCAGGAAACGGCGGCCGGCGGCGTTGGCCCATCTTGGAAGCGCCTGCGCCAACACCTCTTGCGGGCGGGCCAGCGCGTCGCTGGGCGGCTGCGCCAGCCGCGCCGCCGCAAGGTCGGCGACCGCCTCAAGTGTCGTCGTCATGTCGGCAAGCGTCTGCCGGCGGTGGTCGAGCACCTGCACCACGGCGCCGACGCAGATAGTGGCGAGAAAGGCCATGATCAGCACCGGCACCGCGCGGCGCAACAATGGCTCGGCCGTCAACAGGCGCAGATACGCCGGCTTGGCGATCGATTGCGCGAGGCCTTTGATCGAATCTGAACGCGCAGACGCACTCGCCACTTCGGCGCGCGCCATGAAGGCCTCCGTTCGGAATGTCCCCTACCACCCAGTCCGGAAAGGATGTGCCGCATCACTTGTCCGAATCAGTGGCGATTGGAATCGATGGCCGCTGATTTGTCGAGAGTCGCCGAGTCAATAATTTAAGATTCGTTACCCACCGGGCTTTTGAGTCACAGCGGAAAGGCCGGTACAGGGCGGCGTCAGGGCGCCGCGAGCGCCCGATCGACGATATCGGCAAGGTCCCGCGACAGGGAGGGTGCGGCCTTGATGCGCTTCAGCGAGGCTTCCGCCAGCGCGCGGCGGCCGGATTCCAGGGTCCGCCAGGTGCGGAAGGCGGTTGCCAGGCGCGCCGCGATTTGCGGATTTTTCGGATCAAGCGCCAGCACGTTGTCGGCAATGAAAGCGTAACCTGCGCCGTCGGCGCGGTTGAACTGCGTCTGGTTGCCGGCGAAGGCGCCGATCACCGCGCGCACGCGGTTCGGGTTGGCGAACGAAAAGGCCGGGTGGGCAGTGAGCGCCCGCACATTGGCGAGCGTGTCGGGGCTCGGGATCAGGGCTTGCAACGAGAACCATTTGTCGATCACCAAAGCGTCGGAAGAGTAGCGCGTGTAGAAATCGGCCAGTGCGCGCTCGCGTTCGGGAGCGTGGTGCAGTGCCAGGGTCGACAGCGCCGCCATACGGTCGGTCATATTGTCGGCCTGGTCGTATTGTCGCGCGGCGCGAGCGAAGGCATCGGCCTCGCCGGTCGCCGCCAGCAGATCGAGGCAGGCATTGCGCAGGGAACGGCGACCGGAAAATTGCGCATCGGGCGAATAGGGGCCGGGGACCGTCATCCGCTCATAGGTCTTCATTAGCCCGGCGGCGAGGCGCTCGCCGGTGCCGGCACGCAACGCCTTGCGCGCGCCGTGAATGGCGTCGGGATCGATGTCGCGGCCGATCTCGCGGGCGATGTCGGATTCACCAGGCGGCGTCAGCGCCAGCGCAACGAAAGCGGGCTCGAGGCGGTCATCGGCGAGAGTGGCAGCAAACGCCGCAAGCAGTGCCTCGTCGGCCGATGGCCGGCGACCGGCGCGAATAGCGGCGACGTTGTCGATCAGAAGACTTGTCGAAATCGTCTGCAGCGATTGCCAGCGGTTGAACGGATCGCTGTCATGGGCGGCGAGGAAATCGAGGTCGCTCGTTTCGAGGTCGGACTTGAGCTTGATCGGCGCCGAAAAATTGCGGTTGATCGAAGCCGCCGGCCGTTCGGCAATGCCGGTGAATTGGAAGGTGTGCGACGGTTCGGTCAGTACCAGCACGCCGCGCTCGATAGTTCCGCCGGCAAGCGACAACGGCAGGTCGCGTCCGTCCAGCCCGACTAGTCCAACGGTGAGTGGGATTGCCATCGGCAATTTTTCCGGCTGCCCCGGCGTCGGCGAAAGGTGCTGCGTGCACTCAAGCGTGAAGGTCTTGCGAACGGCGTCGTGGCGGGTATTGACCGTGACCTCGGGCGTGCCGGCCTGGCTGTACCAGCGCATGAACTGGGAAAAGTCGCGGCCGCTCGCATCGGCAAAGCACTGGATGAACTGTTCGACGGTCGCCGCTTCTCCGTCATGGCGCACGAAATAGAGATCCATCCCGGCGCGGAATTTCTCCTGGCCGATCAGGGTCGCCACCATGCGCACGACTTCGGCGCCTTTCTCGTAGATCGTCGTCGTGTAAAAGTTGTTGATCTCGCGGTACGTCTCCGGGCGCACCGGATGCGCCAAAGGCCCCGCGTCCTCGATGAATTGCGTGGCGCGCAAGCCCCGCACGTCGCCGATGCGCTCGACCGCGCGCGAGCGCATATCGGCGGAGAACTCCTGATCGCGATAGACCGTCAGGCCTTCCTTCAGGCACAGCTGAAACCAGTCGCGGCAGGTGATGCGGTCTCCCGTCCAGTTGTGGAAATATTCGTGCGCGATCACCGCCTCGATGCCCGCATAGTCGGCGTCGGTCGCGGTCTCCGGCGTCGCCAGCACGTATTTGTCGTTGAAGACGTTGAGGCCCTTATTCTCCATCGCCCCCATGTTGAAATCGGAGACGGCGACGATCATGAAAATATCAAGATCGTATTCGCGCCCGAACCGCTGCTCGTCCCAGCGCATGGCGCGCTTGAGCGATTCCATTGCGTAGCCGCAGTGCGCCTGCTTGCCGGGCTCGACATAAATGCGCAGTACCACATCGCGTCCCGACATGGTGCGGAAGCGATCCTCAATGTGCGTGAGGTTGCCACCGACAAGGGCAAACAGGTAGGACGGTTTCTTGAACGGGTCGGCCCAAACCGCGAAATGGCGGCCGCCGGGAAGGTCGCCGCTCTCGATGAGATTGCCGTTGGACAGGAGCACCGGCGCTTCGGCCTTGTCGCCTTCGATGCGCGTCGTATAGACCGCCATCACGTCGGGGCGGTCGGGGAAATAAGTGATGCGGCGAAAACCCTCGGCTTCGCACTGCGTGCAATAGGTGCCACTGGAGCGGAACAGGCCGGAGAGCTGCGTATTCGCCGTCGGGTCGACCAGCGTTTCGATGTCAAGCGTGAACGGCCCATGCGGCGGCTGCGGAATGGTGAGATTGTCCGGCGTCGCCACGTAGTTTTCCGCCGGCAGGTCAGCGCCGTCGAGTCTGAGCGACACGAGGTTGAGCCCGTCGCCGTCGAGCAACAACGGCGCGGCCGGCGCATGCGGGTTGGGCTTTAGCGCCAGCCGGGCGCGGACCGTGGTCTTGCTCGGGTGTAACGAAAAATCGAGGGTGACCGTCTCCACCAGCCAGTCGGGTTCGCGGTAGTCCTTGAGGCGGATGGGTTGGGCGGTGTCAGTGCGCATTGCCATTTGATCTAGGGTGTCCGGCGCGGATTTGGAAGGTGGCGGCGTTTTAGACCATCGGCTCGGCGTGGCCGATGACGCGCTTGATCGAGGGCGTACGCTCACGCAAGCTGCGCTCCAGCGCGTCGACCTTCTCGTGCACGTTCTGCACCGTCAGCGCCGGATCGACGTAACAGTGGAAATTGACGATCTCGCCGTCGTCGGTTTCGCGCACGCGGACATTGTGGATGTCGCGGACGACGCGGTTCTCCACGGCGATTTCCGCCAATGCAACGGCCACGGCCTTGACCCGCTCCGGTGGCGCCTCGCGGCCGGATGCGTCCTGCGGCTCAAGCGGTTCGATGTGGGTTTCGACCTCGACGTTGGCGCCGAGTTCGGCAGCGATCGCGCTTTCCAGCCCGTCGGCCAGTTCATGGGCGGCGCGAAGCGAGAGCTTGCCGTCCACTTCCAGATCGAGCGAAATCGCCAACCGGCCCTCGATTTCGTGGACGGTGACGTGATGCACCGCGAGTGCGCGGTTGCGCGCGATCACCATCACGCAATCGAGCACGCTTTCATTGTCGAGTGCCACCGGATCGGTAGTCACCGTAGGCTCCGCGCCCGGCATCTGCTTGCGGATGGCGGCGGCAACTCGGTCCTTGAGCGTGCTCACCTTGTCGAGCGGCAGCGTGCGGTTCACCGCGACGCCGAGTTCGGCGAAGGTCTTGTCGCCCACCTCGCGCACGCGCACATGTTCGACGCTGACCACGCCCGGTACGCGCGCGGCAACTGCCCTGATCCGGCTCGCAGCGCCGCGTGGCGCGGCGTCAGTCAGCGTATCGATGGTGCGGCGTCCGAGCCGCCAGCCGGCGATGCAGATCAGCACCGCGACAACCAAAGCCGCGATCGAATCCGCCTGGGGAAAGCCCAAGCGCACGCCGGCAAGCCCGGCCAGCACCGCGAGAGACGCCCACAGGTCGGATGAAAAGTGCAGCGCGTCGGCTTCGAGCGCATGGCTCGAGGTTTTCCTGGCGGTGCGCGTCAGCGCCCGCGCGCGGAAAAAATCGACGACGATCGACAGCGCAATGACGCCGAAAGCCCAGATATTGGCGTCGACGTTCCCGGGTGCTCCGAGCAGCCGCTCGGCCGCATGCCAGATGACGACGGCGGAGAGTCCGAACAAAAGCGCCGTCTGCGCCAGCGCCGACACCGATTCGAACTTGCCGTGGCCGTATTGGTGCTCCTCGTCGGCGGGCTTGCCGGAAATGCGCACGGCGCCATAGGTCAGCACGGTGGCGCCAAGGTCGATGAGCGAGTGTCCGGCTTCGGACAGAATAGCGAGCGACCCGGTCAACACGCCGATCACGCCTTTGGCGACCGTGAGCGCCGCCGAGGCCGCAATCGAGGTCAGCGCGACTTGTTCTTTTTCGCTCTGCATTTGGGAACGACTCGCAGGCCGGAACGAAACTTGGAAACCCGTGAAGGGCCGCCGAGAGATATGGCGAAAGCCGGGAATAAGCCAGCCCCGGCGCCTTTACGTCGTGGCGGCGGCGGGCCTGCGCGCTAAAATCGAATGCCGGGTGTCTTACCAGACCAGTCGATGCGGCATCTGCGAGCAGATCTGCTGCATCAAGGTCGGCAATTGGGCCGCGGTGGGAGTTTTCAGCGCGGTCCCGTTGCCGCGGATCAATGTGGCGAGCCAGGCCGCGTCGCTGCTGCTTGTGCCGTAGTAGATCGTGTAGACGTCGACGCCGTTTGCCGCCGCGGTATTGGCGGCAGATACCGCATTGTTTTTCAGTGTCGCATCCGAACAGCCCGACGTGCTGCCGCAGTTGGGAATACCGTCGGTGACAATAACGATGGCCTGTTGCGAACCGGCAGGACCAGCGGATGGGCAGGGCTTCGACGGACAGTATTGCGAGATTGCCGAATTCATCCCGACGGCGGCGTTGCTGCCGCTGCAAGCCGGCATGCCGCTGCTGCCGCAGGCGTTGATACCTTTGATCTTGTTCGTCAGCGTGTTGTAGTTGGTGTTGTCGGTGACCGGAATGCGCGTCTGGTAAGCCGGTGACGGCGAGACGCCGGTGAACAAAGTAATCCCCAGCTTCGAGCCGGTCGCGGCATTTGCGTGCATGCAATCGAGCAGGGCCTGGTCGGCCGCCCTTGCGTTGGTCAGCTGCGTGGCGAATGACTGCGAGATATCTTCGACGATAATGGCATTCCACGTCGCCTGTGTGCCCGAGCCGGCGCCGTAGCCGAAGGTGGCAATAGCGGTGGCGCTGATGTCGAAGCTTGAAAAGCCGGCGGTGTAAAACGATTGCATGCGGTTGCCGTTTGCCGCGGCCCTTCGCGTCGTGACCTTGACGGCATTGTAGGGGGTTGCGCCGGCCGCAAAGCATGACTGGCCGCCGGCAGCGCACCCTTGCGTCCACTTCCCGAGGATGATGTCGCCGCTGGCCAGGACGTTTCCGTAAGTGGCCGAAGGCATGTTCTTGGCCGCATAGCTCTGCGCGGTCGAAACGGCGGCGCTCGGATCCGGCAGCACCGCGGTTGCAGCCAGGGCGGCGACCTCGGCTGTGACTTGCAACATGTTCCGCTGCGAAATCATGTAGGAGCCCTGAACGGCGAGGGCGGCGAAGCCCATGAACACCGGCAGGCATACGGCCATGTAAATGGCGGCGATGCCGCGTTCGTCGCGCAGGAAGGCTTTCAATCCAGGCCGGGTTTTGCGGTCGTTGGTCATTGCCGGTTCGGTCCTGCTAGCGCGCCGTCAATCGTCACGAGCAGGCGAGCTCCTTGCGCATAATCACGGAAGCCGAAAGATTTTTGCCGGTGAACAGGCCCAAGTAGTTGATGACGGACGCCGCCGCCGCGCTGGTCGTGATCGTGACCGTGACGTCCTGCGCTTTCGGTGTGTCCAGGCAGTTGTCGCGAATGGCGTATGAGAATGTCTGAGTGTAACCTTTGAGGTAATTCGCGGCGACGGTCTGCGCCTGGCTCGCCGTCAGGCTCTGCACCGCCATGCTGCGCGAGGCTTCGCGAGCGGCATTCAACATTGTGTTTTGCAGCGAGAAGATCATTCCGAATTGAATGATGCCGAACACCAGAAGGAAGAAAACCGGGGCCACGACGGTGAACTCGACCAGCGCCGCGCCGCTTTCGGCGTCCTGCAAAAATTTCAGTGATGGCGCCGCAACGCGCTTGCGCAAAAGCGCGAGCCAGCTCGATGCCAAAGCGATCTTTGAAATATTGCGCATTCGTAGAGACCACCGCTCTTTACGGCCGCAGTCCGTTTGCGGAAGGCCGTTAAAATTTGCATCAACAGATAATCAGGGCGGCCGGGCATGTCTAATTGAGCCGAGAATCCCGGTTAATTCGTGAGGTCATGCTTAATCGGCTGCACCGCTCGCCGCGCCATAAATTGGCAATGGCGTCGTTCACCGTATTGCTATTAACTAAGGTGAAAGCCCGGGCATCCTAGAAATCCCGCCATGTCCAAATTTACGAGACTTCAGGTTCTGGGTCCGGTGGCCGTGTTCGCCGCTGTGTTCGTCGCTGAAGCGGCTGCATTCGCGTTGTCGCAATTCCCAACCTCGGAATTCCTCTGGCGCGTCAATCTGGAATTGTTCGGCGTATTTCAGAAAAGCCAATACCTTTTGGGCCCGATCAGCGCAGTGCCTTTTTCCCAGCTCCTCGTCATCGCCTTGCCGCTTCTCGCACTGGCGATTTATGGGCTGCTGTCGAGGCGCGAGCTGGCGCTCGCGATCGCCAGCAATCTAAGCCTCGTCTACACGGCGTTTTTGATTTTGGCTGGAATGTCTTGGCGACCGCATTCGCTGGCCGCAAGCGCAGCCGGGATTGCCGCGCCGGTTTCTTCAGCCGGTTATATCCCCTTCGTCCTGGTCGCCGTGTCCTTGCTCTCCGCCGCGATTGCTCACGCCGGTTACTTTCGAAGGCTTCGCGCCGAAAATCTGCCGGGGTAGGCGTCTGCCTCAGGCGGCCGGCCGCTCGAGTTTACGCGGCCATATCTCGAAAATCTGTCGCAGCTGCCGCGGAATGAGCGTCGGTGTTCTCGTGGCATAATCGGCGTATTCGGGAAACGTCGAGCGCAACACGCGTTCTTCATTGGCCATCCGGCGCAACTGGAACGCCCACTGGATCGCGCCGATGGCAAACGCTTCCAGCGACATGTAGTTCATGAGCAGCCCAACGACCGCAATTTCCTCGGTCAGATAGAGCGGATGCCTGACCACCGCGTAGGGGCCCGACACGACCAGTCTGCGGGCCTGCGGGACGACACTGAAGACGCGCCCAAGCCACAGCACCACAAAAACCGACGCGGAGAGACCAAAAAGGACCAGGGCGAACGAGACAATCTGCAAGGAACGCGACATTTCAGTTTGCGGCAGCAAGGGCAGCAAAAACGTAAGGAACGAGCCGATCAGCGCCGACACGCGCGGTTCCCAGCCTTGCGAACTCTCGATTGGTTTGAGCCGTACAAGCGTCAACAAGGTGATGAAGATCATGAAGGCGAGACCGGCCACCTGCGAAGCGAAGTCGAGGTAGACATGAATCTCGTCCGCCGGAAACCGGCGCCAGGCAAAATCAAAGACCACAAGCGCCTTTATCGTGGCTAGGCTCGAAAATATTGCAATGAGGATGGCTCGCCCGATCAAGTCCGACATTCTGTACCGATCTTTCGAAGAGTAAATCTTGCCCTTGCGTCTCTCGGTCCGCGTTGAACGCGCCGTGGCGGCGAGCCCCGCCAATATGATGTTTGCGGCAGCTGCTGGCCAGCAGGCGAGCGGTTCATCATTAAGGGCTGCGTGCGCCGTTAACGCGTCGAGAAGTTCCAAGCACGGTTCGCTCGCGCTCGCGTTAACAATTGCAAGCTCGCGAGCAGGAATGACGAGCGCGCTGCGTTCGTCGCGGTGAATTTGAAATCGAAAAAGAATCCGATGCTTCGCCGGGAAAAAATCATTGCTCAACATCGCAGTCGTTGCGCGACGACTCGCGCACAAAAAATCGAAACGCAAAGATTAACAACGGCCCGCAGGGTTAAGGTTACGTTGGCTTTTCAGCTAAACCGAATTGACCCCTTTTAAGAAAATGTTATCGATGCAGCCGAAGCCGCGGCTAAGTCGCACGTTGAGTTCGCCGGCGCGCTGAGTGCTCGAAAAGTTTGGCTCATCAACTCGTGGAGAAGTTCAATGCAGAATCTTGTGAAGCTTGCGAAGCAGTTCAAGTCTGACGAGAACGGCGCGGCCTTCGTCGAATACACCGTGCTGCTCGGCATCATGCTGGTCGGCGTCATCGTTGTGATCGGTACGGTTGGTGGTCAGCTCCACACCTACTGGAACAACCTGACTGCGGCGCTCTAGTAAAAAGGCGGAAAGTTCTTCCGCCGATTTGCTGATGGAATACCTCACGCAGAATCTGCGTGAGGCATTTTTCTAAAAGCAATTGCCTGCACCGTTGGTCGAGGAGTGAGGACAATGCGGCCGAATAATTTCGTCATTCTCTTTGTTGCCATCGCATTGGGCGGCATTGCCGCATTTCTGGCGCGCAACTGGCTGCTCAGCCATTCGCAGGCATCGACGAGCGGCAGCACGATTGTCGTCGCTTCGCAGGCGGTGCCGTTCGGCACATCACTGTCCGACGACAACCTCAGCGAAATTACCTGGGGTTCGCGCAATGTGCCCGAAGGGGCATTCACGACCAAACAGGAGTTGCTCAAGGACGGCCGCCGCGCCGCCCTGACGACCCTCGCGAAAAACGAGCCCATCCTGGCGTCTCGGGTCACCGGCCCGGGCCGGTCGGCGTCGTTGTCGACCACCATCGAGGACGGCAAGCGCGCTGTTACGGTGCGGGTGGACGATGTGCGGGGCGTTGCCGGCTTTATCATGCCGAACGACCACGTCGACGTGGTCCTTATCCGCGCCGAACGGTCGGCCCAGAGCAGCTACTCCAATCTGCTGCTGCAGAACATCAAGGTAATCGCGGTCGACCAGGTTGCCTCCGAGCAGAAGGAAAAACCCAGTGTCGCCAAGGCGGTCACGCTGGAAGTCACCCCCTCCCAGGCGCAAAAGGTCGCCCTTGCCACCGAAATCGGCACGCTGTCCTTGATCCTGCGCCAACCCAACGAAACCGATATCGTCCGCCACGACCGGGTCACGGAACTCGACCTGAACGGCGGCGATAACGCCCGCCAGCCCACGAGTTCGCCAGCCCCTTCAGTGTCTTCCAAGCCACAGGCGCAGACGCCCCAGCCGGCAGCGGTCGATCTGTCCACAGTCCCGGTTTACGTCTACCGCGATATCAGGAAGGATGCCCAGAAGTACACGGTCAAGAGAGAAGGCCACTTGACGCGCGAGGTGCTCGACGTTTCGCACTGACCGCAAAAGTGTGGCGGGGGCTGTTTGATGTGCGAGTTTGTGTGGCGTCGCGTATTTGAAGAAAAGACGGCATTCCTAACAAGCGTCGCACTGTCTTGCCTTGCACTGTCTTGCCTTTGCATTCTCGCGTCGGCCCCGTCATGGGCGGCGGGCGAGGGGCTGAGCAGATCGCGCCTCGTCGACCAGTCGCCGCCGTCGATCCGCCACATCATCGTTACGGTCGATAAATCGAAGCTGGTCACCTTCGATCAACCGTTCGCCACCGCGTTGCCCGCCTCGGCCGATATTGCCGACATCCGGCCGATGACGGACCGCTCGCTCTATATTCAGGGCAAGAAGATCGGGACCACCAACATTTCGCTGTTCGATCGCGAGATGCGTCTGATGGAAGTGGTCGATCTCGAAGTCGCCATCGATACCGGAAACCTTCAGCAAAAAATCCGCGCCGTCACCGGCAGCAGCAGCATCATTGTTTCAAGCAGCAACAACCAAGTGATATTGACCGGCGTCGCCAGCGACGCGATCGCCGCGGATCGCGCGGTGTCGGTCGCCAAGAGCCTTCTCGTGGGCCAGAACGGCAATGTCGTCAACGCGATGACGATTTCGGCGTCCCAGCAGGTGATGCTGAAAGTGCGCTTCCTCGAGGCGAGCCGTACGGCGGCGCGCGACCTGGGTGTCAATCTTTACGGCACCAACGCGAACGGCACGCGCGGCGCAAGCTCCGGTCTCGGCGGCCCGGCTGTGACGCCGGGAGGGGCGGGGAGCGGCGGCATCTCCGTTATTCAGGCAGCGGGAACGCTGGCGGGCACGGCAGCGGGAGCGCCATTCGGCGTGGTGCTGGCCAATCTCGTCAACGGCGGCACCAACATCGACGTTCTCGTCAGCGCGCTCGAAACTAAAGGTCTGGTGCGGCGCCTGGCCGAGCCCGATCTTATCGCATTGTCCGGCGACACCGCGCGTTTCCTCGCCGGCGGCGAATTTCCGGTACCGATCGCTTCGTCCGGCGTCGGCGGTGCGGTCACCCCGACCATCGAATTCAAGAAGTTCGGCGTCAGCCTCGCGTTCGTTCCGACCGTATTGGGCCAAGGCCTCATCAATCTGCGCATCGCCCCGGAAGTCAGCGAGCTTGATTTCACCAACGCCATAACGATCTCGGGAACGACCATTCCGTCCTTGATCACGCGCAATGCCCAGACGACCGTGGAACTGCGCGACGGCCAGAGCTTTGCCATCGCCGGCCTCTTGCAATCCAACGGGACACGCAACCTTTCGCAAGTGCCGTGGATCGGCTCGGTTCCGGTCCTTGGCGCGCTGTTCCGCAGCAGCGCCTACCAGAACAGCGAAACCGACCTCGTCATCATCGTTACGCCGCATCTGGTCAAGCCGGGCACGCCCACCGACCATCTGGCCACGCCGTTCGATCAGCGGCTTCCGAGCAACGATCCCGATTTCTTCCTCAACGGGCAGACCGAAGTGCCGAAGAAATTTTCTTCTTCCAATGTCAGCGGCCCCTACGGCCACATCATGACCGTCGGCGCGCCAAAATGAACAACATCATTCGAGGCCTCGCGTTGTTGATGGTGGTCGGAGTGGGCGGCTGCATGCAGATTACCGAACCAATCATGGATTCGGCTCAACAGTATGTTCAGCGCACGGATTCCGTGACCTTGAGCGCGGGCAACGCCAAAGAGGTCAATACCCGCATTCAGGAAATCGATCCGTGGCCGCGCTATGCCGGCAATAACGTCATCTCCGCAAATGGAGAACGGATGGCCGGTGCGGCCGAGCGCTACCGCGATGTGTCAAAGATGAACCGCGCTCCGCAACCCTTGCCGACGGTCAGTTCGTCCGCCGGCGGCGGGACGTCGCCCGCACCAGCATCGGGCCAGTAGCCTTGCTGCTGCCTTGAGATAACCTCTTTATGCGGTTGTTATTGTCGAGAGATCCTGCGATTTTGTTTGCCGGCATCATGGAACCGAATTCAGTGCATTCGCGATAATTTGTTGAGCAATCCGAGGCAGGTCGCCCGTAATGACGGTCTACATTTTAAGCTCCGAAGCCGGCTCGGCGCTGACAAAAACGATCGAGAAAAAAATCAGGTCCGCGATCGCCGATCTGGGCGTCATCGATGACGTCGCCGACATTGCGCAGGAGCTGGGTGCCGTCGGCCCGGTCAAGAAAGTCATTATCGCGCCGTTTACGAACATAGAGAGCATCGACAAGCTCATCGATATTTCCGGCCGCTACCGCGAGCAGGCGTTCTTCATCCTTGTCAGCAAGGAAATTTCCGCCAGTGACTACAAGCGGCTGCTTCGTTCCGGTGGGCTAGACTGGACGTCGGCGGACGCCTCGGTTCAGGAAATCCTCGAGATCATCTCGCGCCAGAGGCCGACCTTGTCCGACGCCGGCGCGCACTCGAAAAAGCCGACCGTCGTTGCGTTTCTTCCGAGCGCCGGCGGCGTCGGCAATACGACGATTGCCCTCGAAGTCGCAATTCAGAGCAAGGTTGCTAAAGCGAGCCGGCCCTGGCGAACCTGTTACGTCGACCTCGATTTCCAGACCAGCCACGCCTGTGATTTTCTCGATCTTGAACCCCGGCTGCAGATTCAGGAGATCATCGATCAGCCTGAGCGCCTCGATCAGCAATTGTTCGACCTTTTTGCCAGCCACCACGCGAGCGGCCTTGACGTGTTTGCGGCGCCGCGCAGCCACATGGATCTGTGCACCATCAACCTCATCGCATTGGATCTATTTCTTGGAATGATATCAACCAGTTACGACTATGTTTTCATTGATCTCCCGGTGACCTGGTTCGGCTGGACGGTCCCGGTTCTGGAAAACTCCGACGTCATTATGGTGACCGGACTGAATACAATCCCCGGGTTGCGGCAGCTCAAAGGCACGGTCGAAGCGGCAAGCGAAGTAAAAAAGCAAAGCGCGCAGATCTCGATCGTTCTTAACCGTGTCAAGCAAAGCCTGTTCGGAGGAATTGAGCGGCGCGCGCATGCCGACAGCGTGCTTGCCGGGCAGGAACTGTTCTTCGTTCGTGAAGATCCCGACGCCATCGACAGGCTTAACACCGGAACTTCGGCGGCGCAGACCAAGTCGGGACGCGCCGTTAAGGACTTCGCGGCTCTCGCATCGTACTGCTCGGACATTAAGGCGCGGCAAGAATAAACGCGCGCGGGTTTCGTCAGCCAATCTCTGCAAGTGTTAATGCCGTCGCCGATATTAGTGCTAACGCGCGATAGCATCATCGGCAAAATACGCTTTTGTTATAGTGGCGCATCAGATCGTGGCGGCGACGTCATGCCGGCCGGATTGAGGAGCGCGCCGTTGAATTTTTTCACCAAGAGAGATTCGAAAGAATTGTCCGCGGCCGAGGCGGAAGCCCCGGAGACGGTGGTCGAGACCGCTTTCGAAGCGCAAAAGATTTATCGCAGTCTGATCGAACGCCGCCCGGCGCTTCTCGATGAGAAACTGAAATTACATACGCTTATCATCGACGAGTTCAATCTCGCCTCTCTGGAAAAGCTGCCGCGCAGCGAACTGACCCGCGCGATCAAGGCCTTCGTTGCCAACTACGCCCGCTCCGAGCGCATCTCGCTCAACCAAAAAGAACTCGACATTTTTTCCGACGAGATTGTCGACGAGATGATCGGCTTTGGTCCCATCGAGCCGCTGCTCAAAGACCCGACCATCAACGACATTCTGATCAACACTCACGAGCACTGCTTTGTCGAGCGTTTCGGCAAGCTCGAGCGCACCAAGGTGCACTTCAAGGACGAAGCACATCTGCTCCGCATCGTGAACAAAATCGTCTCCGGAATCGGCCGGCGCGTGGACGAGTCCTCGCCCATGGTCGACGCCCGTCTCCCCGACGGATCGCGTGTCAACATTGCGATCAGGCCGGTCTCGATCGACGGCCCTTTGGTCTCGATCCGCAAGTTTTCCGAAAAGCCGTTTTCGATGGACACGCTGGTTGAAATCGGATCGATCCGGCCGGCAATGGTCGACACGCTGCGCGCCGCGGTCCGCGGAAAAATCTCCATTTTGATTTCCGGCGGTACCGGCAGCGGCAAGACGACGATCCTCAACGCATTGTCGGCCTATATCCCGGCGGACGAGCGCCTGGTCACGATCGAAGATGCCGCCGAACTGCAGTTGCAGCAACCGCACGTCGGCCGCCTGGAAACGAGGCCCGCCAACGCCGAGGGCAAGGGCGAGATCCGCCAGCGCGAGTTGGTCAAGAATGCGCTGCGCATGCGTCCCGACCGCATCATCATCGGCGAGTGCCGCGGCGAAGAAGCTTTCGACATGTTGCAGGCGATGAACACCGGCCATGAAGGCTCGATGACCACCGTCCATGCCAATACTCCCCGCGACGCCTTGAAGCGCCTCGAGCAGATGGTGGCGATGTCGGGCGTGTCGATGAATTCCGAGAACATCCGGAGTCAGATTGCTTCGTCGATCAATCTCATCGTGCAATTGCAGCGGCTAGCGGATGGAAAAAGGCGCGTCACTAGCATCAGCGAAATCACCGGAATGGAAGGCGACGTCATCCAGCTTTATGAAGTCTTCAAATTTGTGAAGAAGGGCGAGGACGAAAGCGGCATTCACGGCGCCTTTCAGGCGACCGGCGTGCGTCCGCTCTTTCTGCGGAACCTGAAGGCGCTGGGAATTGAACTGCCCGCAAAATATTTCGACCCTTCACGATCGCTGTAACGGAGCAATACGTTGAACGAGCTTTGGACCATTTACCTCGCCGTCTTTTGTGCCGCCGCACTGGCGGTGCAGGGAGCGTACTGGTTTTTCTCCGAGGGCCGCCGCAACAGGAAAGCGGTCAATCGTCGCCTCGTTCTCAGCGTGCAAAACGCCAACCCGCAGGAAGTGTTTGAGGCGCTCAAGCGCGAGCGTGGCTTTTCCGCTTTCGAGAATCCGCACTATGGCTATTTGAACGATTTGTTTATGCAGACCGGCCTGCGGCTGGACAGCAAGTTGCTGGTCTTGGCCGCCTTCGGCCTGAGCGTCCTTTATTTTTCGCTGCTGGGGCTGACGATCGGCTTCAATATTTTGACGTTTATAGCGACGCCCGTTCTGGCGGCACTGTCCTTGCTGCTCTATTTCGTGATGGCGCGGGCAAAGAGAATCCGTCGCTTCGCCGCGCAGTTGCCCGACGCGATCGACGTTATCGTCCGCGGCGTCAAATCGGGCTATCCGCTGACCGTTGCTCTCGAACTCGTTGCCAAGGAGATGCCTGACCCGATCGGCACCGAGTTCGGCATGACGTCGGACGAAATCAGCTTCGGCCTCGGCATCAATGCGGCGCTCGACAATCTCTATCGCAGGGTGGGGCAGGACGATCTCTTGTTTTTCATCATGGCTACGAAGATCCAGGGCGAGACAGGCGGCAGCCTGGCGGAAATCCTGTCGCGGTTGACGCGCCTGCTCAGGCAGCGGGAAAAGCTTCGGCTCAAGGTCGGCGCCATCACCGCCGAGGGGCGGCTGTCGGCGCTGTTTCTGTCCGCCATGCCGTTTCTTCTGATCGCTGTCGTCAGCCTCGTGTCGCCTGGATATTACGGTGACGTCGCCCAGCATCCTCTGGTCATCCCGGCGGTGGCCTTCGGGCTGTTTCTTTTGGTCGCGGGAAATTTCGCGATGTTCCGCATGGTCAACTTCAAGGTCTGAACGCGATGCTTGAAATGATGCCGCTGCTCATTGCCTTCATCGCCTTCGTGGCGGTAACGACGACCGTTCTCGTCGCCGGCCGCGCTTTGTCCAATCAGGTTTCGGTGCAGCGGCGTTTGCCGCTTCCGGTCTTTGCGGTCGATACCGGGTCGCGGGGGCGCAAAGCCGATTTTCTCTCCTTCATCACGAGGAAAATCGACGAAAAGAAGCTGGGCGTGGACAGCGCGCTGCGCAGCAAACTGCGGCGGGAACTGGTTCGCGCCGGCTACTTCTCCGACGAGTCGGTCCGCTATTATGTGCTGGCGAAATTCGGCGTTATCATCCTGTTCCCGCTTGTTACCTACGCCTTCTCTCAAATTCTGATTGGGCCGTTCGGCTATCTGAATTTCGGCCTGGTCGCAGCCTCTGCATTCATTGCCATTGCAGCGCCCGATGCCTTTATTGCGCGCAAGCAGCGCCATTTGCAGCACCAGTACCGTATCGTCTTTCCAGACCTGCTCGATATGCTGGTCGTCTGCGTCGACGCCGGCCTCAGCCTTGACGCGTCTTTCGGGCGCATTCAGCTCGAAGTGGCAAAGCACAGTTCGGCGCTCAGTTCCAATCTGGAAATTATCGGCAGCGAAACCCGCGCCGGAAGAAGCACCGCGGACGCCCTGGACCGCTTTGCCGATCGGGTGAACCTGGACGAAGTCCGGGCATTCGTCTTGGCGCTGCGCCAGTCGATAGAGCTTGGAACCGACATTGCCGACGCGTTGCGGGCCTTTAGCGATGAAATGCGGGAAAAGCGTCTGATACGAGCCGAGGAAAATGCCAACAAGCTCCCTGTCAAGATGGTCATCCCGCTCGGGACCTGTATATTTCCGGTGATTTTGTTGTCGATGATGTTACCCGTTGTTATAAGGCTATTGGCGGTTATGGGCCGGGGTGGTTGAGTGGCGGGCTGATGCGGGCGTTGTGTGTGGCATTTATCGTCGCTCTTGGGGCCGGCCTTGCCGGTTGCCAGACCGATAGTACCGGCAGTCTCGCAGCCGCCGATGCGCCCCCCACGGTGACGGTTCAGGACCCGGGCGACGTTAAATACTACCCCTCCGACGAACCGATGCGCCTGGCGACCGAACATTTCGATCGCGGAAATTTCGGGATTGCGGCCAAATACTACGAAGACGCAACCACCAAAGCGCCGAAGGATGCGGAAGCCTGGATCGGTTTGGCCGCGAGCTATGACCGGATCGGCCGCTTCGACCTGGCCGATCGCGCCTACAAGCAGGCCATCAAGCTGGTCGGCGAAAACACCCAGGTGCTGAACAACCTCGGCTATTCCTACATGTTGCGCGGCAACTACGCCGAAGCGCGTCGCAAGCTGATGGCCGCGCATGAGCGCGAGCCGGAGAACGACGTCATCAACAATAATCTGAGACTGCTTGATTCCAGCGGCCGCGTCGTCAAGCGCGACGGCGAAAACTGATCCTGAACCGGGCTCTTAGTTTGCCGAAACCGGCGCGGGCGGCAGAGATACCGCCGGGATCATCAGGCCGACGCGCTCCTCGCCCGCTCTGCTGATTGCAATTGCGCCGCTCCGGTCGATTGTAAATCGCGTTCCCGCCAACCTCGGAAATTTCTCGACCACGGCCTGCGGCATCGCCAGCGAAGCGGATTGCGCAAGCGCGTCGCCGATTTTGAATTCGGGTTCCGGAATCTGCCCTACCGGCGGGGGAACCTTGATGAATTGGCGAATGAGCGCAATTTCGGCGTCGCTGAGCGAAGCAATGGGCTTTTCCAGGTTGGTATCGATTTCCCGCCGGCGCGGCGCCTCGGTTTGCACGGTCTCCAATCGCCGCACGGTCCGCTCCATGGCGTCGACGCGGCCGTTCGCCGCGGCAAGTTCCCTTTCCATCTTGGCTTGTTCGGTCCGCAGACCCTGTACCTGCATGAGAAAGACGAAGCCAACCACACCCCAAACGGCCGCCAAGCCGGCGCATGTTCCCAGAAAAATCGTCCGTATCGCGTTGTGCATGTCGCCAGTCGATCCTACGCCACGAATGGCATGCGTTTACACCGCCTGTGCCAAGGCCGGTATCCGGCAAACCGCAACGATGTCGCAGAAAGTCGCCGGCGCCACAATTCAAGGCAATTATCCTCATTCCTTGCCTTGGCCCAAGGCTTATCTTTGGAAATCGGATACCGCGCGCCGCGATAATTGAAGGGGTTTCGTCCTCGCCGCTCGGCGCCTAGCTTTCAGCGAGCGCGCCATAGCGGTGAAGCCCGCCGACGTTCACGGCGGCGAAGGCTTTTTGATAAGAAGCCAGGACCTGCTCGACCATCACATCTGTCGAAAACGCCTCGGCGATGCGCGATCGCAATGCCAGCGCCCTGCGCTCGGCCTCAGCCGGACGATCGAGAATTTCGGCTATTGCCCGCGCCAAAGCATGCGCGTTGCCGGCGGGCGCCAGATGTTTTGAAAGCGATCCGAAAATCTCTGGAATACCGCCGACGTTCGTTGCCACGAGAGGCTTGGCTGCGGCTGCGGCTTCGAGCACGACATAAGGCAGCGATTCAGCGCGCGAAGGCACCACGACGACTCGCCCAAGAGCAAACGCCGAGCGCGCCGGCATCGGCGCGCGGAAATGCACTGCGTCGTCCAGTTGCAGTTGAACGACGCGGGCGCGAAGGGCTGCGGCGTCCGGTCCATCGCCGACAATCGTTGCCGTGATCCGGCGGCCCTGGCTGCGCAGGCTTGCGACGGCGTCGATGAGTAGGTCGACGCCCTTGAGCGCGCGCAGTTCGCCGAGATAAACGACGTCGGTTGCGTCGGCGTTGAGCTTGACCGGCTCAAGCTCCTCCGAGGCAACTCCATTGTGAACCACGAAGGAGCTTTTTGGATGGCCAACCTTGTGCAGGTAGGCGTCCTGGCTATAGGCACTCTCGAACAGGTACAGATTGCCGCGGCGCATCAGCGCCTTTTCCATCAAGATGTGAAGGCGATTGCCGACGGCGTCGTGCAGGCTGCCGCCGTGCGGCGTGTAGACGCGCAGAGTGCCTTTTGGCGCCGGCACAAGACGCGCGAATGCGCCGCCCTTTGCCCCGTGACCGTGGACGACGTGCGCGGCCATTCCTCGAATATGTCCGGCCATTTGCGCAAGAGCGATCAGGTCCGCAGGGTGCGGCTGACGGCGCATGCGGATGCGCGTCAGTCCTAGCGCAAGCTTGGGTTTCAGTGCGGCGAGCGTCGTCTCGGATGCGGCGTGTCCGGTCTGGCTGTCGGCGATGATGCCGACGCGATGACCGCGCGCGATCTGGCCGGTCGCCAGATCGATAACGTGGCGGAACAGGCCGCCGACCGGAGCACGCAAGATGTGTACGATGTTCATGACGCGGTGCCCATCAAGCTTTTTGACGGCGGTTGCGCGTCCGCTTCAGCAAGGATCCTCGGACGGTGCGCGCGCGCGTGAACATTTTCCACAGCGCCGGGCTCTGCTTGATGCGCCGCTTGAGCCGGTTTTTTGCGTGCAGAAACGGAAGGACGCAGGAGCCGCGCAACGTGGCGGCCGACATATAATCAAAGAGGGGCTGCGTCTGGTCGCACCAGTCGCGCTTGTACGCCTCGTCGCCGATCGTAAAATCAAAAACCTTCAGCCCCCGTTCGATGGCATAGCGCAACAGTTCATGCAGATGCGCTGCGCCGGGCCCAAAGCGGGAGAACTCGCCATCGTCGTGGCTCGCCTGAAGATGATAGTAACGGTCACGGAATATCAGACCCATATTGACCGCGGCCGGACGCTGACCACAATCGAAATGAGAAAGGTGCACCAGCGAGCGCAGCTGAGCGTCGGTCGCCAGCGCTCGATAGAAGTCGAGGTGACCAGGCCGCTCGAACAGATTGGGCGTTCCCGTGCGCGCGAAGGAACGCGACTTCTGCGCGATCAATGCGCCGAGACTGAAGTTGGCCGCCTCCGGATTGCCGGCGTGCACGAGGGTGAGTTCGCCGAGTTCCGCCAGCTTCTTGCGCTTGCCGCGGTCGCGGCTTCGCGTCGAGGACGAGCGTTTGGCGGCGTAGAATGCGTCCCAGCTTCCGCCCAAGCGCGTCGCATAGGCGCCGCTCGGATTTGGCATGAGGGCAAGCGCCAACATCGGGTTCGGTTGCGAGCCGACGTTTGCCGGCATCTTTTCCAGACGGACGAGATCGTAGTGCAGGCGAGGGTGGGCCTGCACCTCGGTCAGGACGCCTCGCCACAGGTCGCGAAACTGCGCCTCCGACGCGCGCGCCGCGAATGATTGTGCCAAAAGCGGCGCATTATAGTCGCAGAGATCCATGCCGAGCCAGACCAGCTCGCGCACAAACCGACCTGCATCAACGGCAAGCGGGAAAATAAACTGCGTCTGACCACAATCGTCTTTGCCGACGACAATGGCCGGGCGCACGCCCTCAAGCCGGCCGATGTGGCGCTGCCAGGTACTCAACCAGTCAAAGGTCTGGAAGACGGTGCAGTCGGCATGTTGCTCGAACGCACGCCATTCGCCCTCGACACTTTCCAGGCTGTCACAGATCGAAAGCTGCACGCGAAGCGCCGACGCAAATGCGACGCGATTGCGCTGATCCAGCGCCGGAACGTCTGCCAACGTCTCGTCATAAACCTTTAAACGTGCGGAGATCGCGCTTGGCATGGTGTTCTCAGAGGATTCCGCCGGGCTTGGTTGCCGCCGGCATGCTTCGTCCCGTCTTGAAGTGGGCTCCGAATTTCTGGCGGGCGAGGCGCAGCGTGCCGACCGTGTATTGTCCGAGGAACTTGATCAAACGGCGCACCCGCCACGGCATAGACGCGTCGACGGAGAAGGCGCGCAGGTCATAGGCCTTGCGCAGCGAAAAGGTGTCGCAGGCGCGCTTGACCGGATCGTCGTAAAAGCTGGCGATCTTGGCCGCGTTCATGCCGGGTGTGGCGAGCCAGCGCGGGATGTGCACGTTGCACAACCGCTCGACATCCGTCAGCGCCTTGCGCGCGCCGGTGCCTGCCGCGGGGCAGGACGTGGCAAAGGCGTCCCCGACCAGCACGATGCCGGGCTGACAATGTCCGCCGGTCGCGTAAAGATCCACCGGCCGGATCTTCACCGGGCCTTCCACCTCGAAATCGCCCATCAATTCGCCGAGGCCGGGCATGAGCGCGAGCAGTGTCTGCTGCGGCGAGGTGCGCATGTCGCGCAGCCACGGGTCGTGCATGTCGCGATAGACGAACAGGTTGGCGCGCATGACGGCGCCGATGGGAAATAGCGTCAGCAAGGCCGCACGATCACGGACGGACTCGGCGTAGTACGTCAGGGCGGGAAATTCGAAGCTCCGCCGCCGCGTCGGCAGGACGTTGAAGCCAACACTGATCGAGTGGCATTCGCTCAGGATCGTTCGGGTAAGACCGAGCGTGTGGCGCAGGCTGATGTTGAGGCCGTTGGCGAGAACGACCAATCGCGCAAACACTTCTTCGCCGTTCGACAACGTGACGTGCTGGTTGTCGTTGTTTGTCGTTAGTTCTGCGGCTTTGGCGTATATCGTGGTCACGGTATCGGGGATGAGGCCCCGCACGGTGTTGACGAGCGGCGCGTAGAAGATGCCCTGCTGATCGCCGGGCCGTTTGTCGATCACGCGACCGAAGCGGGCAACCCACGACTCCCGGTCGGGCGTCGCCGATCGCAGGACGGCCTCGGCCAGCCCGGTTTTTTTCAGGAGTTCGACCTGGGCGCCGTCGAGCTTCTCGCAGCGGAAATCCGGCGGATACGCCGGGTGCGGGTCGATCAGGATAGTGTCAATATTGGCGCGCCCGAGCATCGCCGCCGTCAGCGATCCCGCCAGCCCTCCACCGATAATGGCCACGTCCGTATTGAGCATCGGATGCTTTACTTGCTTGCGTGCGTATTTCGTTGCTTGCGATCGTGATGCAGTGCCTTGGCGCGCTCTCGCAGAGCGAGGTAGCTGTCCTGGAGCTGCGCCATCGTGGAAAACGTCCACGAGCGGTTGCGCCGCAGGCTGAACCACAGGCCGGCGACCGCCGCGCGTTCCTTCCACGTCGCCATGTAGCCGCTGTCGTCGAAAGCGCAGGAATCGACGTAGGACACGCGGCGATCCGCCAGCAACGCCGCCGTGTAATCTTCCAGCAGCAACACGCCCGGCGAAAAATCATGCAATGCTTCGGCGTATGCGGTCTTCCAGGTGAAGGCTGCAGGTCCCGCATGCAGCACGACCTGCATGCTCACCGGGCGCGCGTCGAGCGTCAGCTGGTGAATAGCGGCGTCGCCCCGCGCCGACAGCGTCGCGATCATGGCGCGGGCGAAACGCGCGTCCGCGGGCTTGTTGAGGAGCGCAGTGCCTTGGCGGCCTTTCCACCCCGCGGCTTCGAGCGACAGGAACTCTTCAAAGGCGCTCCGCACCGCATGCGGCTCCGTCAAAGCGGCCGGCTGCAAGACGCCTTTTTCCGCCAGGCGCCGGCGATGCTGCCGCAATTTCTTGCGGCTCGAGCTGGAAAGCGCCTGCTCCAGGTAGGCTTTGCCGTCGAGCTTGGAGGCGAGCGTCGGCCGAATCGATCGGGTAAAGATGCGCATCGGGCTGCCGCGTTGCGCTAGCACGCGGGTCAGCGCCTGCATGGTCGCCGTATCGGCACCCATGGCGTCGAGTGCGACAATCGACGGGAGGTTCTCGGCCGTGGCGATATGATCGAGCATTGCTGCGAGCACGTCTTCGAGGCAATTGCGGTCGACGACGGGCGTGGAGAGATAGGCGTTCGGCACCGCGGGCGCGCTCAGGACAGATATCGGAATGATCGATCGCGGCGGGCGGCCGACGGCAAAGGCCCAGATGCCGACTAGCCGCGGCACGGCCGTGTCTTGCCACGCGAGTACGACGCGGCAACACCGTTCCGGATAGGCTTCGCTGCCGAGGTGCGCGAGCGCCGGATGCATGAAAATGTTTGCAGCGTCCGCGCGTGCGACGAGGTCCTGCCATTGAGGTTCAAGGGCGAGGAGGCGATCGCCGCTGGCGACTTCGATCGTGATCGCGGTCCGTGGCGCCAGGGTATTGGGCGGCTGTGCCGGCAATTCGCCGGCCGCAGACCTTTCAAATTGCGTGTTGGCCGGCGCACGGCCGACCAGCGCAAGCGCTTCCGCCGATGCGAAATGGTGTGACAAAATGCCTCCGGATCGACGCGCCGTTATTTGGTTTTGTTGCTTGGACTTATAGCGAAAACCAATTCACAAGCCGTTACGCGCGCCGCGGAAAGCGCGGCGTTCGTTTGCCGAAAATTAATCGTATTTATCCGGTGAGGCGCCGCTCAGCCGCGCGGAGCCCAGATGAACATGTGCAATTTGAGCCGATAGCGGGCGATCAGGAACAAAAACGTCGATTCGACGATAAAGGCCGTCGCCGTCGCCGCTGCCGCCCCGACGCCGCCGTAAGCCGGGGTGAGAACGAAACAGCCAACGATATTAACCGTAAATGCGGTTGCGTAGGCCAAAGCACAGATGCGCTGTTGGCCCAGCATGTTGAGGAGACGCTCCGCCGGACCGATGGCCGCGCGCGTGAGCTGGCCGACGGCGAGGATGGCCAGCACCGGGTAGGCCTCTTCAAAGCCGGATCCGAACAGCATCAATACCGGACGGCCGAGCGCAAGCATCAGCAGTGTCAGCGCAAGCGACGGCCAGAATATCCAGCGCACTGTCGCGGCGGCGAATTCCGCCAACCCTTCGCGGTTACCGGCGACGTGATAGGCGGTGAAGCGATGCGCGGCGGCCGCGGCGACGGCGAAATAGATAATGCTGACCAACGCCAGGGTTTTGGCCGCCGCATAGTAGTGCGCGACTTCCTGTGGCGGACGGAATTGCTTGAGAACCAGAACGTCAGTCGAGGTCAGCAGCGTGTACAAGCCCCAGACCAGGACGACCGGCAACGACGTACCGAGCCATTCCCTGACTCTAAAGACTTTCGCGCCCGCCGGGATGACCTGCTTGAGCCCGCGTTCGAGTTGAAAAAGCTGCATTAGCGACGTGAGCCAAATGGCGCCGGCCAACGCGCCCATTACAGTCGTCGCATCAAGAGCAACGCCCGCACTGTGCAAAGTGGCGACGATTGCGAGCAGCAGCAGCGGCCTGACGATGTAGGGCGGCAACAGCGCGAGGTTGATCCAGTTCTGCGAGCGCGCCAAGCCGTCGACCATGAAGGTGAACGTGTAAAAGGGCAGCGCGACACATGCGAGATAAAGCGGCAAGTAGACGTCTGCGTCGAGTGACGCCTGGATCGCACGCACGACAGCCGCGCCAGCGATCGCGATAACGGTGGCAAATCCGAACGTGATCCAGCGGCTGCCGGAGACATAGCCACGCAGCAAATCGAATGCGTTGCCCTGGGTGTATTGCGGAACGTAACGCTGCGCGGTCAACGGAACGCCGAGGTGAGCGACTTCGCCGACCAGCAAGAGCCAGGTCCACACGTAGACATAATTGCCGAATTCGTAACCGCCCATCCAGCGGGCCAGCAGAACCTGCGACACGAACATGATCGCCGCGCTGACCACCCGGATTGCGAAGGCGGTTCCGGCCATGCGCTGGGTGAGCGAATGCTCGCCAGCGCGCCAGTCCTTGATCCGCGCCTGGACAGCGTCGAGCAGACGCCAGGTCGAGATCTCCTTGGTGTCGGTCAGAGCCATCCTGATACCCCGTGATCAGGTGGTTTCTAATGGAAAATGTTAACTTGAATCTGAAGGCAGAGGCATAATTGCAGCTTGCGGCTTAATGCAGGTGCGCTGCATGAACCGCGCATTTTCGCGGCGATTGGACAGGGATTCAGGGGCTTTGCGGTCGAACGGCGCCAATTGGCCGGGCAAAACGGGCGCGCGCAAACTTTAACCTGTCGACGATTTTTTTGGCGCTTAATGCCTCATGGCTATCGACCGTCGCCACTTCATCTCTGCCGCGGTTACGGGGGTCGTCGTCGGGCCCACGATCGTAGCGACGCCGGCCAGGGCCATTGCCTTGTCGGCCCTGGGTATCGACGCCGCTCAACTCGGCGTTCGGGCAGGCGCCGCCGATGATCAAAGCCAGGCGCTCCAGCGCGCGATTGATCAGGCGGCAAAGTCAGGCGCTCCGTTGGCGCTTGGCCCCGGCCTATATCGCGCCGGCGACCTGCGGCTACCGGCGGGGGGACAGCTTGTCGGCGTTCGTGGAGCGACCCGCCTCGTCTTAAGCCGGGGCGCGCCGCTGATCTCGGCAAGCCACACCGAACAGCCGTCTTTGTCCGGACTTGTTCTCGACGGCGCGGGAATCCCGCTGGGGGCGGGGCGCGGCCTCATTCATTTTTCCGGCGCGCGCAAAATAAAAATCAGCGACTGTGAAATTGCGCGAGCGGGCGGCACGGCAATATTGCTCGAGCAATGCGGCGGCGAGATCGCCGGCAATACGATTAGTGACGCCGATATCGCCGTTCATTCGCTCGATGCTCGCGGGTTGATTATCAGCAATAACGATATTGCCAAAGCCGGCAACAACGGAATCCAGGTTTGGCAATCCGACAAGCGCGACGACGGCACCCTCGTTGTCGACAACCGGATTGAGGATACAGCGGCTCGCGGCGGCGGCTCGGGGCAGAACGGCAACGCCATCAACATCTTTCGTGCCGGCAATGTCGTCGTGCGTGGAAATCGCATACGCAATGCCGCGTTCTCGGCAGTGCGCGGGAACGCAGCCTCGAATATCGTAATCGCTGGCAACTCGTGCAGCGGTCTTGGCGAGGTCGCCATTTATTCTGAATTCGATTTTGAAGGAGCCGTCATTGCCAACAATACGATAGACGGCGCAGCGCTCGGCGTGGCGGTGACGAATTTCAAGCAAGGCGGCAGACTGGCGGTGGTTCAGGGCAATCTGATCCGCAACGTCACGCGCAGCCGTCCGCCCGGTACCGATCCCAATGACAGCTTCGGCGTCGGCATCGGCGTCGAGGCCGACACCGCGGTCACTGGTAACGTCATCGAGAATGCGCCGAATGCGGGCATTGCGATCGGGTGGGGCGAGTATCAGCGCGACGTGTCGGTGACCGACAATATCGTGCGCCAGTGCGGCTACGGTATCACCGTTTCAATCGCCCCGGGTGCGGGCGCGGCGTTGATCGCAAACAACCTCATCACCGGAGCCGGCCGCGGCGCCATTGTCGGCATGGAATGGAAAAAGGCCGTCACCGAAGATCTCGTGCGCGGCGACAGCAGCCAGTATCCCAAGCTGACAATTCACGGCAATCTGGCGCGCTAGTTCACGGTGCCGTCACCGCTGGGCGTGATGGTTAACGCAACCTTAAGCACTCATTGTCTAATTGATGCTCGTTGCGTGGCCGGCCGACACCGGCCACTCCGAGATCGGACTTCGAGCATAAAGGTCGCACTATGCCCGCTTATAAAATTCTTTTTGTTATTCCCCCGTACCTTGGCGACAAAATCGAAGCGATCCGACCGGGAAAATTGAGAAGCTTTTTTGCCTTTCCTTACGGCGTTCTTTGTCTCGCGACTTACATAAAGAAAGCAACCGCGGGTGCACACGACATAAAAATTATCGATCTCAATCGCTACGGGGTTGCGGAAGGCCTGACGAAATTTACGGAAACTCTGGGCGACTTTGAACCGGATATCGTGGGGATATCCGTGATGTTCGACGTATCCTACAAGTACGTTGAAAGGTTGGCGGCCGCGAGCAAGGCCGCAAATCCGCAGACCAAGGTCCTTTTGGGCGGCGCCGCGGTCACCACAGCCTGGAATATCATTCTGGACGATCAGCCGTCGGTCGACGCGCTTTGTTACTCGGAAGGCGAGCTTGCTTTTGTCAGGCTGCTCGAATCCGGCGATCTGGACAACGCGTTGCTTTCGGACCCATGGGTCACGCGCGAATCGCTGCGTGAAAAGCGAAAGCCGAAAACGCAGCACATGGAAAATCTCAATGACGTCATCGCTATCGACTACAGCCTCGTCGATACCGGCGAGTACGGAATGATCGAAGCGTTCTCACCGTTCCGCAAGGCCAAAGACGAAGACGTCAAACAATTTTTCATCGTCACCTCGCGAGGCTGCCCGTTCAAATGCGTCTTCTGCGCGGAACCAACCTTGCACGGCGGCTCCATGCGCTATTCGAGCCTGGATGTCATCGAAGATCACGTCAAAGATCTGGTCGAAAATTATGGAATGAACGTGCTGACGATCTATGACGATCAGCTTTTATTGAATCATAAGCGAGCGAAGGAATTTTTCAGAATTCTGTCCAAATACAATCTGCGGGTCGAGACGCCGAATGGACTGACCGCCGCTTACATCGATGACGAAATGGCGGCGCTGATGAAAGCCGCGGGCATGGACACCGTGCAATTGGCGATCGAGTCAGGCACCGAACACATGCTGCGCAACGTGATCAAGAAGCCGTTGCGGCTCAGCAAGGTGGCGCCGGTCGTCGAGCTGCTGCACAAGAACGGCCTGTTCGTTCAGGGCTTCTTTGTCATGGGCATTCCGGGAGAACGGGAGCAGGACCGCATCGAAACCGCCCAATTCATCAAGGATGTCGGATTGGATTGGGGAAGTTTCAGCCTCGCTTCGCCCATTCGCGGCTCCGAACTCTACGATATCTGCGTGAAGAACAAATACATCCCGGACGACATGAAGATCGGGGAATATGAGCTCGGCACCTACATCATCCGCGCGCCGGGACTCGACCCCGAAAGTCTCCCGCAGATTTCATATCGGATGAATCTGGACGTCAACTTCGTCAATAACCGGCGCATGCGGATCGGCGATTATGAGGTGGCCGCGCGCTGCTTCGAGGACGTCATCGAGCGCTATCGCGAGCATGCTTTTGCGCATTATTTTCTCGCCAGGGCCTACGAGCTGATCGGCAACAACGCGGCAAAGGTTGCGGACAACATGGCGCGCTACGAAGCCATCCTTGCCAGGCACGCGGATTGGCGCGACCATGCCGACCATTTCGGCCTGACCGGGCAACCGGGTTTTGCGGCGCCCGCGCATGCGAATGCGCGCCCGCGCCAGGTCGCCATGTCGGGCGTGCTCTAGCGTCGACAAATTGGTACTGCCGGTTTTACCGATGTCGACGGTCTGCGTCAGACGCGCCTGAGAAAACCGTCCGGCGCGGCGGTGATCATGAGCTTGTGCTCGATCGTGTGATCGTATTCAAAGCGGAGCGGCGCGCCGTCGCGCGCCGCGCGGCCCTCGGCTTCAAGCCGCCGCATATATTCCCAAACCGCGGTCTTTGGATTGTTGCCCTTGCCCCACGGGCGGTCGGCGCACATTTCGTCCGGCAGGTCTTCGACACCGGTATCCCAGGTCACGCAATAGGACCCTTTGCTGACATAGGGCGCATAGAGTTCCAACTCTTCCAGCACGTGGTCATGAGTATGATCGGAATCCAGAAACACCATGATGCGATCGCTGCCCTCAGCCAGCGAGGCGATCTTGTCCATGGTCTCCGATGCGACCGAGGAGCCTGCGATGGTGTGAATCTTGCGGCGCAGCGGATGCGCCTCGATCGCCGTCCGATTGTGCGCGCGGATGTCGATGTCGACACCGACGACCTTGCGGTGGCCGGCCTTCGGGTCGAGCGTGGAACCTGCCTCGGCGGCGTCGCAATAGTCGAGCAGCGCCAGCATCGACGCACTCATCACCAGCGAACCGCCGTGGGCGATGCCGGTTTCGATGATCAGGTCGGGGCGGCAGATCCAGATCAGCTCCTGGATAGCGTAAAGGTCCGGCGGACCCTGGATGACCGGCCGCCCCAGCCAGGTGAAATTCTGGAAGTACCCGTGCCGAATTGCGGCCTGGTTCCAGGTGTTCGACAGCTTGATAAAGGCGCGGTCTTGCCCGGCGTTACGGATGTTTCTGGCGCAAAGATTGTGGAAATCTTCGAGCGGGTCGACCGGCTTTGTCATGGCGCGAACCGCTCACGGGGTATGGCGTAGACGACGGCGCCGTTGCCGCACCAGGCATGGACGCGGAACAGAAAGCGATAGTCGGGCAAGTTGTCCATCAACCAGTGCGGCGTTTTCCAGATGCCGTCCGCGTTGTGATAGACCGTAGCGGCCAGCACCGGGCGGTGCGTAAGCAGCGTTTGCCGGGCGCCTTTCAAGGCGGCGAGTTCGCCACCTTCGAGGTGCAGCTTTACAAAAGTGGGCGACAAATCCAGCGCGTCGAGCGGATGCGTCATGACCCGCATTCGGCCGGTGGCGGAAAGTTGTGAGGCATAGTCGAGGCCATCATGGAATGGAGCCTCGCGCTGGTCGTCGGCAAGCACGCAATCGCACACTGTGACCCGTGGATCGTCCGGCAGCCAGCGCCGCAGGTTCTCTTCAAGGCGCGCGCGATTGGATGGGTCCGGTTCAATGGCGACGATCCGCTTGAAGGCGCCCTTGGTCCGCAGGATGAACGCCTCGATGACGCTGCCGTGATGGGCGCCGGCGTCAACGAAGACTTCGGCTGCACCCAAGACATCCGCCACCTCCGGGACGAAGAAGCGATTGCCACCCGGCACTGGAGCGGCATCGAACGTCCATTCCTCGCGCAGCCGCCGCCAGGCCAGAAACTGCAAATGATGCGCGCGCGAAATGTCGTCATCCCATTGCGCCATTACCGTCGCGGTTTTGGCCTGATCCTGCGGGGTCAATGGCGGCGCGAACCATCCGTTCGACAGCGGATGCCGGTCGCGAAAGCCCTCGGCCAGATCGAAAAACGGCACGATGTCACCGAAGCCTTGCGCCGACAGCGCCCGTTCGAGCGGCACATAGGGAGCGGTGACGACACACATCGACAAACGGGCGCTGTTCTTGACCGCGTCGGTGACCTCGTCGGGGCGCAGAAGGGGCACGCCGGACCACCCCGCATCGGCCTTCAGCCGGTCGGCGTCACGGTCGATGGCCATAACGAAATCCTGCCCCACGGCTTTGAGGAAATCACGCGCCAGGCGGCCGAGATTGCCGGCGCCATAGAGCGCGACGGGGATGTCCGCCGTGGCCGGCGCAAAGCGGCATGGGGCGGTTGCGATTTCGGCCAGCATCGCCGGCGCCCGGTCAAGGCCGGGCGGGGCAGCGAACGATCGGGCCATATGCGGCAATAGCGGTTCTCTGCACGGCGAATCGGTTGGCAATCTTTTGCCACCTCAAGCGTCACCTGAATAGCCTTGCGGCGTTTCTGCAGGACTACGAATCAGGTAGGTTTTGCGAACGGATCAGCGGTCATTCACGCGTTCTCATGCGGGCCCTCTGTGGCGCGCTCGACATCCGCGTCACCGGCAAGAAACGAGATCCATGCAACTTTCGGTTTTGCTGCCCACGCACCGGCACGACCTGCTGGCCTGCTCTCGAATTGTCCAGGCCTGCTCCTTTGCGTCTGCAGACGTCGAAGTCATCGTCCGTGACAATTCCTGCAACGTGCAAAAGCGGGACATGTTGGCCAACATCCGACATGACAACTGCAAGATTATTTTCGCCGATGCATGCGACGCGCTGCAAAATATTTCCGAACTTCTCCGGCTGGCGAAAGGAGAATTCATCTTTTGCATGGCCGATGACGACCTCTGTGTGGACCGTGCCGTCGAAGCGATGGCTTCGACCATCAGGCAGTTCGGGAAGGATGCGTCAGTCGCCGGCGTGACCGGCCACTATGGCGTCGAAACGTCGAAAACATCCGCAATCCTGAACTATCAAGGCGTGGATTCCGACGATGTCGTGGCGCGTATCAACGGATATCTGAAGTATTCGGGGCCGAATGTTTTAAACTATTCGGCGCAACGGCGGGACATGGTCCGCCGTGTCTTTGCCTTCATGCGCGCGATGCCGGCCATTTTTTCGTTTCACGACCAGATCATGTGTCTGCTCTATTTGCTGAACGGCAAATTCATCTCAATCCCGAGACTGATCTATCTCTACGATCTCGGACTCTGGGAAGCGCCGGAATCTGGGCAGAAGCGGGATCTCGATTTCTACACGGCTGCGGGATTGGATCCGGCCGTCAATAAACTGCACTGGTTTTTGTGCGGGTTCGAGGGAGCCGTGCTGGCGCGCAATTCAGACATGTTTCCTGATTTGCCGATCCAGCGACGTCAAGCCATCGCCGACATGTGGTCGTCGCTGATGTTTGCCCGATTTACGCGTCAGGCGCGGCTGACCTTCGACTCGCCTTTCACAGATGAGGCCGAAAAACTCTGTGTAAAATTGAGGTCAATAACGACGCCGCAGACCTTCGACACCATGCTGGCCGATATTTGCAGTCTGATCAGCCTGTTTTCCATGGACATGGCGCAGAGCTATTTCGATTTCTGGGACGCCGTAGTCAACAAGCGCAATTCTGCGCCGGGCCATGCCGAGTATTTGGCCGAGTTCAAGGTGGCGTGATACGGCGCGGGAACGCCTCTGGCCATGCGGGATGTCAGCCGCGGTATTCGTTTATTGGGCGGCGCCTAATCGGCTACTATTCGGTCAGTGCGAATCGGTTGATGGCATGGCGATTTAAGCTGCGCAGCAGCGGCGCGGCGTTGATCGTGCGCCGCCATTTGCCCGAGCGGTTTTGGGAGCCGACGCGCCAGGAAAATCCATGAAGGTCGTCATCCTCGCCGGGGGGCTCGGGACGCGCATTTCCGAGGAGAGCAATCTCAGGCCGAAGCCGATGATTGAGATCGGCGGCAAGCCAATTCTCTGGCACATCATGAAGATCTATTCGGCCCATGGCCTGAACGATTTCATCATTTGCTGCGGTTACAAAGGGTATGTGATCAAGGAATATTTCGCCAATTATTTCATGCACATGTCCGACATCACCTTCGACATGGCGGACAACACGATGGTCGTGCATCAGCGCAAGGTTGAGCCGTGGCGCGTGACGCTGATCGATACCGGCGAGCAGACGTTGACCGGCGGGCGGCTCAAGCGCGTCGCCGCACACATCGAAAATGAAGAGGCCTTCTGCTTCACCTATGGCGACGGGGTCAGCAATCTCGACATCCGTTCGGCCATCGCCTTCCACTACAGTCATCGCAAGCTAGCCACCGTCACCGCCGTGCGTCCGCCTGGGCGTTACGGCGCCTTGGAGCGCGATGGCGACCTGGTGACGGCCTTTACCGAGAAGCCGCGCGGCGACGGCGGCATGATCAACGGCGGCTTTTTTGTCCTGTCGCCCCGCTGTCTCGAGCTGATTGAAGGCGACGACAGCAGTTGGGAAGGCTCGCCGATCATCCGCCTCGCCGCCATGGGCCAGATGATGGCTTTCGAGCACCGCGGTTTCTGGCAGCCGATGGATACATTGCGTGACAAGACACTGCTGGAAGAGCTCTGGGCATCCGGAAAGGCGCCATGGAAGATCTGGCATTGACCGCTTCGCCGGGCCTTCCCTTCTGGGCCGGCAAGCGCGTGCTGATTACTGGTCACTCGGGCTTCAAGGGGTCGTGGTTGACCCTTTGGCTTTTGCGACTCGGCGCCAGGGTCACCGGCATCAGTCTGCCACCCATGACGACGCCCAGCCTTTATATCGACGCCAATGTCGGCGAGGCCTGCAACAGCGTATTTGGTGACATTCGCGACGCATCCTCGCTCGCCGAATTTGTCCGGACCGCGCGGCCACAGATCGTTTTCCATCTCGCCGCGCAGCCTTTGGTCCGCGCCAGTTATCGCGATCCGCTGGCCACGCTTGAAACGAACGTCATGGGCACCGCTTATATGCTCGAGGCACTGCGCGGCGTCGACGGCGTGCGCGTCGCGGTGATGGTGACGAGCGACAAGGTCTATCACGCCGGCGCGAGTTCGCGACCATTTGCCGAAAGTGATGCGCTTGGCGGCGTCGACCCTTACAGCGCCAGCAAGGCCGCCTGCGAAATCGTCATCGCCGGCTATCGGGATGCCTTCCTGTCGAGCCAGGGCGTAGCTGTCGCCAGCGCCAGGGCCGGCAACGTGATCGGCGGCGGTGACTGGTCGGACGATCGCTTGATTCCCGACGCAATTCGCGCCTGGCGCGCCGGCAAACCGCTCGAGGTCCGCCGACCGAAAGCGGTGCGTCCTTGGCAACACGTGCTTGAGCCGCTCGCCGGCTACCTGGCTTTGGCGCACAGTCTATGGCAGCGACCGACTTTGGCGGGACCGTATAATTTTGGCCCGAGCAGCGCTGACGCGGTACCGGTGCGCGACGTGGTCGAATTGGCCCGTATTGCCTACGGCAAAGGCGACGTGCATTACGGCGACGGCAGCGAGGGACCCCGTGAGTCCGCCTGGCTCGCGGTTGACGCCGCGAAAGCCGCGGCCGAACTCGGGGTCGCACCGAGACTGACGCTCAAGCAAGCCGTGAAATGGACGATCGCGTGGTACCGCGCGCAAGAGCAGGGCGCGGACACGCGTCAGTTGTGCCACGCAAACATCTCCGATTTTGAAGCCGCCGCGCCGGGCGCGGTTGCAAATTCGGAACTGGCATCGGTTTTGTGAGATTGGTTCAGCTAGCGGAGCGCGGCGTCGGCCGTGGCGATGAGATGAGGTTTGCCCGGACGGACCTATCGGACGCGTACCTGATCCATCTCGACGCGCGCGTGGATCTGCGCGGCAGTTTCGCGCGCGCATTTTGTGCGCGGGAATTTGCGGGCCAAGGTCTGGAGACCACATTCGTGCAGGCCAATATCAGCACCAGCGCCAAAGCCGGCACGCTGCGTGGAATGCATTTTCAGCGTGAGCCGCATGCCGAGGTCAAGCTCGTGCGCTGCGTGAAAGGATCGATCTACGATGTCGTGGTCGACATACGTGAAAAATCGCCGACCTACCTTCGCTGGTTCGGCGCCGAACTCTCGGACGACAATGGTTTGATGATGTACGTGCCCAAGGGGTTTGCGCACGGCTATCAGGCGCTGACGCACGGCGCGACGGCGTTCTATATGGTGAGTTCATATTACGAGCCTGCGTCCGAGGGCGGCCTGCGGTTTGACGATCCGAGGTTGTCGATCGCCTGGCCTCGTGCCGTCTCCGATATTTCCGACAAGGACGCCAGATGGCCGCTACTGCCTTAACCTTGGTGACCGGTGCAACCGGCTTTGTCGGGCGCCATGTTTTGCGCGAACTTGTCGAACAGAAGAGCCGCCTTCGTCTCGTCGTCCGGACGGGCAGGCAGAGCGAGGTGCCACGCTGCGCCGCCATCGAGACGGTCGTGACCACACCCGATATGTGGGCCGAGACGCCGGCGTGGTGGGAAAACATCTGCCATGACGTCGACACAGTCATCCACATTGCCTGGTACGCCGAGCCCGGCAAATATCTTCAGTCGTCGATAAATTCCGAGTGTCTGGCGGGAACGCTGCGGCTGGCGCAAGGGGCGAGCCACGCCAAAGTTCGGCGTTTTGTCGGAATTGGTACGTGCTTCGAATATGACTTGAATTTCGGGCGCCTGAACATCGATACGCCGTTGCGGCCGACGACCCCTTATGCGGAAGCCAAAGCCGCGGCCTTTCGCGCGCTCTCGCAGTCGCTTCCGCAAGGCGGTGTCGAATTTGTCTGGTGCCGGCTTTTCTACCTCTATGGCGAGGGCGAGGCCGAGGAGCGACTGGTGCCATATCTGCGCGCCAGGCTGAGGGCGGGGGAGCGCGCCGACCTGAGCAGCGGCACACAGATTCGCGACTACCTGGATGTCCGCGACGCCGCCCGCATGATTGTGAAAGCCGCGCGCGCCAGCGCACAGGGGCCGCTCAACATCTGCTCCGGCACGGCCACGACCGTGCGAGCGTTGGCCGAGCGAGTTGCCGATGAATTCGGCCGCCGCGACCTGCTTCAGTTCGGCGCCCGGCCGGATAATGTCACCGATCCGCCATGCGTCGTGGGCGTGCGCACCGCGAATGTCGTTGGCGAGGCTCAATTTATGCCGATGCTGCCACGCTCGGCGTAGTTAACTCCTGTTAACCATTATTCTGTACGACGAGAGGCTGACGCCGCTCGTCGCAGGACAACACCATGAAGGCCCGGCTGGAACCGCGAATCAATCTGCAAGGGCGTACGCCGCTCGAAACAGTGATCCCGCTGGCCACGCCTTTCATCATTTTCACCGACCCGGCGAGTTCTTGCAATTTCAAATGCACGTTCTGCCCGACCGGACATCGCGACATGATCGCGGAGACCGGGCGCTACCAGGGCGTGATGAAATTCGACGTCTTCAAGAAAATCATCGACGACCTTGGCGAGTTCGACAAGCCGATCAAAGTGCTGCGCATGTACAAGGATGGCGAGCCGTTCCTCAACAAGCGCCTGGCTGACATGATCGCGTACGCCAAGCGATCCAAGCGGGTCGATTACATCGACACCACGACCAACGGCACGTTCCTGTCGCCGGAGCGGTTGGGACCGGTGCTCGAGGCGGGCATCGACAAGATCAATATTTCCGTCGACGGCATGACGGAAGAAACTTACATAAAATTCACCGGCTTCAAATTCGACTTCCGCAAATTCGTCGAAAACGTCAAATGGCTTTACGACAACAAGGGCAATTGCGAGGTCGTGGTCAAGATACCGGGCGAACTCATTACCGAAGCCCAGCGCCAGGAGTTTTTTGCCACGTTTGGCGATCATTGCGACCGCATCTTCGTCGAGAACTTCGCGCCGTGCTGGCCGGAATTCGATATCGAAGCGCACACCGGCGTGAAGATCAGCAAGGGCATCTATCAGCAGGACATCGGCGAAACCGACACCTGCCCCTACATTTTTTACGGCTATTCGGTGAACGCCGACGGGCTGGTCAGCTCTTGCTTCCTCGATTGGGGCCGCAAGCTGGTGATCGGCGATGTGCGGCAGCAATCGATGAAAGAGATCTGGAATTCCGAGCGGATGAATGCGTTGCGTCTGCAGCATCTGGAGGGACGCCGAAAGCAGAACGGCGTCTGCGGAAATTGCGGACAGCTTAGTCATTGCCTGCCCGATAATATCGACGCCCACCGATTGCCGCTGTTGGCGAAGTTCAAGGCGCTTGTCACCGTTGAGGCCGAACCGCCGGGTGGCGTCAACCGCAAGTTTACGGCGGTGGCGGCGGAATGAAAGTCCTGCACGTCGCGCCGCATCTCGGCGGTGGCGTCGGCAAGGCTCATGCGGCCATACAGAACGTCTTGCCGTGCGAGGTTGAGCGGACCTTTGCACTGCTTGAAGCGCCGCGTGATCGCCGTTACGCCGATTTTATCGAACGCCGCGGGGCCCGCGTGGTCGTCGCTCGCGCTCTCGAAGAGATTGCGGCCCTGGCGGCCGAGGCCGACATCGTCCAGTTCGAGTTCTGGAATCATCCGCGTCTGTTTGAATGCCTTGCCCGCTGTCCCTTTCCGGCGATGCGCAGTGTCTTCTGGTCGCACATTTCCGGCCTCGATACGCCGTTGATTCCCGCCGGCTTGATGGATCGGGCTATGCGTTTTGTCTTTACGACGAGCGCCTCGCTTGGGGCTGCGGCGGTTGCCAGTCTTTCCGAACCCGCGAAGGCCAGGCTCAAGGTCATCAATAGCGGGTTTGGCTTTCCAGGCGGACAACGCCGCGCGCCACAGCGCGACCGAAAGCCCGCGATCGCCTATCTCGGAACCGTCGATTTCGTGAAAATGCATCCGGGATTCTTCGATGTCATTGATGGGCTCCCCGATAATGCTATTTGTGTCGCGGTCTGGGGCGAGTTTGATCCGTCTGGGCCGGTAACCACCCGTGTGCGAGGCATGCGTCATCCGGCGCGGGTCAAATTGTGCGGAGCAACACCCGATCCCGCGAGCGCGCTTTCGGACGCCGATATCTTTTTCTATCCGCTGCAACGCAATCACTACGGCACGGCCGAGAACGTGCTTATCGAAGCGATGTCACTGGGTTTGGTTCCGATCGTCTTGGACAATGCGGCGGAGAAGGCAATTATTCGTGACGGCGAAACCGGCCTTGTCGCGCGGTCGATCGAGGAAGCCGGATCGCTATTGCAGAGGCTGCTCTCGTCGCCCGATCTTCGCGAGAGGCTCTCACGAAACGCCGCCATGCACGTCGCGGAGACGCGAACGCCGGCTATTTCGGCGCGCGACCTGATGGTCTTGTGGCTAGGCATGCTGAGCAAGCCGCGACAGGATCATGATTTCCGACAGGCCGTGGGGCGCAGTCCGTCGGATTGGTTCATGGCGACACAAGGCAAAACAAGACTGGTGCGGAATTCACCAACCGGAGAGGGCCCTCCACAATCCTCCAAAGGGACGCTCGCCTCTAAAGGCACGCTCGCGCATTTTGAAAGTGCATTCCCGGGGGATGCGTCCCTGGCGCGGCATCGGTGACGGATGCCGGCTGCCCTATCGCTGGTGCCTCAATCGACCGCGGGCCCCTTCCGACGTGCCAGCGTGAGGCGGTACGATGACATCCTGAGCCTTGGAGGCGGCGATGGGATGGTACTCCAGAACGGGTGGCGAACCGGTTGAGGTCGACGCCGAAAGACCGGCACGTCAAAGCGTGGCAACGACGCACAAAGCGCGTAGTGCGCTCAAGGGCCAGTGAACGTGGCGGCCCGGTCAGCGTTTCGCATCGGCACCGGAGCAGGGTTTTCTGCTGATCGGTTGGACCCCGCGGTCGATCTCGCCGAACAAGGCGATCTCGACATCATGGTCCTGGAATGTCTCGGCGAACGCACCGTCGCCTTTGGCCACCGCGACCGCATAGTCGACCCTTCGCGCGGCTACAATCCGCATCTCGAAATGCGAATGAACGCGTTGCTGCCGCCCTGCCGCGCAGCGGGCACCGTCATCGTCACCAACATGGGCGCGGCCAATCCGCGCGCCGCAGCCGCCCGGACAATCGAAGTCGCCCGCAAGCTCGGGTTCAAGGGGCTCAAGGTTGCAAGCATCGAGGGCGACGACGTCACGCATGTGGTGCCGCGCGACCAGCCGTTCATGGACGAGCCGGGAAACCTCTCCGACGTAGGCATGCCGGTGGTCGGAATGAACGCTTATCTCGGCTCCGACGCCATCGTGCCGGCGCTTGAGGCCGGCGCCGATGTGGTGATCGGCGGGCGGCTGGCCGATCCCTCGATGTTCCTCGCGCCATTGGTGTACCGCTTCGGCTGGAACGACAGCGACCTCCCGCGGCTCGGCGCCGGGACCTTGGTCGGCCACCTGATGGAATGCGGCATGCAGGTAACCGGTGGATATTTCGCCGATCCCGGCATGAAGGACGTTGATGGGCTCTCGCGCTGCGGCTTTCCGATCGCCGAAGTCACCGAGGATGGAAGCGCAGTCATCACCAAACTGCAGACGGCCGGCGGATGCGTCAACATCGCTACGGTTAAGGAGCAGCTTCTTTACGAGGTGCACGACCCGGCGCGCTACATCACGCCGGACGTTACCGCGGATTTCAGCAGAGTGGCCGTCGAGAATGTCGGCGCCGATCGTGTGCGTGTGTCGAATGCGGGAGGCAGCGCCCGGCCGGACAGCCTCAAGGTGACGGTCGGTTTTGATGGCGGCTTCCAGGGCGAAGCGGGCGTAAGCTATGCGGGTCCTGCGGCGGTCGAGCGCGGCCATCTCGCGGTCGAAATTGTCGGGCACCGGATTCGCCAGCTTCTCGGCGGGCAGCCCGACCTGCGCGTCAGTCTTATCGGAGTCAATTCCCTGTTCACGAGCGCCGGGACGTACCCCGCCGAGACCGAGGACGTGCGCCTGCACGTCGCCATGCGTTCGCGGCGGCGGGAGGAGGTGGAAGTCATGCTGTGGGAAGTGGAGTCGCTGCTGTGCTGCGGCCCGGCCGGCGGCGGAGGGTTCCGCGGCGTCATCGCTCCCTGCGTAATGACGAAATCGGTATTGATCGAGCGGGAGCTGGTCAAGCCGACAGTCGAGATTCTGGTGGCATGAGCGCGTCGAGCCGCAACGCCCGCCGCATCGTGCGCGATATTGCGCATGCTCGGGCCGGCGACAAGGGCAACACATCCAACGTAAGCGTCTGGGTGTATGACCCGGCCGACTTCGAGCTGTTGAAGAAAACGCTCACTGCCGAGCGCATTAAACGCGCCTTTCCGCACCTCATTCGCGGCGAAGTTACGCGCTACGAACTGGAACACCTGCACGGGCTCAATTTCGTGATGCGCGAGGCACTCGAGGGCGGCGTCAACCGCTCGCTTAACCTCGATTCGCACGGCAAGTCGTGGAGTTATCTGCTGCTCGGATTACCGGTCGATGAAGGCCCTGAAAAGCTGCCGGCACAGTAACACTGGCTGTGCAAGGTGAGGGGCATTAGGCCCAGATGCCCGCTTACGGGATTTGCTGCAGTGCACGTTCCAAACGGCACCCTATCGCAGGGAGGCGGCGATAACTCAGGCGAGACCTTCATGACCCTTATGTAACTTTACACCGCACGTAGCATTGGTTGTAATGCGTATCCTAACGGACGCGGCAGGCCATTAACCGGGGACTGCCGTATCCCAATACAAATTGAAAATCGTGGGAGTGGACGCAATCAAACAATAACGAGGAGGAACAAGAGATGACAAAACGGTTATCCGTCACGCGACGCCGATTCCTGAAAGACACCGGCCTGACTATTGCCGCGGCGCCAATGCTCTCCGCGCCATTTGTGTCGCGCGGCTTGGCCGCCGACAAATCGCTGTCGATTGTGCAATGGGCCCACTTCGTTCCTGCATACGATACCTGGTTCGACAAGTTCGCCAAGGATTGGGGTGACAAGAACAAGGTGGCGGTCACCGTCGACCACATTCCCGTGCAGAACATTCCCGCGCGCGCAGCCGCGGAGGCGTCGGCCGGATCGGGACACGATCTTTTCGGGTTCAACGGCTCGGGCGGCGCGCATCTCTACCGCAAGTTCTTTGTCGACGTCGCCGACCTCGTGAAGGAAACCGAGAAGAAATACGGCAAGGTGTCCACCATCGGCAAGCAGCTTGGCTACAACGCGGACGACGGGTCCTGGTCTGCGTTCCCCGATTTCTACATCAACTTCCCCGGCATGTATCAGAAGAGCCTGTGGGACGAGATCGGAATGTTGCCGGACACGTGGGACAACCTGCGCATCGGCGGCGCCAAGCTGAAGGCGAAAGGCCACCCTGTCGGCATGTCGCTCGGGCACAGCAACGATCCGAGTACGGCCTGGCGCGGCCTGATGTGGTGCTATGGCTCTTCCGAACAGGACGAGGCCGGCAAGAAGATCATCCTCAACAGCAAGGGGACGATCGAGGCGGTCAAGTACGTTGCCGCGCTCTACAAGGAAGCGATGACCTCGGAAGTGCTGTCGTGGAACGACTCCAGCAACAACCAGTATATCGATTCGGGCGTCGGCTCGTACATCATCAACCCGATCTCGGCTTACCGGACGGCACAGACGCTCAACAAGAAGCTGGCCGACGACATCTACGTCATCAAGCCCCCCAAAGGCCCGGTGAAGCAGATCATGGGGGCCGCGTCCGAATTCTACGGCATCTGGAAATTCGCCAAGAACAAGGAAGCGGCGCTCGAGTTCCTCAGGTACTATTCGGCAAACTGGCCGGAAGCCTTCAAAGCGAGCGAAGGCTACAACAATCCGTGCTTTGCCGGCCTTGTGCCCAAGCCGATGCCGATCCTGTCGAACGATCCGACATCGACCCCGACTGACAAGCTGGCGATCCTGCAGGATTCGGAGCAGTGGTCGGCCCTCCCGGGCTATCCGGGACCTGCGACGCCGGCGATGGACGAAATTTACTACCAGTTCATCATCAACGATATGATGGCGAAGGCGGCCACGGGGCAATCGACCGCCGAAGAAGCGGTCAAGTGGGCCACGGGGCAGTGCGAAGCCATCATGAAGAAATGGGCCGGCAAGGCCTGATTGCATAAGCCCGGGCCGCGCGTTCGCGCGCGGTCCGGGTCGTGCCGGCGCCGTTGGTTGTCGGTTCGAGGGGAGATACGGATGACGCACCGCCGATTGTGGGATTGGCGGGGCGCGTTCTTAATTTTGAATTCTGGGAGGATCAATGGCTGCGGTAATAACAAGGGACATCGTCAAGAAATTTGGCGAGGTTCCCGCCGTCAACGGCATCAGTATGACGGTGCCGGACGGCGAGTTCATGGTGCTGCTCGGCCCCTCGGGTTGTGGCAAGACGACGTATCTGCGCATCATCTGCGGACTCGAAAAGCAGACAAGCGGCGATCTCTTGATCGGCGGCGACATCGTCAACGATATTCCGCCGCGTGCTCGTGGCGTGGCCATGATGTTCCAGAGCTACGGCCTCTATCCGCACTTCACCGTGCGCAACAACATCGCCTTTCCCCTCAAGACGCAGAGCGTTCCTCGCGCTGAAATTGACAAGAAAGTCGAGTGGGCGTCGCAGCTGCTCGGTATCGGGCATCTGCTCGATCGGCGGCCGCGTCAGCTTTCGGGCGGCGAGCGCCAGCGTGTCGCGCTCGCACGCGCCTTGGTGCGCGAGCCGACCGTGCTGCTGCTCGATGAGCCGCTGTCCAACCTTGACGCTAAATTGCGCGCTTCGGCGCGCCTGGAGATCAAGCAGTTCCAGCAGCGGGTCGGCATCACCACCATTTATGTGACCCACGACCAGGTCGAAGCGATGGGCATGGGCGACCGTATTGCCGTGATCGACCATGGCGTCGTGCGGCAGGTGGGAACGCCGACGGAAATCTACGACGACCCCGCCGACCGCTTTGTCGCGACCTTTGTCGGCACGCCGCCCATGAACATCGTTTCCAGGAACGGCGGCTATCTCGGCTTCCGCCCGGAAAACTTCCTGCCCAAGGACATGATGGACGACGAAGCCTTTACCGAATTCAAGTTCCGCGTCGATCGCTCCGAATATCTCGGCTCCGAGCGCATCGTTTACGGCGCGATGGAAGGCTTCGATTCGAACCAGGTGATCACTGCGAAATTGCCGCCGGCGCACGTCGCCGAGGAAAGCATCCGGCCCGGCGAGTGGCACCCCTTCGCCGTGCGTAACAGCGCGCTGCGCAATTTCGACAAAGACGGCAAACGAGCCAGCCGCCACTAGGACGGGTATTCAACGATGGTCGCAATCGCGGAATCAGTTCCAAGGCCAGCCTCGCGCTTCCGGTTCATCTTCGACCGGCGCGATGTCCTCGGTGCAATCTTCGTCTCGCCGGCGATCCTCTACGTGCTGCTGCTGGTCGGCGTGCCATTTCTGATGGCGGTGTATTATTCGGTCAGCGCCTACACAATCTACGATCCTTCCTGGCGCTTTGTCGGCCTGGAGAATTTCGAGCAGATACTCGAAAACCCCGACTTCCGGCACACGCTGTGGAATACCTTCGTTTTCACGTTCGGATCGCAGATCCTCGGCCTCGTTCTCGGCAAGTTCGGCGCGCTGGTGCTGTTGCGCCCGTTTCCCGGCCGCAAGCTCGTCAGGGCGATCATCATATTGCCGTTCGCCGTACCGGTCGCACTCGCCACAGTCGCCTGGCAGTGGATGTTCGATTCGCTCTACAGCGTCATCAACTGGACGATGATTGCGCTTGGCTTCATCGACCGCGCGAACGCGCCGAACTGGCTCGGCAACCCGGATCTGGCGATGCTGTCGGTGATCGTCGTCAATGCCTGGCGTTTCTTTCCGTTTGCCATCGTCATTTTCCTTGCTGGCATCACCGCCGTACCGCAAGACGTGCTCGACGCGGCGACAGTCGACGGCGCTGGATTCTGGCGCCGCAACTACCAGATCATCGTGCCGATGATTCTGCCAATCGTGGCCATCGGCCTCATTTTTGGCATCGTGTTTACCTTCACCGATCTTTCCATTGTCTTTCTGATGACCATGGGCGGCCCCATCGGTGCAACCACGGTGCTGGGCTATGCGGGATTCCAGACCGGCATCGTTTCCGGCGACGTCTCGCATGGTGCCGCCATCTCCCTGTTCATGCTACCGGTGCTGCTCGTCGTGGTCGTGTTGATGCTGCGCTTCATCAAGCGGCGGGAGATCTGACATGCCACGCGTCACCATCGCCAAAGCCGCGCAAGAGACCTCATTCTACGGTGCGGTTGCGTTTTTCTTTATCCTCGCGGCGTTCCCGTTCTATTGGATGGTGATCACATCGTTCAAAACCGATGCCGATCTTTACAACGTCGCGCACATCCCGTTCTGGTTCAACGATCCGCCCACGCTCAAACATTTCCAGTATCTGTTCCACGAGACGCTGTTCGCGCGCTGGCTGTTGAACTCGCTGGTTATCGGCGTCTGCGTGGTGGCCATCACGCTCGTCACCTCGCTTCCGGCCGCCTATAGCCTGGCGCGAATGACCGGCAAGAACGGCGAAGCCCTCGGGATCGGCATCTTCCTCACTTACCTGGTGCCGCCAACGCTTCTCTTCCTGCCGCTGTCGCGGGTCATTGCTGTTCTAGGTTTGCAGAATTCAATGTGGTCGCTGGTTTTGGTCTACCCGACCTTCACCATCCCATTCTGTACCTGGTTATTGATGGGGTTTTTTAAGGCCATGCCGCCCGAGATCGAGGAGGCGGCGATCGTTGACGGCTGCAGCCTGTTCGGCGCTTTTATCAAGATGGCGCTCCCGCTGTCGCTGCCGGGAATTCTGACTGTGGTCATCTTCACCTTCACATTGACCCTGCAGGAATTCGTCTACGCGCTGACTTTCATTTCTTCGTCGGCGCAAAAGCCGATCACGCTCGGCGTGGCAACCGATCTCATTCGCGGCGACATCTTCTATTGGGGCGAGATCATGGCCGGCGCGCTCATCGCCAGCATCCCGGTGGCGATTGCCTACAATTTCTTCCTCGACAACTTCATCGCCGGCATCACCGGCGGCGCCGTCAAATAGGCGAAGCGAAATTCTCGCCATTTTTTAAGTGACGCGCATACCTCGCATAACGGCCAATTGTGGCCCTGCAAACATCTGCCCGCTTTTGAACCAAAGCGGACGAGTCCGACAGCGCATGAAAATTGGAGTTAATCGGTTCTGCGAAGTTCCGCTTTTCGCGGGCTTTTGCCCATGGCCGTTACGACATGAACCTACGACAATGTCGTGCTGCGGGTGGCAAAATAGGACAATAAAGAGCGCGGAATGGTACAACATGGGACGTGGATAAAAATCTGGAAGTCTTTAAAAAAATGATCAACACGTCTTCGAATCTGTCCCGCCGCTTCAGCATTGCGCCGATGATGGATTGGACCGACCGGCATTGCCGTTTTTTCCACCGTCTGCTTACGCGCCGTGCGCTGATCTATACCGAAATGCTCACCACCGGCGCAGTGCTGCGCGGCGATCGCGAACGCCTGCTCGGCTTCGACCCATCCGAGCACCCGGTGGCGCTGCAGCTCGGCGGCTCGGACCCTGCGGCGCTGGCGCAATCGGCACGCGTCGGCGAAGACTTCGGCTACAACGAGATCAACCTCAATGTCGGCTGTCCGTCCGATCGCGTGCAGGAGGGCCGCTTCGGCGCTTGCCTGATGGCGGAGCCGGCGCTGGTCGCAGACAGCGTCGCTGCAATGAAGGCTGCGGTCGCCGTTCCGGTGACGGTGAAATGTCGACTCGGTATCGACCAGCAGGATCCGGAGCAGTCGTTGTTTGCATTCGCGAAGGTGGTGAAATCAGCCGGCGCCGACGCTTTGATCGTGCATGCGCGCAAGGCTTGGCTGAAAGGACTTTCACCGCGGGAAAACCGTGAGGTGCCGCCGCTCGATTATGAAATCGTCCATCGGCTCAAGACCGCGCATCCGGATTTTGAAATCATTCTCAATGGCGGGATCGTTTCGGTCGAACAGGCGGCCGCCCACCTTGCTCACGTCGACGGCGTGATGATGGGGCGCGCTGCCTATCAGGAGCCGTGGCGGCTGCTGAACGTCGACCCCGTGGTGTTCGGTGAAAAGGCCACCTTCTCGAGCGCCAAAGAGGCTGCGCACGGGCTTATCCCCTATATCGAGCGCGAGCTGGACAAAGGGGTGCGGCTCCATGCCATCACCCGCCACGTCCTCGGCCTTTTCCGCGGCGTTCCCGGCGCGCGCGCCTTCCGCCGGCACCTCGCGACCGAGGCGGTCAAGGAGGGCGCATCTGCCTCGGTCATGGCTGCTGCGCTGGCGCTGGTAGTGGACAGGACAGACGATTTGGCGCACATCGCCGCCTAGTGCATTTCTTCTGCCGGGGCGCCTGGTGCTGGGTAATCCGATCGGCGAGATTGTCTGGCTCGTGCTGTTGATCCTCGGCGGCGGCGTGGTCACCGGGCTTTTGGCCGGCCTGTTCGGCATCGGCGGCGGCGGCATCATCGTTCCCGTGCTTTACGAGGTCTTCGGCGTTTTGCACGTCTCCGATGATGTGCGCATGCAGCTCTGCATCGGAACCTCGCTCGCCATCATCGTGCCGACCACAGTGCGCTCCTATCTCGGGCACAAAAAAAAGGGCGCGGTGATCCCGCAAGTGCTGCGGGCTTGGATGCTGCCGTCGATCGCAGGCGTAGTGATCGGCTCGGTTGCGGCCTCGTTTGCGCCCTCCACGGTATTCAAGATCGCGTTCGTCATCTTTGCCGCCTTCATCAGTGCCCGCATGATGGCGGGCGGCGATCGCTGGAGCCTTGGCAAGGAGTTGCCCGGCCGAGTTCTTCTCGGAGTGTTCGGCTTTATCACCGGGTTGATGTCCTCGCTGGTCGGCGTCAGCGGCGGCGCGGTTTCCAATGCGGTGCTCACGCTCTACGGCCAGCCGATGCAGCGCGCGGTCGGCACCTCCGCCGGGATCGGCGTGCCGATCACCATTGTCGGCACTATCGGCTATGCCATCGCTGGCTGGCCGCACATGTCGCAATTGCCGCCGCTGTCGCTCGGCTTTGTCTCGCTGATCGGGTTTGCGCTGATGGCGCCGGTCTCGAGCGGCATGACCGGCTATGGCGTGCGGCTTGCGCATTGGCTGCCGCGGCGCAAGCTCGAAATCGGCTTCAGTATTTTCCTGATGCTTGTGTCATTGCGCTTTCTGGCGACACTGGTCTAAGTGGGCATAATGGCGGTGGCGCGAAATCCGGTAAATCCGCGGCGGCAACGGCGAGCAAGCGGGTCCATGCAGGCAAAACAACGATTGAAAATTTGTCTTTGGGCCGCCGCGGCGATCGTGGCCGCGGCGTTTGCGCCCATCCACGCGCAGGAGAGTAGCAGAGCCCAGCGCGAGGCCTGCAAGCCTGACGTCTATCGCCTGTGCAAGTCGTACATCCCCAGCCACGGCGGCATCACCTACTGCCTGCATCAGAACATTGCTCAACTTAGCCGCGCGTGCCGCGCCGTCATGGAAGGCAAGCTGCGGTAAAGCGCCCGCGTTTGCGCTTTACGGCGTCGCGCGCAGCCGCAGCGTATCGCCGCGCACTTCCCAGCTTTGCAGCCGGTTGAGGAAGCTCATGCCGAGCAGATTGTGCTTGAGTTCGCCGGCTTGCGCGACCAGCGCCGGCACCGCCCGCTCGGTCAACTTGCCGATCTCGATGCGGTCGAGCGTCACCGGCGCCGCTTTTGTGCGGCCATTGGCGGTATCGACCGTGACCGTGTAGTTGAGCACCTCGATCGGCAGCCCGGCGGCCTTGGCCGCCTCCTGCGTCAGCACCACCGAACTTGCGCCGCTGTCGAGCACCATGGGTACCCGCGCGCCGTTGACGCGGGCCGAAACGGCGAAATCGCCGCCGCGGCTGCGCACGACTTCGACATCCTGGCCGTGGCTTGCCACATGCCCTGGCACCAGTTCGGCCAGCACCCGGTCGCCGACGTCGCGCAGCTCGAAACGATAGCTGTAGCCGACGATCAGCAGGAGCCCGATCACCGCCCAGAACAGCAGCGCTTCGAACGCCTTGGCAAAGCGTTCGCGATACATCGCCACGAACAGCGCCGCCACGCAAAGGAGCAGAATGACCCTGATGACAACCGCGCCGCTGTCGTGGCGGAGCACGGTGGCGATGGCGTCCCGGTCGGTGGTGGCGATCAGCGCTGCGATCGACAGCACGACCGCGATGAGCAGCGACCAGGTGAGGCGGCGGCTCATGTTACACCGCCGTCTTGGCGGCGGGCGCGGCAAGCCGCTCCGGCAATTCCGCCATCACGCGTCTGCGTTCCTCGACGCTCATCATGGTCCACTGCGCGATCTCGCTGACGGTGCGGCCGCAGCCGAGACACAGGCCGGAGCGCGCATCGAGCGTACAGATTTTGACGCAAGGGCTCTCGATCATCGGCGCTCTCGGAGTGGGAATCGCTGGCGAACATAGTCACGGCGGGCGGGAACACAATCTTTGCGGCTTGAGGTTACGCAAATTTCAGGTGCCGGCGCGGAATAGCGGCCGCCTTTGCAAGCGTGCCCTTTCTTCCGGCGTGAGCACCGGTTCGCCCGGCGCCGTGATCGGCGGGGCATGCTCATGGATCGGTGCCATGGCGGCAACGACGCGCTCGGGCGGCAAGGTCACCACGACCTCGGTGCCGATGCGCAGCTTCGATTTGAGCACGAAACTGCCGCCATGCAGGTCGACGAGGCTCTTGGCGATTGGCAGGCCAAGGCCCGCGCCCTGTTCGGCGGACTTGATCGAATTCGAGCCCTGGCCGAACGAAGCAAGCACGATCGGGATTTCCTCCTCGGCGATGCCGGAGCCGGTATCCTTCACGCTCATGTATTGCCCCCCGGACGCGGTCCAGCCGACCTTAAGCCAGATTTCGCCGCCCTGCGGCGTGAACTTGATGGCGTTGGACAACAGGTTGAGGCAGATCTGGCGCAGCGCGCGCTCGTCCGCCCACAGCCGCGGCAGATCCGGCTCGTAAAGCTCATGCATGATGATGCCGCGGTTGGTCGCGCGCAGTTTGAGCAGATGGTGGCAGTCCTCGACGATCGCCGTAAGCGACACCGACTCCTCGTTGAGCTCGTAGCGGCCCGCTTCGATGCGCGACAGATCGAGAATTTCGTTGATCAGTCCGAGCAGGTGCACGCCGGAATTATGGATGTCGGCGGAATACTCCTTGTAGGCCGGCATGGTGTGCGCGCCGAACACTTCCGTTTTCATCACCTCGGAGAAGCCGAGAATGGCGTTGAGCGGCGTGCGCAATTCATGGCTCATCTGCGCAAGGAAACGCGACTTGGCGATGTTGGCGGCTTCCGCGCGCCGGCGCGCCTCGTCGGAAATCATCTTTTCGTGCTCGAGCTCGCCGATCAGCGCGTCCTTTTCCGCCCGCGCTTCGAGCGTGGCCAGCGTCGTCGAGTAGAGCCGGTAGGCAAGCAGGGCGAAATAACCCTGCGCCGTCACCGCCATGACGGCGAGAATGTAGTTGCGCAGCGACCCCTGCAGTAGGAAGTCGAGCGCGATCGCGGCCGTCACCGGGAAGGTTGCGGCAAAGGCCGCAACCGGCAGGCTCGAGGCCAGCATGCTCGACACCGCGACGACGAGCAGCATCACGAACAGCATGAAGGTGCCCGAGCTTTCGTCGGCGCCGACCGGGTGGATGATGATGAACATCCAGGCGAGGCCATAGAACAGATCGAGCATGATGAAGCGCATCCGCCAGGTGCGGGCGACGATCTCCGCCATCGGCAGGGCCAGGAATTGCCGGCACTTGGTGACGAGGACGGCGTGGATCACCAGCACCGATGCGGTCCAGGCTCCGGCGGCAATCGCACCGGTCCACAGGCTCGAAAGGAAACCGATTGTCGCGACCAGCAGCAGGATGACCAGCGAGGCGGAGAGCCGGTTTTGCGCGTATTGGCGCAGCAATTCGTAGTCGAAGGCCGGACGCGTGCCGCTTGACGAGGTCAGCCGGTCGCGCGCCTCGCGCACATATTGCGCGGCAAGGCGGCGCTTGACCGGAGAAGCCTCCGGCGGCAACGCAGTCAGGTCGGGCTGTTCCCCAGGAATTGCCATTAAACTCTACGCGTACGCAGACATTTCGAGGCGCCAACCTCGCCGATAATCCTTAAGACCTTGCTTAAGAGCCGACTAAAGAGGCTGGCTAACAAAGTGTTAACGCGAGCCTTTGACAGGGCGCGGAAGGCCGTGTTCGGCTGTTGTTTCGTCCATTTCGGGAGGAATTTCATGAAGCTTTACGACGGCGGCCGGGCGCCGAATCCGCGCCGGACTCGTATTTTTCTTGCCGAAAAGGGCGTCTCGCTGCCGACCGAGCAGCTCGACATCATGGCCAAGCAGCACAAGACGCCGGAATACACGGCGATCAATCCATTTCAGCGCATTCCTTCGTTGGTGCTCGACGACGGCACGGTAATCAGCGAGTCCATCGCGATCTGCCGCTATTTCGAGGCGCTACGGCCGGACCCGCCGCTGTTCGGGGCCGGTGCGAAAGAAATCGCCGAAGTGGAAATGTGGAACCGGCGCTGCGAGATGAACTTCATGTTCGCGGTCGCGTCGGTGTTTCGGCATTTGCATCCCTCGATGAAGGAACTTGAAGTCCCGCAACTGCCGGAATGGGCGGAAGCCAACAAGCCTCGCGTTGCCTGGTTTGTCGAATTACTCGACCGCGAACTGGCAAACCGCGAGTTCATCGCCGGCGACCGTTATTCGGTCGCCGACATCACCGCGCTGGTGACCGTCGACTTCATGAAGCCGGCGCGGCTCGCCTTGCCTGACGCGGCGGCCAACGTGAAACGCTGGCACGCGGCGGTGTCGGCACGGCCAAGCGCCGCCGCGTAATCGCCATGAAGCTGACAATCGTCGGGTCGGGCGACGCCTTCGGCTCGGGCGGCCGCACCAATACCTGCTTTTTTTGTGGAGACAGCGAAGGGCGCCTTGCTCGTCGATTGCGGTGCTTCGGCGCTGCCGGCTTTGAAGGCGCGCGGTATCGACCCGAACCGTATCGATGCCATCATTCTTTCGCACCTGCATGGCGATCATTTCGGCGCCCTGCCGTTCCTGCTGCTTGACGGTCAATTTCTCACGCGGCGCGAGAAGCCTTTATTAATCGCCGGCCCGCCGGGGACGCGTGCGCGGCTGGACGCAGCGCTCGAGGTTTTCTTTCCCAAATCGAGCGGTTCGAAATGGCGCTTTGGCTGGCTTGTCGATGAGATCGAACCGGGCAAGGCAGCCGACGTGTTTGGCCATTCACTGCTTACGGCGGAAGTCATCCATCAGTCGGGCGCACCATCGACGGCGCTACGCATGTCAGACGGATCGCGGGTGTTCGCCTATTCCGGCGATACCGAATGGACCGACGCGCTGCTGCCGATCGCGCGAGAGGCAGATTTATTCATCTGCGAATGCTACGCCTACGCCGGCAAGCTCACCGGCCACATGAGCTGGGAAATTCTTAAGACGAAAATCCCGACACTCGGCGCCAAACGCATCATGCTGACGCACATGAACCCGACGATGCTCGCTCGCCTCGATGAAGTCAGAAACGCGGGCGTGATGGTCGCCGACGATGGCCTCCGGGTCGAGTTCTAGCGCTCCAGCCGCGCCATCAGGCTCGATGTGTCCCAGCGCTTGCCGCCGATCGCCTGCACCTCCGCATAGAATTGATCGACCAGCGCCGTCACCGGCAGGGTCGCACCATTCTTGCGCGCTTCGCCAAGACATATGCTCAAATCCTTGCGCATCCAGTCGACGGCAAAGCCATAGTCGAATTTCCCGGCGACCATGTTCTTGTAGCGGTTTTCCATCTGCCAGGACTGCGCGGCACCCTTGGAGATCGTGGCGACCAGCTTTTCGATGTCGAGGCCTGCCTTCTTGGCAAAGTGCAAGCCCTCGGCGAGACCCTGCACCAGGCCGGCGATGCAGATCTGGTTGACCATCTTGGCGAGCTGACCGGAGCCTGGCTTGCCAAGCAAATTGCAGGCGCGCGCATAGGCCGCTATGACTTTTTCCGCGCTGGCGAAGGGCGCATCGTCGCCGCCGCACATGACCGTGAGAACGCCGTTCTCGGCGCCGGCCTGGCCGCCGGACACCGGAGCGTCGATGAACTCGAAACCGGATTTTTTCGCCGCCGCGTAAAGCTCGCGTGCGATCTCGGCTGATGCCGTGGTGTGATCGACGAAAATCTTGCCCTTGCCCATGGCCTGGAAGGCGCCGTCGGCGCCAAGCGTGACCTCGCGCAGGTCGTTGTCATTGCCGACGCAGGCCATGACAAAGTCCTGGCCCTGCGCCGCAGCCTTCGGCGTCGGCGCTGCCTTGCCGCCAAATTGCTTGACCCATTGTTCGGCCTTGGCGGCGGTGCGGTTATAGACGGTCACCTCGTGGCCGCCTTTGGTCTTGAGATGCCCGGCCATGGGGTAGCCCATCACGCCCAAACCCAGAAACGCCACTTTCGCCATTGTCGTTCTCCCTGAAATTAGGTTTATGCCTTGGCCGGCCGCTGTCGCTACCTATCTCTCAATCGCGGGCGGTCGCGTCAACCGGGCTTCTGCAGGATAGTCGCCGCTTGGCGCATTGACCGCCGCGTGGCCCCGCCTATGGTGGCGCGCAAAGCCTGAAGGATAGCGGGATGGCGGTGACCAAGGAGCAGATTTTGGCGGCATTGGCGAAGGTGCCGTCGCCCGACGGCGCGGCTTTGCCGGACAGCCGCACGCTGTCCGATATCGTCGTCACCGAGGGCAAGGTGTTTTTCTCGATCACCGTGGATGCCGCTTCTGTCAAAGCCTGGGAGCCGGTGCGGCAACGCGCGGAAGCGGCGGTGCGTGCGGTGCCTGGCGTCGTATCGGCGCTGGTCGCGCTCACGGCCGAACGGGCAGGGGGCGCTGCTGCGCGGCCCGAACCGGGCACCACCGGCGGGCGTGGCGCCAGGCCGGCGCCTCACGCCCATGCACATCAAGCAGACAGAGCCCAGCCCGGCATCCCCGGCGTCGATGCCGTGATTGCCGTTGCCTCCGGCAAAGGCGGCGTCGGCAAATCGACCACCGCCGTCAATCTAGCGCTGGGCCTGCGCGACCTCGGCCTCAAGGTCGGCATGCTCGACGCCGACATCTACGGTCCCTCGTTGCCCAAGCTACTTGCGATCAAGGAGAAGCCACAGACCATCGGTGGCACCCGGCTCAAGCCGATCGAGCGCTACGGCCTGACCGTGATGTCGATCGGCTTCCTCATCGACGAGGAGACGCCGATGATCTGGCGCGGGCCTATGGTCATGTCGGCGATCACGCAGATGCTGCGCGAGGTCGAGTGGGGCAAACTCGACCTCATGGTGGTCGACATGCCGCCCGGCACCGGCGACGCCCAGCTCACCATGGCGCAGCAGGTGCCACTCAAGGGCGCGGTCATTGTTTCCACGCCGCAGGACCTGGCGCTGATCGACGCCCGTCGCGGCGTCGCCATGTTCCAGCGCGTTAACGTGCCGGTGCTCGGCGTGGTCGAGAACATGAGCTACTTTCTGTGTCCGCAATGCGGAACGCGGTCCGATATTTTCAGCCACGGCGGCGCCCGCCATGAAGCGGAACGGCTGGGTGTGCCGTTCCTCGGCGAAGTGCCACTGCACATGACGATACGCGAAAAATCCGATAGCGGCCTGCCGGTGGTCGCCACCGAGCCGGACGGCGAGCACGCCAGGATTTACCGCGAGATCGCGGCGCGCGTTCGCGATCAACTCAAGGGCGGCGCCGATGCCGGCCGCGTCGCGCCGAAGATCGTGATCGAGGCCTGAGACATTTCGCTGCGCGTCTTGCCATGAATGTTCGTACGCCCATATGCCTTTGCGCCGTGATGCTCGGCCTCGCGATGCTCGCGCCGAACGCCGCGCTCGCACAGGTCAAACCGGAGGCCACCGAGCCGAGCGGCGATCTCGCTTTCGCCCGCTTCATCGCTCTGATCCGCGGGCATCTCCTGGCGGGCGATGAGTTAGTCAAGAAAGGCCAGTGGAACGCCGCCTATCCGCATTTCAGGTTTCCGACCGAAGAAATCTACGGTGTCATCCGTGACGAGTTGGGCGAGTATCGCACCCCGCCCTTCGACAGCGCGCTCAAGGCGCTGGCGCGCACGGTCCGGGCGCGCAGCGCGGCCCAATATCCCAAGGCACTGGAGAAGGTCGATGTTGCGCTCGCCGCCGCCGATGCCGCGCTTAAGGGACGCCAGTCCGATTGGCCGCGCTTTACCGTCGCGGTAGCGGTCCATGTCTTAAAGACCGCGGCGGAGGAATACGAAGATGCCGTCGCCAATGGCCGCATAGTGCACCCGGTCGGATATCGCACTGCGCGCGGCTTCATTCAGCAGGCCGACAACATGATCGAAAGCGCCGCACCGCAGCTTCCGGCTGGCGATGCCGCAGCCTTGGCTGACATTCGCGGCGGACTTGACCGAATCAAGCTAGGCTTTGCCAGTCCCGACGCTTCCCTACGGCCCGCGCTCGATGAAAAGGAATTTTACGCTGCGGTGTCCCGCGTCGAGCAGGCGGTCGGCAGGCTTATGACTGGCCGGCAGATTTGACCGGCGCGGTTGATGCGAGAGGGCTGGAGGGGGCCGGCCGCGAATGGCTAAAAGACGTGCAATTTTGCCTATTTACGACTTTGGTCGAACCAGTGCACACTGGTCTAAGCGAAACCGCTCGGTCATTCTCATGACCAGGCCCCTGAGAGAAAGCGCAGGCGGGTGGGGCTCCCGCTATAAGAAACAAAGGGAGGATGCTGATTATGAAACGCCGTCAATTCCTGAAAACAGCCGGTATCGGCGCTGCCGCCGCCGCTGTTGCGTCGCCGGCGATCGCACAGTCGATGCCGGAACTCAAATGGCGCATGACCACCAGCTGGCCGAAGTCACTGGACACGCTGTTCGGCGGCGCCGAAATCATGGCCAAGGCGGTTGCCGAAGCGACCGACAACAAATTCCAGATTCAGGTTTTCGCCGGCGGTGAAATCGTTCCCGGCCTGCAGGTCGTAGACGCGGTGCAGAACGGCACCGTTGAGTGCGGCCACACGGCGTCCTACTATTATTTCGGCAAGGACCCGACCTTTGCCTTTGGCACCTCGGTGGGCTTCGGACCCAACCAGCGCCTGAACCAGGGCTGGTACACGCTTGGTGGCGGCCGCGAGGTGCTCAACGAGTTCTACAAGAAATACAATCAGATTTCACTCCTCGCCGGCAACACTGGCTGCCAGATGGGCGGTTGGTTCCGCAAGGAGATCAACTCCGTCGACGATCTCAAAGGCGTCAAGATGCGTATCGGTGGCTTCCCCGGCCGCGTGATCCAAAAGCTCGGCGCCGTGCCGCAGCAAATCGCCGCCGGCGACATCTATCCGGCGCTGGAGAAGGGCACCATCGACGCCGCCGAATGGGTCGGACCTTACGACGATGAGAAGCTTGGCTTCTACAAGGTCGCCCCGCACTATTACTATCCCGGCTGGTGGGAAGGCGGCTCGATGATCATGGCCATGTTCAATCTCGACAAATGGAATGCTCTGCCGAAGGGCTACCAGGCGATTCTTGAGCAATCCGCCGCCTACGCCAATCAATGGATGGTGGCGAAGTACGACCTGGTCAACCCGCCGGCGCTGCGGCGTCTGCTGGCCGGCGGCACCAAGCTGCATGCTTTCTCGCAGCCGATCATGGAAGCCTGCATCAAAGCGGCGCATGAGCTGCACGACGAGATCGGCAAGACCAACGAAAGCTTCAAGAAGGTCTACGATTCGATGAACGCCTTCATGAAGCCCGGTTATTCCTGGTTCCAGGTTGCCGAATTGAACTACGACTCGTTCATGGTCCGGCACAACAACGCCTGATCGTATCTCTGAAAACGAAGACCCCGGAGCTTTCGGCTCCGGGGTTTTTTATTGCCACGTTGCCGGGCATCACTTCGGCGGCGGGCCGAAGTCGGGCACGGGCGGCAGGTCCATCTGCGGAACTTCGATCTTCACCTTGTTCGGATCGATGGTCGACAAGCCTTTTTTGTAGTGCATGACCATCGCCGGAAACGAAATGACCAGCAGCACCATGATGACCTGTATCACTACAAATGGCACCGCCCCCCAATAGATCTGCCCCGTGGTGATCCCGTCGGTCTTTTTCCCGGTGACGCGATCATTATACGGTTCGCGCGGCGCCACCGAGCGCAGGTAAAACAGCGCAAAGCCGAACGGCGGATGCATGAACGACGTCTGCATGTTGACGCCGAGAATGACGCCGAACCAAATCAGGTCGATGCCCAGATGCTCGGCCGCGGGCCCGAGCAGCGGAATGACGATGAAGGCGAGTTCGAAGAAATCGAGAAAGAAGGCTAGCACGAACACGAAGGCATTGACGAAGATCAGAAAGCCGAACTGTCCGCCTGGCAGCGACGTCAGCAAATTCTCGACCCAGATATGGCCGCTCACCCCATAGAAGGTAAGCGAAAATACGCGCGCGCCAAGAAGAATGAACACCACAAATGCGGAAAGCTTGGCCGTGGACTCGACGGCCTGCCGGATCAGGTCCCAGCTCAACCGCCGTTTCATGGCGCCGAGGATCAAGGCCCCAGAGGCGCCCATGGCGCCGCCTTCGGTCGGCGTCGCAACGCCGATGAAGATCGTGCCGAGCACGAGAAAGATGAGGAACAGCGGCGGCACCATGACGAAGGTGGTCTGCTGCGCCATGTGCGAGAGGAAACGGAAGCCGAGGTACCGGCTGGAAACCCAATTTACGACCGCCACGGCGAAGGCGAACATGATGCCGAAGAACATGGTAAGCACCACGAAGTCGGCGCCATGTGTGCCGGAAGTCCGCATCATCAGCCAGCCGAAAACGCCGCTGACGACCGCAAGGACCGCCAGAGACATAAGGCCGCGGCCGCCATCGGACTCACGGAAGCCGATAGCTTCCGCCGGCAAGCCTGGCGCGGCCGACGGAAAAATCAAAGTAACGCCGAAAGTGTAAAGGGCATAAAGCCCGGCGAGACAGATGCCCGGGATAAAGGCGCCTTCGTACATGTCGCCGACCGATTTGCCGAGTTGGTCGGCCATGACGATGAGCACCAGCGACGGCGGAATGATCTGCGCCAGCGTGCCGGAGGCGGCAATGACGCCGGAGGCGACGCGCCGGTCGTAACCATAACGCATCATGATCGGCAGCGAGATGAGGCCCATGGAAATAACGGAAGCCGCGACGACGCCGGTCGTGGCGGCAAGTAGAGCGCCCACGAAGATCACCGCGTAGGCGAGGCCGCCACGCACGGTACCGAACAATTGCCCGATGGTGTCGAGCAGATCTTCCGCCATGCCGGACCGCTCCAGCACCAAACCCATGAAGGTGAAGAAAGGGATGGCCAGCAGCGTATCGTTGCTCATGACGCCATAGACGCGTTCGGGCAACGCTTGCAGGAAGTCGGGCACGAACAAGCCGAGCTCGATGCCGATCAGAGCGAAAATCAGCCCAACCGCGCCGAGCGAGAACGCCGCCGGATAACCAAGCAGCAAGACGACAACCAGCGAGCCGAACATAATCGGCGCCATGTTGTTGATGAGAATCGCTTCCATTTGCGCTCCGGCCCCCAGCCGATGGCTTAGTGTTTTTCGATCGCGCCAATAATTTCTTCGGCTTCGGTTTCCAGCGAACTCTTCTGGCCGGCGTGCGGGTCCGGGATGATATTGCGCATGACCGCAATGCGCTTGACCAGTTCGGAGAGGCCCTGGATGAGCAGCATGGCGAAGCCGATCATGACCAGGGATTTCGCCGGCCACTGCGGCAGGCCGCCGGCATTGCCGGACTGTTCGTTTTGCGCAAACGAAACGAGGAAGAACGGAACCCCGGTCACGATCATGACGACCGCGAGCGGCATCAGGAAAAAGACATGGCCAACGACGTCGATGCTGTGACGTACCTGCTTTGGCAGCAGGTTATTCACGATGTCGATGCGGATGTGCTCATTGTCGAGCAGCGTCCACGGCGCGCACAGCAGGAACACGACGCTGAACAGCACCCATTGCAGTTCGAGCCAGGAATTGGACGAGGTGTCGAAAACCTTGCGGACAATTGCGTTGGCGGCGGAAACCACCACCGCGGCCATAATCAGCCAGGCGAGCCGTTTGCCGATCCATCGATCGATCGCGTCGATTGTGGCCGAGACCGGCAATAACGATCTGAGCAGTGCGTCTAGTCCGCCCACCGAACTCCCCCCTCTGCCACGCCTTATTCGCGCATTTTTATTTTGTTTTGCGCCCCACGACGACCCGACCAAGCGGCCAAGCCCACCACTTTAATCCGATGCAACCGTCAGCCGTCAATGGAGAAATGGCCACCCCAAACCGTGAACGAGACCGCACAGCCATGGTCGAAAAATGCGGTAAACCGGGAGCGGGCGGCTCCTAACCGCCGGTGACGCTCATATGCCGCGCCAGCGCCGGCCGCAGGTGGCGGCGGTCGATGATGAAGTCATGCCCGCGCGGCTTGCGCCGGATCGCCTCATCGATGGTGCGCTCGACGAGGTCGTTGCCTTCCGATGCCCGCAACGGCTTGCGCAGATCGGCTGCGTCATCCTGACCCAGGCACATGTAAAGCGTGCCGGTGCAGGTGAGGCGTACGCGGTTGCAGCTTTCACAGAAATTATGCGTCATCGGCGTGATGAAACCGAGCCGTCCCCCGGTCTCCTTGACGCGCACGTAACGCGCGGGGCCGCCGGTGCGGTAGTCGACGTCCTCAAGCGTGTAACGCTCGGCCAGCCGCGCGCGCACCATCGACAACGGCAGGTACTGCGCCAGGCGCTCCTCGCCGATGTCGCCGAGCGGCATTACTTCGATGACGGTCAGGTCCATGCCGCGCCCGTGCGCCCATTCGAGCAGTACGCCGAGCTCGTCCTCGTTGACGCCCTTGAGCGCGACCGCGTTGATCTTGACGTGCAGTCCCGCCGCGCGTGCAGCATCGATCCCGCCAAGCACTTTGCCGAGGTCGCCCCAGCGGGTGATGGCGCGGAATTTTTCAGCGTCGAGCGTGTCGAGCGAGACATTGATGCGTTCGACGCCACAGGCCTTCAGCTCAGCCGCGTATTTTTCCAGCTGCGAACCATTTGTGGTCAGCGTCAGCTCCTTGAGCGCGCCGGATGCAAGGTGACGCGACAGCGATTTGACCAGCGTCATGATGCCGCGCCGCACCAGAGGTTCACCGCCGGTGAGCCGCAGCTTGCTCACGCCCTTGGCGATAAAAACGCCGCACAGCCGGTCGAGCTCTTCAAGGCTCAGCAGGTCGGCCTTGGGCAGGAACGCCATGTGCTCCGCCATGCAATAGACGCAGCGGAAATCGCAACGGTCGGTCACCGATACGCGCAGATAGGTAATGGCGCGCTGAAACGGATCCACCAGCGCCTGCGATTTGCGGCCGATGTGATCGACGGCGATGGCTGAATCGGCGATCGCGTTCATTCTTTAGTTTCTGTTGTGCGAGGCGGTTCCCGCTCCCGGTCAATATGGGGATTCTGACCGAGATTGACCATAGCGTCCAGCGAATGCCGGCGCATTTGATCAGCCGCAGGCGCGGCTCAATCCGGCCGGTTCGGCGATTGAACTAGCGTTGCGGCGCCGGCGGGGCAGGCCATGGCGAGGCAGCCTGCGACTGCGCAGGCGCGGCTGCAGCCGGGGGAGCAGCCATAGGAGCGCCGGCAGCGGGCTTGGGCGCGGCTGGCTTGACGGCCGAGACCTTCTTCTTCGGCGCAGGCTTTTTCGCGGGCCGGACCGGTTTCGGCGGGGGCGGGGCGGGCTCCAGTTCGACCAGCACCGGATTGGGCTGCAACGCTGCCGCGCTGCCGGTGTTGGCGATCGGGTCGAGCGTTTCCGTATCGGGCAGGTAGCCGTTGAGCGTGAAGGTCGCGGTCAGTGGCGACTCGGTCGGCAGCGCCAACGCGCAGGGTGTGCGGCAAGTCTGTCCGTTGGAGGTCTTGACGTCGGCGCCGGGCGGCGTCGATTCAAAACGCACTGTGTCGAGAAGAGGGGCCGGTTTGAAAGCGCCCATCCAGTCCGACGTTGACGAACAGGCGGCGACCGCGAGGCCGCAGCCAACAACCGCAATCACTCGGTACATTGTCACTCTCGTCCTAATTATGACCGCGTGTCACCACCCCAAAGATGTAAGTTTCAGAATACGAAGGCTGGTTAACGGGCGCAACGGGTCGTGCGTCGTTAACCTTACCGCGTTAACCATACTGACGTACCGGGCGTCTATCAGCGCAGCAAAATTGCGGCGATCGCGGCGGGCAATTGCGAGAAATGCCCGATAACGCGGTCGGGCGTAAATTCGGACACCGGCGTTTCGCTGTAGCCGAAATCGACGGCGATCACCGGCACCCCGGCGGCGCGCGCGGTGCGAATATCGGTTTCGGAGTCGCCGACCATGATCGTGCGTTCCGGTTCGCCGCCCACGGCGTCGATTGTCCGGCGCAATATGGCCGGGTCCGGCTTTTGCACGCCGAAGGTATCCTGTCCGCAGATTGCGGCGAAGCGGTCGGCGATCCCCAGTTTCTGCAACAGCAGAACCGAAAGGCGCTCGAGCTTGTTGGTGCAGACGGCGAAGCGATAGTGCCGGGCGGCCAGCGCGTCGAGCGTCTCGACTGCGCCGGGAAAAGGCCGCGAGCGGTCGGCGATGTGGTCGGAATAGTGAGCGATGAAGTCGGCAAACATCCGATCAAGCTCCGCCGCGGCCGGCGCGCGGCCCTCGGCCTCGATGCCGCGCGCCATCATTGAGCGCGCGCCGCCGCCGATCAGATTGCGCGCTGTCGCGTAGGGGACCGGGGGCAGGTTCTCCCGTGCGAACACGACGTTGAGTGTGTCGATGAGGTCGGGCGCGGTGTCGACGAGGGTACCGTCGAGGTCAAAAACGATCGTGTGGGTCGCCATAACTGTTTCGCTAGCCTTCGCCCGTGCGTGACGCAAGCCCGCCGCCTGCCGCCAATTTTCGACTATTCATGACCGGCGAAGGGGGCTAGACAGGCAGCCGGCCTTCACATCAAGCAACCGAACTCCGAAACCAGCGATGAATGCCGATACCCAAAAACGCGCGGCCGCCGCCCGGGCGCTCGAATTTGTTCGTCCAGGCATGCGCCTTGGGTTAGGCACCGGCTCGACCGCACGGCATTTTGTCGAACTATTGGGCGAGCGCGTGCGAGCAGGGCTGAAAGTCGTCGCGGTCCCGACCTCGCAGGCAACCCGCGCCGATGCCGAGCGCGCCGGCATTCCACTCACTACGCTGGATGAAACTCCTGAGCTTGACCTGACGGTCGACGGCGCCGACGAGATCGCGCCCGACCTGAACCTGATCAAGGGCGGCGGCGGCGCGCTGCTGCGGGAAAAGATCGTCGCCGCCGCGTCGGCACGCATGATTGTGATCGCCGACCGCAGCAAATGGGTGCCCGCGCTCGGGCGCTTTCCGCTGCCGATCGAGATTGCGTCTTTTGGGTCGGGCGCGACCTTACGGGCTATCGAAAAGGCTATTACGGCGATGCAGAAATGCGGGCCGCTGAGGCTGCGGCAAGCCCGGGACGGCCATGCTTTCGTCACGGATGGCGGTCACTGGATCGTCGACGCGGCGTTAGGCAAGATTGACGATCCGGTGGCGATGGCGCATGCGCTATCCGGCATTCCGGGGGTTATGGGCCACGGTTTGTTTATCGGGCTGGCGCAGACCGCAATCCTGGCCGGAGCGGAGGGCGTAACCATTGTTGAGCGGCCTTAGGTTTTCTATTGAACTGGAGTCGATTCAGATGAACGTCATTCGCAAGCTGGCTGTCGCTGCCGCGTTGAGCCTGTCGGTCTCGGCCGCGCACGGCGAGCAGCCGACGCCGGCTTCGGTCGCGACCGCCAAGGAGTTGGTCACCTCCACCGGCGCGATGGCCTTGTTCACCCCACTGATTGCCGGTGTGATCGAGCAGGCAAAACTCGTGTTCCTTCAACAAGACCCGGGCCTCGCCAAGGATCTCAACGAGATCGCGACGCAGATGCGAACCGATCTGGCGCCGCGCCAAGTCGAGCTAACCAACGAGGTAGCGACGCTCTACGCGACCAGCTTCACCGACGACGAGCTCAAGGCAATTCTCTCCTTTTACCAGTCGCCCGTCGGCAAGAAGCTGCTCGAGCGGCAGCCGCAGGTCGTCGAATCGAGCATGAGGTTCGCGCAGACCTGGGCCAACAAACTGTCCGACGAGGTCGTCGGCCAGATGCGGGCGGAGTTGAAAAAGCGGGGACATAATCTTTGATCCGCGCCCGCGGCACAGGGTAGCTGGATATGGCTGATCACGACGTCGATCTTTTCATCATCGGCGCCGGATCCGGCGGGGTGCGCGCGGCGCGGATTGCCGCGAGCCACGGCGCCCGGGTGATGATCGCCGAGGAATACCGGGTCGGCGGCACCTGCGTCATTCGCGGTTGCGTGCCGAAAAAGCTTCTGGTCTACGCCTCGCGTTTTGCCGACGACTTCGAGGACGCCGCCGGTTACGGCTGGAGCGTGTCAGAACCGGTCTTTCATTGGCCGACGCTGATCGCCAACAAGGACCGCGAGATCGCGCGGCTGGAAGCCGCCTATACCGCTACGCTTGAGCGCTACAAGGTGACACTGGTCAAGGCTCGCGCCGTCATCGAGGACGCGCACACCGTGCGCCTGTCGAGCGGCGCGCGCGTCCACGCCGAGACCATCTTGGTGGCGACCGGCGCCGCGCCCTATCACGGCGCCCGCATTGCCGGGCTCGAGCACGTCATCTCGTCGAACGAGGCGTTCCACCTCCGCGACTTGCCCAAGCGCATTTTGATCCAGGGCGGCGGCTATATCGCCGTCGAGTTTGCCGGCATCTTCAATGGGCTAGGCAGCGAGGTGACGCTGGTCTACCGCGGTGAAAACATCCTGCGTGGCTTCGACGACGATGTACGCGGCCATCTGCATAATGAGATGCAGAATCGCGGCATCAAGATCATCACCGGCAAGACCGTCGCGGCCATCGAAAAAGTCGATCACGGCTACGACGTGGAGCTATCCGGCAACGAGCAGACGATGGCCGACCTTGTGATGTTTGCCACCGGGCGCAAGCCGAACGTGCACGGCCTCGGCCTCGAAGCAGTAGGCGTCAGGCTTGGCGAAACCGGTGGCATCGCGGTCGACGCCTATTCGAAGACATCGGTTGGCAACATCTATGCCGTGGGTGACGTCACCAACCGCATCAATCTCACGCCAGTGGCCATCCGTGAAGGTCACGCCTTTGCCGACACGGTGTTTGGCGGCACGCCAACACCGGTCGATCACACCAATGTGCCGACCGCGGTGTTCTCCGAGCCCGAAGTCGGCGTCGTCGGCTTGACAGAAGCACAGGCGCGCGACCGTCTCAGCAAGGTCGATATCTACAAGACCAGCTTCCGGCCGATGAAGATGACGTTGCCCGGCCGCGATACCCGCGCCTTCATGAAGCTGGTGGTGGACGGCATTACGCAACAGGTTGTCGGCTGCCACATCGTTGGGCCCGACGCCGGCGACCTCATTCAAGTGGTGGGCATCGCCGTGAAAATAGGCGCGACCAAGGCCGATTTCGACGCCACCATGGCGGTGCATCCGACGCTGGCCGAAGAACTCGTCACCTTGCGCGAAAAAGCCGTGAGCTATAGCCGCGCCGCGGCGGAATAGACGTCGAAACCTTATATTTGCCAATGGCTGGCATCTTTTGCTGGCGCCGGTGTATAACGCCCGCGAATTTGGAGCCTTTCGGTCATGGCCGAACGTTGGACGCCCGATAGCTGGCGCAAGAAGCCGATCCAGCAGGTGCCGGATTATCCGGACCGGCCCGCTTTGGCCGAGGTGGAAAAGCAGCTCGCGACGTTCCCGCCGCTGGTGTTTGCCGGCGAGGCGCGCAGCCTGAAGAAGGCGCTCGCCCGCGCCGCCAACGGCCAGGCGTTCCTGCTGCAGGGCGGCGACTGCGCGGAAAGCTTCGCCGAACACGGCGCTAACAATATCCGGGATTTCTTCCGCGTCTTTCTGCAGATGGCGATCGTGCTCACTTATGCGGGCGCCATGCCGGTCGTTAAAGTCGGGCGCATCGCCGGCCAGTTTGCAAAACCACGCTCCTCGCCGACTGAAAAACGCGGCGGTGTTGAATTGCCGAGCTACCGCGGCGACATCGTCAACGATATAGCTTTCACTGAGGAGGCGCGGCGTCCCGATCCGCGCCGTCAGGTCGAGGCCTATCGGCAGTCGGCGGCGACGCTCAATCTGTTGCGTGCCTTCGCCAAGGGCGGCTACGCCAGCGTCGAGAACGTGCATCAATGGATGCTGCAGTCGGTCTCCGGCTCGCCGCAGTCGAAGGCCTATAGCGATCTGGCCGATCGCGTATCCGGCGCGCTCGATTTCATGCGCGCCTGCGGTTTGACCTTCGCGGTCGATTCCGCACTCGGCACCACCGATTTCTACACCAGCCACGAAGCCCTGCTGCTGGGCTATGAGCAGGCCTTCACCCGTGTCGATTCGACGACCGGCGATTGGTACGCGACCTCCGGCCACATGCTGTGGGTGGGCGACCGCACGCGACAATCCGATCATGCCCACATCGAATATGCCCGCGGCGTGAAGAATCCGATCGGGCTCAAATGCGGCCCCTCGCTCAAGGTCGACGACCTGCTGCGGTTGATCGATATCCTCAATCCGGACAACGAGGTCGGCCGCCTCACCTTGATCGGCCGCTTCGGCGCCGAGAAAGTCGGCGAGCATCTGCCAACGCTCATCCGCGTCATCAAACGCGAGGGCAGGACGGTGCTCTGGTCGTGCGATCCGATGCACGGCAACACCATCACCTCGGCGAGCGGCTACAAGACTCGGCCCTTCGACCTGATCCTGAAAGAAGTGCGCGCCTTCTTCGAGGTGCATCAGGCCGAAGGCACCTATGCCGGCGGCGTACATCTGGAAATGACCGGGCAGAACGTGACCGAATGCACCGGGGGCGCCCGCGCCATTTCCGATGCCGATCTTAACGACCGCTATCATACGGCCTGCGACCCGCGGCTAAATGCTGAACAGGCGATCGATCTCGCCTTCCTGCTTGCCGAATTGCTCAAGAAGGAACGCGCCGGCCGCGCCCAGCCCATGCCTGCCGCGGCCGGGCTTTGAGCCGGGGAGCCATGCCGCGCCGCGCATTGCCGCTGGCGCCGCGCAGGCGTTAAATCTCACGCTATGAGCGCAAAGCCCGCCGATAAACTGGCTATCGCCGTCGCGCAACTCAATTCGACGGTCGGCGACATTGCCGGCAACGCCGAGAAGGTGCGTGAGGCGCGACGCCGAGCTGCCGCGCAGGGCGCCGATCTCGTCGTCTTTCCCGAACTGTTCATTGCCGGCTATCCGCCGGAAGATCTTGTGCTCAAGCCGGCGTTCCAGGCCGCCTGCCGCTCGGCGGTCGAGGGGCTGGCGCGCGAAACTGCATCGCCGGGGCCGGCTTTGCTGCTTGGCACGCCGTGGTTCGAGGATGGCAAGCTCTACAACGCGGTCGCGCTGCTCGAAGGCGGCGCCATCACGGCGCTGCGCTTCAAGGTCGATCTGCCGAATTACGGTGTGTTCGACGAGAAGCGCGTGTTCGCGCCGGGGCCGATGCCGGGGCCAGTCAGTTTTCGCGGCGTGCGGCTGGGACTGCCGATCTGCGAGGACATTTGGGGCGAAGAGGTGGTCGAGTGTCTGGCCGAAACCGGCGCCGAGATGCTCGTCGTGCCCAACGGCTCGCCCTATTGGCGGCAAAAAGGCGACGTGCGGCTCAATATTGCGGCCGCCCGCGTCACCGAGCAGGGCCTGCCCACAATCTATGTCAATCAGGTCGGCGCCCAGGACGAACTGGTGTTCGACGGCGTCTCTTTCGGTCTGCATGCCGACTGTTCGCTGGCATTTCAGCTCGCCGCATTCACGGAAGCAGTCGCCACCACGCATTGGGTTCGGCGTGGCGGCGCCTGGCTTTGCGAAGATGGTCCGATCGTCGCGGCGGTTGAAGCCGACCGCGCCGATTACAGCGCCTGCGTGCTTGGCCTTCGCGACTATGTGAATAAGAACGGGTTCCCCGGCGTGGTGATCGGGCTGTCCGGCGGCATCGACTCGGCGCTATGCGCGGCGATGGCGGCCGATGCGCTTGGGGCCGAACGCGTACGCTGCATCATGCTGCCTTACAAATTCACTGCGCAAGAATCGCTCGACGACGCCGCGGCCTGCGCCAAGGCTCTGGGCGTGCGCTATCAGGTGCTGCCGATCGCCAGCGCCGTCGAAGGTCTGGAGGCGGCGCTGACGCCCGCCTTCAGCGGGGTTCCGCGCGATGTCACCGAGGAAAATCTGCAGGCGCGCGCGCGCGGCACCATCCTCATGGCGCTGTCCAACAAGTTCAACCTGATGGTGGTGACCACCGGCAACAAGTCGGAAATGTCGGTCGGCTACGCCACGCTGTACGGTGACATGAACGGCGGTTTCAACCCGATCAAGGATCTCTACAAGACCGAAGTGTTTCGCCTCGCCCGGCTACGCAACACGTGGAGGCCGGACGGCGCCATGGGGCCGGACGGCCTGGTCATTCCCGACAATATCATCACCCGGCCGCCGACGGCCGAACTGCGCGAGAATCAGAAGGACGAGGACTCGCTGCCGCCCTATGCCGTGCTCGATCCGATCCTGGAGCGTCTGGTCGAGCACGAGGAGCCGATCTCGGCGATCGTTGCAGCGGGTTTTGAGCAAGCGACGGTGGTGCGGATCGAGCGCATGCTCAACATCGCCGAATACAAGCGCCGGCAGGCGGCGCCCGGCGTCAAGGTCACGCTGAAGAATTTCGGCCGCGACCGGCGCTATCCGATCACCAACCGCTTCCGCGATTCCGGCGTGCCGCTCGCCGCGCCAGACACGTCGCTGGTCACCGGCAAGCCGGCGAAAAGCGAAGCCTTCGATTTCTGATTTTAACGGACCGGCAGGAACGTCGGCCCGACCGTGCGCACGCTGCGCTTGGCAGGATCGATCTCGCCGGGCGCCTGGACCAGGTCGCTTGGCTCGGGCTTGGCGGCCGGTTTGAGCGGCTTGCCGTCGGCTCCGCGCGGCTGCGACAGCCGCTTGGCGTTCTGGTCGGTGACGACGACGTCACCCGGCGCCACCGTATCGTCCGGCCCGTTGACCTTGAGCGCATCGGCCCAGCTTTCGCCGGGGCGCCGGCAGCTACAGGCCGAGCTCAGCACCTTGCGGTATTGAAACGCGGTCGGCAATTCGGTGTAGAGCCGGCCATTGAGCGAAACCGCCTGCGACACGTCTTCACCCGGATTATGGTAAGTGTAGAGCGACACTTCCGCCGCCGGGCACATGCGCTGGCATGAGGCCTCGTCGTCGCGGAAATGGTCCTGCGTCGTCGAAAACGAAATCGGGAAATAAAAACCATCGCAGGTACGCACGCAGACGGTACGGAACGTGCTGCCCATCGGGCCAGAAGGCGAGAATGGTCCGCTATTGGTCCCGAACAGGCGATCGAAAAAGCCGCCCTGCTGTCCGGCGAGGGCTGCCTGGCGGTATTGCTGGCCGCAGCCGTTGTTGGCGAGTTGGATCAGCAGCGTGCGGCGCATCTCGGCACGCTGCGCGGTGCCGCCGTTGAGTTGCTCGAGGTCGTTGCGGGCGCGCTCGATCGCAGCGCGCTGCTGGTCGATCTGCCGATTGAGGCCGCCGCATTGCGGCGGCACGGAGCTGAATATGGAAAAGAAGCCGGAGCTTTCGCAGCCCATGCGCCGCGCCTGCGCGACGTTCCGGTCGAGCTCGAATTGCTGGCGGTTGAGCGCGTCGTCGGCGCGGCGGATCTGATCGGCGCGGGCCGGATCGTCGGTGCCACGATCGACATTGGTGAGCTGGGCCTCAAGGCGCTGGCAGGCCGGGTTCGGCGCCTGCGCGAGCGCGCCCGATACGAACAGGGCTGCGGCTGACGCGAAGAGGAAGGCTTTCATGATGTCCAGTCTAGCCCGGTAACGTTGCTTGCGCGAGCCTTGTCATCTTGATCGCTTCCGCGCGCAGATTCCAAAGCACGCCGGAAATGATGATCATGGCGCCGGCGAGAACGAAAATGTCGAGTTTTTCACCGTAGAAAGCCCAACCCACCACGGCGATCAACGGAATACGCAGGAAGTCGAGTGGAACCACGAGCGTAGCATCGCCGGCGCGGAAGGCGTTACTAAGGCAATAATGCGACGTCATGCCGGCGATGCCGACGCCGAGTGCGGGAATCAATTGTCCAATGTGCATGCGGAAAAAAACCGTTGGATCGCTGCCGATAAGCGAAAGCGGCAACTGGATTACCGACATCCAGAACACGATGCCGAATGTGGTCTCGGTCATGGTCAGTTTCTTGGTGGTGATCATGGTGATGGCGTAGCCGAAGGCTGCCAGCAGCACTAAAATCGCCGCTGGATTGAAGCTCGCGATTCCCGGCCGCAGAATCACCAGCACGCCGACAAGGCCGAGCACGACGACGCCGAGGCGGCTCGGCGTCATTTGCTCATGCAGGAACCAGATCGCGAGTAGGGCGGTCCACGCCGGCATGGTGAATTCGAGTGAGAAAACCGTCGCCAGAGGCAGCATGGTCAGCGCCGTCGCCCAGGCATATTGCGAGGCGTAATGGACGGTATTGCGGAAAATATTGAGCTTCATCCGCCGCGGCAGCGCGTAGGGACGCAAGTCCGGACGCATCAGCAGCAATACCGCGAACACGGCCAGCGCGACCCCGCTGCGAATGGCCAGGATCTCGAAAATCGTCAGCCCGCTGCGCGACAACTCGCGAATCGACACCGCCATCGCGGAGAACGACAGCAGCGCGCCGATCATCCAAAAGACGACGCGGGCAAGTTTGTTGGTGGCCACGATCTAGGTTTCGCCGATTGTCGCGTGGGCGGAAGGAGGCTGGCCTCTTAGCAGGCCGGTGCCGCCCCTGTCACTCGGCATCGGGCTGCTTGTCGGGCTGCGCTTTGTCGAAGGCCGGGAGCTTAAGGCAGGCGGCATCGACGGCGACGATTTTGGGGAAGGCCTCGAGCGGAACCTTGAGCCGGCGCGCGTTGTAAACCTGCGGAACGAGGCAGAGATCGGCGAGGCTGACCCTCGAGCCGCAGGCATAGGGGCCGGGCGCGAGCATATTTTCGAGCGCGGTAAATCCTTGCAGCACCCAGTGGTGGTACCAGGCATCGATCGCCGGTTGTTCATGCTTGAGTTGCCGTTTGATGTATTGCAACGGCGCCAGATTGTTCAGCGGATGGATGTCGCAGGCGATGACCTGCGCGATGGCGCGCGCCTTTGCGCGATCGAGCGCCTCGGCTGGCAAAAGCGGCGGATCGGGATAGGTCTCGTCGAGATATTCGATGATCGCCAGCGACTGGGTAAGCACCTCGCCGCCGGAGAGAACGAGCGCCGGCACGCGCATCATCGGATTGATGGCGACAAAATCCGGTTTGCGCTGCTGGCCGCCGTCCTTGGTGAGGTGGATCGACACCATCTCATAGTCGAGGCCCTTGAGATTGAGCGCGATGCGCACGCGATAGGCGGCGGACGAGCGGAAATAGGAATAGAGTTTCACGAAACTGCCCCCGGCTGGCAACGAAAGTCGGCGGCAATTTAACGCATGTTGCCGAGCAGTGGGAATCGATTTCCTGCCTTGGCAAAGCCCGCCGCAGCGGGGGCCAAGCGAGGCCGGGTACGATTACGCGCAAATCAGATTTACCGCCCCTTGTCGAAATCGGCGGTCAATTGCGCCGAGCGGTCAGTCAACCGCCGCAGCGCCCGGTCGAGCGCGTCGCGGTCGTCGGGATCGACCACCTCGAGCAATTGCCGGGCGAAATCGAGCGCGATGGGCGCTGCCTCGCGATAGACGTTTTCGCCGGCGGCCGTCAGCGACAGAAAGGCCTCGCGCAGGTCGTCGCGATTGGCGCGGCGTGTCACCAGCTTGCGCCGCTCGAGCAACGCCACGGCGCGCGAGACCTTGGTCTTGTGCATGTGGCTGTGAATGCCGATGGCCTTGCCGGTCATCGCGCCGAACTGGCCGAGCGTGACAAGCACCCGCCACTCGGAAACCCCGATTCGGTAGCGCTCGCCATGGACGCGCGCCAGCGCCTGCGACACCAGAGTCGCGCAAACATCGAGTCGATAGGGCAGAAACTCTTCCAGCTTCAGCCCGATGTGATCGCCGCCCGTCGCTGTCCGCGTTCTTTCCGCAGTCTCATTGGCCATTATCAATTGCCGCTTTCGTCCGCGTCGGCGAAATTCCCCTCCGACGTCGCGCATAACGGGAACGGTCGCCACAGACGGGGGCGTCGCACGGCCAGATTGGGTAAATTCACAGGTTTTGGCTGTGATGAAGATCACAAAACGCGATTGTTCCGCCATAAGGCCTGCCCCGGCCGGCCCGGAACCGCCTTCACGGCCGGGTCGGGCGGCGCGTCGCCCCCGGTGGATAAAGCGGAACTAACGCGTGCAGATAATGGCGACGATGGCGCACTTGCGGCCGCGGCAGGCCGCCGAATCGGCGTCGGGAATGGCGCCGGTGATCTCGTCGCGGCCAACCTTGCGGAACGAATCCGCCTGCGAGTAGGCGTGCGACTTGCAGTAGGCGTTGGCGGCCAGCACCCCGCACTTTTCCTGATTGGCGAGGCAGCGGTCGATGCCGTAGTCGTCGGCGTCGTTGGCGACGATGAACATGCGCCACTCGGCGCGCGCGGCGCCGCCCAGGCACAGCATCACGGCAAGACCGGCGAGGAGTGTACGCATGAGATACCCAGCTGCACTTCGGCGCTGTTTTTCGCGCCGTTTCCGCGCCGGACTTTGGGCAAAAACCATTAAAGGCCGATTAACCCTGCCCGTTCGGGGCGGCCGGCGTTGCGGCGGTCTTGACGGCTTGCGCGCAACTCATCATTGTCCCGGGCGATGAACGGCCCAAACCAGATTCTCGGCATTTGCCGCGGGATTATTAGCTAGCGCTCAACGCTGGCTGCGGCCGTCTTTTCTCCAGTTCGAGAGTGCAGGACGCCCGGCCAGCGAGGCCGACGGGTGATTTTGCGATGGAGCTCAAGCTCTACGATACGCTGACGCGGGAGAAGCGGATGTTCACCCCGATCGACCCCGCGCGCGTGCGCATGTATGTCTGCGGGCCGACGGTCTATGACTTCGCCCACATCGGCAACGCGCGGCCGGTGATCGTGTTTGACGTGCTGTTCCGCCTGCTGCGCCACATCTATGGCGAAAGCCACGTCACTTACGTGCGCAACGTCACCGACGTCGACGACAAGATCAACGCGCGCGCCGCCGAGCGCGGTATCCCGATCCGCGAGCTGACCGAGGAGACCTACAAGAATTTCAAGACCGATGTCGCCGCGCTCGGCTGCCTTGAACCGACCGTCGAGCCGCGCGCGACGGAGTATGTTCGCCGCACCGACGGCCAGCTCGACATGATCACGCTGATCGAGCGGCTCATCGAGAACGGCAACGCCTACGTCGCCGAGGGCAACGTGCTGTTCAGCGTGCCCTCGATGCCGGACTACGGCCGGCTGTCCAAGCGCCCGCTCGACGAAATGATCGCCGGCGCCCGCGTCGAGGTCGCGCCCTACAAGAAGGACCCGCAGGACTTCGTGCTGTGGAAGCCCTCGAGCGCCGACGAGCCGGGCTGGGACAGCCCGTGGGGCAGGGGCCGTCCTGGCTGGCACATCGAATGCTCGGCGATGTCGGCGGCGCTGCTCGGCGAGACCTTCGACATCCATGGCGGCGGCATCGATCTCGTGTTTCCGCACCACGAGAACGAGATCGCGCAATCGCGTTGCGCCTTCCATACGCCGGTGATGGCGAATTGCTGGATGCACAACGGCTTCTTGCAGGTCGAAGGCGAGAAGATGGCGAAGTCGGCCGGCAATTTCGTGACGATTCGAGACGTTTTGAAAGATTGGCCGGGTGACGCTGTCAGGCTGAATATGCTTCGTACCCACTATCGTCAGCCAATTGACTGGACACTTCACGGCCTCGAAGAGTCGCACAATACACTTAGAAGTTGGTATGACGCCGCAAATAACGAAACATCCGACTTTGTGGCCGACGCGGTGATTGCTGCCCTTGCGGATGATTTCAACACGCCTAAAGCAATTGCCGAAATTCACGCGTTGAGTGGCCTGGCTCGCTCAGGCGACATAGTTGCGCGAATCGCTCTTGGCGGTACGTTGCAGTTCTTGGGGTTGGTCCGTGCACCAAGAATTGATGAAATCGGCGAGAATTACGCGCGAGTTAAAATCGATACGACCAAGATCCAAACACTGATCGACGCGCGCACCGCCGCGCGCAAGACCAAAAACTTTGCCGAATCCGACCGCATCCGCGACGAACTTGCCGCCATGGGCGTCGTGCTCAAAGACTCCAAGGATGGCACCACCTGGGAGATCGCGCGGTGAGTGCGCAGGCGCATCCCCGGCTCGCGCTGCGGCCGTTTCTGCCGGCGGACACCGCGCTGCTGCGCGAAATCTTCCGCGACAGCATCGATGAATTGACCGCCGAGGATTACACCTTGGCGCAGCAGGAAGCCTGGGCCTCCGCCGCCGATGACGAGGCCGCCTTCGGCAAAAAGCTCGCCGGCGAATTGACGCTGGTCGCCACCATGGAAGGCTCCCCCGTCGGCTTTGCCGCGCTCGAAGGCAAGGACAGAATCGACATGCTCTACGTGCATCCGGCGGCGGCCGGGCAGGGCATCGCCGCGATGTTGATCGACGCGCTGGAGAAGCTTGCCGGCGGCCGCGGCGTTGCCCGGCTCACCGTCGATGCCAGCGACACCGCCCGCGGCTTCTTCGAGAAGCGCGGCTATTCCGCGCAGCAGCGCAACACCGTCACCGCCGGCGAGGAGTGGCTCGCCAACACCACGATGAGCAAGCAACTCGCCAAAGGGGGCGCTCCATGAAGCCCGACACGCCGTTCCCGCGCCATTGGCTTTATTACATCGTGCTCAAATATGCGGTGATCGCCGCCGCCATCGCGCTGGCGCTTTATGTCGGCTACCGGGTGATCTGATGGAATTCCAGCGTCACCATATTGTGCTCGCCGCGATCGCATTGGTCGTCGCCGTGGCGGTGGCGGCGAACTATTACCTGTGGTGACCGTGATGCCGCGCGAACGACTTTATCTGTTCGACACCACGCTGCGCGACGGCGCGCAGACCAACGGCGTCGACTTCACGCTCGCCGACAAGCTGGCGATCGCCAAGCAGCTCGACGATCTCGGCATCGACTATGTCGAGGGCGGCTATCCCGGCGCCAACCCGACCGACACGGAATTCTTCGCCGCCGCGCGCGGGTTGAAAACAAAATTCACCGCCTTCGGCATGACGCGGCGGCCCGGCCGCTCGGCGTCCAACGATCCGGGGCTCGCGGCGCTGCTGGAGGCCAAGGCTGACGCCATCTGCTTTGTCGCCAAGGCCTGGGACTATCACGTGCGCGTCGCGCTGGAGACGACGGAGGAGGAAAACATCGCCTCGATCCGCGACAGCGTGCGCGCCGCAAAGCAGAAGGGCCGCGAGGTGCTGCTCGACTGCGAGCATTTCTTCGACGGCTACAAGGCCAATCCGAAATATGCGCTCGCCTGCGCCAAGGCCGCCTATGACGAGGGCGCGCGCTGGGTGGTGCTCTGCGATACCAACGGCGGCACGCTGCCGCACGAGGTGGAGCGCATCGTCGGGGACGTCGTCAAAACCATCCCCGGTGATCACGTCGCCATCCACGCCCACAACGACACCGAACAGGCGGTGGCGAATTCCCTCGCCGCGGTGCGCGCCGGCGCGCGGCAGATTCAGGGTACCCTCAACGGGCTGGGCGAGCGTTGCGGCAACGCCAACCTCGTATCCATCATCCCGACGCTGAAACTCAAGCCCGAGTTTGCCGAGCGCTTCGACATTAGCGTTTCCGACGCGCAGATGCAGAAGCTGGCGCTCACCTCGCACATGCTCGACGAGCGGCTCAATCGCGGCTCCAACCGCCACGCGCCTTACGTCGGCGAAAGCGCCTTTGCCACCAAGGCCGGCATTCATGCCTCAGCGATTGCAAAAGAACCCAAGACCTACGAGCACATCGCCCCGGAAAGCGTCGGCAACCGGCGCAAGGTCCTGGTGTCGGAGCAGGCCGGCCGCTCCAACGTGCTTGCCGAGCTCGAACGCGTCGGCATCAAGGTCGCCAAGGACGATCCGCGCATCGCCCGCCTGCTCGAACTGGTCAAGGAGCGCGAGACCATCGGCTACGCCTACGAAGCGGCGGACGCCTCCTTCGAGCTGCTGGCGCGGCGCACTTTGGGCACGGTGCCGAATTATTTCGACGTCACCCAGTTCGACATCAATGTCGAGCAGCGCAACAACGCCCGCGGCGAAAAGGTCACCGTCACCATGGCGGTGGTCAAGGTGAAGGTCGGCGACGACAACCTGATTTCGGCGGCGGAAGGCAACGGCCCGGTCAACGCACTCGACCTTGCGCTGCGCAAGGATCTCGGCAAGTACCAGAAATACATCGACGGGTTGACGCTCACCGACTATCGCGTGCGTATCCTCAATGGGGGCACCGAGGCGGTGACCCGCGTGCTCATCGAGAGCGAGGACGAACACGGCGAGCGCTGGACCACCATCGGCGTGTCGCCCAATATCATCGACGCCTCGTTTCAGGCGCTGATGGATTCGATTATCTACAAGCTGGTGAAATCCGGCGCGCCGGCTTGATGGCCGGTGTCCCGGGCGAGCGCTTCTCCCGGCCTCATGGTGAGGAGCGCTGCGAAACAGCGCGTCTCGAACCATGGGGCCGCCCCATCCTTCGAGATGCCCGCTTCGCGGGCTCCTCAGGATGAGGCGGGAAGGGGGCTGAATCGCATGATCGACCACGTCTCCATCGGCGTTCGCGATCTCGCCGTCGCAACGCGCTTTTACGAGCCGGTGCTGGCGACGCTTGGCATGAAGAAGCTGCGCGAATGGCCGGACGCCGCCGTCGGCTTCGGCAAGGACTACCCCGAGTTCTGGCTCAATCGCCGCAGCCGCATGGCGCCGGTGCCGGACGACAGCGGCACGCACATTTGCCTGCGCGCGCGCGAGAAGGCGGCGGTCGATGCTTTCTATGCGGCGGGGCTCGCCGCCGGTGGCGCTTCCGACGGCGGTCCGGGATTTCGCGAGCACTATTCCAGCGGTTATTACGCCGCCTTCATCCGCGATCCGGACGGCAATCGCGTCGAAGCGGTCACCTTCATCACCGGCAAATAGCCGTTACAACTTGTGCGGATCGACCGTCGCCATTTGCTTGGCGCTTTCCGGCACGCCTTCCGCGGCCTTCTGCAGAGCCGGTAGGATGTCCTCGACCTTGTCGGCCACCAGCAGCTCGAAATCGAGTCCGCCACGGATGAATTCGAGTTTCTTCATGTGATCGAGCAACGCGCACAGCGGCTGCCAGAAATTCCTGATATTGGCGAGCATCACCGGCTTCTTGTGGCGGCCGAGCTGCACCCAGGTCATCTGCTCGACGATTTCCTCCAGCGTGCCGACGCCGCCGGGCATGGCAACGAACGCGTCGGAGAGCTCGAACATCTTGCGCTTGCGCTCGTGCATGTCGCGCGTGACGATGAGATTGTGCTCGCCGCGGTGCGCGTGCTCCTTGGCCATGAGGAATTCGGGGATGATGCCGGTCAACGTCCCGCCATTCACCTCCACGGCGTTGGCGATCTCGCCCATCATGCCGACGGTGCCGCCGCCATAGACGAGGCCGATGCCATTCTTGCCAAGGATCGTACCGAAGGCTTTGGCGGCCTCGACAAATGCCGGATCGGTGCCCGGCCCGGAGCCGCAATAGACGCAGATTTTGCGGATTTTGCTCATTTTCGTAGGCTTGTTCATGATCTGCATGTGCAACCTCGCCGCAGAATCGTCAAGGCGGCGGCGGAAAAACTCGCCCCTTATGGTTAGACGGTGCGGCCCCTCGGGGTGATTACCGCAAAGAATCCTACTATATGTGGGGCGCGATCGGCCGGAGCAGAATGAGTTTCCATCACCACAGCAAACCACCCGACAGCGATTCCCGCGTCGCCGCGAATCGCGGCGCCCTGCTGGCGACGATCATCCATCTGTGGCCCTACATCTGGCCCTCGGATCGCGCCGACCTGAAGCTGCGCGTGCTCGGCGCCATGGTGTTGCTGCTCGCCGCCAAGCTTTGCACGGTTGCCGTGCCGTTCACCTTCAAATGGGCAACCGATGCGCTTGCCGGCCACGGCAGCGCGCCGGTGCTGGCCACCGATTGGCTGGTGTGGGCGGTCAGCGCTCCCGTTGCCATGACCGTCGCCTATGGCGGCATGCGCATTCTCATGGCGGCGTTGACGCAGTTCCGCGACGGCATCTTCGCCAAGGTGGCGATGCACGCGGTGCGGCGGCTTGCCTATCGCACCTTCGTGCACATGCACGAGCTGTCTCTGCGCTTCCATCTCGAGCGCAAGACCGGTGGGCTGACCCGCGTGCTCGAGCGCGGTCGCAACGCCATCGAGACCATCGTGCGCATGGTCATCCTGCAACTGGCGCCGACCATCATCGAGCTTGCCTTCATCGTCGTCGTGCTGATGTGGCATTTCGACTGGCGCTACGTGGTGGCGATCCTGATCACCGTCTTCGTCTACATGAGCTACACCTACCGCGCGACCGAATGGCGCATCGGCATCCGCCGCAAGATGAACGACAGCGACACCGACGCCAATATCAAGGCGATCGACTCGCTGCTCAACTACGAGACGGTGAAATATTTCGGCGCCGAGGAGCGCGAGGCCCAGCGTTACGACAAGTCCATGGCTCGCTACGAGGATGCGAGCGTCAAGGCCTATACCTCGCTCGCCGTGCTCAATGCCGGGCAGGCGGTGGTGTTTACCTGCGGCCTGGCCGCGGTGATGGTGCTGTGCGCCTACGAGATCGAGGCCGGCACCAAGACGGTCGGCGATTTCGTGCTGGTCAACGCCATGATGATCCAGCTTTACCAGCCGCTCAATTTCATGGGCATGGTCTATCGCGAGATCAAGCAGGCGCTGATCGACATCGAGACCATGTTTACGATTTTATCGCGCGAGCCGGAGATCAGGGACGCGCCGGACGCTGTCCCGCTCAAGGTGGGAAGCGGCGCCATCCGCTTCGAGAATGTTGGCTTCGCCTACGAGCCCGAACGCCGCATCCTCAAGGGCGTCTCCTTCGAGGTGCCGGCCGGCAAGACGGTTGCCGTGGTCGGCCCCTCCGGCGCCGGCAAATCGACCATCTCGCGGCTGTTGTACCGCTTCTACGACCTGTCCAGCGGCCGCATCCTCATCGACGGCCAGGATATCGGCAAGCTGACACAGAAGTCGCTGCGCGCCGCCATCGGCATGGTGCCGCAGGACACCGTGCTCTTTAACGATACCATCCGCTACAACATCCGGTATGGCCGCTGGCAGGCGAGCGATGCGGAAGTGGAGGAGGCTGCGCGCCTCGCCCAGATCGACCGCTTCATCCGTCTCTCGCCCAAGGGCTACGAGACGGAAGTCGGCGAGCGCGGCCTGAAACTTTCCGGTGGCGAGAAACAGCGCGTGGCCATCGCCCGCACCATCCTCAAGGCGCCGCCGATCCTGCTGCTCGACGAGGCGACCTCCGCGCTCGACAGCCATACCGAAAAGGAAATCCAGGACGCGCTCGAGCGCGTGTCCAAGGGCCGTACCACGCTGGTGATTGCGCACCGCCTGTCGACCATCATCGGCGCCGACGAGATTATCGTGCTCGACCAGGGCGTGATCGTCGAGCGCGGCACGCATCAGGCTTTGCTCGCCAAAAGCGGCCTCTACGCCAGCATGTGGAACCGGCAGCGCGAGGCGGAGGCCGCGCGCGAGAAGCTCGCGCTTGCGGGGGAAAATGCCGTTGACACGGTCGCGGCGCCTAACCGCAACCCGCCCGCAGTCGACGACGATATCGCGCCGTCCGACATCGTACCGCTGGACGCACCGGCCGACGCCGCGGAGTAAGATAAGCCCATGTCGATCTACGATTCGGTCCGCGCGCAGATGATGCCGATAACCCCGGAGGGCTACCCCTTCATTGGCGCTTTTGCGCTCGCAAGTTTGGTGCTGTTCTGGATCTGGACGCCGCTCGGCTGGATCGGCACGCTGCTCACGGTCTGGTGCGTGCTGTTCTTCCGCGATCCGCCGCGGGTGACGCCGGTGCGCGAGGGACTGGTGGTAGCGCCCGCCGACGGCCGCATCAGCCAGATCACCACGGTGCCGCTGCCGCATGAGCTCGGGCTTGGCGCAACACCGATGCTGCGCATCTCGATTTTCATGAGTGTGTTCGACTGCCACATCAACCGCAGCCCGGTCGCAGGCCGTGTCGAGAAAATCCTCTATCAGCCGGGCAAGTTCTTCAACGCCGATCTCGACAAGGCGAGTGTCGACAACGAGCGCAATTCGCTCGTCATCGCCGTTGCCGGCGCCCGCGTCGCCGTGGTGCAGATCGCGGGGCTTGTCGCGCGGCGCATCGTCTGCTTCGTGCGCGAGGGCCAGCCGGTCGGCGCCGGCGAGCGTTTCGGCATGATCCGCTTCGGTTCGCGCCTCGACGTCTATCTGCCCGACGGAACGCCGCCCCTGGTCGCGGTGGGGCAGAGCGCGGTCGGCGGTGAAACGGTGCTCGCCGATCTGCGCGGCGGCGATCCGGGCAGGGCATTTCGCGCCGGTTAACGCTTGCGAGAGCGCGCCGTGGCGCGGCTTTCGATATGAGCCTATACTCCGCCCATGGTGTTCCAGCCCTTCGATCCTGCGCCGCCGCCGCGCCGCCATCGCTTCAAGGCGATCCCGGTGCGCACGCTGCTGCCCAACCTAATCACGCTGCTCGCGCTCTGCGCCGGATTGACCGCGATCCGCGTCGCGGTCGAGGGCAAGATCGACTGGGCGATCGCGGCCATCGTGGTCGCGGCGCTGCTCGACGGCATCGACGGCCGCATCGCGCGCATGCTCAAGGGCACATCGCGCTTTGGCGCCGAGCTCGACAGCCTCGCCGACTTCGTCAATTTCGGCGTGGCGCCGGCGCTGATCCTGTATTTCTGGGGCCTGCATGAATTGAAATCGGCGGGCTGGATCGCGGCGCTGGTCTTTGCCATCTGCGCCGGACTTCGCCTCGCGCGCTTCAACGTGATGATCGACGATCCGGGCACGCCGGCCTGGGCTGCGAATTTCTTCACCGGCATTCCGGCGCCGGCCGGCGCCATTACCGTGCTGCTGCCGATCTACCTGTTCTTCCTGGGTCTGCCCGGCGGTCTAGTCGTGGTCTGGCTCACGTTCCTCTATACGCTGGTGATCGCGTTGCTAATGGTGTCGCGGCTGCCGGTGTTCTCCGGCAAGCGCGTCGGCAAGCGCGTGCCGCCTGAATTCGTGCTGCCGGTCTTTGTCGTGGTCGTGCTGTTCTTTGCGCTGCTGGTGAGCTATCCGTGGGAAGTGCTCAGTCTCGGGACGTTCGCCTATCTCGGCTGCTTGCCGTTCGGTTGGCTCTCCTATCGCAATTACCTGCGCAAGGATGCGGAGGCCGCCGGGGCGACAAATCTCACCGCCGCTGACGCCACGCTCAGCCCCGGCCGCACCTCGTCCGAAGACGGCGAACGCCCGTCGCGACTCAACTAAGAAAACCGATGCCGCGAGCCATCCGCGTCGTCGACGCCGGCCAACGCCATGAGCGGCCGGTCGCCGACACCGTGATTCTCGATTTCCTGCAGCGCAGCGGCAGGGCGAGGGTCACCGGTGTCAAGGGTACAACAGTCGATATCGACCTGCACGAACCAGCGCGCCTGCGCACCGACGATCTGCTGCTGCTCGACGACGGTTCGCTGGTCGAAGTGGTCGCCGCCGCCGAGCCGCTGATCGAAGCGCGCGCCGCCGACCTTGCCTGGCTCATGCGGCTCGCCTGGCATCTCGGCGACCGTCACGTGCCGGTGCAGGTGATGGCAAACCGCATCCGTACCCGGCGCGACGCGGCAATCGAAGCGCTGCTCAAGTCGCTTGGCGTCAAGGTGACTTTGATCGAGGCGCCGTTCGACCCCGAAGGCGGCGCCTACGAGTCACCGCATGGTCACGGGCATGATCATGCCCACGACCACGGGCATCACCACGATCACTAGGGCATCAGCCCCTGCGTCCCGAACGGGTAGCCGGGCATCAGCTGATATGGATGCTTCCAGCCGGGCAGCGTCTTCATGCGCTCGAGCCAGGCGCCGATCGCCGGGTGATCCTTGGCGATATCGAAGCCGAATTCCTCCACCGGATAATAAAGATAGGCGGTGAGCGACACGTCGGCGATGGTCGGCTTGTCGCTGACCAGGAATTGCCGTCCGCTCAGCCGCTTGTTGACGATGGCCAGCGCTGTATCGATGCGCCCCTTCATGAAGGCCATGACCGCCGGATCGCCCGGCTTTGGCGCGAAATTCTTTAGAAACCTGTACGGCCCGAGGAAGCCGTTGACCTTCTGATTGTCGAAAATGATCCAGCGCAGCGATTCAAGCTCTTCATCCTCGCCCTTGGGCAGGAACTTGCCGGTCTTGCGCGCGAGATAAGTGAGGATGACGCCCGACTGGCTGAGCTTCCTCTTGCCGTCGACCAGCACCGGCGCCTCGCCCATCTCGTTGATGCTCTCGCGGAATTCCGGCGTGCGCTGCGGCGCCTTGCCGAAGAAATCGTACCAGACCGGCTCCCACTTGGCGTCGATCAGGTTGAGCATGAGCGCCGCGCGATAGGCGTTGCCGGATTGGGCGAAGCAGTAGAGTTGATAGTCGGCCATGAAGTTTCCTCGGATTAGAGCCGCAATGTGATGAATGCTAGTTTCGGCCCTCTTGTTCGAGCAATCCGAGCGCGCGGCGCAGTGCGTCCGCTGCCGCCTTACGCTCGTTGCCGGACATGCGCTCGAGTTCAAGTTCGAGTTTGAGGTGCGCGGTGCCGGTCGGTTCCGTGTCCTGTCGCGCCCCGAGCATCGCATAAGTAGCCACCGGTTGCGCGATGCCCTTGACCTGCACCTCGCCTCGCGCCTCGCAGCGCATCTCATCCTTTATCAGCGCATGAGTTTCGAACGAGATCAGCACGCCCCCCGGCGGTGCTTCATGTTCCAGGCGCGAAGCGAGATTCACCGTGCCCCCGACCATCGTATAGTCCATGCGGTCGTCACTGCCGAAATTGCCGACGGTGCAATAGCCCGTGTGGATGCCGATGCGGCAGCGCAGCGGCGTCGCGATCCCGATGTCGCGCCATTCCTGTGCCAATTCGCCGACGCGTTTCTGCATCGCCAGCGCCATTTGTGCGCAGGCGAGCGCATCTTCCTTGACGCCGAGCGTCGTCGGGTCGCCGAAGAACATCACGATGGCATCGCCAACATATTTGTCGATAGTTGCGCCGTATTGCAGCGCGATCTTTGACATCTCGGTCAAGTAATGATTGAGGAGTTGGGTTAAGTCCTCCGACTCCATCTTGTCGGTGATCTCGGTAAAGCCAACAAGATCAGAAAAGCAGACCGTAAGTTTTTTGCGCTTGCTGACGATCTTGACGTCCTGCTGGCCGGTGAAGATGGAGTCGTAAACCTGCGGCGCGAGATACTTGGCGAGCTTTGACGATAATGCGGCGAGCGCGTCGGATTTTTCGGTGAGATCCTGCTCGCGTTGCTTGAGCTCGGTGATGTCGGAATAGACCGCGACCGTGCCGCCGTCCTCGGTGCGGCGCTCGCTGACCATCACCCAGCGGCCATTGTCACGCCGCTGCACCTGCGGTTCGCCCGGATTGCGGTGTAGTTGTAGCCGTTCGGCAACCCATTCCTCGATGCGGCCCTCCGCATCCTTGACGTAGCCGCGCTCGGCGGCGCGGCGGATGATGCTTTCAAAGGTTGCTCCCGCGCTCAGGTCGATATCGAGACCTGGATAGAGCAGGTTGCGGTAACACGAATTGCAGATGACAAGCCGGTCCTCGCCATCGTAGCAGACGAAGCCTTCGGAGATGCTTTCGATCGCCTCGGCAAGGCGACGTTCGCTGCGCAGACGCGCCTGCTCGGCGCGGCGCAGCGGCGTGATGTCATAGAGCCAGAACAACCGCTTGGCGCCCGACACCGCCACGTGACCGCCGGCATAGGCGACCTGAACGTAGGAAATCAACAAATTAAGTAGATCGCCATGCTTGGTTTTCCAGATGACCTCTTCATTGATCAATTGGCCGCCGCGCGACCGCAATAGCTCGACGATGCGTTCCCGATGCGCAAGGTCGGCCCAGAAGCGCTTGGTATCAAATAGTTCCAGCTCGTCTTTGCCGTAACCCGTCAACTCGCGCAGTCGCCAATTGTGGAACAGCAGTCGCCCGTCTTCGTCAACCACGCATAGCCCGGCCGGACAATATTCAAGAATTTCACGAAGCTGGCGTTCCTGTTCGGCGACCTGCGCCTCCTGCTGGACCAGCGTGGTTACGTCGTAAACCCAGAAGATGCGTTTGCCGCCGACGAAACTGACATGACCGCCGCGATAGGCGACCTGCACGTAGGAAAGAAGCAGGTGCACCAATTGGCCGCCTTTGGTCCGCCAGATCACTTTTTGATTGAGGAGTTGTCCACCACGGTTACGCAGTTCGGAAATGATCCGCGCGCGCTGATCGGGATCGTGCCAGAGCGTGCGGGTCTCGCAACCATCGAGCTCCTCCTTGCTGTATTGCAGGATTTCTTGGAGCCGTGCGTTGTGGAACAGCAGCCGGCCGTCCTCATCGACGACCAATAGCGCGGCCGGGCAGTACTCCAGGATCTCGCGGAATTGCCGCTCGTGCTCGGCTGCCTCGACGCGCGCAGCGTGGCCGCCGTTGCTGGCTGCCGATCGACCTGCATCCGTATCGGAAGACATGCGGTTTTCGCCGAACTGGATCAACCAAAGGTAGCACTGCATTTCGCCAAATTCGAGGGCCCTGCCGCCTACGGTGAAGCACCCTGGCGCGCGAGCGACACGGGCGTTCCCGCGGTCGAAGCGCCATCAAAACGGCCGTTGGCGAAAGTCAGTTGCGCCAGCGGTTCACCGGCGTCGTCGCTGATCGCAAGTGTGTTCTGCTCGAGCGCCCAGGAGCGGCTCAGGTAGAATTTCTCCGGGCAGCCGCCTTCCGGCGTGAGTTTGCCCTGCTGCGCGCCCGGGGCGCCGCTGAAATTGATGCCGCAGCTCGGCGCGTTCGGAGCGGCGAGGATCCAGCGGCCGGCCATCACGTCGGTTGTGACTTGCGACTCCGGCGTCTGATCGCCGAGCGAGCCGCAGGCCGCGAGCGTCAGCGCGCACAGTGCAACAACCGCGATCGCCCGCATTCCGCTGCCGGCCTCACTTCATGGTCGGGATGACGAACTCGGCGCCTTCCTTGGTGCCCGACGGCCAGCGCGACGTCACGGTCTTGGTCTTGGTGTAGAAGCGGATCGAATCCGGCCCGTGCTGGTTGAGGTCGCCGAAGCCCGAGCGTTTCCAGCCGCCGAAGGTGTGATAGGCGAGCGGCACGGGGATCGCGAAGTTGACGCCGACCATGCCGACCTGCACGCGGTTGACGAAATCACGCGCGGTGTCGCCGTCGCGGGTGAAGATGGCGACGCCGTTGCCGTATTCGTGATCGGAGGGAAGCCGCACCGCCTCGTCGTAATCCTTGGCGCGCACGACGGAGAGCACCGGCCCGAAAATTTCCTCCTTGTAGATTTTCATGCCGGGTTTGACGTCATCGAACAGGCAGCCGCCGATGAAGTTGCCGTTCTCGTAGCCCTGCAACTTGAAGCCACGGCCGTCGACCACGAGCTTGGCGCCTTCCTTCACGCCGGTGTCGATGTAGCCGCGCACTTTTTCCAGCAGCGCCTTGGTCACCATCGGACCGTAGTCGGCTTGCGTGTCGCTCGAGGGACCGATCTTGAGCGCTTCGACGCGTGGGATGAGTTTCTCCACCAGGGTGTCGGCGGTCTTTTTGCCGACCGGGACGGCGACCGACACCGCCATGCAGCGCTCGCCGGCCGAGCCATAGCCCGCGCCGATCAAGGCATCGACCGCCTGGTCCATGTCGGCGTCCGGCATCACGATCATGTGGTTCTTGGCGCCGCCGAAGCATTGCGCGCGCTTTCCGTGCGCAGCGGCGGTTGCGTAGATGTATTGCGCGATATCGGAGGAGCCGACAAAGCCGATCGCCTTCACCCGCGCGTCGGTGAGCAGCGTGTCGACCGCGACCTTGTCGCCGTTGACGACGTTGAGGATGCCGGGGGGAAGGCCTGCGGCGAGGAACAGTTCGGCGATGCGCATGGGCACGCCCGGGTCGCGTTCCGACGGCTTGAGGATGAAGGCATTGCCGACGGCGATCGCCGGCGCGCATTTCCATAGCGGGATCATGGCCGGGAAATTAAACGGCGTGATGCCGGCGACGACGCCGAGCGGCTGGCGCACCGAATAGAGATCAGTGCCGGGACCGGCGCTCTCGGTGTATTCGCCCTTCATCAGATGTGGAATGCCGCAGGCGAACTCGACAACCTCGAGCCCGCGCTGGATGTCGCCCTTGGCGTCGGCGAACACCTTGCCGTGCTCGGAGGAGAGCAGCCGCGCCAGATCGTCGTATTCCTTCTGGATCAGCTCGAGGAACTTGAACATCACGCGGGCGCGGCGCTGCGGGTTGGTCGCCGCCCATTCCGGCTGCGCCGCCGCTGCATTGGCGATGGCTGCTTCGGTCTCGGCTTGGCTCGCGAGCGCAACCTTGGCCTGCACCTCGCCGGTGTTGGGATTGAACACGTCGCCGGAGCGGCCGGATGTGCCCTTGGTCTGCTTGCCGCCGATGAAATGGCCGATCTCACGCATGGGTCCTGTTCCTTCCGGGTTTTGCGGCTTTACCGGGCGTTGTCGGCCCTGTTCGGCGCTTATTCTTGCAGTTTTCTGCCAGTGCCGGCGCGGCTTTTCTTTCACCAGTGGTTAGCCTTTACCGCCCCTTAACGGCGCCCGTCTAGGGTTCCGAGCAAGGTTGCGTTCGGGCAAAGCCCGTGTGGCGTGGGGTTTAAGTTATGGATATTTCGACAGGTCTTGGCTTGGTGGCGGGGGCCGCGGTCGTTTGCCTCGTGATTTTGATGGGCGGCGACCTGCATATGTTCGTCAGCGAGCACGCCTTCATCGTCATTTTCGGCGGCTCCTTTGCCGCCACGCTGATCCGCTTTCCGCTGGCGTCGTTCGTCCACGGCGTTCCGCTTGGGGCCAAATTTGCCTTTACGCTGCGGCGCATGAGCCAGCGCGATCTGGTCGACGAACTCGCCGGCCTCGCCGAAATTGCCCGCAAGCAGGGCCCGATGGGATTGGAAAAGGTCGACATCGAGGACCCGTTCCTCGCCAAGGGCGTGCGTTACGTGGCCGATGGCTATGACAGCACCTTTATCCGCGACAATCTCGAGCGGGATCGCGACAACTTTCTCACCCATCTTGACGAAGGTCAGAAAATCTATCGCGCGGTCGGCGACTGCGCGCCGGCCTTCGGCATGATCGGCACGCTGATCGGCATGGTGCAGATGTTCGCGAACATGACCGACCCTTCAAAGCTTGGCCCCTTCATGGCCGGCGCACTGCTGGCGACTTTTTATGGCGCGGCGCTTGCGAATATGTTTTGCCTGCCGATCGCCGACAAGTTGCATCTCAAGCTGGTCGATGAAGAGATCAACCGCACACTCATCATCGACGGCATCCTGATGATCCGCGAGGCCAAAAGCCCGACGCTGGTGCGGGAAATGCTTCTCGCTTATCTGCCCGAGAAGCATCGTCACGCCGGCGAGGAGGCTGACGCCCCTGAACTGGCGCCGGCCTAAGCAGCGGGCGCCCGGCCATGGCACGGCGGAAAGAGGCGCACGGCGGCGGCCACGGATGGTTCGTGACCTTCGCGGACCTTATGGGTCTGCTGGTCTCATTTTTCGTCATGCTGGTGGCGTTCTCCACCCAGGATTCGGCCAAGCTCCAGGTGGTCGCCGGCTCGATGCGCGACGCTTTCGGCGTGCAGGACAAGGTGCGCTATTCCGGGATCATCGAAATCCTCGGCTTGCCGACGCGGCCGCGGCTGAAAAACGTATCGCCGATCGACCCCAAGGACGCCTCAGCCAATCCGACACCGGATGACCGCGACGTCAAGCGGCAAAACGGCGCGAAATTCCAGCAGGACCGCAAATTCGCACTCGCCGCCGCGTCGTTGCGTCAGGCACTGCAGGAGATGCCGGACATTACCGAGGACTCCAAGCACATCATGGTCGAAGAGACCAAGCAGGGGCTCAACATTGAGATCGTCGACCAGGACGGCCGCTCGATGTTTCCGGAAGGCGGCAAGGAACCTTACCCGCGCACGCGCAAGCTTATCCAGAACATCGCGCCGCAGCTCAAGGCGATGCCATATCGCGTTTCCATTACCGGCCACACCGCCTCGAGCACCGTGCCGCCGCAGCCTGGTTACGGGCCATGGGAACTTTCCGCCGACCGGGCAAACGCCGTGCGCCAGATCCTGATGGCCGAGGGCCTGCCCGGTGGAAACGTTTACGTGGTTGGCGGCAAGGCCGACACTGAGCCGCTGTTTCCGGACAACCCCGCGATGGCGCCCAACCGCCGCGTGACCATCACCTTGATGCGCGAAGAGCCCCCGTTACCCACCGATTTTCAGCCCTGAGTAGCCTCTCCAGGCTGCTTGATTACGATCACACCTCGCGCAATAAGCGCGGTATTCTTGACCCCGTGGCGGTGATATAAGGCCCGGTTTTCCGCACGAAGGCCGCTAAACAAGCTCCATGAGTGACGTAAACGAGACGGCAAGCCCGGGCACGGCCCATGCCGTCAATGGCGCTGCCGCTGACAAAGTGGTCCCGCCCAGTTTTCTCGCGCTCTCGCTTGGCAGCGTTGGCGTTGTGTATGGCGACATCGGTACCAGCCCGCTTTACGCTTTTCGCGAAGCGGTGATCGCGGCAAGCCCGGACCACATCGTCAATCGTGCCGTCGTCCTCGGCGTGCTGTCGCTGATCGTATGGTCGCTGATCGTTGTCGTGACGATCAAATACGTGCTGATCCTGCTGCGCGCCGACAATAACGGGGAGGGCGGCACGCTCTCGCTCACGGCGCTGGCAACGCGCGCGCTCGGCCGCCGCACGGCCTTTGTGTTTATCCTCGGGATCATCGGCGCTTCGATGTTTCTCGGGGATTCGGTGATCACGCCCGCAATTTCAGTGCTCTCAGCCGTCGAGGGACTGAAGCTTGCGACCCCGGCATTCTCCGAGGTAGTGGCGCCGCTGACGGTTATTATCCTCATTGGATTGTTTGCGGCGCAAAGCCGCGGCACCGCGAAGGTTGCGGCGCTGTTTGGGCCGATCATGGTGGTGTGGTTCGTTTCCATCGCCATTGCCGGCGCGCTGCACATTCTCGACGACCCGCACGTGCTGCTTGCCATCAACCCGTTCTACGGCATTGCGTTCTTCTACAACCACGGCGAGATCGGCCTGGTCACCCTGGGCGCGGTATTCCTCGTGGTCACCGGCGGCGAAGCGCTATATGCCGACCTCGGCCATTTCGGCCGCAAGCCGATCCAGACCGCATGGCTTTCGATCGTCTTGCCGGCGCTGCTGATCAATTATTTCGGCCAGGGCGCCAAGGTACTTGCCGATCCTGGGGCAATCGAAAATCCGTTCTATCGCCTTGTGCCCGACTCCTTTCTCCTGCCGATGGTCGTTCTGGCGACGGCGGCAACCGTGATTGCCAGCCAGGCGGTGATCACCGGCGCCTATTCGCTGGTGCATCAGGCAATCCAGCTCGGCCTTTTGCCGCGCCTCGCCATTTTGCACACTTCGGCCTCGCACGTCGGACAGATCTATATTCCGCGCGTGACCATATCCCTGCTGGTTGGCGTGCTGCTGCTGGTCGCCATGTTCCGCACCTCGAGCGCACTCGCGTCCGCCTATGGCATCGCGGTGGCCACCACCATGGTGGTGGACGGGCTGTTGGGATTCATCGTCGTCTGGAAACTATGGCAATGGCCGCTGTGGCGCGTGGCGCTGATGATGTTGCCGTTGTCGGTTGTCGATCTCACCTTCTTTTCGTCGAATTTCCTCAAGCTGTTTGAAGGTGCCTGGGCGCCGATCTTGTTCGGCGCCAGCATGGTGTTGTTAATTCTCACCTGGCGGCGCGGCACCGGGATGCTGGTGAAAAAGACCCGGCGCACCGAGGTGCCGATCGACACATTATTCCGCAGCCTGGAGAAGAAGCCGCCGCATATCGTTCCGGGTACCGCGGTCTTTCTTACCAGCGACCCGGACTTCGCCCCGACGTCGCTGTTGCACAATCTCAAGCACAACAAGGTCCTGCACGAGCACAACGTCATCCTCACCATCGTCACCGCGGACACCCCGCGCGTGCCGGAGGAGGAGCGGGTGCAGATCACACCGCTGTCGAAGCATTTCGCGCGCGTGGCGCTGAAATTCGGTTACATGGAATCGCCCAACGTGCCCAAGGCGCTGGCAGTCGCACGCAAGCACGGCTGGCAATACGACATCATGTCGACGTCGTTTTTTCTTTCGCGCCGGTCGCTCAAGCCGTCGGCGCAATCGGGCATGCCGCAGTGGCAGGATCACCTGTTTATCGCGCTGGCGCGCTCGGCGAGCGATGCCACAGACTTCTTCCAGATTCCGACCGGGCGCGTGGTCGAGGTCGGCACTCAGGTCACCATTTAACCCGATCACCTTTTGATCAAACGGTGCTCTAAATGACTGTTACTATTGGACAATTACAGGGCGGCGCATTGCGTTTTTTTCATGCCTCGCAAGGCCGGGTTGCGCAAATGCCGCTGCTGCAATCCTGGGCCTGGCGGTATAAGCCGCGTCCCGCACAATTTTTGCAACGCAACAAATTTGGATCACGATTATGACTACGACCGTTGCCGCCGTGCCCGGCGGCGCCGTTGCGCCTCGCGACGAATTCGAGCCGCCCGCTAAAACCGGCTTCTGGGCGCTCACGGTCGGTTGCATCGGCGTGGTCTACGGCGACATCGGCACCAGTCCGCTCTATGCGGTGCGCGAGTCGGTGCTGGCGGCAGTCGGGCCGGGAAATCCGGCGAATGAGACGGTGGTGTTCGGCATCCTGTCGCTGATCATCTGGGCATTGCTGCTGGTCGTCACCGCCAAATACGTACTCATCCTGCTGCGCGCCGACAACAACGGTGAAGGTGGCACGCTGGCGCTGATGGCGCTGGCCTCGCGCGCGGTCGGCCGCAACGCCGGCGCGATCGTCCTGCTCGGCATTATCAGCGGCGCGCTGTTCTATGGCGACGCCATCATCACCCCGGCGCTGTCGGTGCTGTCCGCGGTCGAAGGCCTGAAGGTGGAAACCCCGGCGCTCGATCCTTACGTTGTCCCGATCACGGTGGTGATCCTGATTGCGCTGTTCTCGGTGCAGTCGCGCGGCACCGCCAGGGTCGCGACATTTTTCGGTCCGATCACGCTAATCTGGTTTGTCGCCATCGCCGCGGCGGGAGTCTGGCATACTGCGCGCTATCCGACCGTGCTGCTCGCGTTTAATCCTTACTACGGCATCACCTTCCTTCTGCATCATGGCATCATCGGATTTTTCACGCTTGGCGCGGTATTTCTCGTGGTCACCGGCTCGGAAGCGCTCTACGCCGATCTCGGGCACTTCGGCCGTGGCCCGATCCGTTTCGCCTGGCTGGTTGTGGTGCTGCCGGCGCTGCTTATGAATTACCTCGGGCAGGGTGCGCTGGTGCTGTCCAATCCGAAAGCGATCGAGAACCCGTTCTTCCTGCTCTATCCCGCTTGGGCGCTGCTGCCGATGGTGGCGCTGGCGACCGCAGCGACGGTGATCGCCAGTCAGGCGGTGATCACCGGCGCCTATTCGCTCACCCGTCAGGCAATCCAGCTCGGGCTGCTGCCGCGGCTGGAAATCCGCCACACCTCGGAATCGTTGTTCGGTCAAATCTATATGCCGCGCGTCAACACGCTGCTGCTGATCGGCGTTCTGCTGCTCGTCGCGTTGTTCCGCTCTTCCAGCGCGCTCGCCTCCGCCTACGGCATTGCCGTGACCGGCACCATGGTGGTCACCGCCTTGATGGCGATCGTGGTGATCCGCCGGGTGTGGGGCTGGCCGCTCGCCGCTGCGCTTGCTTTGATGGTTCCGTTCCTGTTCATCGACCTCACCTTCCTCGCGGCCAACCTGCTCAAGGTCGTCGACGGCGGCTGGATGCCCCTGGCGCTTGGCGCGCTGGTCATGGCGATCATGTACACTTGGCGCCGCGGCAGCCGACTTTTGTTTGAGAAGACACGCCGGCAGGAGATGCCGCTAAAATCTCTCATCGCCAATCTGGAAAAGAAGCCGCCGCATGTGGTGCGCGGCACGGCGGTGTTTTTCACCAGCGACCCGGAGTTCGCCCCCACCGCATTGCTGCACAGCCTCAAGCACTACAAGGTGCTGCACGAAAAGAATGTCATCCTCACCATCATTACTGCCGATACGCCGCGCGTGAGCGACGACGACCGCGTCAACATCACGCCGATATCGGCCTTGTTTTCCCGCGTGACCGTGCGCTTCGGCTTCATGGAAACGCCGAACGTGCCGCGGGCGCTGGCGATTGCACGCAAGCTCGGCTGGCAGTTCGACATCATGTCGACGTCGTTTTTCCTCTCACGCCGGGCGCTCAAACCGGCGGCGCGATCCGGCATGCCGCGCTGGCAGGACCGGCTCTTTATCGGGCTCACGCGCGCCGCCAATGACGCCACCAGCTATTTCCAGATTCCGACCGGCCGGGTGGTTGAAGTCGGGACCCAGGTGACGGTCTAGCGCCTCGGCGCGGATTCCGGCTAAAAGCTGGCCGGTGAGGAGTTTGCGTCATGGCCGATGAAAATCCGCGCGCCGGCGAGGTGCAGAATCTGACGCCAGCGGAGGTTGCGCGCGGGCTCACCGAGGGCCGCATGCTGCTGGTCGACGTGCGCGAGCCCAACGAAATTGCGGTCGAGCGCTATCCGGGCGCGGTCGTTGTGCCCCTTTCGATGTTTGATCCCGCCGGCATTCCCGATCCGCAGGGCAAGCAGGTGGTCTTTGCCTGCCGCTCCGGCCGCCGCTCGGTGACGGCTTCGCTTGCCGCGCAGGATCAGGGCTATCCGTACAAAGCTCATCTGGCCGGTGGGATACTGGCCTGGAAGGTCGCTGGGCTGCCGACCGAGACCTGACCTAGGGGCGCGTCGCGTTAGTTTCGTCTTCCGGGCGCCAGCGGCGGTGCAGCCACAACCATTGCTCCGGATATTCGCGGATCCAGTCTTCGACGACGCCGGTGATGACCTGCATGGTGCCGGCGATGTCGAGATTTCCCTGCGCGTCGCGCGCCGGTGCGATCGCGTCGGTGATTTCGGCCCGGAACCGGTTGCCGGGAAGCCGGATGGCGCGCACGCCGTGGATCGGACAGTCAAAATGCTGGGCGAGGCGGGCCAGCAACGGGTTGGCACGGGTGCGGCGGCCGAAGAACATGACCTCCACGCCGCGCACGTAATATTGATCGACCAGCATGCCGACATGGGCGCCGCGCCCGAGCGCGGCGGCGATCTTCACCGGCGCATCGAGCCCCGTGGGAATGAGCGCGCCCATGCTCGCGGCGCGTGTCCGGCGCAACCAGCGATCGATGCCCGCAATATTGGGCCGCCGGTACAAGATCGCGCTATCGAGGTCGTAGGTCGCCGCGCAGACCGCCGGCAGTTCCCAATTGGCGAGATGCGCGGCAAAGATCAGCGCCGGCTTGCCGTCCGCCTTGAGCCGCTCGAAGCGCTCGATGTCCGACGCTGCAAGCTCGATACGGCCGCGCCGCTCGGGATGCGCCGCGTCGTAGTCCCACAGCCGGTCGAGATGGGCGAACTCGGCGCCGACGCGCCCAAGATTCTCCCAGACGCCCATGAGGATGGCGTCGATCTCGGCGGCAGATTTCTCGGGGAAGGCGGCGGCGAGATTGGCGCGGCCGAGTTTATGTTCGCTCAGCAGCGGTCCCAGCCTGCGCATCAGCCGGCCGGCGAAATTCGCCATCCGGTCGGGATCTACCAGCCGCAGCCCCTCAAGCAGGCCGACCGCCAGTGCGCCACTCAGCGTTTCGGCGGCGCGCTTGGCGCTGCGGCGCAGGCGTCGCTTCATGCGCTGCAAAGCGGTGCTCATGTCTGCATCTTGCGCATGATCGCGCTAGAAAATCACGATGACCTTGCCGAATACCTGCCGGCTCTCCAGCCGAGCCAGCCCGCGTTCGAATTCGGCAAGCGGCACTTCGGTGTCGATGACCGGCAAGAGTCCCGCTGCCATCTTTGCCAGGCTGTCGCGGATATTGCGCATCGAGGAGCCGAACGAACCGAAAATCTTGTATTGCTGCTGAAATAGCTGCATCAGGTTGATGGTGACGCTCGGCCCGGCGGTCGAGCCGCAGGTGACCAGCCGCCCGCCACGCTTGAGGCAAAACAGCGAGGCGTTGAAGCCTTCGCCGCCGACGTGCTCGAACACCACGTCGACGCCCTTCTTGCCGGTGATTTTGCGGGTGACGCCCTCGAAGCGCTCGGTCTTGTAATTGATGACGTGGTCGGCGCCGATCGCCTTAGCTTTCTCGGCCTTGGCGTCGTCGCCGACGGTGGTAATCACCGTGCAGCCGATGGCCTTGGCCATCTTGATGGCGACCGAGCCGATGCCCGAGCCGCCGGCGTGCACCAGGATCGTTTCGCCGGCTTTAAGCTTGGCGTTGTCGAACAGCATGTGCTCGACGGTGCCGAAGGCAATCGGCGCGCAGGATGCGTCGCGTAGCGATACGCCTTTCGGCACCGGGACAACCAGTCGCGCCGGCCGGTTGACGAGGTCGCGGGCGAAGCCGTCGATGTGGAAGCCCATGATGCCGGCGACATTCTCGCACAGATTGTCGCGACCCTCGCGGCAGGCGGGGCAATGCCCGCAGGTCAACGCGCCGTACATCACCACCGCGTCGCCGGGCTTGAAGCCGGTGACGCCCGGCCCGAGGGCTGCGATCTCGCCCGAGGCTTCGACACCGACGATCAGCGGCAGCTTGCGCTTGGCGAAGGCCATGCCGCGGAAACCCCATAAATCGAGGTGATTGAGCGCGACGGCCTTAACGCGGACCTGCACCTCGCCCTCAGCCGGCGCGGGCGGCGGCGCGACCTCGGCAAGCTCAACCTTGCGATCGGCGATCAGGGTCAGCGCACGCATGGGCAAACGCGGAGCAGGGGCCTGGTGTTGCGCGTCATGCGCCGGCCGGCTCCAGCCCCATCACCAGCGACACGTTTTGTCCGCCGAAGCCGAAGGAGTTGGAAATGGCGTGGCGCAATTTGGCGTCGCGCGCCTTGTTCGGCACGACGTCGAGTGGGATCGCCGGATCGGGCGTGTGGTAGTTGATCGTCGGCGGAATGCGCTGATGCTGCAACGTCAGCAGCGAAAACACCGCTTCGACCGCACCCGCCGCCGACAGCGTATGGCCGATCATCGACTTGTTCGACGAAATCGGCACGCTCTTCATGCGCTCGCCGAACACGGTGGAGACGCCGAGGCATTCCATCTTGTCGTTTTCCGGAGTGCCGGTGCCGTGCGCATTGACGTAGTCGATATCCGCGGGTGTGAGTCCGGCATCCTTGATGGCGTTGGCGATGCAGCCGATGATCGGCTTGCCGTCGGGGCTTGAGCGCGTGCGATGGAACGCGTCGGCCATCTCACCGCAGCCTTCCAGAACGCCCAGAATTTTTGCGCCGCGCGCTTTCGCCGCTTCGTAGCTCTCCAGCACGACGGCGCCGGCGCCTTCGGCCATGACGAAGCCGTCGCGGTTCTTGGCAAAGGGCCTGGCCGCGGATTGCGGAGGGTCGTTGCTGGTCGAAAGCGCCGACAGCAGGGAAAAGCGGATAACCGCCTCCGGATTGATCGAGCCGTCGGTGCCCATGCAAAGCGCGGCGTCCGTGTCGCCGCGGCGTATCGCCTCGACGCCAAGCTGAATAGCGCTGGCGCCGGAGGCGCAGGCGGTCGACAGTGAAATCGGCGAACCTTTGGTGCCGAATACGTCGGCGAGGTGGTCGGCGACCGAGCCGAACAAGAAGCGCTGGTGATACCCCGGAAATTCGCCGCTCGCCCGCAACAGGTCGTTGTAGGTCACGGTATCGTTGGCGCCTGAGCGCGCGCTGACCTCAAGCCGCTGCGGCCATTCGATCTCGATCGGCGGTACTGCCAAAAACAGCGGCCCGGGAAAATCGCCTTTGGCGCCGATCGCGGCTTCCTCGATTGCTTCCTCCGCGGCCAATTCGGCAAAGCGCTCCGATAAAATCGCCGAGCAGGACTCCGGCCCGAGGAAATCGACGGTGCCGGCGATGCGGGTTCGCAGGCCGTCGGTCGGAAAGCGGGTAATCGCGCGGATGCCGGACTCGCCGGCTGTGAGTTTCGCCCAGTTGTCGGCTTTGCCGGCGCCGAGCGAGGTGACGACTCCAAGCCCGGTCACCACAACGATCGGCCGGCCCGCTTTGTCCCTGGACGATGACATAATCGGCTCTCCTTCACCCGGCCCGCTCGACCAGTGCGAGGCCTTCGCCGCGCCAATGGCCGACCCCGGTCACCAAAACCTGCTGCAACTCCCCCGCCATCGGCCGCTCCAGTCCGGTCTCATCGAGCGGCGGAAACAAGCTACCATGACCGAGCGCGATCGCAGCCAGCGCAACGTTCATGACGAACTGTGGCTCCACCCCATGCCCGAGATAGGACCCGGTGGCGCGCACGGCAAGGTCGCCGTGGGCCTCCAGAAAGACCCTCTCCTCGGCGGTTGCGGGAGCGGTGCCGGTGGCGCCGGAAAGGACCGCGGCCTGGCCCGGCCTGACGCGTTCCTTGAGCTTGCTCCATAGGTCCTCGAGCGCGGCTGTGACCCCGCCGGGCTTGCGCCGCGATCGGCCCGACAGCACTGCGGTGAGCTGTGCGAGAGGCTTGGCGCCGCGCTTTTCCGCGTGGTCGCGGCCCTCGATGACCAGAAAGGCGCCGAGCGAGCCGAGGGCAAAGCCCGGCGCATCCGCGCGCTGCCACACCGGCGCGTATCGATCCTTCAGATTGAAGCGGCCGAATTCGTAGAGCATCAACATATCCGGGCGTTCGGCGTTATGCGCTCCGCCAACCAGCGCGATGTCGCTTTGGCCGGAAGTAATGCGCGATAGCGCGATGCGCACCGCGTCGACGCCTGCCGCTTCCTCGCCCATGAACGTGCGCGAAGACCCCGTTACACCGTGAACGATGGAAATGTTGCCGGCCAGCAGGTTGGAAAGCTGCGCCAGAAACAATGTCGGCCGCAGGTCGCTCATCAGCCTTTCGTTGAGAAAGCCACCCTGATTTTGCGCGCGCGGCATCCCCGACAAAATCGTGCTGTCGACCGTCAAATCGCGTTCCCCGCCGCCGGCGGCGACGATCATGTCCATGCGCGAAAGAATATCGGCCTTGCCCTTGACGCCTGCGCTGTCGAGCGCAAGCCCAGCCGCATAAGTGCCGATGCGCTGCCAGTCCTCCATTTGCCGCTGATCGCCCTTTTTCGGGATCTGCGTGTCGAAATTCATCGGCGCCAGCGGGTGCACGATGAATGGAGCGAGTGTGGTTGCGTCAGCATCGGCGGCGCCCTGCATGAATTTTTGCCAATGCGCCTGCGGACCTTCACCGAGCGTCGAAACGATGCCGATGCCGGTGATCCAGGCTTCGCGCTGGGCCTCAGCCATCGGCTAGCGCCTCGACGTTCAGTCCGATGCGGCTGGCCAATCCGAGGATTTCCTTGCTCATGTCCGCGTTGGGGAAATCGAGCACGCGCAGCGTCAACGTGGCATCGCAGGTGAGCTTACCGCCGCTTTTGATTGTGGCTTGGGTGACGGCATAGCCGGACCCGTCGTGCTCCAGATGCGCATCGATCGTCAGCCGTTCACCCGGTTTGACGAAGCTGCGGAGCTTTGCGTCTTTCACCGCCGCGAGGAACGGCATGCGCTGGAAACGGTTGAGCGCCACGACCAGCCAGCCCGAGGTCTGCGCCATGGCTTCGATCAGCAGCACGCCCGGCATCAGCGGGTAGCCGGGAAAGTGTCCTTCGAAGATGGTGCTTGCTGCGGGAACCGTGGCCTCGGCGCTGATCTTGCGATCCGCAAGCTTGAGCTCGACGACCCGGTCGATCAGCTGAAAATATTCAAGACGCATTGTCCACGAAGGCCTGAGCGCTAAGCTCCCTTGGCAGCGACGAGTTCGTCGATGCGGGCCGCAAGGTTCTTGAGCACGAAATATTGTTCGGTTGTCGCCTTGCCGTCATTGACCTCCTGCGTCCATTGCTCAAGCGGCAGCTTGATGCCGAAAGCCTTGTCGATGGCAAAGGCGATATCGAGGAAGTCGAGGCTGTCGATACCGAGGTCATTGATGGCGTGGCTTTCCGGCTTGATGGTCTCGCGCGGAATGTCGCAGGTCTCGGCGATAATATTGGCGATGGTGTCGAACGTCGAAGACATCGGGTAACTCTCTGATTGTATGGGGTGTTCTGGCCAGCGGGACAGGACAAGCACCGCGCCCGCGCCAGCCCCTTAGCCCGGCCTTCTACCGGTGTCGCGGTCGGTTGCCCGTATAGCGAAGCAGACGGGTAAGTTCAATGGTGACGGGTATTTAACGGGAAAACGCTGGGCGGCCCGGCATTTCACCAGCGCTTGTGTTCCACCGTCACCGGCGTGCAGCCGCTGCGGCCCGAGAGGACGCAATCCTGGTTTTTGCGCATCTGCGCCATGGTATCGGCGATCCACAGTCCGGCGGCGCAGAGCGCGCCCACGAACAGCAGCGCCGCGGCGTTGATCAGCATCCGGTGCCGGTAGTCATCGGTTTCTTCGCCGCGCTCGTACTTGGCGAGATCTTCAACCGGCGACGGAGGCGACGGGCGCGCGCGCGTCCTGCCGGCGGAGGTGCCGCGACGGCGGAAATCGATCACGCGCGGCCGGTCGTCTGGAAAGGTCGGCTTGTTAGTGACCATGACGACCAACCCTAACATGACGGCCATGCCGTTTCGATGGCCGCGTCTGGGTGAATGCTCTAGAATAGCTGCCATGACCGAATCGGCCCGCTCAAGGGGCTTTATTGCACTGTTCGCGGCTTATGTGGTCGCGCTGCAGGCGCTGCTGTTGCCGTTGTCCGTGGCGGCCGGAGCGCAAAGTTCAGGTCTCTGCCTGAGCGCCGCCAGCAGCGGCGAGCCCGCAGGTGACAAAAGTGGGTGCCCCTGCGCCGCCGGCTGCGGCCTGCAATGCTGCGCGCAGACCAGCCTTCTGCCGCCCCAGATAACGATCGCTCGCGCCGTTGCGCAAATAGCCGCGTTGCTTCCGCCCTATGCCGGCGAGCAATTCCCGCCGGCGCGCGACTTTGAATCGCCCCATCCGCGAGGTCCGCCTGCCGCCTGACGCAGAAGATAGTTCACCGCACTTCTTGTTTCGCACCGGCGCGTCACCCGCGCCCGCGGATATCGTCAGGAGCTCACAGATGAAACGTATTGCAATTCTCGCTGCGGCCTTGTTTGCCATCTGCCTTGCCGGTTCGGCCCAGGCCGAAGATGTTATGGCCGGCAACTTGAAAATTTCCGCGCCTTGGGCGCGCGCAACGCCGAAAGGCGCCGCGGTCGGCGGCGGCTACATGACCATCACCAATACCGGTGCGACGCCGGACCGCCTGGTCGGGGGCTCGACCGAAGTCGCCGGCAAATTCGAAATCCACGAAATGAAGATGGACAACGGCGTGATGAAGATGCGTCCGGTCGAAGGCGGCCTTGAAATCAAGCCGGGTCAGACGGTGCAGCTCAATCCGGGCGGCTACCACATCATGCTCATGGGCATGAAGCAGCAGCTCACGGAAGGCGAGCATTTCAAGGCGACGCTCGATTTTGAAAAAGCCGGCAAGGTCGACGTCGACTTCACCGTTGCCGGTATCGGCGCCATGCACGGCGCCGGCAGCTTCGGCACCATGAGCCCGAAGATGCAGATGGACATGAAGCCAAAACAGTGACGCGCCTAATTCGGGCCGCCGAAGGCGAGGCTGGCGTCGTCGGGCGGCAGCATGCGGAAGACGTTGAGCGTCATTGAGATCAGCGTGTAATAGCCGAGGATGCCGACCAGTTCGACCATCGCCGCGTCGCCGACGAAGTCGTGGACGCGGCGATAGGTACGGTCGCTGACGCGACGGGTCTTGTAGATCTCCTGCACGAAGGCGTAGATCGCGCGTTCGTCGTTGGGTGCCGATTTCGGCTCGCGGCCTGCGCGCAGGTCGGCGATTGTTTTTGGCTTGACGCCGGCGCGGGCAGCCATCGGCTCGTGCGCGAACCATTCATATTGCGCGCGCCATTTCCGCGCCGTGCATAAAATGGCGAATTCTGAGAGCCGCGGCGGCAGCGCCGTATTGTAGCGGCAATGGGCACCCAGCGCCTGCGCCAGCAACCCGTATTCCGGGGCATGGAGCCATGCCGCGAACGGCCCGCGCACGGCGATGCCTTTGCCACGGGGCCCGGTGCGCAGCGCCTCGAGCAGCGCGCGCTGGGGCTGGTTCATCTGCGCTTCCTCAAGCGGGGCGAGGCGCGGCGCCGGGCGTTTGGCGGGCATGGAGGTTTCCTTGCGTGTTTCTGGAAGTCGGCGGAATGGATCGAAGAGCGGCTGTCGCTGCCGACTATAGCGGAAAAATGCCAAGACCGCTGAAGCACCGAGGCCGATTGGTCCGGGCGGCGTCTATTCGATCGTCGCCGTCACCCGGATGAGCCCACGCTCGGTCATTTTCAGCGCATGCGCCGCGGCCAGCGACAGATCGATGACGCGGCCTTTGGTGAACGGACCACGATCGTTGACCACAACAGTGACGCTGCGATGCGACCGCGGGTCGGTCACCTGCACATGCGTGCCGAAGGGCAAGGTGCGGTGGGCGGCGGTGAGTTTCGCCGGGTCATAGCGCTCGCCTGAGGCGGTGCGGCCCTTGTAGTCCTTGCTGTAATAGGCGGCGATGCCGGAGAATTGCCGCGGCCCCTGGGCGTTCGCCGCGTGGCTTACGGCAAAGACACCCGCAAAGGCCAAACCAAGCGCGATTGATGCCGTCCAGCCCATGCCCCTTGCCTGCGCGATGTCGTGGAAGTCCATTCAGACCGATTTGTGTCAACAAAACGGAAACACGCCGGGCCGCTTTCGGTTCCGTCACGCCGAGCGGCGAACTGTGGTTTTTGCTTTTTGTGCCGCGGTACGCGCCTTCGGCTTCGGCGGACTATCACCTTTGCGCCGTTGTTGCAGATGATCGAGCGTAACCTTGGCTCTCTTCTTGCACTCCTGGTGCAGTTCTTCCAGCTCCTCATCCGACAGGTCTTCCACGGCGGCGAATTTGTTCTGTGCACCGCTCATCGCCAGCACCAGTTCCGACAGTTTGAGCTGCAGCGCCATGGTGTCGCGGTTCTGCGTGTTCTGGATCAGAAACACCATCAGAAACGTAACGATGGTCGTTCCGGTGTTGATCACCAGCTGCCAGGTGTCGCTGTAATCGAAAATCGGCCCGGTCACGATCCAGACGACAACCACCGCGACTGCTAGAAGAAATACGGCCGGGTGGCCGGTCCAATGGGCCGTGCGCTGGGCAAAATGGGCAAACCATGTGCTCAGGCCTGGTGCCCGGCCGGAATGAGAGTTCGCCTTGGCCATCAAAATCCCCCGCACGCGCACCTTGGCGCGCGCCATTCAACGCGGTGCGCCCGCCGGAAGTTCCATGGCGATTCGATCACCGCGGATTATTTGAACTTGGGCAATGGCTGCTTGAGCCGCCCGATCGCGGCCCAAGGGTCGTTGCGCAGCCGCCTGAGCCGTGCGGGCAGATTGAGCACGGTAAGCTGGTTCGCGCCCTTGAGCGCACCGAGCTCGGTCCAATCGACCGGCACGGAAACCGGCGCGCCGGGCCGTGCCCGCGTCGAGTAAGGCGCAACGGCGGTTGCCTCCCGGCTGTTGCGCAGATAGTCGATGAAAATGCGCTTGTTACGCTTGCTCTTGGTCGCGCTGGCGACGTAGCGCTCGGGCGCGTCCGCCGCCATCGCTTCGGCAACGGTGCGGCAAAAATCCTTAGCCTCGTCCCACGGCGTCGGCCTGATCGGCAGCACCACGTGCAGGCCTTTGCCGCCGGATGTTTTGACAAGGGTCCTGAGCTTGATGCCCTCGAGGCGCTCACGCACGTCGCGCGCGGCGACGACGACGTCCTTCCAGCCGGTGCCGGGGCCGGGATCGAGGTCGAACACCAGCCGGTCAGCCTTGTCGAGGTACTCGACGGTGCTGCCGCGTGTGTGCACCTCGAGCACGCCGCCTTGCACCAGCGAAACCAGGCCGGCGAGATCGTCGAGGGAAATGATCTTCGTCCCTTTCTCCGCCACCTGATGCAGATGCTCGGGGCTGATGCCGGCGGAGACGTGCTTCTGAAAAAAGCACTGTCCGGACGCGCCGTCCGGGCAACGCACCAGCGAGATCGGCCGGCCCGCGACATGCGGACGCATCCAGGTCCAGATCGTTTCATAGAATTCGGCAAGGCTCTGCTTGGTGACCCCGGCGTCTTCCCAATAGACGCGGTCAGGGTGTGACAGGGTGATGCCGGCCACGCTGACCGGCTGTTTTTTCTGCGTCGCTTTAACGCCGGCCTTTTTGACGGCGGCGCTGCGCCGCAGCGGCGCGTCGCGGCTTGCCGCAGCCACCGTCTTGACCTCGCGCACCACCTCCTTGGCTGGCTTGTCCTCGCGCAGCCCCTGGAACGAGGATTGGCGCACGCGTTCGCCATGCGTCCAGCCGTGGAAATCCACTTCGGCGACGAGCTTGGGCTCGACCCAGATGGGCTTGCGCGCGCCGCGTTCTTCGTCCGGCACGGTCTCGAAAGGCGTCTTGTCAATGCGCAGCGACTTGAGTTTGCGGTAGAGGTCACGGGCAACTTTGTGGGTGAATCCGGTGCCGGTGCGGCCGGCATAAACAAGCTTGCCGCGGTTGTAATAACCGACGACCAACGCGCCGACCGCGTGCGCGTCCGCGGACGAGGGCGCAAAGCCTGCAATCACCAGTTCCTGCCGGTCCGAGCACTTGCTCTTGAGCCAGTCGTGGCCGCGTCCGGAGCGATAGGGGGCGTCGGCGAGCTTGGAGACGATGCCTTCGAGGCCAAGCTTGCAGGCGTGCTTGAGCAGCACCGACCCTTTATCGACGATGGATTCGCTCAGGCGGAGCGGCCCATGCTTGGGCGCTTTGGAAAGCAGCCGCGTCAGAGCTGCCTTGCGCTCGCGCAGCGGCGAAGGCTGCAAATTCGTACCGTCGAGATGCAGCAGATCGAACAGATAGAGCGCCATGCGGTCATGCCGGCCGGCTTTGAGATCCTCTTGCAACAAGGAAAAATTGGATACGCCGTCCTCGCCTTCCGATACCAGTTCGCCGTCGAGCAGCGCCGTCTGCGCCGGGAGTTTGGCGATTGCCGCGGCAATGGTGGGAAACCTTTTCGTCCAGTCGAGCCCGCGCCGCGTGAGCAGCGTTACCTTGCCGCGGTCGAGCCGCGCCTGCAGGCGGTAACCGTCGAACTTGATTTCGTGGATCCAGTTGTCGCTGTCGGGCGCCTTGTCGCTCAGGCTGGCAAGGCAAGGCTGAACAAACCCGGGCAGGGCGCTGCGCGCCGCGGTCTTTGCCGATTGCGCGCTCATCGCGGTTTTGGTTCGGCGCAGGATGGCGGCCATTGCAGCCTTCTCACGCCGCGAGGCCTTGGCCGGCGCTGTCTTCTTTTTCGCAACCTTCTTTGCCGCGCCTTTGGCGATTTCCTCCATGGAACGGCCGCTTGTGACGGAGAGCGGCGCGGTCTCCAGAATGTCTTTGTCACGCGCCGAGCGCTCGGCGTCGTCATGCTGCTTGATCAAGAGCCAGTTGTTGCGCTTCTCGCCGGGTCGGCGATGCATGCGCACCAGATGCCAGCCGCCGTGCAGCTTCTCGCCGTCGAGCAGGAAGGCCAGGTGTCCTTTCTGCAAGCCCTTGTGCGGATCGCCCTCCGGCTGCCAGCTGCCGCGGTCCCAGATCATCACCGTGCCGCCGCCGTATTCACCCTTGGGGATCGTGCCTTCGAATTTGTTGTATTCGATCGGGTGATCTTCGACCTCGACCGCCAGCCGCTTTTCGCCCGGCACCAGGCTCGGGCCCCGCGTTACCGCCCAGCTTTTCATCACGCCATCGAGTTCGAGGCGCAGGTCGTAATGCAGGCGCGTCGCCGCGTGCTTCTGGATGACGTAGGCGTGGCCGCGCTTGCGCGTGACTTTGCCTTTCGGTTCGGCGGTGACGCCGAACTTGCGCTTGGCGCGGTAAGTCGTCAGACCGGCCATCTAGCCAGCCTTCTTGACCTTCTTGCGCGCAGCCGGCCGCCTGGCCTTGGCGCTGCTCTTGCGCGCAGGTGCCTTGCCGCGCCCGTCGGCCTTGGCGCTGCGCCGCAACGCGTCCATCAGATTGATGACGTTGCTCGGCTTGGGTTCGCTGATCGTCGGCGCCGCCTTGCCGGCGCGCTTGGCCTCGATCAGTTTGTTCAAGGCATTTTCGTAGCGGTCCTCGAATTTATCCGGGTTGAACTTGCCCCTCTTGCTTTCCAGAATATGCACCGCCAGCTTGAGCATGTCGGCCGGCACCTTGATGTTCGGAATCTCGTCGAAATAGTCCTTTTCGTCGCGCACCTCGGCGTTGTAGCGCAGCGCGGTCGCCATGATCCCCCGGCCGCGCGGGGCGAGCAGCAGCAGATGCTCGCGGCGGTAGATCACGACGCGCGCCAGGCCGACCAGATTTTCCTTGTGCATCGCCTCGCGGATGACGGCGAAAGCCTCCTGCGCCACATCGTCCTGCGGCACGAGGTAGAAGGACTCGTCGAGATAGATGCGGTCGACTTCCGAAACCGGAACAAATTGTTCGATGTCGATGGTGTGGGTGCTTTCCAGCGCCACGTTATCGAGTTCATCCTCCTCGAGCAGGATGTATTGGCCCTTCTCGAACTGGTAACCCTTGACGCGGTCTTCCTGCTCGACCGGTTCGCCGGTTTCGGCGTCGACGACTTCGTTGCGGATCCGATTGCCGGTCTCGCGATTGATGATGTTGAAGCGGACGCGCTGGCTGGTGGTCGTGGCCGGGTAAAGCGCCACGGAGCAGGAGACCAGCGATAATTTGAGAAAGCCCTTCCAGTTCGGCCGCGGCGCCATATCGACACTCCTTTACGCGTACTCGGACGCAACTTGATGATAATAGCCCGGTTCCGCCGCCGTGTGATGCCCATCTGCGGCACGGCCTAAAAGCCGCATTTTTCGAGCGAATGAGCCTGGGCCGGCTGGGCTGGAGGCAGGGAACAATTCCCCGCGGCCTGGCGTTTTCCCTGCGCTGGGTAATTTTGTCCGTAACAAAATAGAGGAGACCGCCATGTTGGGATGGGCTGTCACATTTCTCATTATTGCTTTGATTGCCGCGGTGCTTGGCTTTGGCGGCATCGCCGGTGTGGCGATTGAAGCCGCCAAGATCGTATTCTTCGTCGCTGTCCTGTTGTTCGCCATCGCCGCGCTGGTCGGCTTGGTGCGTGGACGCACACCGACCGTACCGTAATCGTCAGTAGCGTCGAGTATTGTAAGGCCCTGCGCGGGTTGAAAGCCGCGCAGGGCTTTTCCTTGCATCTTGAATATCAGGGGAATTATTCGCCGCCGCCGGCGAGCACCGCGCGGGTCTGCTCGTCGGGCCCGAAATCGTCGGCGCCGTCGATCGACATCAGTTCGGCCAACCGGGTACGGGCGCGATTGACCCGCGACTTGATGGTGCCAACGGCGCAACCGCAGATATTCGCCGCTTCTTCGTAGGAAAAGCCCGAGGCGCCGACCAGGACCAGCGCTTCGCGTTGGTCCGGCGGCAGCAGCGCCAGCGCTTCACGGAATTCGCGGAATTCGACCTGGCCGTGCTGTTCGGGCTGCGACTTCAGCGTCTCGGCGTAGCGGCCATCGCTGTCTTCAACCTCGCGGCGGCGTTTACGATATTCCGAACGGAAGTGATTGCGCAGGATAGTGAACAGCCAGGCCGACATATTGGTGCCGGGCTGGAACGAGTCGATATTGGCGAGTGCGCGCAGCAACGTCTCCTGCACCAGATCGTCGGCGCGGTCCACGTTGCCGCACAACGAAATAGCGAACGCGCGCAGGCTGGGCACTGCGGCAAGGACTGCTTTGCGGACAGACTCGTCCATTGGCATTAGTGCTTGTCCTTGTTTCCATCGCCTTCGAGACGCTCGATCAATTCTGCAAACCGATCCGGCACACCCTGATTGAGGACCTCGTCGTACATGGCGCGAAGCTGCTGACCGAGCCGGGCCTGCACCTCCCGCCCGAGCTTTGCCGGCTTGGCGTTTGCCGTCTTCTTTTGCTGCGCTGTCGTGTCCATCGGTTTTGGTTGCCCCACGGGCTTACGCTCGGTCATTGTTTCAATCCCAAAAACCCTTGCCCATTTTTATGTCCGGCGGGTACAGGTTCCCCATTGTCGTCTTTGCAAAACCTTTGGCCGGGCAATTGGTTCCGGGCAATTGGAACTTTTTTCCAAACGGTACGTTAGTGAGACTAATGTTGAGCGGATATGGGGCTCCGCCCGGTTGACCCATCGGCTCCGCATCGTTCGGGAGGAAATTTTGTCGACATCTCAGGCAGTTGCACAGCATCTTCCATATCTCCGGCGTTACGCGCGGGCGCTCTCCGGCAACCAGGCTTCCGGCGATGCCTACGTTGCGGCGACGCTGGAGGCACTTATTCAGGATCCGAGCGTGCTGGAGACCGGGGCCTCGACGCGCATCGCGCTCTACCGGTTGTTCACGAAAATCTGGAATTCGGTGTCGATCAACGAAAAGCCGGACGCGGGTAAAGAGCAGGCGGTCGAACGCCATCTGGCGCAGATCGCGCCGATGCCACGGCAGGCGTTTCTGCTGGTCGCGCTGGAGGGGCTGTCCGAGGATGACGCCGCCAAGGTTCTCGATATCGATGTGCCGAAGCTGCGCGAATTGGTCGAGGACTCGGGCCGCGAACTCGCCGCCGAAATCGCCACCGACGTGCTGATCATCGAGGACGAGACCTTTATCGCGCTCGATCTCGAAGGGCTGGTGGAAAGTCTCGGCCACCGCGTGCTCGGCGTTGCCAGCACCCATGCCGAAGCGGTTGCGCTCGCCAAGCAAAAGCGGCCCGGGATCATTCTTGCCGATATTCAGCTGGCGGATGGCAGTTCGGGCCTTGAAGCCGTCAACGAGATGCTGCGCTCCTTCGAGGTGCCGGTGATTTTCATCACGGCCTATCCCGAGCGTTTCCTCACCGGCGAGCGGCCGGAGCCTGCATTCCTCATTGCCAAGCCGTTCCAGCCGGCGACGGTGTCGGCGGTGCTCAGCCAGGCGCTGTTTTTCGAACGCAACGCCAGGAATCGCGAGCGGCGGGCGAGCTAGCGCGAGCGCACGCCTTTACGCGCAAGCTCGTAGCCGAGCATGACGGCTTCTACGAGCATGATAAGCTGCATTTCGCGCGGCGAAGTGAGCGTTTTCGCCGATCCATTGAGCGGCTGCCGCCACAAAAAAACTACTCCCGCAGCAATGGCCGCGAACACGGTGTAAACGCCCGCCACAATAAGCCGGGCGTGGAGAACGCCGACCTGGGCGTCGAGCGCCATCAGGCCGGCAACGGTAAAGTGATAGAGCGCGACAATCGCGCAGCCGATGAGGATCAACGCAAATACCGCGCGGCGGATAAACCGGCCCAGAAGATGGCTGATCGCGGCTTGCGCAATGTGATCGAGCTGCATGGCCCTAGCGACGATTGGCCAAACCGACCAGAAAGCCGAGGCCGGCCGCAATTGAGAGCATAACGAGCGGCCGCTGCTCGACTTCGTCGGTGATTTTCTTGACCGTATTGGCGCCGACCCGCGTGGCTTGATCACTCATCGTCTCGCCGATGTTTTCCGCGCTTTCGCGCACGCGCTCCATGATGCCGGCAAGCGCGTCGCTGACGAAATCGCTGACTTCTCCCGAGGCGCCGGATACTTCACGCTTGGTGACGCTGGAGAGCCGACGCAGGCGCTTTTCCAGATCGCCGAGCAAATCCTCGATGGCGGCGATTTCTTCTGCGTTGGATTTGGGTGCGCGCGTGTTCATGGTCGGCCCTTTTCGAACTGGAAATAATTGACATCCGACAACGTGAGGCCGAGTTGAAAGTTCCGTTATTGCCGCGGGGGGAGGAACCTTCTTTCTCAGCATGGGTTAATTCTGCGACAGCGGAGATATCCGATGCCGAGCCTGGTTACATATCTAGCGGCGGGCGCGATAGTCGTGCTGGCGATGGACACTGTGGCGCCGCCGGCAGGTGTCGGACTGTCTCTGGCCTCTTGGCCTACGGTCGAAAACGAGCCCATGGCGCAAGAGCCGGCGCAGACGGTCAACCGGGGAGGCAAGGGTGATCGCTTGCCGGTGCCGATTGTGCGGCGGTCAATCGCGCCGCAAGCGCCACATCGCGTTCTCGCCGGCTGTGAGCCGTTGTTCAGCCCATTGTCTGCGGCTGCCAAACTCAATCACCCAAAGCGCTGTGTGGCGGCGATTGGTGCGCGACATCCGATGTTGGGTTGATGTCATTGCGCGGGAACTTTTCAACACCCTGAGCGTTTTTCGCACGGCATCATCAAACACGGAGAGAAACATGCGTAAGCATTTGAGCGCCCTTGCGGGCATGGCGGCCCTTGCGGCGATTGCCCTGCCGGCGCCCGGCATGGCGGCGCCCGAGCACGCCAAAGTCGGAACGCTGACCTGCGACATTTCCGCCGGTATCGGCCTGATCATCACGTCAAAGAAGGACGTGACCTGCATGTTCACCCCGACAGCGCCGGGACCGAAGGAAGTTTACGTCGGTACCATTACCAAGTTCGGCCTCGATGTCGGCGCGACGGCCGGCGGCCAGATGGTCTGGGCCGTTGACGCACCCACGACACGCCGCTTTGGCGCACTTGCCGGCACATACACAGGCGCAACCGGCGAAGCGACCGTCGGCGCCGGCGTTGGCGCGAACGTATTGGTCGGCGGATCCGACCGGACGGTGAGCCTGCAACCGCTCTCGGTACAGGGCCAGGCCGGCCTCAATGTCGCGGCCGGCGTCGCCGAACTTCGACTGCGTCCGGCGCACTGATATATTCTCTGTGACTTCGATTTGTGGCCGTTCTGCTTTGCAGAGCGGCCACAAATATTTTGAATTCAGCCGAACGTGAAGGCGTCGTGGTAGGCGCCCTGCACCTGGCCGCCGGGCACCGGGCCGCCGCCCGGCACATGCACCATGTTGCCGATCACGGCACAGGTCGCGCCATGCAACCCATGGCGCGGGATCGCCATCGGCGTAAGTTGCTCCCAGCTATCGGTCTTGGGATCGTAAGCTTCGTTGGTCCCGAACACTTTGCCAGTCGCTTCGCCGCCGAACACTACAATTTTGCCATTGACATAGACGCATGATGGGCCACTGCGCGGCGTCGGCAGCGGCGCGCGAAAGCTCCAGCCGTCGGTTTTCGGATCGTAGACGGCGTTCAGCCCGGTGTTGAAATCGTAGCTATCCATGCGGCCGGCGATGGCGTGGATTTTCCCATCGACCACGGCAACCCCCATGTGGTCGCGTTGGCCGACGAAGGGCTGCGTGCCGGTCGAGCCGCGCATGCCGCCGAGGATCGTGTATTTGTCGGTCGCGGGATCGTAGATTTCGTGCCATTCCACTGAGCGTACGTCGCGCCCGCCCAGCAGGTGAATCTTGCCGTCGAGCACGATCGCGGACACTGCGCCGCGCGGCCGCGAGATAGGTGCGATGGAGGCCCACTGGTTGGTGGTGGCGTCATAGACGAAACATTTTGAATGTGGGCAACGGTTCTGCTCGACGAAGCCGCCAAAGGTATAAATCCTGGACCCGATGGAAACGCCGGCGACATGATTGCAGGGGTGCGGGAAGGGGGCTTTGAGCGACCACGTTCCGGCCTTGGGATCGAACACCTGGTGGAAACTCTGGTCGACGCGGTGTTTGGCGTAGCCGGCGATCGAATGAATTTTGCCCTGGCATTCGATCACGGCGTGTTCGCCGGTCGGGATCGGCATGCGCGGCTGCTCGACCCATTTCCCCGGATTGGCGGCCTTGGGCGCCACGGATGTCATGTAGCGCTGCTTGTCAACAGTCTTGGGAATAGCGGTGATGGTCTTGTCGTTCAGGCCGAGGAAGAGCGGGAGTTCCGGTTCTGCTGTCATGACTGATCCTTAGTTCACGTAGCCGGGCACGGCGTCCCGCAATAATTTGCGCGTGAGATCCACGCCCTCGCGCGCAACGTCATAGGGTGAGCGCGCCCATAGCTCGGGATTTGGTGCTTCGTAGCTCAAATATCCGCTGTAGTGTTTTTCGGCGAGCAGGCCGAGCATCTCACGCCATTTAACGATGCCCTTGCCGGGCACCAGCCGGTCCGTCGGGCGGCGCACCCCGGTCACCGGGTTCGGCGAGACGTCGCTATACTGGAAGCAATAGATCTTGTCGGCCGGCACGGCCTCGAAGCCGCGGCCGCCGGCCCCGCTGCGGGTGAAGTGATAGGCGTCGATGAGATAGCCGCAATTCGGCCGGTTGGCGCCTTCGATCAGTTCGGTGAGCACGGCGAGACTGTTGAGCACGTCATGCTGCGAGTTGAACTCGATGGCGAGCTTCAATTTGTATTCGGCCGCAATGCCGCCGGCGTCCTCGAGATATTTGATCGCGTCCTTGATCGGCCCATTCACTTGTCCGGGCGCGCTCATCAGCATGGAGCAACTGAGCGCGACCGCGTTTTCGCAGGATTCACGGAATACCTTGAACAGGCGCTTGCTCTCGTCGCCGGTCGCAAACAGCCACCCGTATTCGACGCCGAGCACGCCGCACGGAATGCCACTGGCGCGGATCAGATCGAGCACCTGGGCATTGCTCATCCCGGCGTCGAAACAGCGCTTGAAATCGGTGCGGCGCAACTCGACGGCGTCGAAACCGGCTTGTCTGGCGGCATCGAGCGCGGTCTTTAACGGCGTAGTGTCGACCGTCCACATGTGTAGCGCGAGGCGGCCGAATTTATCCGTCATTTGCCCTCGTACTGGAGAATGTAAAGCCCGGCATTTGTGTCGGTGAGAAACATGACGCCGTTGGGGTCGACGTAAACGTCGCAGGACTGAATGACCTTCACCGGGTTTGGCCGCTGGTCGACGATCTTTTCCGGCGCCGGCGGCACGAAATAAGCAACCTCTTTCGGCTCGAACTGATTGCGGATGTCGTAAACGCGCAGGCCGGCGTTGTGATACGTCACGAAAACAATATCCGAGCTTTGAAACGAGCCCGGCCGGTTCTCGTGGATGTTGTGCGGGCCGAACTTGCCGCCCTTGGCGCAGAAATCTTCACCGGTCGGTGTCGGCAGCGTCGCTATCGTGACCGGGTTGGTCGGCGTGCGCACGTCGTAGATCCAGGTGTAGGCAAGCCCGTTGGCGCAATTGACCGAGGTCGCTTCGTCGGCGAGCACCACCAGGTTGCGGTCGGGTAGCGGCAGCGGCGTGTGAGCGCCACCGGCAAAAGGCGGCGACGTGTTGTGATGCGCGAGCAGTTTCGGATTGGGCGGGTCGGTCAGATCGTGCACGGTAAAGCCGCCGTCGCGCCACGCGGCAAAGCCGAGATTGCCCGCGCTGATGAGGTGGTGCAGCGCCGTGCGCTTGCCGAAGGAGGCGGGCGGCTTCTCGCCGCCTGCGCGGTGCATGCCGGGTAGCCACCACTTTCCGGCAAGAACGGGCTTCTGCGGGTTACTGACATCGACCACCGCCAATATGTGATCGATGAAGCCCTCGAAATGCACCGAGACATATGCGTAACGGCCGCCAACCCACCAGATACGATGCGCGCCAAGGCCGGGCAGGTCGAGAAAGCCGATCTCGCGCGGATTCGCCGGGTTCGAGATATCGAACACGCGCAAGCCGACGGCGAAGGGCTGCTCCGATTTCACCGAGTCGGCGAGGGATTTTGCGTAATAATCCTGCTGGCTCTGGTACTGCTGCATGGCCCAGATATTCGGGCCGTTCACGGCGAGGAGAATGTCGCCATGAATTTGCAGATGGTGCGAGCGCGTATTTTTCGGTGCGGCGACGAACGCGACGGTCTTCGGGTTTTTCGGGTCGCGCACGTCGATGACCGAAAATCCGTCAGCAAACATATGGCCGACATAGGCGTGGCCCTTTTCGACGATGACTTGTACGCCGTCGAGCCGGCCACCCTGGTCGCTACGCGATATAACGCTGATGTCTTTCGATGCGGCGGCGGCCTGAGCACTCATTGCAAACACCCTAAATTGCCGAGGCCCGGATCGGCAATTGCGCCGAACCGGGCCTCATTGAAGTTACGCAGATTGTAGATCAGCCGGTTGGCGGCGCGATTTCGTCGAGGCCCCTTTGCTTGGCTTCGGGTCCGAGCTGTGTCACCGAGGCCGCCGCGATCAGCAGCAAGATGGCCAGGCTGACGAACACCGCGGTCAGTCCGAAGCCGTTCTGCACCCACAGGATCGTCGGCATGATGAAGGCGGTCGCCAGTCGCCCGACGCCGGATGCCCAGCCGAAGCCCGAGGCACGGGCGTTGGTCGGGAATACCTCCGAGGCAAAGATCTGCATCGAATTGCCGGCAACCTGCACGAAGAAGATCATGACGAAACCGGCGACCATCAACTCGATGGCGGTCGAGGCGTTCGCAAACACAATTGCCATGACGCCCGCGCAGACGAAGGCCAGAACGGACGTGATCTTGCGGCCAAACTTATCCAGCGCGTACATCATAAACAGGCTGGCGCACGGCACCGCGAAGTTCATGGCCAGGACATATTGCAGCGACTTGGTGACGCTGAAGCCCTTGGCGTTCATGATGTTGGGCAGCCAGGCTCCGAGCCCGATGGCGACGCCGAAGAACGCCGTAAAGCAGATCATGCCGGCGATAACGCGCGTCGGGAACATGCGGAAGACGACGCCAAACGGGTCGCTCTTGGTGTCGCTCGCGGCGTCGGTGGACAACGGCCCGGTCGGTCCCGCGATGCCGAGCTTGGTGAGTACTTCGAGCGCCTGCTTGCCTTTGCCGTGCGTCGCCAGGAAGCGCGGCGATTCCGGCAGCGTGAAGCGGAACACCCAGACGATGAGCGAGCCGATGCCGACCAGCAGCCACACGCCACGCCAGGCGTGTTCGGGTGAGGGCGCCAAGCTGCCGAATAAGAGCACCAGCGCGGTGCCAATCGGCCACACGCAGGCGCCACCGATGAAATGCACGATCGCCAGGATGCGACCACGGATGCGCTTGGGCGCATATTCACCTGCGTAGGCGAAAGCAAGCGGTTGTTCGGCACCAAGGCCGATGCCGGCGATGAAGCGGCAGATCACCAGCAGACTGACGGAGGGGCTCAGCGCGCCGAGAATTGTGAACACGCCGAACAGCAGCAGATTGAACTGATAAATGAACCGGCGTCCGAAGCGGTCGCTGAATTCACCTTGCCCGGCGGTGCCGAGGAACATTCCGAAAATGGTGGCGCTGCCCACGGCAGCAACTTCGGCTCCGGTTGCAAACTTCGACTGAAGAATGAACGGCACCAGCGAGCCGAATACGGTAAAGTCGATGACGTCGAAGAAGTATCCAGCGGCAATCAGGCCGATCACCCTGCGATGCAGCGGCGATATCTTCGCATCATCCAGCGCGTTGCCGACAAAGGCTTCGATTGTTTGAGCCACGGACGTTCTCCCCATCGTTGTTTTGTTTTGATTGTTATGCAGTTCGGCAGAAACAATGGTCCATAATTTGATCGTTGACTAGCCCGCTGTCTCGCACTGCATCGAAATTCAACTTGATTTCGATTTGTGAAAAAGTGCAGCGCAGGCGCTTCAGGTGCCCTTCATTTTAGCGGGCGTGTGCGTGATCATGCGCACTGTCACACTGGGAGATCTGGCTGGGGGACCTGGATTCGAACCAAGATTCTCGGAGTCAGAGTCCGATGTTCTACCGTTGAACTATCCCCCACCGGCTCGGTTCGGGGCCAAAAAAGAGGCAGCCGGAGCCCTGCGAGGCGCCTGACATGGGACAAAATGGCCGGTTTGACAAGGCCAAAGGATCCGAAGACCCAGCCCTGAAGAGTTCGGCGCCGCCGTTTTATTCGGCGCGCCGCGGCAGCGTTGCCACGGTGAGGATCGCCACCAGGCTGCAGGCGGCGACACCGAGAAAAACCAGTCGCGGGTTGCCGTGATCCATGATGGCGCCGAAGGCGAGCGGTGCGACGATGCCGCCGAGATTAAAGCCCGTGGTGACAAAGCCGAATACCTTGCCGAACGAGCCCGGCGGAGTCGCGTCGCGCACGATCATATCACGCGATGGCATGATGACGCCGAAGCAGAAGCCGGCAAGCGCCATGACCGCGATTAATGGCCAGGAGCCGAGATCGACATAAGCAATCAGTGCGATCAATATCGCGATGGCGGCGAGGCCCAGCGTTGCCACCAGGCTGTGGCGGGCGGTGCGGGTTGCCACCACGCCGCCGATCAGGACGCCAAGCGCGGAAAGAAAAAGATGTGCTGAAAGCGCACCATTGGCCGTCGCCAGTGGCGTGCCGTCGAGCGCGCCCAGTGCCACCACGGAATAATTGTACATGCCGCCGCTCATCAGCGCGAGCAGCAGAAAAAAACCGAGGTTGAGCAGAATTGGCGGCGACAGCAAGAGCCGCCAGCCAGCGGTCCCGGCGCCGCGCACGGGCGCTGGCGTATCCGGAGTTCTCGTCTCGTCGCCCATCGTCAGCAATAACGCAGCGACCGCAAAGCCGAGTGCGCCGGCGCCGATGAAGGCGCCATGCCAGCCCCACAGGCTTTGCATCAGCAGCAAGCTGCCCGGTGCGACCGCGGAGCCGAGCATGCCGGCGAAGGTATGGACGGAAAAAGCCTGGCCGATCCGTTTAGCCGGGACGTGGTGCGAGAGCAGCGCGTAATCGGCCGGGTGATAGACGGTATTGCCGACGCCGGCGAGCGCGAACATTGCCACCATCAGCCAGAATGAGTGGGTCATGCCCACGATCAGGAAGGCCAGGCCGCCGATCAGCAGCCCGGCGACAAGCAGAACGCGGGCGCCGAGCCGGTCGACGAGAAAACCGGCGGGAGTTTGCAGCGCTGCCGAGACCACGTTGAACGCGGCGAGCGCCAACCCTAGTTCGGTGTAGCTCACGCCGTAATCGGCGCGCACGAAGGGAAACAGGGGTGGCAGAAGCAGGATGTAGTAATGCGAAACGAAATGCGCCGCGCTGATGAAGCCGACCAGGCGCGCGTAACCGGAGCGGGCCGCAGGCAAACGTTCCGTCGCCTCTGTCATTGTTGCGGTCCCGGCAGGGCTCGGAAGATTTATGCGGGTTCTTTCGCCTTGGCTTCCTGCATCGCCTGCCAGATGCGCGCCGAGGTCATCGGCATCTCCAGATGGCGGATGCCGAAATCGGCGAGCGCGTCAATCACCGCGTTGGCAACGGCCGGGAGTCCGCCAGACGCTCCGGCCTCGCCGCAGCCTTTGGCGCCGACCGGATTGGTCTTGGTCGGGACCGGGCGGTTTGCCACTGCGATCATCGGCACGTCGTGGGCGCGGGGCATGGCGTAGTCCATGAAGGAGCCGGTGACCAATTGGCCATCGGCGTCGTACACCGCGTCTTCGAGCAGAACCTGTCCGAGGCCTTGCACCGCTCCGCCCTGGACCTGGCCCTCGACGAGCATCGGGTTGAGCACGGTGCCGAAATCATTGACCGCGGTGTATTTCACCGTGCGGGTAAGCCCGGTATCGGGTTCGATCTCCACTTCGACGACATGAACGCCGTTCGGGTAGGTCCCGGCGACCGCCTCGGTCACGTGCGTCACGTCGAGCGTGGTGGGAAGGCCCTCGGGCAGCTTGAGGCCGCGCAGGCGCTGCGCCAACTCCATAATGCCGATCGAGCGGTCGGTGCCGGCGATGGTGAAACGCCCGGATTTGAATTCGATGTCGCCGGCTGACGCTTCCAGCACATGCGCCGCCAGTTGCTTGCCCGCGGCGATAACCTTGTCGGAGGCCTGCATGATGGCGGTGCCGCTGAGCATCGCCGAGCGCGAGCCGCCGGTGCCGCCGCCGGTGACCAGTTGATCGCTGTCCCCCTGCAGTAGCGTGATGCGCTCGAACGGCACGCCGAGTTTCTCGACCAGCACCTGCGCGAACGTCGAGGCGTGTCCCTGACCGTAATCGAGCGTGCCGGTGACAATTGTCACGGTGCCGTCGGGGTTGAAGCGAATGCCCCCCATTTCCGTCGTTTGCGCAGCGGTTGTTTCGACGAAGCAGCCGACGCCGAGCCCGCGCAGCTTGCCGTTGCGCTTGCTCTCGCGTTTGCGTTGCTTGAAGCCCTTGACGTCGGCGTGTTCAAGCGCCTCCTTGAACAAAGCGGGGAAGTCGCCGCTGTCATAGGTTGTGCCGGCCGGGGTTGCGAACGGCATTTCCTTGGCCTTGATGAAATTGCGCTTGCGCAGCTCGAAGCGATCGATGCCGAGCTCGGCGGCGGCGTAATCCATCGTACGTTCCATGCTCAGCGCACCCTCCGGCCGCCCAGCGCCGCGATAGGCCGACACCAGCGTCGTATTGCTGTAAACGCACTTGGTCGCCACTTCGAGCAGCGGCGTGTGGTACATGCTGATGATGTTTTTGGTCACGTTGACGGTCGGCAGCAGCGGCCCGAAGTTGGAGCAATAGCCGCCGAGATTGCCGTAGCCGGTGAGGCGGACGGCCTGGATCAGTCCGTCCATGTCGAAAGCGACTTCAACCGTCATGTCGTAGTCGCGGCCATGGTGGTCCGACACGAAGCTGCCGGAGCGCTCGTCGGTCCATTTCACCGGCCGGCCAAGAATCTTCGCGGCGTGCAGGATGCAGACATATTCGGGATAGGGCGTCGCCTTCATGCCGAATGAGCCGCCGACATTGCCGGTGAGCACGCGCACTTTTTCCGCCGGCGCGCCGAGAATGTCGCGCAGCAGGTTCTTCATGCCGAATACGCCCTGGCTGCTGGAATGAAGGGTCCAGTGTTGGGCGGCCGCGTCGAACTCACCGATAGCCGCTCGCGGCTCCATCGCGGCAACGACCAGGCGTTGATTGATCAGCGGCAGCCTGACGACATGCGCCGCTTTGGCGAATGCCGCGGCGACTTTTTCCGTGTCGCCATGCTGATAGTCGAGCGCGATATTGCCGGGCACGTCGTCCCAGATCACCGGCGCGCCGGGTTTTGCGGCGTCGCGCGCGCTGGTTACGGCGGGCAATGGCTCGATATCGAGTGACACAGCTTCCGCCGCATCTTTGGCCTGGGCGATGGTCTGCGCCACGACGCATGCGACCGGGTCGCCGACGAAGCGCACTTTATCGCCCGCCAATGCCGGGCGCGGCGTGAATTTGATCGGTGAGCCGTCGCGGCCTTTGAGCGGCAACAGGCATTTGAGGCCACCGTAACCCTTCAGATCTTCGCTGGTGAGAACCGCGAGCACGCCGGGCATGCCTTTGGCGGCGGCGGTGTCGATGCTGCGGATAACTCCGTGCGCATCCCGGCTGCGCACCATCACCGCATAGGCCTGGCCGGGCCGGTTGATATCGTCGGTGTAACTGCCGTGGCCCTGCACCAGCTTGGGATCCTCGCTGCGCAGCACCGGTTGACCGATGCCGAATTTGGTCAGCGACAGCGCATTTTCTTGGGTTCGATCATCCATGTCGGGGAGGGCTTCCTGGGGGAGGTCGGTTCTTTGAGATAAAGCAGGGCCGGGGCTTCCACAAGAACGCCTGTGGCCGGTCAGGGTTGCGTGATGCTCCCGCGCTGTTACACTTTTGCCGATAAAGGGAACAAATGCCGCGTCTTGCGGGGCCCAGAGGCCGTCCGCCGTGGCAGGAAGGTTTGTGACAGATGAGCGGCGAGGCCGGGGATGCCCCAGGCCTCGGCCCCGCGTTTGACCGGGCGCGCGAGCGCAACCGGTGGGGTCGGCGGTCGCCTGGACGATTCGACGGCACTGCGGGCCGTGATCGCGGCGGGGCGACCTATGCCGCGCTCGATCTCGGCACCAATAATTGCCGGCTGCTTGTGGCGCGGCCGACCGACGACAGCTTCCGCGTCGTCGACGCATTCTCACGCATCATCCGGCTCGGCGAGGGCGTTTCCGCGTCCGGCCGCTTGAATGATGCAGCGATCGGCCGTGCGCTTGCGGCACTGACCATCTGCCGCGACAAGATGAAGAACAAGGGAGTCACCCGCGCCCGCCTGATCGCCACCGAAGCCTGCCGTTCCGCCGTCAATGGCGACGACTTCCGCACCCGTGTCGCAGATACGCTCGGACTCGAACTCGATGTCATTGACCGCGAAACCGAAGCAACTCTCGCCGCGACCGGCTGCACGCCGCTGATGGACCCGCAGGCCGAGGGCGTGGTGCTGTTCGATATCGGCGGCGGCTCGTCCGAACTGGTGCGGCTCGATCGTTCGCGCGACGGCAAAGGCGGACCACCGCTGCCGCAGATCCGCGGCTGGATATCGTTGCCGCTTGGCGTGGTGACGCTCGCCGAGCGCCATGGCGGCCATGAGGTCACCCGCGAAATCTACGAGGCGATGATTGCCGAAGTTGCGGCGCTGATCGCGCCGTTCGCGCGCGGCCACGGCGAAGGTCTGGGCGGCATTCACCTGCTCGGCACCTCCGGCACCGTGACCACCGTTGCGGGCGTTCATCTCAACCTGAAACGCTATGAACGCAGCCGCGTCGACGGCTGCTGGATGAGCGCGCAGGACATCAACGACGTGTCCGAGCGGCTGCTGGCCATGACCTACCAGGAGCGCGTCGCCAGTCCATGTATCGGCGCCGAGCGCGCCGACCTGGTGCTTGCCGGCTGCGCCATCCTCGAGGCGATCCGCCGCGCCTTTCCCTGTCCGCGCCTGCGTGTCGCCGACCGGGGCCTGCGCGAAGGCATGCTGGTGCAGATGATGCGCGAAGACGGCGTCTGGCGCGCGCAGGCGGCGGTCACGTGAGCGAGCGTGGCAAGCGTCCGCGCACCAAGGTGCGGGTCAAAAACAAGAACCGTTCACAGTCGTCCCGGGCCTGGCTTGAGCGCCAGCTCAACGATCCTTACGTCGCGCGCGCCAAAAGCGAAGGCTTTCGCTCGCGCGCCGCCTACAAGCTTGCCGAGATCGACGACAAGGCGCGGTTTCTCAGAAAAGGTGCGTGGGTGATCGATCTCGGTGCGGCGCCCGGCGGCTGGACCCAGGTCGCGGCGCAGCGCGTCGGTGTTCCTAACGAGGGCCGGGTGGTGGCGATCGATCTGCTGGCGATGGAAGCGCTGCCGGGTGTTTCCTTCGTGCAGGGCGATTTTCTCGATCCCGCGGCGCCGGCACAGCTCAAGGCGATACTCGGCGGAGCGGCCGATGTTGTGCTGTCCGACATGGCGGCGAACGCAACCGGCCATCGCCAGACCGATCATCTGAAAATCATGGCGCTGGTTGAAGCCGCGGTCGACTTCGCCGGCGAGGTGCTTGCGCCGGGCGGCACGTTTCTCGCCAAGGTGCTGCAGGGCGGAACCGAGGTTGCGCTGCTGCGCCTCCTCAAGCGCGACTTCGCTACGGTCAAGCACGTCAAGCCGGCGGCGAGCCGGTCGGATTCCGCCGAGCTCTATTTGCTGGCATCCGGATATCGCGGCGCGCCAAAACGCTAGGGCCGGTCAACCCAGACATCGGTAAAGCGCGTGCCGGCGCGGAAGCTGCGCTCGATCGGCCGAGGGTTGCGCTTTTGCACAACGTGCACGGGCTTTTTTCGCTCCTTGTGCAGGCGCGCGTATTGCAAGGATTGCACATCGCGACGCTTGGATGTGGCCGCCGGTTTGGCCGGATTGCCCGGCTCGGGTGCGCTCTTTTTTGCCTCTTTCGGCGGAGGCGTCTTGACGTCCACTTTCTCGCGCGTTTTTGGCGCGGTCGTCTCCGCTTTAGCCTCTCGCGGCTTGCGCTCTTGCATCGCTGGGGTGACACGCGCCAACGCGCTGCGGGCGTCCGTCAGTGTCTGGTCATCCGCCAGCGCCGCCTTGAAATCGGCCGCCGCTTTGACCGTGTCTCCACTCCGCTCATAGGCGAGCCCGCGCCGGTAAAAGGCCGCGGCGTTTTTTGGCGCAACCTTGAGCGCCGCGTCATAGTCGGCAATGGCGCCGGCGAGATCGCCCTTGTCCTGCCTTGTCTGCGCACGCGCGAGCAGTCCGGCGATGTCATCGGGCGCAAGCGCGAGCCCCGCGTCGAAATCGGCAAGCGCTGGCGTGATATCACCCTTGGCGATCCGCAGTTCGGCGCGCAGGAAATAAGGTTTGGCCGCCAGCGGATCGCGCCTGATGGCCTGATCGAGATCGGCGAGCGCCTTGGTGTTGTCGCCCCGCGACTTTTCAATCAACGCGCGGGCGCGGTAGGGCGCGGCGCCGTCGATGCCCAATTCAATCGCGCGGTCAAAGTCGGCGAGCGCACGTTCGTCGTCGTTTTTCACCGCATAAATTTCACCGCGTTCGGCGAAGGCCAGCGCGTTGCCGGCGTCACCCTTGATGGCCTTGTCGAGATCCGCGAGTGCTTCATCATATTTCTTCGCGTGCGCAAAGGCGGTACCGCGCAGCGCGAAGGCCGACGCGCTGTTTGCGTCTTCCTTGAGCATCAGGTCTGCATCCTGAATCGCGCCACGAATGTCGCCGTCGTCGAGGCGTACAGCTCCGCGCAGCTTCAGCAGTTTGATGTCCCAGGAATATTTCAGTGCCTTGTTGAGGTCGGTGATGGCACTCTTGCGGTCGCCTTTGGCGGCGTAGGCTTCCGCGCGCAATCGGTAGGTCGTCGCCGAGCGTTCCTCGACCGACAGCGCACGGTCGTAGGCGGCGATTGCCTTGTCGTAGTCGCCCTGCTTGCGCCAGATGCCGGCCTCTTCCCTGAAGGCTGCGGTATTTTTCGGATCGCGCTGCAGCACCTCGGCGTAATCGGCAAGAGCGCCCGCGGTGTCGCCCGCGCTTTGACGCGCCTGTGCCCGCAACATGTAATTGGCGGCATCCGGCGCGAGGGCGAGCGCGCGGTCGAAATCGTAGCGTGCGCGCTCATAATCATGCTGCTGCATGTAAAGCTGGCCGCGCCCGCTATAGGCGCTCGCCTTGTCGGCATCGAGGGCGATTGCCTTCTCGTAGTCCTGCATGGCGCCGCCGGTAAAACCGAGATCGCGCCGCACCCCGGCTCGGCTCACATAGGCCGATGCCGAATTTGGATCGAGACGGATAGCGGCGTCGTAGTCGGCAAGCGCTTCGCCGAAATTGCCGCGGACGTACCAGGCATTGCCGCGGTTTTGATAGGCCGGCACGAACTCGGGCGCGAGTGCAATCGCCTGGTTAAGATCGGCGATAGCATGCGGCGTGTCGCCGCGATCAAGGAAGGCGAGCCCGCGCAAGGCGTAGGCGACGCCGGCCGGTTCTCCGTGCAACCGGCCGGATTTCAGGATGGCCGAGCAGGCATCGATACGTTGACTGGCGAGATTTACGTCCTGCGTCGCGCACATGCGCGCATCGCGTTGCTGCGCCGAGGCAGGCTGCCCCAACGCAAGCAGTGCAAACGAAAATACGGCCGCCACTCGCGGCGGCGACAAGGCCTTAAGGGCGCGCATGAGCCGGCCGCATTAAGGTTACCACTCCTCGAATATCAGTGAATTTAGAGTCCGGTCCTAGCCGAACACCGGGACATAGTTAATGACCGGCGTTCCCGATGTCACCCGGCACGCTGATCGGAAGTTTCCGTCGGCGCCGGCATGCGGTTGGCAAGTTCCGCGCCGGCGTCCGGCGGCAGTTGGGCGAAAATCAGGACCGATAGTGCCGAGATCGCCGCCACCACCAGAAAGGCCGGGGGAAAATCGGCGGCAGCCAGCGGCCCGGCATCGCGGAAGCGCTCCGTGAGTTCGACCGCGAGCGCCCCGACCGCGACGCCGGCCGACAGCGACAATTGCTGGCCAACGCTGACCAGCGAGGTGGCGCGGCTCGCGCGCGCCGGCTCGATGTCGGCATAGGCAATCGTGTTGATGCTGGTGAATTGCAATGAGCGGAAAAAGCCGCCGACCAGCAGCAGGGCAACCATCACCGCCGCGGGAGTTGCTTGCGTGAACGCGGCACAGGTGGCGAGGAAGCCGGCGCTGATGACGGCGTTGGTCACCAGAATGTTGCGGAAGCCGAACCGGCGCAAAACGGTGACCGCGGCCATCTTCATGCCCATGGCGCCCACCGCCGAAGCAAACGTGATGAGGCCGGACTGGAACGGCGATTTGCCAAAGCCGACCTGCAGCATCAACGGCAGCAAAAACGGCATGGCGCCGATGCCGAGACGGAAGGTGAAGCCGCCGAGCACGCTGGCGCGAAACGTCGGGATGCGGAACAGGCTCAGATCGAGCGCCGGGTTTGCCGTGTGCCGCGCGTGCACGAGGTAGGCTGCGACGAAACAGGCCCCGCCCACGACCAGCGCCACCACCACCCACCACGGCAGGAAATTGAGCCCCAGCACCGAGAGGCCGAAGGCGACGCCGGCGATACCGAGCCCGGCGAGCACCATGCCGCGTAGATCGAAGCGCACATGGTGCTCGGCGCGCACGTCCGGAATGAATCGCGTGGCGAGCACAATGCCAACGAGGCCGATAGGCACGTTGATGAGGAATATCCAGTGCCAGGTCGCATATGTGGTGATGAAACCGCCGACCGGCGGCCCGAGCACGGGACCGATCAGTGCCGGCGTCGTTACCCAAGCCATGGCGCCGACCAATTCGCGCTTGCTGATGGTGCGCACCAGCACCAGGCGTCCCACCGGCGTCATCATGGCGCCGCCCATGCCTTGCACGATGCGGGCGACGACGAAATCGGTGAGGGAACCAGAGAGCGCGCAGCCGATGGAGCCGAGCACAAATACGGCAATGGCCGCGCGGAACACCGTGCGTGCGCCGAAGCGGTCGGCGGTCCAGCCGCTCGCCGGAATGAACACCGCAAGCGACAGGAGATAAGAGGTGACTGCGAGTTTGAGCGCCAGCGGGTTGGTGCCGATGTCGGTGGCGATCGCCGGCAGCGACGTGGCGATCACCGTCGAATCCATGTTCTCCATGAACAGCGCGACCGCGATGATCAGCGGAACAATACGGTCAGCGCGCATGGATGTTTGTCCCCGAGGGCGGGAACCTGTCTTCCGGCGGGATCATGACTATCTAACGGCCAGTTGGGCACAGTCCGGCGCGGCCTTCGGCTTTACACACGTCATAACAGGTATCTGCGATTATCCTAGGAATCAGCGGCCTCCCGTGCTATCGGCCCATGCCAACCCAAAAGCGGGCCGTGAAGCCGGGCGAGGAGACCCCTCGCGGAGGCTTCTTATCACCCTTCGGCAGCCGCAGCGGATGCCTGTAGGGCCAACGGAGTTGGCGATGGCGGACAAGAATAACGGTGCCGTGAATAACGGTGCTTTACGCGAAGCGCTCACATTCGACGACGTGCTGATCCAGCCCGGCCTGTCGGAGGTGATGCCGGCTGACGCCGATATCCGCTCCCGGATCACCCGCTCGATCAACGTCAATATCCCGATCATCGCCTCCGCGATGGACACAGTCACCGAGGCGGAGATGGCGATTGCCATGGCGCAGGCGGGCGGCATCGGTGTCATCCACCGCAATCTCGAGCCGGACCAGCAGGCGGCGCAGGTGCGGCAGGTAAAGAAATTCGAATCGGGCATGATCGTAAACCCGGTGACCATCGGGCCCGCCGCAACGCTCGCCGAAGCCTTCGAGTTGATGAGCGCGAACCGTATCTCCGGCATTCCGGTGGTCGAACCCACGCGTGCTGGAGGCCCCGGCAAGCTGGTCGGCATCCTCACCAACCGCGACGTGCGTTTCGCCACCGATCCGAGCCAGACCGTTGCCGAATTGATGACCAAGGACCGGCTGGTGACGGTGAAAGAGGGCGTCAGCCAGGACGAGGCCAAGCGCCTGCTGCACCAGCGCCGCATCGAAAAGCTCCTGGTGGTCGACGACAAATACCGCTGCATCGGCTTGATTACGGTCAAGGACATCGAAAAGGCGGTGGCCAATCCGAACGCCTGCAAGGACGAGCAGGGCCGTCTGCGCGTTGCCGCGGCGACTACCGTTGGCGACAAGGGCTTTGCCCGTACCGAGGCGTTGATCGCCGCCGGTGTTGACCTCGTCGTGGTCGACACCGCGCACGGCCATTCCAAGCATGTGCTCGACGCCGTCAACCGCATCAAGCGGCTCTCCAACAAGGTGCAGGTGGTGGCCGGCAATGTCGCGACCGCCGACGGCGCCAAGGCGCTGATCGGATCCGGCGCCGACGCCATCAAGGTCGGCATTGGCCCCGGTTCGATCTGCACCACGCGCATTGTCGCCGGTGTCGGTGTGCCGCAACTGACCGCGATCATGGATGCGGTCGAGGCGGCGAAAGCCTCCGACACCCCGGTGATCGCGGACGGTGGCATCAAATATTCCGGCGATTTGGCCAAGGCCATTGCCGCTGGCGCCGACTGCGCCATGGTCGGCTCGCTGCTCGCCGGCACCGATGAGACGCCGGGCGAGGTGTTTATTTATCAGGGCCGCTCCTACAAGACCTATCGCGGCATGGGCTCGGTCGGCGCGATGTCGCGCGGCTCCGCGGATCGCTACTTCCAGCAGGACATCAAGGACGCGCTCAAGCTGGTGCCGGAAGGCGTCGAGGGCCAAGTGCCCTACAAGGGCTCGGCGGCCACCGTCTTGCATCAACTCGCCGGTGGCCTGCGCGCCGCCATGGGCTATGTCGGCGCTAAAAATATCACCGACCTGCACAAGAAAGCGCAATTCGTGCGCATCACCGGCTCCGGCTTGCGCGAGAGCCACGTGCACGACGTGGTGATCACGCGTGAGAGCCCGAATTACCCGAGCCGAGTCTAGGCCTGTGCTCAAATTCGCCGGCGCATGTAGACCTCGACCGTGAAATTGGGCGTCCGCAAAAGTCCGCGTTGCGCGCATGATGACGCTCGCGGCGAACTATCGTGCCGGTGTTATGCAAGGGCGCGGCGCAAGTGACTTCGTCTCGGCGGGTTCCGATCTTCGACGGCCACAACGACGCGTTGTTGCGGCTGTATCGGCGGGGCGGGGTGGACGCGGCATCGGCATTCCTGCGCGGCGAGGACGGCGGTCATCTGGATGTGCGGAAAGCCCGGCGCGGCGGATTTGCCGGGGGTTTGTTCGCAGTCTTCGTTCCCTCTCACAAGAAGACAGCTTCGCCGGCGACGGTCGAGATGATGGAGGCGCAACGGGCTGTATTTGCCATGGCGTCTCTGCTTTTCCAGATCGAACGGCGGTCGCGCGGGCGCGTTCGCATCTGCCGCAATGTCGGCGATATCGAAAACTGCATTGCCGACGACGTGCTGGCGGCCGTTTTCCATATTGAAGGCGCGGAAGCAATCGACGCGGACTTCGTGCTCCTTGACGTGCTGCATGCGGCGGGACTGCGCTCGCTTGGCCCGGTTTGGAGTCGGCCGAATGCGTTCGGTCATGGCGTGCCGTTTCGCTGTCCGTCTTCGCCCGACACCGGCCCGGGCTTGACCGCCTCCGGCAAGGCGCTGATCGGTGCGTGCAACCGATTGCGGATCATGGTCGATCTATCGCATCTGAACGAACGCGGGTTTTGGGACGTCGCCGACATTAGCAATGCGCCGCTCGTCGCCACGCATTCCAATGCTCACGCGTTAAGCCCGCATTCGCGCAACCTGACGAACCGGCAATTGACTGCGATCGGCAAGTCCCGCGGCCTGGTTGGCGTCAATTTCGCAGTGAGCTTTCTTCGTCCCGACGGCCGCCGGGACAAAAACACGCCCGTGGACTTGATCATCCAGCATATCGAGCACCTGCTCGAACATGCCGGCGAAGACTGCGTCGGCTTCGGCTCCGATTTCGACGGCGCCGAGATTCCGGCGGAACTGGGCAATGCCGCCGGGCTCCAAATTCTGGTGCGGGCGATGCGCAAGCGTGGCTTCGACAAATCGCTGATCGAGAAGTTGTGCTTTCGCAACTGGCTGCGTGTCTTGGCACGAACCTGGGGGCCCGCGAACCGCGCAAATTCGGCGTCCTAAGTGCGGAGGCCGATCCCGCGACTAGGCTGGGGGCTCAGCACCTACGGTTTGTCGAGGAAGGCTTTGACTTTCGCGACGGTCTGCGCCGGCTGCTCTTCCATGATCCAGTGGCCGGAATTGGTGATGATGCCGCCTTCGACGTTGCTGCCGACGTCGCGCATGATCGCCGCCTGCTGATCGCCGAACGATTTTTCCGCGCCGAGCGCCAGAATCGGCATGGTCAGTTTTGTCCGTGCAAAGACCTTGTTATCGGCGGCGTCCTTCGTGTTGAAGGTCGCGAACTGCTCGAACGCGTAGTGCATGTTTCCGGGCCGCGCGTAGAGCCGCGCGTAATGACGGCGCGTCGCCTCATCGATCGACTTGGGGTTGGCGGAAAGCTCGTTATAGAAACGGTCGAGATAAATGCGTTCGCGCCCCTTCACCAGCCGGTCGACATCGGGCCCGCGGAAGTTGAAATGCCAGAGCAAGGGGCTCTTGATGATTTCGTCCCAGGGTCCGATCCCGGGTAAGGGCGCATCGATCACCGCCCACTTTGTAATGCGGTCGGGATATTGCGCGGCGAGCGCGTAACCGACCATGTTGCCGATATCGTGGGTAACGAGGTCCGCTTTTTGGACCTTGAGCTTGTCCATCAGTTGCGCGATGTCGACCGCCTCGGTCTTCTTGTCGTAGCCGCCTTCGGGGTGCGAGGAGAGGCCCATGCCGCGCAGATCCGGCACGATGATCGTGTGGTCCTTGTAGAGCGCCTTGGCGAGCGGCGCCCACATGTCGCCGGTGTCGCCGAAACCGTGCAGCATGACCACCGCAGGCCCCGTGCCGCCGACGCGAACGTGGAGGGTCGCGCCGCCGACCTTGATGTCCTCGATGCGGAAGCCGTTGGGGAATTTCTCAACGACGGCATGGGCAGGAGCCGCCAGAACCACAAAGGCCAAACCCAGCGACAGCAAGAGGCGCATCGCTCACTCTCCCGATAATTGCGGGCTACCGGTTAGCAAAAGCCGGCGCGGGAGCATATTGAACTCTGGTGGTTATCTCGAAAATGTGACTATCTGCGCATTATTCATTGAAGGGTTCCCCTGATGCAGTTGCAATTCGTTCTGTTGCCTTTGTTCGTCCAGGTCGCGCTCACCCTGGGTCTTGGGATCTGGATGGCGTACCGGCGCGGGCGTGACTTGCGCGGTGGTGCCGTGCATCCCTCGCAAATCTCCATGCGCGAACCGAATTGGCCGGCGCGCACCCAGCAGATCGCCTATTGCTTCAGCAATCAATTCGAATTGCCGGTGTTGTTCTACGTGCTGACGATTCTCGAAATCGTCACGCGCCATGCCGACCTCGTGTTCATGATCCTGGCCTGGGTGTTCGTGCTGACGCGGCTGATGCATGCGGCCGTCTATACCACCAGTAACATGCTGCACTGGCGCGGCGGCTGGTACGGCTTCGGCGCCGCCGCCTTGCTGATCGCCTGGATCGTCTTCGCGGTTCGCATTCTGCTCGGACTGCCATGACGCCGGGCGCGCGGCTCGCCGCTGCCATCGAAGTCTTCGCCACGATCGAGAGCGAACGCCGGCCTGCCGCCGATGCGCTCAAGGCCTGGGGACTGACACACCGCTTTGCCGGTTCCGGCGACCGCGCCGGAATTGCCGGACTGGTCTATGACGCGCTGCGGCGTCGCGCTTCGAGTGCCCGTCTGATGGGCAGCGATACGCCGCGCGCCGTTCTGCTCGGCATGCTCAGGCGCGAGCGCGGGCTCGACGCCGACGCGATCGGCAATCTTGCGAATGGCGCCGGCCATGCACCGCCACCGTTGACCGATGACGAACGCGCCCGGCTTGGTGCGGCGACCCTCGACGGCGCACCTGCGCATGTCGCCGGCGACTATCCGGAATGGCTCGACCCGCATCTTCAACGCGTATTCGGAAACGAGCGCGCGGAAGAGGGCGCCGCGCTGTCCTCGCGGGCGCCGCTCGACCTGCGTGCCAATACCTTGAACGCGGATCGCGACAAGGCCGCGGGGATGCTGTCCGATCTTGCGCCGGAGCCGACGCGCTGGAGCCCCTGGGGCCTGCGCATCCGTCTCGCCGCCGACGCCAAGAGCCCGGCAATCCATGCCGAGCCCGCCTTCCTCAAAGGCATGGTCGAGATCCAGGACGAGGGTTCGCAGCTTGCCGCGCTGTTTGCCGCGGCAAAGCCCGGCGAGCAGGTGGTCGATCTCTGCGCCGGCGCCGGCGGCAAGACGCTGGCGCTCGCGGCGATGATGGAAAACAAGGGCCAGATTTACGCAACCGACGACGACAAGCGCCGGCTCGCCCCGATTCACGAGCGGCTCGCCCGTTCGAGCGCGCGCAACGTGCAGGTGCGCACGCCAAAATCGGTCGGCGACGCCATCGGCGATCTCGCCGGCCGCATCGATCTTGTGCTGATCGACGCACCCTGCACCGGCACCGGCGCCTGGCGCCGCAACCCCGACGCCAAATGGCGTATGCGGCCGGGTGCGCTGGAGCAGCGGATCAAGGAGCAGGCGGAAATCCTCGATCGCGCCGTGCCGTTGCTCAAGGCCGGCGGGCGCATCGCATATGTGACCTGCTCGGTGCTGGATGAGGAGAACGGCGCCCAGGTGCGGGCATTTCTGGCGCGCCACTCTGACTTTTCCCTGAAACCGCCGACCGAGGTCGCCGCGGCGCTCGGTGAGCGCGCCTTGATGTTCGGCAAGGCGGCGCTTATGTCCGGCGAGGGCCTGCTGATGACGCCGCGCCGCACCGACACCGACGGCTTCTTCGTCGCAGTGCTCAAGCGCGGCTAAGGATGCGTTAACGTCCCGTACATCCAGCGTAAATTCCCGGTTTCGCCGCAATCCCGGCCAAAATTGTCCGCGATCATTTCGGAACTCTGACGTCCGAATTCGTCAGGCTGAGGTCTTCCGACATGCTGGTGGCAAGGCGCGAACCGTTTCACTCCGGAGCGCAGGATAATCCCCATTCCAATTTCGACGTCGGCCCACGCCCGGCGCACGCGCCGCGGTTGGTACGCACTATGAGCGCTTTGCAGATGTTCGGGACGCTGCTGGCGATCCCGCTCGGCATCGGCAGTGCCTATACGATGTACCGCGCCAATTTCTCTCCGGAAACGACCTGCCAATCCCTCCGGGCCAGCATCGTGTCGATGCTGGACAAGAATGTCGACGCCCACACGCGCCATATGCTCGCCCGCCATGACGTCGAGGCCTTCGAAAAAACTTGCGCGGGCGTCGACCCCGACGCGACGGCCGCATTCAAGGCGCTGCTTTCGGCGGACACCGGCGCGCAGACCGTGCGTGCCGAGGTAAAGGCCGCCGCGATCAAGCCGCTCGAGGAAAAGCCGAGGGACATTGTCCGCAAGGTCGAGCCGGCCCCTGTGCTGCGCAAAAGCATCGCATCGGAGTCGAAGCCTGAACCGAAAATAGAAGCCAAGTCCGAGACCAAGGCTGACATCAAGGCTGAAGCCAAAACTGAGGCCAAGTTGGAGCCGAAAGCCGAGGCGCGCGAAGCCTCGGTATCCGACACGGCCTGGCTTTCAGCCGTGCGCGGTGCGCTGGCGGTCAGAGAACAGGAGGCCAAGCCGGCGGCAGCCGAGCCGGCTGCGCCGGCCGCAACCGTCGCGCCGCAGCCCCTGGCGGTGACGCCAGCTGCGCCGCCCGCCGCCAGTGTCGCGCCGCCGCTGCCCCCGGCAGCGAATGTTGCGAGCGCGCCGGCACCGATGCAGGAACGCGATCACCCGGTGCCGCCGGCCACTATCCCGCAACAACCGGTGGCGAACGACGTGATCGCCCAGCGCGCAGCGCGGCCGCAGCACGGTTCCTGGATCGGTCAGATTCCCCTCGTCGGCAAGATGCTCGAGGGAAAGTGAGCCGGCTCAGGCCGGCTGGTAGTCGGCAACGCTTGCGGCGTCGGCCTCGACCTGCCAGCGCCCGCTTCTGCCGGGACGGCGTTCGGCCTGCGCAAGCCGGTTGAGATATTCGCCGCGCGCAATTTCGCGGAAGCCCAGGTCCTGACACGTCGGCGTCATCAGCTTGCCGTCGTTGAAGGCGTAGCCCCATTTGGCCAGATGCCAGTTGAAGACCGCAAAGCCGATTTTCGAAGTGTTCGGCTCGCGGGAAAACTGCGACTCGGTCGAAAAGGCGCCGCCGGTCGACACCCCATAGCCGCCGCCGACCAGCTCGCCTTTTTCGTTCCACACCTCGAACGAATGCGCATGGCCGGCGTCGTACAACGCTGTGTAGGCGCGCATGATTTTCGGCGTGATCCAGGTCAGATGCCAGCGCCCGGAGCGGCGTCCGGCGCAAGCCGCGATCACGGCCTCAAAGTCGCGGTCGAAGGTCACGGTGTAATGGCCCTGCCGCATCTGCCGGCGCAGGCGCTTGGCAAGATGCGCCTCGGGAAAGAACAGCACCGAGCGCCGAGGCGGCGACCACCATTTCAGCGGCGCGACGTGGGCATGCGGATAAAGGCCGCGGCGGTAGGCGGCAAGGAGCACGGCGGGAGTGAATTCGTGGACGATGCCGGCGAGGCCTTCGGGTTTGTCCTGCGCCAGTTCCGGATCGGGAAGGGCGTAGTTCGGCGCCAGAAATTCGTCGAAGCACATGCGAGCGAGGTTGGGGATGCCCGCAACCCGCTTGGGGCTCAGCGCCCAGGCGAGGCCGAGGGCCCAACGCTCGACCACGTCGGTCGCGCTTTCGCGAAAAAGCGCGGCGCGGCGGTCGGCTGCGGGCGCAACCGCTGCGGAAAAGGTCAATTGGTCGGCGTGCACGTTCAAAAAGCGGCTCCAAACGTGTGGAAATAGCGAATTTTTCGCACCTTCTCTCTCACGCCGGGGCTAATGGAGGGTTATCTAATTGGCTCGAAATCTTGTGTAGTTAACCGGAGCCTGACGCAGCCTTGACCCAGACCGCGCTCAACCGCAAAAACGCGGGGCAAATGCAGCCGATTCCAGAGCCGGTGGCGGCAAAGCACGACAAGGTGCTGATCGTCGACTTCGGCTCGCAGGTCACGCAGTTGATCGCCAGGCGGGTGCGCGAAGAGCGCGTCTATTGCGAGATCGTGCCCTACCAGAAGGCGGAACAGGCTTTTCTGGCGATGCGGCCGAAGGCAGTTATCCTCTCCGGCGGCCCTGCTTCAACGCTCGACAAAGACGCGCCGACAACGCCAAAAGCCATCTTCGAGGCGGGCGTCCCGGTGCTGGGCATTTGCTACGGCGAGCAGGACATGGCCAAGAATCTCGGCGGTCTGGTCGAGGGCGGGCATCATCGCGAATTCGGCCGCGCCGAAATCGAGGTCACCGCCGACAGCCCGCTGTTCGAAGGCGTCTGGGTGAAGGGCGAGAAATACCCTGTCTGGATGAGCCACGGCGACCGTGTGACGGCGCTGCCGCCGGGCTTCAAGGTGCTGGGCCGTGCGCCCAATTCGCCGATGTCAGTCATCGGCGACGACGCGCGAAAATTCTACGCCACGCAGTTCCATCTCGAGGTCGTGCACACGCCGCATGGCGCGGCGCTGCTGCGCAATTTCGTGCGCAACATCGCGGGTCTTTCCGGCGATTGGACCATGCGCGCGTTCAAGGAAGAGGCGATCGAGAAAATCCGCCGTCAAGTCGGCAAGGGCAAGGTGATCTGCGGTCTGTCCGGCGGCGTCGACTCGGCCGTTACCGCGGTTCTCATTCACGAGGCCATCGGCGAGCAGCTTACTTGCGTGTTCGTCGATCACGGGCTGTTGCGTCTTGCCGAAGGCGAGAAGGTCGTGGCGCTGTTCCGTGACAGCTACAACATTCCGCTTGTGCACGTGAACGCTGCCGACACCTTCATCGGCGCGCTTGCCGGCGTGGACGATCCCGAGCAGAAGCGCAAGATCATCGGCAAGCTGTTCATCGACGTGTTCGAGAAAGAGGCAAAAAAAATCGGCGGCGCCGAATTCCTGGCGCAGGGCACGCTCTACCCGGACGTGATCGAAAGCGTCTCGTTCACCGGCGGGCCCTCGGTGACCATCAAGTCCCACCACAATGTCGGCGGCCTGCCCGAGCGCATGCACATGAAGCTGGTCGAGCCGTTGCGCGAACTGTTCAAGGACGAGGTGCGCGCCCTCGGCCGCGAACTTGGGCTGCCGGAGGCATTCGTGGGCCGCCATCCGTTCCCGGGGCCGGGGCTCGCCATCCGCGTGCCCGGCGCCATCACCCGCGAGAAGCTCGACATCCTTCGCCTCGCCGACGAAATCTACATCGAGGAAATCCGCCGCGCCGGTCTCTACGACGAGATCTGGCAGGCCTTTGCCGTGCTGCTGCCGGTAAAGACGGTCGGCGTCATGGGTGACGGCCGCACCTACGATTACGTCGTCGGCCTGCGCGCCGTGACCTCCACCGATGGCATGACCGCCGACTTTTATCCGTTCGAGATGAAATTCATCGGCCATGTGGCGACGCGCATCATCAACGAGGTCAAGGGCGTCAACCGCGTCGTCTATGATGTGACGAGCAAGCCTCCGGGCACCATCGAGTGGGAGTAGGGTTCCTTGTAAGCCCCGAAGCCGCCGCCTAGCTTGAATTGGAAAGCCAGCCCCGACGGTCGTCCGGCATGAATAGATCACTTCTGGCGAATGTCGCGGCCTGCTGCGCCGCGCTGTGCGCCGGCACCAGCGTCGTGGTGACGCGCTTTGCCGTCGGCGAAATCGATCCAGTGTCGCTTGCGTTCTATCGCTACACCATCGCGGCGATCTGCCTGTTGCCGGTGTTGCCCTTCGTGTGGCCAAAGGCCCGCGTTCCGGCCGCCGATATCGTCGTGATCGCGCTGCTGGGCGCCGTGTTCTTTGGCTTCTTTCCGTGGGCCTTCAGCGCGGCGTTGCAGTACACGACCGCGGCGCGCGGCGCGATCGGCGTTGCCACCATCCCCATCCAGACCCTGATCGTCGCGGCGATTTTCGGCCGCGAACGATTGACGCGCCGCAATCTTCTCAGCGTCGCGCTCGGGTTTGCCGGCATTGCTATCGTTTTCGGCCCGGAGGCCTATCGCGGCGAGGTGTCGCAGCACTGGCTCGGCGACGGGTTGATGCTTCTCGGCGGATCAAGCGCTGCGATCTATTCCGTCTTCGGCCGGCCAATGTTCGGCAAGCATGGCGCCATGTTCGTCATGGTGCTTGCGGTTATTTTCGGTCTGCTGGCGCTGTTTGTGCTGGCAGGCGCGAGCGGCGTCCTGACGCATTGGCCAAGGTTCGATCGAAGCGGATGGATGGCGGTGATATTTCTCGGCACGCTCGGCGCCGCGATCCAATTTTCGCTGTTCACCTGGGCGCTGCGCTGGCTGCCGCCGTCGCGCGTTGTCATATATCTGACACTCAATCCGATCGTGGCGATCGTGCTGGCGACGCTGTTCCTGGGCGAAAGGGTGACGCCGGTGCTGATCGCGGGGCTGGTGTTTGTCATCGGCGGCATTTTCGTCGCCAATCGGCGCGCGGCTTCTGCAGGCGCGGCCGGCCCGCAAACGCCGGCGACGTGATCGGCACAATTTTGCGTGAGGTCCGTTTGGCCAATTCGCTTTGCGGGCCGGACAAGCTATGTTTCCGGTCGCCGGGAATTTCAGTCCGTAGGAGGATTGCGCAAATGCCGACAGTCACCACGAAAGACGGCGTCAAGATTTTTTACAAGGATTGGGGCTCCGGTCAGCCCATCGTGTTCAGCCACGGCTGGCCGCTCTCGGCCGACGACTGGGACGCGCAGCTGTTGTTTTTTCTCGGCAAGGGCTTCCGCGTCATCGCTCATGACCGGCGCGGGCACGGGCGTTCGACCCAGGTCGCCGACGGCCACGATATGGATCATTACGCCGATGATCTCTTCGCGGTCACGTCGCACCTCGGGCTCAAGAACGTCATTCACGTCGGCCATTCGACGGGCGGCGGCGAAGTCGTGCACTACATTGCGCGCCACGGCGGGCTGGCCGACATCGCCAAAGCAGCCATTATCAGCGCGGTGCCGCCGCTGATGGTGCAGACGGCGGCCAATCCGAAAGGGTTGCCGAAGAAGGTGTTCGACGACTTCATGGTGGCGCTGGCGGCCAATCGTTCGCAATTCTACCGCGACGTCGCCGCGGGTCCCTTCTACAACTACAACAAGACCGGCAAGCCGGCTGAGGCCACCATCCAGAACTGGTGGCGGCAAGGCATGATGGGCGGCGCCAAGGCGCACTACGATGGCATCGTTGCCTTCTCGCAGACCGATTTCACCGAGGACCTCAAGAAGATCACCGTCCCGGTGCTGGTGATGCACAGCGAGGCCGACCAGATTGTCCCCTACGTCGCCGCCGGGCCGCTCTCGGCAAAGCTTCTCAAGAATGGCACGTCGAAGACCTACAAGGACCTTCCGCACGGCATGCCAACCACGCACGCAGAGACAATCAACGCCGATTTGCTCGCGTTCATCAACGGCTAGCGAAAGTCATCGACGGGCGGTGCCGGGCATCCCCGGCATCACGGAAACCCATGCCCCTCACCATCTACGGCATCAAGAACTGCGACACGATGAAGAAGGCGCGCGCCTGGCTCGACAGGCGCGGCGTCGGTTACGCGTTCCACGATTATAAAGTGGCCGGCGTCGAGCGGGCCAAGCTCGAAGGCTGGGCGAAGAAGGCCGGATGGGAGACGCTGCTCAACCGCGCCGGAACCACTTTCAAAAAACTGCCCGACAAGGACAAAGAAAACATCACCGAGAAGAAGGCGGTCGCGCTCATGCTGGCGCAGCCATCGATGATCAAACGTCCGGTGCTTGAACTTGCCGGCGGCAAGCTTCTGGTCGGCTTCAAGCCGGAGCAATACGCCGCCGCCGTGGGCTGAAGCCCGATGCGGCCGGCTTTTCCGTCAGCGGCTTGATTTTGCACGCGATTGCCGCCACATGCTGGCCATGAACAAGCCGCTCGCCGCCCTCGATTCGGCGCCGCTCTCGCCGCTCGCCGCCGAAGTTGAGCGCAGGCGGACCTTCGCCATTATTTCCCACCCAGACGCCGGCAAAACCACGCTGACCGAGAAGCTGCTGCTGTTCGGCGGCGCCATCAATCTTGCCGGGCAGGTCAAGGCCAAGCGCGACCGCCGCTCGACCCGCTCCGACTGGATGGCGATCGAGCGCGAGCGCGGCATCTCCGTCGTCACCTCGGTGATGACGTTCGACTACGAGGCGCGCGTCTTCAACCTGCTCGATACGCCGGGCCACGAGGACTTTTCCGAGGACACCTACCGCACGCTCACCGCCGTCGACTCGGCGGTGATGGTGATCGACGCGGCCAAAGGCATCGAGGCGCGCACACGCAAGCTGTTCGAGGTGTGCCGGCTGCGCGATATCCCCATCGTCACCTTCATCAACAAGATGGATCGCGAAAGCCGCGATCCCTTCGAGCTGCTCGACGAGATCGAAAAGACGCTGGCGCTCGATACCGCGCCGATGACCTGGCCGATCGGCCGCGGCCGCGATTTTGCCGGCACCTACGACATCAAGCGCGGCGACCTGCGGCTGATGACGGAGGACAGCAAGGACGCCGCTTCGCAGCCGCTCGATCTTGCGGCGCTTGCCGCGAAAAACACGATGCTCGACGCCGGCGCCATCGGCGAGGAACTCAAGCTGGTGAAAGAGGCCTGCCGGCCCTTCGATTTTGCCTCGTTCCGCGAAGGCCATTTAACGCCGGTCTATTTCGGCTCGGCGTTGAAGAACTTCGGCGTCAAGGATTTGCTCGACGCGCTCGCCGAATACGCTCCGGCGCCGCGGCCGCAGACTGCCTCGACGCGTACGGTCGAGCCGGAAGAAAACAGCATGTCGGCCTTTGTGTTCAAAATACAGGCCAACATGGATCCCAACCACCGCGACCGTATCGCCTTTGCCCGGCTGGTGTCGGGCAAGCTGCGCCGCGGCATGCGCGCCAAGCTGGTGCGCTCCGGCAAGCCGATGACGCTGTCGGCGCCGCAGTTCTTCTTCGCGCAGGATCGCTCGATTGCCGATGAGGCCTTTGCCGGCGACGTCGTCGGCATTCCCAATCACGGCACGCTGCGCATCGGCGACACGCTGACCGAAGGCGAGGATATTTCTTTTCTCGGCGTGCCGAATTTCGCGCCGGAAATCTTGCGCCGCGTCAAGCTCGGCGACCCGATGAAGGCGAAGAAGCTGAAGGAGGCGCTGCAGCAGATGGCGGAGGAGGGCGTGGTACAGGTGTTCCGCCCGCTCGACGGCGCGCCGGCGATGGTCGGCGTAGTGGGCCCGTTGCAGCTTGACGTGCTCAAGGTGCGGCTCAAGGGAGAATACGGACTGGAGATCGACTTCGAAACGCCGGAATTCCAGCTGGCGCGCTGGATTTCATCGGCCGACGAAAAGAAACTCGACGATTTCGTGCAGGCCAATTATTCGAGCGTCGCCGAAGACCTCGACGGCGACCGCGTCTTCATGGCGCGCAACCAGTTCATCCTCGACTACACTGGCGAGCGCGCGCCGGGGCTTACCTTCAAGGACATCAAGGACGTCAAGGAGACCGCGACTTAGTTGATCTTGATGTTCGCCGCCTTGATCACCGGCGCCCAGCGCGTAATTTCGCCGTCGATCACGGCGCGGAACTGCTCCGGCGTCGAGCCGACCGGTTCCATCAAGGCCGCGGCCAGCTTGTCGTGCGCGGCGGGCGATTTGATGATCGCGACCACGTCCGTGTTGATCTTGTCGACCATGGCCTTGGGCATGCCGCCTGGCGCGATCAGCCCCATCCAGGCGTCGGCCTCGACGTCGATACCGCTTTCCTTCAACGTCGGCACGTCAGGCAGATAGGGCGAACGCTTGGCGGTGGAGACCGCCAGCATCTTCACCTTGCCGGCCTTGGCCTGGGCGACAACCGAGGCCGCCGGCATGCAGGCCATCTGCGCGTCGCCACGGATCACCGCAAGCATGGCATCCGGCGAGCTCTTGAATGGCACGTGGATGATCTGGGTGCCCGATTTGAGCGCCACCGCCTCCATGGCAAGCTGTGAGAGCGAGCCGGTGCCGATCGAGGCGAAATTATATCGTCCGGGGTGTGCCTTGAGCAAAGTGATCAGCTCGGCAACGGAGTTAACCTTGAGTTCGGGATTGACCGCGAGCGCGCTCGGTTGCGTGATGAGCTGCGTTACCGCGGCAATGTCCTTCTGCGGATTGTACGGCAGATTGGCAAACAGCAGCGTATTGATGGCGAGCGGGCCACCGATGCTGATGCCGATGATCGAGCCGTCGGGCGCGCCCTTGGCAACCTCATCGGTGCCGAGATTGCCGCTGGCGCCGGCCTTGTTCTCGACGAGAAACACGCTGCCCGGATATTTCTGGCCCAACTGGTCGGCGATGATGCGCCCGACGATATCGGGCGTCGATCCGGCGCCGAACGGAACGATGATCTTGACCTGCTTGGCGGGCCAGCCCTGCGCCAGCACCGGCATCGCGCCGGCGACCAACAGCAGAAGCACCAGCGTCATACGTTTGAACATGTGCGTTTCCTCAAGTCTTGTTGGCGCTAGGCGACGTCACGGCCGAGATAGGCGCCGTCGCCCTGCAAGGTTTCTTGTAGCGTCTCGACCGGAATATCGGCAACGGCGGCATTCCGCGCAAGGGAAAGATGCGCGGCGGTGCCGGCGGCCTGGCCCATGACGAAGCAGGGGCCGCTGACTCGGGCCGCCGACTGACCTTCATGGCTCATGGAGGCGCAGCGGCCGGCGACCAGCAGGTTGTCGAGTTCAACCGGCACCAGCATGCGGTAGGGAAGATGATTGAAGCCGCGCGCGGCGGGAATGTCGGGCCAGCGCCACACGACATCACCGGCTACGTGGTTCTCGATCGGCCAGCCGTTGACGCCGATGCTGTCGGGAAAGCTCGCGCAGGAGACGACATCGTCGGCCGTGAGCTGATAACGGCCAGTGACGCGGCGAGTTTCGCGGATGCCGAGCTGTGGCGGAATGTCGACCACGTAGGAGCTGGCAAAGCCCGGCGCCTCGCGGCGCAGGAACTCGAAGAAGGCGAGCGCCTGGCGCCGGCCTTCGATTTCGCCGGCGCTCAATTGGCGGGCGTCGGTGCCGTCGACGGCGCGGCCATCCGGCATCTTGACCTGCGTCACGTTGACGCGCCATTCGTTGGAATGCTTCTGCGGGCGCACAACCGCGCCCTTGCGCGGAAACCTGGCGCCGCGCTTTTCCGCCTCATCCATCAGCGCCGGGATCGTGCGCCACGCGTCGCCGGCGGCTGCGGCGTCGACGCCGTTGACGCGGAACATCATGGTTGGAAACAGCATGTGCCCGTCGGCGTCGCCTTTTTCGAACCGCGCGCCGGCGAATGCGGCAAGATCGCCGTCGCCGGAACAGTCGATAAAGACGCGGCCGAGAACGGCGCCGCGACCGGATTTGGTTTCGACGAACAGCGCCTTGATGCGGCGCTCGTTGTCCATCGCCACGCCGGTCGCGAGTGCATGAAAGAGAACATCGACCTTGGCCGACAGCAACAGGTCGTCGGCGGCGCATTTGTAGGCCGCGGTGTCGTAGGCCTGCGCGTTGATCTTGCCGAGCACCAGATGCGGCGCATTCAGGCCACCGAGGCGATCGATGCGCGCCAGCAGTCCGTCGGCGATGCCGTGGACCACCTGCTTGATCTCGCCGTGCACATTGGCGTGCAGTCCGCAGAAATTGGTTACGCCGGCGGCGGTGCCCATGCCGCCGAGAAAGCCGTAGCGCTCGACCAGCAGCACCTTGCGCCCGTGCTGGCCAGCGGCGGCTGCGGCGGCGATCCCGGCCGGACCGCCGCCGAGCACGACCACATCATAGTCGCCGGTGACGGGCGTCTTTCGCTCGGGCTCAGTCAGATGTGAGGGGCCTGCGGCCATCCAAGGTTGCTCCGCTGCGGCATGGCTTGCATTGACCGCCGCTATCCTCTACTGCGGCCTTCCCGAAGCGGGCAAGCGTTGTGAGCGTGTCATGGGCCTCGCAGTCCTCATTCTCGGCCTCGCCATATTCCTCGGCGCCCACATTTTCGTGACCTTCCGCGACGACCGCGAACGAATGATCGCGCGCCTGGGGCAGGGGGGCTATCGCGCGCTGTTTGCCCTGAATGCGCTGATCGGGCTGGCGCTGATCGTCTGGGGTTTCGCGCAATATCGCGCCCATGGCTGGATCGACATATGGTCGCCGCCGGCGTTCATGCGCCACATCACCGTTTTGCTGATGCTGTTTGCCGTTGTCTTTTTCACCGCAGCTTTCATCCCCAGCCACATCAAGCAGCCGCTCAAGCACCCGATGCTTGCCGGGGTCAAGACCTGGGCGCTGGCGCATCTTCTCTCGAACGGCGATCTCGGCTCGATTCTGCTGTTCGGCTCGTTCCTCGCCTGGGGCGTCTATGCCCGCATCGCCGCCAAGCGGCGCGGCGATCTCGGCGCGACGACGGCGCCCACCGGCTGGACCAACGACATCATCGTGCTGCTGCTCGGTGTCGTCATCTTTCTCGCCCTCGGCTTTGCCTTTCACCCCATCGTCATCGGCGTTCCGGTGTTCGGGGCGTGATGCTCATGCGTAAAAGCAAAAGGTAGCCCATGTCGGCGCAGAACGAGATCAAGCGGCTTGCCGCGCCGGACATCTTCGCGCGCAAGGGCGGCGAGCCGCTGGTGTGTTTGACGTCCTATCACGCGCACACCGCCCGCATCCTCGACAAATATTGCGACGTGATCCTGGTCGGCGACTCGCTCGGCATGGTCATGCACGGGCTGGAGACCACCGTGCCGGTCACGCTTGAGATGATGATCCTTCAGGGCCATGCGGTGATGCGCGGCTCCAGGCGCGCGCTGGTCGTGGTCGACATGCCGTTCGGCTCCTACGAAGCCTCGAAGGAACAGGCCTTCATGAACGCCGCGCGGGTGCTCAAGGAAACCGGCTGCGGCGCCATCAAGCTCGAGGGCGGCAGGCGCATGGCCGAAACGATCGCCTTCCTGGTCGAGCGCGGCGTGCCGGTAATGGCCCATGTCGGCCTCACGCCGCAATCGATCAACGTGATCGGTTCGTTCCGTGCGCAAGGACGCGATGAAAACGATTGGGCACGCTTTGAAGACGACACGCTTGCCGTGGCGCAGGCCGGCGCCTTCTCGGTGGTGATCGAGGCGGTGGCCGAGCCTCTGGCGCGCAAGCTCACCGCCGCAGTGCCGATCCCGACCATCGGCATCGGCGCCAGTTCCGCCTGCGACGGGCAGATCCTGGTGCTCGAGGATATGCTGGGGCTGTCGCCGCGGGTGCCGAAATTCGTCAAGCGCTATAGCGAGCTGGGGCCCTCGATCGACAAGGCGGTTGCCGACTATGCCGCCGAGGTGCGCACGCGCGCGTTCCCCGGCGCGGCGCATGTTTACCCGATGAAAAAGCAATAAGTCCCTGAAATGTTAACGTTTGCCGCGCAATCTTTGCCTTGCCCGCGCCACATGGCTAGGTTACGGCGCAATCCGTCGGGGGCGGTGGGCAAAGGCTAAAGCGCACGGGGGTAAGGGTAATTCGTGGCTGACATCTTTCACGAAGTGGACGAGGAAGTCCGGCGCGAGCAGCTCAAGAAGCTGTGGGAGCGCTACAGCATCCATTTCATTGCGCTCGCCGTGTTGATTGTGGCCGCCGTTGGCGGCTGGCGCGGCTACGAATGGTACCAGGCCAAGCAGGCCGCCGCTGCCGGCGCGGAATTCGAGGCCGCGATCGCGTTGAGCGATGCCGGCAAGCACGCCGAGGCCGAGATCGCATTCCAGAATGCGGCGGCGCAAGCGCCGGCCGGTTATCGCGTGCTGTCGCGGCTGCGCGCCGCGGCCGAACTCGCGCAGACCAAGCCCGCCGACGCAGTCAAGGCCTTCGACGCGATCGCCGACGATCCCTCGGTCGGGCCGACGTTGCAGGATCTTGCCGCATTGCGCGCGGGCTTGCTGCTGGTTGACACCGCGCCGCTCAACGAACTGGAGCGGCGGCTGGTCCCCCTCACCGAGCAGACGCGGACCTTTCGTCACACGGCGCGCGAATTGCTGGCGCTGTCGGGCTGGCGCGGCAACGATCTCGCGACCGCGCGCCGCTTTATCGACATGATCGCCGCGGACGGCGAGACGCCGCCGGGAACGCGCGCCCGCATCGAAGTGCTGGCGGCGCTGATCACCAGCGGCAAGAGCTGAAGGGTCAAGCCGCGATGCGCCGGATGCACCGTCTTGCCGTTCTCGCCGCGTTGCTGCTTGCGGCTCCCGCGCTGTCGGGCTGCGAAAACTTCGATCCGGACAAGCTCGACGTGTTCGGCCTGAATGAAAAGAAAAAACTGCCGGGCGAACGCAAGGCGCTGTTCCCCGAGGGCGTGCCCGGCGTGGCGCAAGGCGTGCCGCCGGAATACATGAAGGGCAATCAGCCGGCACCGGACTCCGCCGCCGCAGAGACGACCCTGCCGCCGGGCAGCAAGGTCAATCCCGGCGACACGGATGCCTCCGCCGTATTGAAGCCGGAAGCCGAGACCGCGGCGGTCGAACCGGCGGAGACGCCAAAGCCCAAGCCCAAACGCAAGCCCAAAGCCGCACCGAAGCCGGCAACGGCGCAACAGGCGCCGGCGCAGGTCACCATCCAGCCGGCGGCGCAAGGGCAGCCACAGCAATCGCCCTGGCCGGCGCAGAACCAGCCGCCGCAGCAGGCACAATCGCCCTGGCCCGACGCCAACCAGACCAACAATTCCTCGCCCTGGCCGGCGCCGTCGCGCTGAGCGCAGAGGCAGGCTAAGAGAGCACACACGCGCCCCGCGCTTGGCGAGGCGGGACACAACCGCGCATGAGCTTCACCATCGCCATCATCGGCCGGCCCAATGTCGGCAAATCGACGCTGTTTAACCGGCTGGTCGGCCGGCGGCTGGCGCTGGTCGACGATACGCCGGGGGTCACGCGCGACCGCCGCGAGGGCGAAGGCCGGCTCGGCGATCTCGAATTTACCGTCATCGACACCGCGGGCCTCGAGGAGTCGGCGCCGGAAACGCTGTCGGGGCGCATGCGGGCGCAGACCGAGACCGCGATCGGGCAGGCCGATGCGGTCTTCTTCGTCATCGATACACGCACGGGTCCAACGCCTGCCGACCACGCCTTTGCCAACCTGCTGCGCAAATCCGCCAAGCCGGTGGTGCTCATCGCCAACAAGAGCGAAGGACGCGAGGCGGAAATGCGGCGCCTTGCGGCCTATGAACTCGGCCTCGGCGAGCCGGTTGCGATCTCGGCCGAGCACGACGAGGGGATGTCCGACCTCTACGACGCGTTGCGCGCCGCGGCGCCCGAATTGACCGCAAGCCCGGCGGAAGACGAAGCCGTGCACGAGCCGCATCCGATCCGCGTCGCCATTGTCGGGCGGCCAAACGCCGGCAAGTCGACGCTGATCAACCGGCTGCTCGGCGAGGAGCGCCTGCTCACGGCGCCGGAAGCCGGCACCACGCGCGATGCAATCGCCGTCGAACTCGACTGGCACGGGCAGAAATTCCAGGTCCACGACACCGCGGGCCTGCGCCGCCGCTCGCGCGTCGAGGAGAAGCTGGAGAAACTCTCGGTCGGCGATGCGCTCAACGCCATCCGCTTTGCCGAGGTCGTGGTGGTGATGCTCGACGTCGGCAACGCCTTCGAGGAACAGGATCAGCGCATCGCCGATCTGGTCGAGCGCGAGGGCCGGGCGCTGGTCATCGCGGTCAACAAATGGGACCTGAAGGAGAAGACCGCGGGCGCCATCGGCAAATTGCGCGAGCAGGCCGACGAGAAGCTGACCCAGGTCAAAGGCGTGCCGCTGGTCGCGGTGTCGGGCCTCACCGGCGAGGGGCTCGACCGGCTGATGCAGGCGATCGTCGACGCCTTCGTGGTGTGGAACAAGCGCATTCCGACCGCCGCGCTTAACCGCTGGTTTGAGGCGACCGTCGACGCTAATCCGCCCCCGGCGGTGTCGGGGCGCAGCCTCAGGCTCAATTACATCACGCAGGCAAAGTCGAGGCCGCCGAGCTTCGTCATATTCTGCACCCGCGCCGACGCCGTGCCTGAGGCTTACAAGCGCTATCTCACCAATTCGCTGCGCGAGAATTTCAGCCTGCCCGGCACGCCGATCCGGCTGACGCTGCGGGAGAAGGCGAACCCGTTCAAGGGCCGCGCCAAACGCAAACATTGAGCCAGCGCCGGCTACCGCGGCTTGGCTGGCGGCTTGCCGAGCGTCAACACGGCGGCGCCGGCAAGCATGAAGGCGGCGGCGGCGATAAAGCCGATCCTGTGGCCGCCTTCTATCGTGCCGAGGCCGGCGCCGAGCGCCACGCCGACAAGTTGGGCGACGCGGCTTGCCGCATTGTTGACCCCGGAAGCGAGCCCCTCATCGGCCTGCGCGACGCTGGAGAGGACCGAGGCGGTGAGCGGCGTCACCAGGGCGGCAAATGAAATCCCCAGCAGCGTCATCGGCGCGAGCACGCCCATGGTGAGCGAGGCATTTTGCGCCAAGGCGAGCCAGATAAATGCGAGTGCCGCGCCAAGCGGCCCGGCGATCAGCATGGTTCGCGCGCCGGTCTTGTCGGCGAGCGCGCCGAACGGCCGCGACAGCAGGCCAACGCCCAGGGCCATCGGCAGCAATGAGAGCCCCGCCGCGGTCGATGATAATCCGCGCCGGTCGATAAGGTCGAACGGCAGCAGAAAAAACATGATCGCGAGGCCCGCGTAGATCGAGAGCGTGGCGACGTTCAGCGCCAGGAAGGGACGGTTTTGCGCCAGCCGCGGCGGCATCATCGGATGATCGCTCACGCGTTCCCAGAATCCGTAGGCGCCAAGCCCGACGAGTCCGAGCAGGCCCGCGACGACGAGCAAAAAAGGATCGGCGGCGGCCTCCTGCCCGATCTGGCTCAGCGACCAGGCGAGTGCGGCGAGCGCTGCGGCGATAATGCCGGCGCCGGTAATGTCGAACCGCCGTGGGGTGCGCTCGTCCGCACCGGCGGATACCCAAAGCAAGGCGACTACGGCGACGGCAATCGGCGGGTTGATCCAGAACACCGCCTGCCAGCCGAAGGTTTCGGTGAGCCAGCCACCGAGCACGGGTCCGGCGGCGGTGGTCAGCGCCGAGGCTGCCGCCCATACGCCGACGGCGCGGTTGCGCTCGGCTTTGGGATAGATGGCGCCGATCAGCGCAAGGCTCGACGGCGTAACCAGGGCCGCGCCGGCGCCCTGGATGACACGCGCCGCAATGAGCCACGCGGCCGACGGCGCCAGCGCGCATGCCGACGATGCGGCGGCGAATACAAGGCAGCCGAGCGCGAGGACGCGGGCCTTGCCGTAGCGGTCAGCCAGCGCGCCGCCGATCAGCGTCAGCGACGCAAGCGCCAGCACGTAGCCGTTGAGCACCCATTGCACGGAGGCGAGATCGGCGCCGATCGCAGCGCGCAAACGCGGCAGCGCGACGGTAAGCGCCGAGCCGTCGATGAAGGCCATCGATGAGGCGAGCACGCAGGCGGTGAGCACCACGCGTCGACGTGGCGGTGTGAGCTGGCCCGCAAGCACTTCCGGCGCGGCCTCAATGATGCCACGGCTGCACGGCTCGGCGATGGGCTGCGCCACGGGCGTCCTCCGGCTCAGGCCGAATGTAGCGCCGTCAGGAGGGCGGATGGAATTGCAGAAATCTGCCGGCGCGATAATCGTAAAAACCGCCGTTCTCGGTGCACGAGGCGAGGCAGAGCGGTACGATCGCCTTGGCGACATCCTCGGGCGAAGGCAGCGTCGCCGGGTCGACGCCAGGAAACGCCGTCGCCATCATGCGCGTGCGCGTCTGTCCCGGGCTGAACAAATTGGCCCGCACGTTCGTGCTTGCGACTTCGGCCGCATAGGTGCGCACCATGATCTCAAGCGCGGCTTTCGACACGGCATAGACGCCGAAATACGGGCGCGCCAGGGTCGAAAGGCCGGAGGTCATGAACACCGCGCGCCCGGCCTCGGCGCGCTTGAGCAGCGGATCGAGTGTACGCAGGAGCTGCCAGTTGGCGGTGACGTTGACGGCGAAAAGGTCGTCCCACGTTTTCGGCTCGACGTGGGGGAGCGGCGATGGCGTATTGAGCATGCCCGCATTGCCGGCGAGCACGTCGAGACGGCCGTGGCGCTCGTTGAGCGCCAGCGCCAGGCGGGCGATGCCATCGAGGTCCTTCATGTCGAGCGGCACCAAAGTCGCCGTGCCGCCCACAGCCTTGATCCGGTCGTCGAGTTCCTCCAGCGCGCCGGTGGTGCGCGCCGCGGCCACAACATGGGCACCGGCTTGTGCGAGTTGCAGCGCCAGCGCCGCGCCGATGCCGCGCGAGGCGCCGGTGACCAGCGCGATCTTGCCAACGAAGGGTTTGGTCATAATGGCAGCCGAAGCGGACCTAAATCGCTTCCGCGAGCAGCGACAATTGCCGCGGGCTTGCGTCCTTGGCGTCGAGGTCGGTCAGGCCGGTCGGATAGTCGCCGGTGAAGCAGTGGTCGGTAAATTGCGGGCGCACCGGGTCGCGGCCCTCGAACCCCATCGCCCGGTAGATGCCGTCGACGGACAAGAAGGCCAGCGTGTCGGCGCCGATGAATTTGCGCATGCCTTCGAGGTCGTGGGTGGCGGCAAGCAGCTTTTCGCGCTCGGGAGTGTCGATGCCGTAATAATCGGGGTGCTTGATCGGCGGCGAGGCGATGCGGAAATGCACTTCCTTGGCGCCGGCGTCGCGCATCATCTGCACGATCTTGCGCGAGGTGGTGCCGCGCACGATCGAATCGTCGACGAGCACGATGCGCTTGCCGGCGACCACGGCACGATTGGCCGAATGTTTGAGCCGCACGCCCTGGTCGCGGATCGACTGTGTCGGCTGGATGAAGGTGCGGCCGACATAGTGGTTGCGGATGATGCCGAGCTCGTAGGGGATGCCCGAGGCCTGCGCGAAGCCGATCGCCGCCGGCACGCCGGAATCCGGCACTGGCACGATCACATCGGCCGCGACCGGCGCTTCGCGCGCGAGTTCGGCGCCCATGGTCTTGCGGATGTCGTAGACGTTGCGGCCGCCGACGATTGAATCGGGCCGCGAGAAATAGACGTATTCGAAGATGCACGGCCGCGCCGCCATCGGCGGGAACGGCTTGTGCGACTGCGCGCCGTCCTCGTCGAAGATCACCACCTCGCCGTTCTCGACGTCGCGCACGTATTGCGCGCCGATGATGTCGAGCGCGCAGGTTTCCGACGCCAGGATCGGGCAGCCGTCGAGCTTGCCGATGACCAGCGGGCGAATGCCGAGCGGATCGCGGGCGCCGACCAGCTTCTTGTTGGTGAGGCCGACAAAGGCGTAGGCGCCCTCGAGCTGGCGCAGGCCTTCGATGAAGCGGTCGACGAAACGATTGCGCCGCGCCCGCGCCACCAAATGCAGGATCACCTCGGTGTCGGTGGTCGACTGCATCATCGCGCCTTCATGCACCAGCGACTTGCGCAGGCTGAGGCCGTTGGTGAGATTACCGTTGTGGCCGACGGCGAAGCCGCCGCCTTCAAGTTCGGCAAACAGCGGCTGTACGTTGCGCAGGATTGTTTCGCCGGTGGTCGAGTAGCGCACATGGCCAATCGCCGTCGTGCCGGGCAACCGGTCGATCACTTCGCGGCGAGAGAAGTTATCGCCGACAAGGCCGAGCCGCCGCTCCGAATGGAAGCGCTTGCCATCGTAGGAGACGATACCGGCGGCTTCCTGGCCGCGGTGCTGCAGCGCGTGCAGGCCGAGCGCGGTGATGGCGGCAGCGTCGGGATGACCGAAGATGCCGAATACGCCGCACTCTTCGCGCAGCCGGTCGGCGTCGGGGTCGAACGCGCCGGTCTCTTGGTTCTCTTGGGTCTGTTGGGCCTCTGGCGTCTGCTGCATCGTTATCGGCTTTCGCTGGCTGTTCGCACAGGATAAGTCGGCAATTCACGCTCCGAACGCTGGCCCGGCGCCTGATCGGGCTGTTCCTGATCTTCAGGCTTTGGCCGCTTTAACCGCTTCAAGATGGTGCTTTCCGGGTCATCCGGCAACATGCCCTTGAGCCAGTCCCCGGTGCTTTTGATTACGACTTTCGACTTGGCATTAAGCACCCATTCGGGCTGGCTGCGGGCGGGCACCAGCCAGTCGAAGAACAGGTAGGCGACCACGACGATGAGCAGGCCGCGGCCGAGCCCGAACACAAAGCCCAAGGTGCGGTCGAGCGCGCCGACCCGGCTGTCGAGGATGAGGTCGGAAATACGCACGGTCAGAATCGACACCACCAGCAGCGTCACCAGGAAGATGCCGACCACCGTCACCGCGGTCGCCACCGTATTGCTGGCAAAATACTGCTGCACCATCGGCAGCACGCGCGCGTAGGAATAGAGCGTCACCAGCGCGGCAATGCCCCAGGCCGCGATCGAAAGCACCTCGCGCATGAAGCCGCGGATCATGGCGAGCAGGCCGGACACCAGCATCACCGCGAGCAAAATAAGATCGAGCCAGGTGATCGGCATCGGGCCCGTCAGCTCCGCACCGCAAGCTGGCGACGCGAATCCTCGGGCGCCCCGGCGGCCTCGCAAAGGCCCGACGATCTCGGTTCTAAGTGCTTAATATTACGCTCGTTTTCGCTCGTGGGCGGCCGCCTTCGCGGCCCATTGGCGCCCCCGTGTATAGCGGGGCAGGCGAGTGCCGTCACCCATCTTGTCCACCAGATTCAGATGGTCTTTCAGGCAGCTTTGGGGCGCCGGCCATTGGCGGCGATGCCGGCAACCAGCGCGGCGAGGTTGCCGATCTCGGTGACGCCGAGGCCGGGCTCCGTGGTTTCCGCGCGCGCGGCCTCCGGCACCACGGCGCGGAGAAAACCGAGCTTGGCGGCCTCCTTGAGCCGCGCCGCGCCTTGCGCCACCGGGCGGATGGCGCCCGACAGCGACACCTCGCCGAAATAGACCGCGTCCGCCGGCAGCGGGGCATTGGCGAGCGAGGACACGAGCGCTGCGGCGGCCGCAAGATCGGCCGCCGGCTCGCTGATGCGCAATCCGCCCGCGACATTGAGATAGACGTCGTGCCCGCCGAGTTTCACGCCGCAATGCGCCTCAAGCACCGCGAGCACCATCGAGAGGCGGCTCGGGTCCCAGCCGACCACCGCCCGCCGCGGCGTGCCAAGCGATGACGGCGCCACCAGCGCCTGGATCTCCACCAGCAGCGGGCGCGTACCCTCGATGCCGGCAAAGACCGCGGTGCCGGGCTGGCCGAGGTCGCGCTCGGACAAAAACAGCTCGGACGGATTGGCGATCTGCTGCAAACCGCCGCCGGTCATTTCGAAGACGCCGATTTCATCGGTCGGGCCGAAACGGTTTTTCACCGCGCGCAGGATGCGGAACTGGTGCGAGCCCTCGCCCTCGAAGGAGAGCACGGCATCCACCATGTGCTCGACCACGCGGGGCCCGGCAATCTGGCCGTCTTTGGTGACATGGCCGACCAGGATTACGGCCGCGCCCGAGCGCTTGGCGTAGCGGATGAGCGCCTGCGCCGAGCCGCGCACCTGCGTCACCGTGCCCGGCGCCGATTCAATCGTTGCGGTCCACATGGTCTGGATCGAGTCGATGACGATGAGCCGCGGCGTCTTGCCGTCCGACAGCGTGGCGACGATGTCTTCGACTGAAGTTTCCGCCGCGAGTTCGACGGCGGCTTCGCTCAAGCCCAACCGCTCGGCGCGCAGGCGCACTTGCGCCACGGCCTCCTCGCCGGAAATATAGACGGCGCGGTGGCCGGCGCGCGCCAGCGCTGCGGCGGCCTGGATCAGCAGCGTCGATTTGCCGATGCCGGGATCGCCCGCCATCAGCAGGACCGAGCCGCGCACCAGGCCCCCGCCGGTGACGCGATCGAGTTCGGCAAGTCCAGTGGGCAGTCTCGGCGCCTCACGTGCCTCGCCGGTCAGCGGTTCGAGCGCGAACAGGCGGCCCTTGGCCGGCTTGCGGCCGGGCCCGGCGGGCTGATCCGCGCCTTCCTCGGAAAGCGCATTCCACTCCCCGCAGGCCTCGCATTTGCCCTGCCAGCGGCTCGCGGCCGCGCCGCAGTTCTGGCAGACGAATGAAAGCCCGCGTTTTGACATGGGAATCGTCCTCGGAATGGCTCACGGCAGGCTAAAGCCGCGACGAGAACATTACAAGAACATTCTTTAAGAACCCTTTTATTTGCAGGGGAAACGGGTCACGAGCCGCCATCAGGCGCGATAGATCCGGTGGTAGCGGCGGCCAAGGCCCGTGAGCACCTCGTAGCCGATGGTGCCGGCGGCCGTCGCGGCATCGTCCACCGAGATGTCATCGCCGATCAGCGTGGCGAAGTCGCCGCGCCTTGCGCCCGCCTCGGGCAGGCCGGTGATATCGACGGCGATGAGGTCCATGGAAACCCGGCCGGCAATCGGGCAGCGCTTGCCGGCAACGACGGCGCTGCCGCCTGGCCGCTCATCCGCCGAGCTTGCCGCGCGCGGATAGCCGTCGGCATAACCGATCCCGACCAAGGCAAGCCGGGTTGCCTGCTTTGCCGTCCACACCGCGTCGTAGCCGATGGTTTCGCCGCGCGTCACGTTGCGCACCTGCACGATGCGCGCGCGCAGTTCGACGACCGGCCGCATCGGATTGGCGCGGCCCGGCGTCGGATTGACGCCGTAGAGCGCGACACCCGGGCGCGCCATGTCGCAATGGGCGGCGGCGTCGAGAAATATTCCGGAGGAATTGGCAAGCGAGGAGGGAATGCCGCGATAAAGGATGCGCACTTCGCGGAATAATTTGATCTGCCGTTCGTTAAGCGGATGCTCGGGAATTTCGGCGCAGGCAAAATGACTCATCAGCAACGTGATGCCGTGGTTCTCGCTGCGGATACGCGGCGCCAGCGCCGCCGCTTCGTTGGCGGTAATGCCCAGACGGTTCATGCCGGTGTCGACATGGAGCGCTGCGCCGCCGCGCCAGGCATTGGCGTTGCAGAACACGTCCCATTCGGCGAGCTCAACCATGCTGCCGATCACCGGGCGCACGTTGATCTCGGCGAAGTTTGCGGCGCTCCCCGGCGCCAGGCCGTTGAGCACGTAGATCGCCGGCTGCGGCGCCACGTTGCGGGCGCGTCGCGCCTCGGAAAGATCGGCAACAAAGAAGGATTTGCAGCCGGCCTTGGTGAGCGCGCCAACCACCTGCTCGATGCCGCAGCCATAGGCGTTGGCCTTGACCACGGCGGCGGATTCGCACGGCATCACGCGGCGGCCGAGCGCGCGCCAATTGGCCTCGATGGCGGAAAGGTCGACGGTGAGGATGCCGCCGGCCTCGTTTTCCGGTGGCCCCGCCGTCGCCGTTGCCTTCGCAGCGGCGTCATCATTCGGCGAAATGGAGGGCGCGACGTTCATGGCGCCAGTTCATAGCGGGCCGGGCGCTGCCCGTCCATGCGGGGCAGCCGGTCGCCAAAAATCCCTCGGTTTAGGGGCGGTCAGACGCGTTCGTGCACCGCGGCGAGTTGCCCGATCTTTGCCCGTAACGTGTCGGCGTCGAAAGGCTTGGCAAGCAGACAATTGGCTCCCGCTTGCGTTGCTTGCAGCACCCAGTGCGGTTCTTTTTTCGCCGACATCAGGATAAAGGGGATCGTCGCCGTCCCAGGTGAGCGCCGGACATGATGCAGCACGCTCAGGCCGTTCATCGGCTCCATTTCCCAGTCGCAGAGAACGATGTCGTAAGGCGTTGCCCGCAGGCGCTCCAGCGCGGTGCGGCCATCGTTGACGATCTCAATGTGTTCGAAACCGCATTTGCGCAGCAGCATGTCGATCATGCGGCAAACGGTCGCCGAGTCATCGACCAGCAAAACACGCCGGCTATCCCGCATCTCAGTCTCCCGACAGCGGTGAATTCTCCGTTCCAGCTTTTCAATGCAACTGCGGACCGAAGGCGGCGTTCCGATTGTCTCGCCCGGCCGCTCAGGTCAGCCGCAAACATAGCGAAAGTCCGTATGCAATCGGTAAACTTGCGTTTGCGCGAAGCACAATTGCACGCCGTGATATAAAAAAAGACATGGCAAACAGGCCGTTGCTGGCGCGCAATCGTTAGGCCTGTGCCGAGTAGCCGCCGTCGATGGCGATGCCCGCGCCGTTGACGAAGTTGGAACCGGCGCCGGCGAGAAACACCGCGATCCCCGCGAAATCGTCGGGGCTGCCCCAGCGCTGCGCCGGCGTGCGTGCAAGGACCCGCTCATGCAGGCCCTGCACCTGCTCGCGCGCACTGCGGGTCAGGTCGGTGTCGATCCAGCCCGGCAGGATGGCGTTGACCTGGATGTTGTCCTTGGCCCAAGCGGTCGCCAGCGATTTGGTGAGCAGCAGCATGCCGCCTTTGCTGGCCGCGTAAGGCGCGGCGTAAGCAGCGCCGAACACCGACATCATCGAGCCGATATTGATGATCTTGCCGCCGCCGCGCTTGAGTAAGTGCGGGTAGGCCGCCTGGCAGCAGAACAAGGCGCCGGTGAGGTTCGTGTCGAGCACCAGGTGCCAATCTTCCGCGGTTAAATTCTGCGGCTGCTTGCGCACGGTGGTGCCGGAATTATTGACGAGAATATCGAGATTGCCGAAGTGCCCGACGGTCGCCTTCACCGCGGCGTGGCACGAGGCTTCTTTGAGTACATCGACTTCGACAAATTCGGCGCGGGCGCCGGTGGCGCGCAATTCGGCGAGCGCTGCGGCGGATTTTGTCTTGTTGCGTCCGCCGATCGCAACCGCCGCGCCGGCCGCGGCAAGCCCCTTGGCCATTCCGAGGCCGATGCCGCCATTGCCTCCGGTGACAAGCGCTACCTTTCCCGTCAAGTCGAACAAAGCGGCCACGGCGTGCTCCCCAAACTGTGCGGGGCGATTAAGTCGGCGGCCGGTGCGATCGTCAAGGGCCGCGTGTCAGGGAGATTTCTAGATGCGTTCGGGCAGACGCTCGTCGCGCGCGAGCGAGGAGAACCGTGTCAGCGCGCCTTCGAACTGCAACTCGACGGTGCCGGTGGGGCCGTGACGCTGCTTGCCGATGATGATTTCGGCCTTGCCGTCGACCTTCTCGCCGTCCGCCATCCATTGCGCGAACTTCTCGCGGTCGGATTCCAGAGGCTTGCGCATCTTGTGGTAATATTCCTCGCGGAACACGAACAGCACCACGTCGGCGTCTTGCTCGATTGAGCCTGACTCGCGCAAATCCGAAAGCTGCGGGCGCTTGTCGTCGCGGCTTTCGACCTGACGCGAGAGTTGCGACAACGCCAGGATCGGCACGTTGAGTTCCTTGGCTAGCGCTTTGAGCTTGGTAGTGATCTCGGTGATCTCCTGCACGCGGTTTTCCGCCGAGCGCCGCGTCGAGCCTTGCAGCAATTGCAGATAGTCGACGATCAGCAGGTCCAGCCCGCGCTGGCGCTTGAGCCGGCGCGCGCGCGCGGCGAGCTGGGCGACCGACAGGCCGCCGGTTTCATCGACGTAAAATTTCAGGTTCTGCAATTCGATCGAGTGATCCTTGATGCGCTCGAAATCGGCCTCGCTGATCGCGCCGCGCCGGATCTGGTTCGAGGGAATTCCGGTCTGCTCGGCGATAATACGGGTGGCGAGCTGCTCGGCCGACATTTCGAGCGAGAAGAAGCCGACAATGCCGCCATTGGTCGTGACGGTGTGGCCGTCGGGCCGAACTTCGCCGAGCCAGGCCTTGGCGACGTTGTAGCCGATGTTGGTGGCCAGCGCGCTTTTGCCCATGCCGGGCCGTCCGGCGAGGATGATCAGGTCGGACGGCTGCAAGCCGCCCATCATGCGGTCGAGATCGTCCAGTCCGGTGGCCATGCCGGAGAGCTTTCCATCGCGCTGGAAGGCGTGCGCCGCCATGTCGATCGCGGTGGTCAGCGAATGCGAGAAAAGCTGAAAACCGCCGTCGTAGCGGCCGCTTTCAGCCAGTTCGTAGAGCCTGCGTTCGGCGTCCTCGATCTGGTTGCGCGGGGAGAAGTCGACCGGCGCATCGTAGGCGACATTGACCATGTCCTCGCCGACCAGGATCAGCGAGCGGCGGATATGCAGGTCATAGATGGTGTGGCCGTAGTCCTCGGCATTGATAATGGTGGTGGCTTCGGCGGCGAGCCGGGCGAGATATTGGCCAAGCGTCATGCCGCCGATGTCGACGTTGGCGTCAAGGAAAGTCTTTAGCGTTATCGGCGTTGCGATCTTGCCGGCGCGGATCAGGTCACGGGCAAGCTGATAGATTTTCTGGTGGATCGGCTCGAAGAAATGCTCCGGGTTGAGGAAATCGGAAACCCGGTAAAGCGCCTCGTTGTTGACCAGCACGGCCCCCAATAGCGCCTGTTCCGCTTCGATATTGTGCGGCGCGGAACGGTAGAGCGGGGCGGGGTCGTCGACTTTGCGAGCGGCCGAATCAAGCGGTGCCATGGATGCCGGTGCTTATCTTGAAATTGTGGCATAGCACGCGCATTTCCGCCGCCGGTGCGAAACGCGCCTTTGCGCACGCAATCCACACTGAATCACATCGTGCGATTTGACGGCGGAAATGCCGGATTTGTCTTGACCCTTGCGCCGCCCGCGCGATTGTTTCGGGCGCGCGCTACTCGCCGGCGAGGCGCAGCGGCTGGCGCTGTCTGGCCTCGGTTGAGCGCAGGCGCTGCTCCTCGCGCGCGATGTAGTCGCGCGTCATCGGCACCACGCCCTGGCGCTTGGCGAGCTGGATCTGGAACACCATCATATCCTGCTCGCGGAACGACATTTCCGACGCGGCAAGGTAAAATTCCCACATGCGCTCAAATCGTTGGTCATAAATGCGCTCGACCTCGGCACGGTGGGCGATGAAGCGTTCGCGCCAGGCTTTAAGCGTCTCCGCGTAGTGCAGGCGCAGGATCTCGATATCGGTCACCAGCAGCCCTGAGTCCTCGATCCGCGGCAGCACCTCCGACAGCGACGGGATATAGCCGCCGGGGAAGATATATTTGGCGATCCACGGGTTGGTGACGTTGGGGCCTTCGGAGCGGCCGATCGAATGCAGCACCATGACGCCGTCGTCGGCCAGTAGCTGCGCGCTCTTGCGGAAAAACGTGTCGTAGTGATTGACGCCGACATGCTCGAACATGCCGACCGATACGATGCGGTCGAAGGGGCCGCCGGTATCGCGGTAGTCGCGCAGCTCAAACTGCGCCTTGCCGGTCAGCCCTTTTTCCGCCGCGCGCTCATTGGCGACATTGTGCTGTTCCTGCGACAGGGTAATGCCGGTGACGTCGGCGCCCGCGACTTCCGCGAGGTAGAGCCCGAGGCCGCCCCAGCCGCAGCCGATGTCGAGGACGTGCAAGGCTTTGCCCGATTTGCCCGGCGCGAGCAGCAGTTTGGCGGCAAGGTGCCGCTTTTTGGCGAGTTGGGCGTCGTCCAGCGACTGATCGGGGCTTTCGAAATAGCCGCAGCTGTATTGGCGGTCGGCGTCGAGGAACAGCGAGTAAAGCCGACCATCGAGATCGTAGTGGTGAGCAACGTTCTTACGCGCACGTCTACGAGGATTAAACTGCTGCAGGCGGCGGTTGAAATAGCGCAAAAGCCATTGCGGGCGCGCCCAATGCGGGATGTCGGAATGCTGCCCCAGCGCAATCGCGAGCACGTCGGCGATCGAGCCTTCTTCGACCACGAACGAGCCATCCATGTAGGCTTCGCCGAATTTCAATTCCGGGTCGAGGAGGATGCCGCGCTCGGCCGCACGGGTCGCAAAGCGCACCGCCACCGGCTTTCCCGTGCCGTCGCCAAAGGTGAAACTGTTTCCGCTCGAGGTGGTTACGCGAAACGTCCCCCGGCGGACAAATGTCTTGAGCAGAAACCGAAGCAGCCAGTCCATCGGCCACCCCCACAAATGACTAACTTGACCCTGTGGCTTATTGCGGACGTAGGTATTTAATCAAATTTCCGGGGACCGGGCAATGCTACAACCCGTCCTTCGGGATCGGGGTCACAATCCCGCGACAATGCGGTGCGATCGGTCTGGAATCGTACATAGTGCGAGTGCACGAACAGGCCACGAGGTTGACGTTAAATGATCCGATTTTATCGCGGCATCCTGGTCGCCGGGGGCATTGCGGTTGCCGCTAGCGCGGTCCCGGTGCGAGCGCAGGATAACTTCGACGCCGGCAAGACCCCGGCCCAGCTTTACGCCGCAGATTGCGCCATTTGCCACAAGACGCCGCAGGGTCTGGCCAAGGGCGGCGGCGTCTTTGGCCTAGCCGGCTTCCTGCGCGAGCACTACACCGCCAGCCGCGAGGCGGCGGCAGCGATCGCCGCATATGTTCAAGCGGTCGACACGGGGCCGCCGCCGGTCGCCAAGAAACCGCAGACAAAACGCGCCGCAAAGAGCGACGACAAGGGCAAACCGGGTGAGGCCAAGCCGGGGGAGACCAAGCCCGAACAGATCAAATCCGGCGAGCCGAAGGCCTCCGCCCCCAAATCCGGTGAGGCAAAGCCAGCAGACAGTAAGCCTGGCGAGGGCAAGCCAGGTGAGGCCAAGCCAAGCGAGGCCAAAGGCGGCGCCAAGGCTAGCGACGCCAAGGCCGCCGAGCCGAAGGCGATCGAGTCAAAGCCGACTGAACCGAAAACAGATGCCGCAAAGCCGGCGGCAAAGGATGAGCAGCCGGAAAAGAAATCGGACTAGGCGCTCAGACCTCGTCCTTGTCCTTTCTCTTCCTCGCCGCCTTCGCCGGCTTGGCTTCCGTATCCCCGGCCAAGGGCGCAGCCGCTTTCTCGGCTTCGGCCTCACTCTCTTCGCGCTCGCGTATGGCTTGTGCTTCGGGATCGAACAGCGCCGCGGCTGCCGCTGCGGCAACAGCTGCTTCTTCTTCTGCGTCGGTGCGGCGCACGGTAACGTCCTCGCCGCGGGCGATGCGTTCGGCTTCGTCGGCGCTACGGGCGACGATGACAGTGACGGACGTCTCTACTTCAGGATGCAGCGCCAGCGGAACCTTGTACTGGCCGATGGCCTTGATCGGTGCATTGAGCACGACATGCGTGCGCGCGACCTCAGCCTCGTCGCTGTTGAGCAGCGAGGCAATATCGCGTGTCGATACCGAGCCGTACAGCTGGCCGCTTTCGGAAGCCTGGCGCAGCACGGTGACAGTCTTGCCGTTGAGTTTGGTCGCCACCTTTTCGGCGCCAGTCTTCATTTCCAGATTGCGCGCTTGCAACTCGGCCTTCATTCCTTCGAAGCGCGACTTGTTTTCGGCGGTGGCACGCAGCGCCTTGCCGCGCGGCAACAGGAAGTTACGAGCAAAGCCGTCCTTGACGCGCACCACATCGCCCATTTGACCGAGCTTGCCGATACGTTCGAGTAAAATCACATCCATTGTCGTCTCTCCATTGTCTGATCGCGGTTGATCGGTGAAATTTTTGATTCGTTTCCCATTGTCAGGTGCGTGCGGCGGGCGGCCCACGCCGCTGCGTTACGCGCGCACGCAGGTCGAATGCGGTCTCGATGAGACCGAGCACACAAAGCACCAGCGCGGGCCAGCCGAAAACGATGATCGCGGCGTAAATGCCGCCGAGCAGAAAGGCGCGGCTGTTAATCCTCCGGGTTATCGCGTGCAGTACCGCAAGGCCGAGCACGGCGTAAGCCATCAGCAGGCTCGCCGCGAAGACGCCGGCGACGATTGCGATAATCCCGCCGGTGAAACTCAAGGCTACGGCAGCGGCAAGCGCGACAGCGATCGGTTTGGGAAAGGTCATGTCCGAAAGGTGCGGCCACGGCCGCTTCAGCAATCCGGAAACCTTCACTACGCGAGCGGCGAGCCACAGATTGATCAGGCTGGTGACGGTGGCGACGACAGCGGCGGCCGGCGGCACCGCGGCCACGAGGAAATTGACGAAGCGGTCGAGATTTTTGACGCCGGGCACCGAGCCTGCACCATCAGAGCCGGTTTCCGCGTGCAGTAGACTCATGAGCGCGTCGTGTAGAGTTGAACGGAACGTTTCGGCGTCGCTGCCGAAATTGGGGATGGCGACCGTCACCGTGAGCGCAGCAAGAACGGCGGCCCAGATGACCAGCCGTCCTGATGGATACCAGTCAAGCCCGGCGCCGGCGCCGCCCGCTGCCGCCGGGCGCGCAAGCATGGCGAGATAGCCAAGCCACCACGCTGGAACACCCGCACCGGCAAGAAAGGCGAAAAAGAACACCGTGCCGAATACCGCAGCAAGGCTGATGGCGCCGACAGCAGCCGCAAGCAGCGCCGCCCAGTGGCTCCAGCCGAGTGCGGCGATCAGGATCGGCAGCGGTGCCAGGTAGAACAGCGGGATCGAAAGCAACGTGCCGGAGGCAACGGACGCGAACAGCAAAGCCGCCGCGACGCCAGCACCAATCCCGATCAATCCGATCTGCACCATCACGAGCTGTCCCGCTCCGTTGAGCGGTTAGAGACGGACTATTCCGTCCCAACCATCGGCCCGCGAGTTTCCCCGCAGGCCTCGTTATTTGCGGCTTTACTTTATTACGTAAGGCAGCAGACCGAGAAAACGCGCGCGCTTGATCGCTTGCGCCAATTCGCGCTGCTTTTTGGCCGATACCGCCGTGATGCGGCTCGGCACAATTTTGCCGCGCTCCGATACATAGCGTTGGAGAAGCTTGACGTCCTTGTAGTCGATTGCCGGAGCGTTGGCGCCGGAAAACGGGCAGGTCTTGCGGCGGCGAAAGAAGGGCCGGCGGGCGCCGCCTTGGGCTGCGAAAGCCATGGTCTATTCCTCCACGCTTGCCGCTTCCGCTTCGTCAGCGGGCGCGTCATCGCGGCGCGGACGATCGCGAAAGCTGCCGCGTCCACCGCGGTCACCGCGATCGCCACGGTCGCCGCGATCGTCACGATCGGACTTGCGCATCATTGCCGAGGGACCCTCTTCGAGCGCTTCGACGCGAATGGTGAGATAGCGCAGCACGTCTTCGTTGATGCGCTCCTGCCGCTCGACTTCGTTGAGCGCTGCCGGCGCCGCCTCGACATTGAGCAGCGTCATGTGCGCCTTGCGGTTCTTGCGGATGCGGTAGTTGAGCGACTTGACACCCCAGTATTCGGTCTTTGCGATCTTGCCGCCCATCTGGGTGATGACGGCTGAAAGCTGCGCGGTCAATTCTTCGACCTGTTGCGGGCTCAGGTCCTGGCGCGCGAGATAAACGTGTTCGTAAAGCGGCATGAAGTGCCTTTCCCTTAAGTTTCGTTCCATCCCTCGGTCCCGGCGCAAAGCCCCTCGAGCCCTTCGGGGAAAGGCTCGAATGCTCAGAAGGCGGGAACACCGGACGACGGACCAACCGGTCCTGCCGAGTTTCCTTTTTGCGGGAAATGCGGCCGTCCGTTCAGTCCCCAACCAGGACCGACGGAGCGCCGGCGTTATATGCGAATTAAGGCGGAAAAAGCAAGCTTCAACGCAAGGATTTAGGCTGCGCGGGGCCCCGAATTATTCTCGATTTGCAGCCGATCCGCGAGTTTGACCGCAAGATCGACGCCCTCGCGGATCTGACGCGCCCGACCGGGATTTTCGTCTGTGTCCCGCCGCATCTGATTGAGGAGCGCCAGCAAACGGTCCAGGCTCTCGGCCATCAGCCGCTGACGAAACGCGGTATCGGTGCGAGCACGCGCAAGGTCTTCCTCGCTCACCACGCCGATCATACGCGAACCCTTCGGTTATTACGCCGCAAACCCTAGTCCCAGAGTCTTTGCGCTTGGTTACCGGTGCCGCGCAACTTGACAGGAGGCGCAATTGCCGGTGTTTCTCGGCTCGATTTTGAAGAAAACAGCAAAGGTTAACGCTGCCATGGCAATCGCCTTCGTGTTTCCCGGGCAGGGGAGCCAGACGGTGGGAATGGGCAAAGCCCTCGCAGCGAACTTCGCGGTGGCGCGCGCCGTATTCGATGAAGTCGATTCCGCGCTCGGCGCCAAATTGAGCGGCATCATCTTCGAAGGACCCGCGGAAACGCTCACGCTCACCGAGAATGCGCAGCCGGCGCTGATGGCGGTATCGCTCGCCGCGATGCGCGTGCTGGAAAGCGAAGCCGGTCTTGATCTCGCGCGCGACGCAAAATTTGTTGCCGGACATTCGCTCGGCGAATATTCCGCGCTGGCCGCAAGCGGCGCGTTCACTCTTGCCGATACGGCGCGGCTCTTGCGCACGCGCGGCCTTGCTATGCAGAAGGCTGTGCCGGTCGGAGTCGGGGCCATGGCGGCGCTGCTTGGGCTTGAGTTCGAGGTGGCTTCCGCGGTTGCAGTCGAGGCCGCCCAAGGCGAGGTCTGTCAGGCGGCAAACGACAACGGTGCCGGGCAGGTGGTCGTATCCGGCAACAAGGCCGCGGTCGAACGCGCGGTCGAGATTGCCAAAGCCAAGGGCGCTAAGCGCGCGATGCTACTGCCGGTCTCCGCGCCCTTCCACTGCGCGCTGATGCAGCCTGCCGCCGCGGTGATGGAGGAGGCGCTGGCAAACGTACACATTAAGCCGCCTTCGGTGCCGGTCGTCGCCAATGTGCTGGCCAAGCCGATCCGCGAACCCGCCGAGATTGCGCGCGCGTTAGTCGCGCAGGTGACTGGGACGGTGCGTTGGCGCGAATCGGTCGCTTTCATGAGCGACGCTGGCGTGCAAGCATTCTATGAAGTCGGGGCCGGCAAGGTCTTGAGTGGTCTCATCAAGCGTATCGCCGAGGGAGTAGCCGCAAACGCTATCGGCACGCCCGAGGACGTCGCGGCATTTAAGACCGCACGGGCCTGAAGGAAGGCAGGGGGGATTGGCATGTTCGACCTGACGGGGAAAACGGCACTGGTGACCGGCGCGAGTGGCGGTCTCGGCGCCGGGATCGCGCGCGCGATGCATGCCCAAGGCGCGACGGTTGCAATCTCGGGCACGCGGCGCGACGTGCTGGATGCGCTGGCCGGCGAACTCAAGGAGCGCGTGCACGTATTGCCCTGCGATCTCGCCGACAAGGACACGGTCGAGGCGCTGGTGCCGCGTGCCGAAGAGACGATGCAGAAGCTCGATATCCTGGTGGCCAATGCCGGCGTCACCAGGGACAATCTTCTGGTGCAGCTCAAGGACGAAGACTGGGATCAGGTTATCGCCGTCAATCTGACGGCGACTTTCCGCCTCACCCGCGCCGCGGTTGCGCGCATGATGCGCCGCCGCTACGGCCGCATCATCGGCGTGACGTCCGTGGTCGGCGTCACCGGCAATCCCGGGCAGGCCAATTATACGGCCTCGAAGGCGGGAATGATCGGGATGATGAAATCGGTGGCGGCCGAATATGCCAAGCGCAACGTCACCGCCAATTGCATCGCCCCGGGCTTCATTACGTCGCCGATGACCGACAAGCTCAACGACAAGCAGCGCGAGGCGATTCTTGCCCGCGTGCCGGCGGGGAAAATGGGAACCGCGGCCGACGTCGCGGCGGCGGCAGTCTATCTTGCGTCCGATGAGGCCGCCTACGTGACCGGGCAGACGCTGCACGTTAACGGCGGCATGGCGATGTTCTAGTGCCGGGAGCGCCGGAAATGCTTGGCTTTCCAAGGTTGGCCCAGCTAGCCTGTCCATGCTAGTCAACCGAATTGAAGTATGGTAACCGAGCTTCGGCCCCGGCTGGGGCGGCCGATAGCGGAAGACCGCAACGAAGATTGCGCCGCGATTGGATTTCGTCTCGCCACCGTCAACCACGACGAGGCCTTAACCGCGATGGCTGCGATCACTGTCCAGGTCACAGCCCAAAACCTAAAACGCACGAGGTTGGAACGATGAGTGATATTGGCGAGCGGGTGAAAAAGATCGTCGTGGAGCACCTGGGCGTCGAGCCCGAAAAGGTGACCGACCAAGCCAGTTTCATCGACGATCTTGGCGCCGACAGTCTCGACACTGTCGAACTCGTGATGGCTTTCGAAGAGGAATTCGGCTGCGAAATTCCTGACGACGCGGCCGAAACCATTCTTACCGTCGGCGATGCGGTCAAGTTTCTGGAAAAGAACGCGAAGAGCTGAGCAGCCGCGCCGCGACTGCTATCGGGATTCTCAATTTGTCGACGTTGAGAGCTATGCCCGGAGGTGCGGGCGTAGGTGTGTCTGATTTGCCTGTCGGAGCGCGTGAATGAGACGTGTGGTGATCACCGGCATGGGAATGCTGACGCCGCTCGGGTGTGGCGCCGAGCATACCTGGAAACGTTTGCTCAAGGGGGAGAGCGGGGCAAAGCGGATCGAGACGTTCGACGTTTCCGATATTTCCTGCCAGATCGCCTGCAGCATTCCGCGTGGCGATGGCTCCAACGGCACCTATAATGCCGATCAGTGGATGGAGCCGAAGGATCAACGCAAGGTCGACGAATTCATCATTTTCGGCATGTGCGCGGCGCGCCAGGCGCTCGACGATGCGGGCTGGAAGCCGCAAAGCTACGAGGATCAAACCAGGACCGGCGTTTTGATCGGCTCCGGCATCGGCGGCATCGAGCGCATCGCCGATACGTCGATCACGCTGCGCGAAAAGGGCCCGCGCCGGGTAACGCCGTTCTTCGTGCCGGGAAGCATCATCAATCTCGCTTCCGGCTTCGTCTCCATCGAGTTCGGCCTCAAGGGTCCCAACCACGCCGTGGTCACCGCCTGTTCGACCGGCGCCCATGCCGTCGGCGATGCGGCGCGGATGATTGCGCTGGGCGATGCCGAAGTAATGGTGGCGGGTGGAACGGAATCGCCGGTCAATCGTATTGCGCTTGCGGGTTTTGCCGCGCTGCGCGCGCTCTCGACCAATTTCAACGGTCGGCCCGAGCGCGCCTCCCGTCCCTATGACAAGGACCGCGACGGTTTCGTCATGGGAGAGGGCGCGGGTTGCGTGGTGCTGGAAGAACTCGAACACGCCAAGGCGCGCGGCGCGAAAATCTATGCCGAGCTCATCGGCTACGGCATGTCGGGCGATGCCTATCACATCACCGCGCCTGCACCGGACGGCGACGGCGCGTTCCGCTGCATGACCATGGCGCTCAAGCGCGCCGGGATTTCCGCCGGCGACATCGATTACATCAACGCGCACGGCACCTCGACGCCGCTCGGCGACGAGATCGAACTCGGCGCGGTGCAGCGGCTGATCGGCAACGCCGCCGGACATATTTCCATGTCTTCGACCAAGTCTTGCGTCGGCCATCTGCTGGGCGCGGCCGGCGCCGTGGAAGCAATCTTCTGCGTTCTCGCCATTCGCGATGGGGTCGCGCCGCCGACCATCAATCTCGATAACCCATCGGTCGAAACTCCGATCGATCTGGTGCCGCACGTGGCGCGTAAACGCGACATTGACACAGCTTTGTCGAATTCCTTCGGCTTTGGCGGTACAAACGCCTCGCTGATCTTCCGCCGCTATGTCGATTAGCCAGCGACCCTCGCTTTCGCCATAATTGATTCTAACCTGTCAAGGTCGCTAATGTTTTTGATCGAATCGCCTCGGCTGCGACGACGCATGCCGGCAGAGTAGGCAGCGGGAAGGCGCGTTTTGAGTTCCATTCCACCGCAAAACGGCAATGGCCAAAATCCCGGTACGCCGGCGCGCGCCGCGGCCGCGCCGACGCCGCCCCGGCCGCCGCTTACCCCACGCAGCCCGCGCGAGGCGCTCGCCCCGCAGCGCGTCCCGGCGCCGGCGCGTTCGCGCCGCGTACGCCATCCGCTGGTGATCGCCGGCAATGCGGTGTTCACGCTGCTGGTGCTGCTCGCCGTTGGCTGCGGTACCGCCGTCTATTTCGGCAAGCAGCGTTTCGATGCGCCGGGGCCGCTCGCCGAAGACAAGGTCGTCAACATTCCCCGTGGCCTGGGCATTCGGGACATTTCCGCGTTGCTAGAGCGCGACGGCGTCATCGATCAGCCTTGGGTGTTCATGGGCGGCGTGCTGGTGATGAAAGCGCGCGGCGGCCTCAAGCATGGCGAATATCAGTTTGCCCAGCACGCAAGCCTTGCCGACGTCGTCGACACGCTCATTGACGGTCGCGTAGTGCAGCATTCCTTCACCGTCGCAGAGGGGCTGACCTCCGAACAAATCGTCGCCCGTCTTTTGGAAAACAACGTGCTCGAAGGTCAGATCAAGGACATCCCGCACGAGGGCACGCTGCTGCCGGAGACCTACCGGTTCACCCGCGGCATGACGCGCGAGCAGATCCTTCAGCGCATGCAGCGCGAGGATCAACGCGTGCTGCAGGAGACGTGGGAGCACCGCACGCCCGACCTGCCGGTGAAGACGCCGGAGCAACTGGTCACGCTCGCTTCGATTGTCGAGAAGGAGACCGGGCGGCCGGACGAGCGTTCGCGGGTCGCCTCCGTTTTCATCAACCGGCTCAAGAACAAGATGCGTCTGCAATCCGATCCGACCATCATTTACGGCCTGGTCGGCGGCAAGGGCACGCTCGGGCGCCCGATCATGAAGAGCGAGATCGAACAGAAAACGCCATACAACACTTACGTGATCGATGGGCTGCCCCCGGGCCCGATCGCCAATCCGGGCAAGGCTTCGCTCGAAGCTGCGGCCAACCCGGCGCGGACCAAGGACCTCTATTTCGTCGCCGACGGCACCGGCGGTCACCTCTTCGCGGAAACCTACGACCAACACCAGAAAAACGTGGCGCGGTTGCGGGCGCTTGAGCGTTCCGATGCGGCGCAGCCAGCCGACCCCGCGACCAATGCCGCCAAGCAGCAGCCGGCGCGCTGATCGCCAATCGCGCCATCGCTCCCTTGTGAGCGCCGAAGCGCGCCGCTAAGGTCGCGCAACCTTCGCCGATCAAAGCAGAGACGCAAACCCGATGGCCTTGTCGAGCATGACCGGATTTGCTCGCAGCCACGGCGCCACCGGCGCCTATGCCTGGGCCTGGGAAATCAAATCGGTCAACGCCAAAGGGCTCGACTTGCGGTTGCGGCTACCGCTGGGCTGGGACGCGATCGAAATGCCGGCTCGCAGCCGCGCATCCGATAAGCTTTCTCGCGGTACCGTCTATGCCAACCTGACCGTCGACCGCAAAGGCGTGACGCCGGTGGTGAAGGTGAATGAACCAGTACTTGCTGCGGTGCTGGCGACGCTCAAGAGCCTGAGCGGCAAGATTGACGCCGCCCCGCCTGGCCTAGACGGCATCCTTGCGCTCAAGGGCGTGATCGAGGTTACCGACGCCGACGAAAGTGAAAGCGAGCGCCGCGCCGCGGAGAGCGCAATCACCGCCGGCTTCGAGACGGCGCTTGCCGATCTGGTTGCCATGCGCCGCGCCGAAGGCGCAACGCTCGCCAAATTGCTCGCCGCCCGCCTTTCCGACATCTCCGCGCTGACCGCGCGCGCAGAAGCTGCTCCCGGGCGCAAGCCGGCGGCGATCAAGGCGCGGCTTGCCGAGCAGGTGGCGAACCTGCTGTCGGCCTCCGAGCGCTTCGACAGCGACCGGCTGCACCAGGAGGCGATCCTGATAGCCACCAAGGCTGATATCCGCGAGGAACTCGATCGCCTCGTCTCCCATGTCGCGCAGGCGCAAAGGCTTCTTGCCGATGGGGGCGCGGTCGGCCGGCGCCTCGATTTCCTGGCGCAGGAGCTCAACCGCGAATCGAATACCCTCACCGCCAAGGCCAACGACGCCGACCTCACCACCGTCGGACTGGAACTCAAGAACGTGGTCGAGCAATTCCGTGAGCAGGTACAGAACCTGGAGTGATGATGAGACGCCGGGGCATTATGTTTGTAGTCTCCTCGCCCTCGGGCGCAGGCAAAACAACGCTGACGCGCAATCTCGCCAATGCGGATCGGAACTTGACGCTCTCGATTTCGGTGACCACGCGGCCGCGTCGGGCCAGCGAGGTCGATGGCGTGCATTATCATTTTATATCCAAGGCGAAATTCGCGGCGATGCGCAGATCGGACAAGCTGCTCGAATCTGCCAACGTGCACGGCAATTTCTACGGCACGCCGCGTCGACCGGTGGAGAGGGCCCTCAATGCTGGCCGCGACATGCTGTTTGACATCGACTGGCAGGGTGCCAAACAGCTATATGAAAAAATGCGGGCGGATGTGGTGAGCGTGTTTGTGCTACCGCCTTCGGCGCGCGAACTCAAAGCACGGCTCGAACGCCGGGCCGAGGACCGGGGCGATGTTATCAAGCGTCGGCTGCGAAACGCCGCCAAGGAAATTCCTCACTGGGAGGAATACGACTATGTCCTCATCAATCGCGATCTCGACCGGTCGTTTCGCGACCTTCGGCACATTCTCGCTGCTGAACGGGCCAAACGGAAGGGACGCTCCCGGTTTGTCAAGGCGACGCGGCGCTTGCTCGTCGAGCTAAAAAATCTCATCGATTAGTCTCGGCAAAAACACGCGCCAGTGCCACAAAGCCCTCGACCGGGATGTCCTCGGCCCGTGCCGTCGGCTCAATGCCGGCGGCGGCGAGCAGTGACAGGGCGTCGACGCCGAGCGATTTCAGGCTTTGCCGCAGCATCTTGCGGCGTTGGCCGAAGGCCGCCTCGGTCACCCGTTGCAGCGCCCGTGAATTGCAGGGCAACGGCGTACGTGGAACAAGGCGCACGACCGAGGAGGTCACTTTCGGCTGCGGCACGAAGGCCGAGGGCGCGACGTCGAATAGGATCTTTGCCTGCGTGCGCCAGCCGGCGAGCACCGAAAGCCGGCCATAATTTTTACTCCCCGGCGCAGCCACGATGCGCGCGGCGACTTCGCGCTGGAACATCAGCACCATCGTGTCATACCAGGGGGGCCAGGGCTCGACGGTCAACCAGTCGACCAAAAGCGCCGTCGCGATATTGTAGGGCAGGTTGGCGACGATTTTCGCGCGCGCGCCTTGAAGGAGCGGGCGTAGATCAAAACCCAGCGCGTCGCCGGCAATGATCTCCAGCCGTCCGGGATAGCGCGCTCCGATCTCCTTAAGCGCCGCGATCGCACGCTCGTCGCGTTCGACGGCGATGATGCGTGTGGCGCCGAGTCCTTCAGGGGGCTGCGCCAGGAGCGCGCGCGTCAATCCGCCTGGCCCGGGACCGATTTCGACAATAACCGCATCAGCGGCCGGTTCGGCCGCGCGGGCGATGCGGGCGGTCAGATTGAGGTCGAGCAGAAAATTCTGCCCCAGCGACTTTTTGGCGCGCAGGTCGAAGCGGCGGATGACGTCGCGCAACGGCGGCAGATCGTCGATCTGCGCCATTATCTTGATTTCGAAATCATGCGCTTACTTCGCCGCGGCGGGCGCCGGGACGTTGGCGGCAAGGCGTGCAGCAAGGACGAGCGCAGCGATCAGGCTTGAAGGATCGGCACGGCCGCTGCCGGCGATGTCGAAGGCCGTGCCGTGATCGGGCGAGGTACGCACGAATGGCAGCCCGAGCGTCACGTTGACGGCGTGGTCGAAGGCGAGCGTCTTGATCGGGATCAGCGCCTGGTCGTGATACATGCACAGCGCGACATCGTAGGTTGCGCGTGCGCTTTCGTTAAACAGCGTGTCGGCCGGGAGCGGTCCGTGAGCGTCAATTCCTTCGGCCCTCAACTGCCTGACCGCGGGTGCGACGATCGCTGCGTCTTCCTCGCCCATGGCGCCTTCCTCGCCAGCATGTGGGTTGAGGCCGGCAACCGCCAATCGCGGCCTCCGAATAGCAAACCGCGCGGCAAGATCGCGTGCGACGATGCGGCCGGTTTCGACGATCAGGTCAGTGGTGATTGCCTTAGCCACCTCGCGGAGCGGCAAATGGATGGTCACCGGCACCACCGCGAGCTCGCGTGACCATAGCATCATCACCGGACGTACCGCTTTCCCCGTCGCCTCTGCGGCGAGGCGGCCGAGAAATTCCGTGTGGCCGGGTTCGGCAAAGCCCGAACGATACAGCACGTTCTTGGCCACTGGATTGGTGACGATCGCCACGGCGCGGTCCGCAAGCACGTCTTCGACCGCGCGCCGGATCGAGGCGATTGCCGCGGGGGCACTGCTGGCATCCGGCTTTCCGGGCGTGACGGTGATCGAAAGGTCGAGCGGTACGACCGGCAGTGCCCGTGTGAATGTGGCGGTGGCCTCATGCGGCGCGACTACCGCGATTGGCACGTCGAGATTGAGCAGCGCCGCGCGTTTGCGGAGAAAATCCGGCTCCGCGATCAGATAAAACGGCGGCAGGTCAAGCGCCGCGCGGCGCTGCCAGATGGTCAGGGTCACGTCGGGACCGATGCCTGCCGGCTCGCCCAGCGTCAACGCCAAAGGTCGCCCGCCGCCCGCACTCATTTGTATTCAATCATCGCCTGCTTGCGCAATTCTTCAAGGTATTTCTTTGACTCTGCCTCGAACCGCTTGGAGAAAATCTGGTCGCGCATTTCTTTCTTCGCCGGAGAGTCGGTACTGCTCTGCTTTTTGTCGCAGAGCGCGAACATCTGCAGGCCTTGCGGCGTGACGTCCGGCGTCGTCAGCCGGCCGATCTCCATGCTGCCGAGCAGCGTGCGCAATTGCGGTGACAGGTCCGCGGAACTGCGGCTGATCGGCTCACGCACCGCGATATCACGCACCGCGCGGGCGAGCTTCAGACCTTCGTCACAAGAGACAAACCGGTTGCGCAGGTTGTCCGCCTCACGACGCTTGGCGTCGATGACAGTTTCGCTCGATCCGCTGGGCACGATGACCATTACTGGATAGAGCGTATAAACGAAGCCGACATCGTCTTTGGCGTCCTCGCCGCGCGATTGCAGCGCCAGCGCGACGTCGGTTTCGCCAACCTGGAGTGAGGAACTGAACTTGCCCCGTATCAGCTGCTGCCAGGTCAATTCAGCCTTGAGGCGAGACTTGAATCCACTGACAGTGATACCGGCACGGTCGAGGACCTGCCCGAATTGCGCCACCGAGGCCCCCTGACGCTTTGCCATGTTTTCGAAGGCGGTATCGACGTCGGATTCGGGGATTTCGAATCCGTAAAACTTGGCCTTGGCGATCTTGATGCGATCGTCGATCAGCGCGTTGATGACCTCCTGGCGAGGCACCGGCTTTCGCTCCATCGATGCCATGAGCTTGCTGCGCTGCGCGATATCGAGCTCGGTGATCGGCAAGCCATTGACGACGACGACGACCTGGGCGTTCGCAGGCCGCAAAGGCACAAGCGAGGCGGCTACTACCATCGCAGCCGCCAGCAGAATCACAATCGTCTTCGCCTTCAACATCGCAATGTCCGTGCCCTGACGGTCAAAATTATCTTCCGATCAGGTGCGGCCTGTTCTCACAGGCCCCCGACCGAGCCGACGCTTTGGCTGACCGCCGTTCCGCCCAGCGTGCGCAAGCTGAGCTGGAGCATGATCGTGTGGTCGAGCACCGGGACGCCGCTTCCGTAGCTGTAACTTGTAATGTAATTCACGGCCAAGATGAGGCAATCGTCGATATAGCCGAGACCGATGCGGGTCTGATCGAACTTTTCGGCATTAATGTCGTAGCGGGCGGCGCCAAGCAGCACCCAGTTGGCGTCGAGTTTGACCGAACCGGTACCGAGGATGCCTTGGCGGCGATCGAGGAACCCGAGCAGGGGCTGCGCTGCATAATCGCCATATAGCACTCCGACATTCCAGCGATCGAAGGTGGCGTTCGCCTCCAGTTCGGTCCGCTGCACGGCGAACGTGTCGTGGTCGAAACGGAAGCGCGAGGTGAAGGTGTAAGTCTTGTTGGGCTGGAACGAGAGCCGGGCCACGTAATCGGACTGCCGGGTATCGAGGCCGCTGTTGAGTCCGGTATTGGCGACGTCGGCTTGCGCGAATGAATTGGTTCCGAACAGGCTGTAGGACTGGCCGAACAACGCGTTGACGAAACCGCCCTGGTTGAATTGCGCGGTGTACTGCATGCCATAATTGGCGCGGCCGCCGCCTTCGACGCGGTCCCAGCCGGAGAATTTGTCGACGCGGAACAGATTACTGTCGTCGAACACAAAGCTTTGCGCGTCTTCGTTGGGCCAGCGGCCGACCTGCGGTTCATTTGGTCGCGCGATCACCTGCGCGATCGGCTCAACGGTCTGCGTGCCCCACGACTCTGCGCTGATGAACGGATAACGGTATTCAAGGCCGACCGTCGGCATCGCGCGCACGAGTTCGGTGTCGCCGGTGCCGATGAAGTTGGAAACGCCCGGATCGTTACGGATCTGCATCGAGCCGGCGTCGGCGCGGAGGGAGGCGAACGGCGTGAATACCTGGCCGAAGGAGTCGGTGAAACTGCGGCGCCATTTGGTCTCTGCCGAAAAACGGCTGTAGGTGCCCGGAATACCGTGCAGTACGCAGTTGGCTGGCAACGGCGTTCCTGGCGCCGCGGTCGTGAAGCAGGAGCCGTTATTGAGCGCAGTCTGCGTAATGGCGTCGAAATTCGCCGATTGGCGAGTCAGGCTGGTGAAGTTGACGTCGTAGCCGAGTTCACCACCGAGCACCGGATGGTCGAAGGTGTAGGTGTAGTCGAGCACCGGGTGAATGACCGGTATTTGCCCCTGAGCGTCGGCGTTGGAGAAGCCGAGGTAGTAGATGCTGCGGACGTCGAAATAGCTGCGATTGCCCTGACCGGTGAGATAGAGCTGGGAGGTGCCTTCGCTGGTGGTGTTGAGGAACGGGTCGGTCGTCGTGTAGCGCGACAAGTTCGGATTGTAGTCCTGCAGGAATGTCTTGTCGGTTAGCGCTATACCGTCCCAGCCCCAAACCCATTTGTCGGTCAGCGCAAACTGGCCCGAGGTTTCGATGCTGCCGCGGAAATCGCGGTAGCCCGGCGCATTCTCTCCGGTGACGCTGGTGAAGTATCCCTTGTCGAGCTGGTAGATGCCGGCGCCGCGGATCGAATAGGCGCCGTTGATCAAACGCTGGCGGAATTCGCCCTGCAGCAGCGGCCCCTGCTTGGTGGTGATCATCGGCGCAAAGGTGGCATCGTAATCCGGAGCCAGTGCAAAATAGTAGGGAACTTCGACAGCCTGGCCGTAAACCGAGCTTGAGGCGATCGAGGGCACGAGCACGCCAGTCTTGCGCTTGACCGTCGGATCGGGCGCGGAGAAGTACGGCATCCAGGCGATCGGGCGCCCGAAGAATTCGAGGCTCGCGTCCTCGAAGTAGATCATCTTCTCGCCCTGATCATGGATGATGCGCGCGGCCTTAACCTGCCATTCCGGCGGCTTTTTCGGATCGTCTTTGCAGGGCGCGCACGCTGTGTAGACGCCGCTGTGGAACACCGTGTAGTTGCCGCTCGTGCGCTCGGCGCGTGCCGCCGCCATTCGCGTCTGATCCGGCGCATCGAGGCGCAGCGAATCGACGAAGCCGTTGCGGTAGTCGTCGGACAAATCCATGACATCGCCGTAGGTTATCTTGCCGTCGGCTTCGGAGAGACGAACATTGCCCTCGGCGTGCAAGCGCTTGCTGCGCTCGTCGTAGATCACCTTGTTGGCTTCAAGCGTCGAACCGCCGTAATAAATCTGCACATTGCCCACGGCGGCGACGCGATGATTGACGTAGTCGTAGTTGATCTCTTTCGCCTGGACGAGCATGTGCTTTTGCGCGGCATTCTCGCGCTCGATCGCCGCCTTGGATTTCTTCAGCTGCGGGCGCTGCGGAAACGTCAATTCCTGGGCGAGCAGCGGCGTGCCGGCGAACGCGCCCACACCGATGAGCAACGCAAGGACGGAAACGATACGGGCGGCACTTTGCCGCCGGCGTGCTGGTGGACGAGCGCGACGCCCCGCCATCACCCGTCCTCCTGGTACAACAACGCGATAAAGCCCGTCAGGCCGCCGACGAGCACGGGAAGCCACGCCGCGGCAACTGGGTGCAGCAGGTCAGCCTTGCTCAAATCCTCGGTTACTTTGGACAAAACGTAAAGCAAAAACCCCGCTGCGACGCCACTTAAAACCATCTTTTGCACGCCGCCGAAACGGAAGAACCGTAGACTGACCGCTGCGGCAAGGAAAACCATGGCGGCAAGCAAAAATGGCCGCGCGATAAGCTTCTGGAACTGCAATCTATAGCCTGCGGCTACAAGTCCCGCGTGTTCGGCGATGGTGATATACGCTGGCAGTTCCCAAAACGGTACGGTTTCCGGTGTAGCAAAACTTTCCCGCGCCTGTTCCGGCGTCAGGCTGGTCTTGAGGCGATAGATTGATTGGTTGACCGGTTTCGCGCCGAGTTCGACGACGCGCGCGTCTAGCAGATGCCAAACACCTGGATGCAACACGGCGGCGCGGGCCTCGATCCGCTGTTTGAAGGCGCCCTCATTGTCAAACGTGAAGACCGTCACGCCGCTGAGTTCCGCGCCCTGGTCGCGGCTCGACTTGGCATTGATGATCGCCGAGCCGCTTTCGTCGCGCTGGCTCGCCCAGAACGGCCCGCCGCTGCCGCCAAACCCCTCCTTGGTCTGGCCGAAAAGCTCGGCCTCGAGGCGTTTCGACTGCTCGCGCAGGATGGCAGCTGCCGGATTATAAAGCGCCGTCGCAAGCGAGCCTATGATGAGCGCCACAAGCAGAGCCGGAGTTATAAACTGCCAGGCCGAGACGCCGGCGCTGCGCGCAATGACCAGTTCAAGCCGCCGTGACAAATTCAGATAACACGACATAGCGGCAATCAGCACGCAGAACGGCAGGAAGCTCTCTGCCACCTGCGGCATGCGATAAAATGAGGTTTTCGCCACCAGCAGCGCCGACACGTTCGGGATATCGGCGGCTCGCCGCATCAGCTCGATATAGTCAAGCACCGCAATCAGGGCGAAAAATCCCAAAAACACCAACGTCACGGCGACAAGAAAGCGCGTGCCGAAATATCGTGCCAGTGTTCCTGCAAAGATCGTCATGTCAGATCACGAGGTTGCGAAACGGCGGCTGATGCGCTCGGTGACGGCGGAAAGCCACTCTGCGATGAAGGCGGGCGGCTCGATGATGATGCCGCGACGGATGACGGTGAGCCCTAAAGCGAGGGCGAGGGCCAAAGCCACGAATTGCAGCCAGACCATCCAGGGAAAATTTACGCCGAATACGGTCGAGACGAAGCCGATCAGCCGCAGCAAGGCGACGCCGCCGATGGCCCCGGCAAGCGACAGGGTGCGGCTTTGCCGGTTGGTGCGTGGCGCGCCCAGATAGGCGAAGGCGATCACCAGAAACGCGAGCGGATAGAACGGCGCGATGAGGCGATCGAACAGTTCGGCTCGGAATTGGCCCGGCTGCTCCTTGTAGAGCGGGTCTGCGCCCGGAGACATGAGCTGCCATAAATAGCGCTCGCGGATCGAATATTTCACGGCCTGCGGGCCGCCGGCGAATTGCGACAGGTCGAAGGCGTAACGGTCGAAGGCGACAATCGCAGGATCGCGTTCGTTTGCCTGCTGCCGCTGCACCATGCCTTTTTGCAGGATGAGGAACGTGCCCTGATCGTTGTCGAGCAGGTCACCGATTTCGGCGAGAACGGTGACGCGCTCGGCCGGATTGCGCCGGTCGTCGAGGAAGATACCGAGTAACTGCCCGTTGTTGCGCCGCTCGCGGATGCGGATGGTGACGCCGCTTTCGATGGTGGAGAAGCGCCCCGGCTGCACGATGTTGCTCACAACATTGGCGCGCACTTCGGTGAGCCAGTCGCGCAGCATGCGCAGGCCCTTGGGCGCGAAATAGGCGCTGATCGCTAGCACCAGCAGCGATACTACGATGGTTACCGGAATGAAGGCGCGCAGCAGCACCCACGGCGAAATGCCGGCCGAGTTCATGACGATGATTTCAGAGTCGTTCGACAGCTTGTTGAGCACGTGCGCGACCGCGATCAGCAGCGCGATTGGCGCGATCACCAGGATCAGCAGCGGAACGATCAGCCCGGTGATGCCGACGAAGACCAGAAGGTTCTGGCCCTGGCTGGTCATGATGTCGATGTCGCGGAGCGCTTGCGTGACCCAAATGACCGCCGTCAGGCTGACCAGCACGATGGCGAAGGCAGCAAACGTCGTGCGGAAAATGTACCGGTTGATCGACCCCATCCGCGACGCGTCCCCAATACCGGAATGCGCGGCCGCAGCCCCCATCTGCCCCAGTCGGAGCACCAAGGAAGCAACTGCCACGTCCCACCCGACCTTACGTTTACCTTGATCCGTGGACAAAGTGGCCGACCGAAGGCAAAGCCATTGAATATGAACAATAAAAGGTAAATCCGCTCGGCCCCGGAAGGTTCGCCGGGGCTCAAAACGGGCTCGAATCGGGACAGTTGGAATGGGCCAAAGGCCTATGCCGCCATGCCTAAATCCGGCCGGTGCTCAAGCGCGCTTCGGGGACAGCCCCCTCAACCGACCGGGACCGTTCAGGGACAGGTGCGGAATTGCGTCAGATAGGTCCGCTGATTGGTGGCCACAACGATACGGATAGGCTCACCGATCTGGCAGGCAAAGGTGCCGGTGAATTTGATGTTGCTGGCGCCGGTATCCGTAAGTTCTAGCGTGCGGGCAGCGTTCAAGTCGGTGCCCTCGGTTTCAACCTGCAACACGCTCATGTGGCCGGCGAGCACAAGCAGGGTCAATGGGGTGCCGTCGCCCTTGAGAGAGCCGGCCCAGCCGCCGATTTCAACCCGATCATCGGCGAGCCGTTTGAATTCCGTCAATGCAACGCGAATATCTGAGGCGGGGCGGAATTTCGCGCGCCGCGCTGCCGCATCAACATCGCCGTCGCGCGCCAAGGCGTCCTTGAAAGCGACCACGTCCGCTCGATATTCGGCGATGGCATTCTCTCGCCGCGTCCGGTCGATGTGGATCTGCACGGCGAAGAGCGAGGCGATGCAGAGGGCAACACCACCGATCGTAAAAAACGCCTCGCGTCGGGCGCTTCTCCGCGGCGGCCGGTCCCGCGTTGCGGCCGGCTCTGCCGGATCGATGCTCTCGACGGCGAACGCACGGTGCAGCGGCCGGCGCAAACCCCAGAACACGACCGTCAGCAAAATAAACAAGAGCCAGACGGCCGGTTGCGCGCGCGGATCGAAGGCGTTGCTCACTGGCCAGCCCGACGGCGCAAGTTGCAGGATCTCGGTTTTTCTCAGCACCGCAATCCAGATCAGTCCGCTGTGCACGCCGATCGCGCAACCGAGCGAATTGGTCGCCCAATAAACGAACGCCAGCAGAATCCCGATCAGGAACAATCCGACGAGCAAGCCAAACGCGCCGATGTCGAGCCAGAATTGCGGATCCTGAAAATGATGACTGAGGGCAAAGATCAGCGACGACAACACCGCGGCGCGCAGCACCGCCACCTTGCCGCCTGCGCCGATGAGATACTTAAATCCGATGCCGCGAAATACGATCTCTTCGGTTGAAGCGAGCACGATGGCGACGAGCGCGCGGCGCAGTACAACCACCAAGGTGTGCCCGTCCACCTGCGCCCACGCCGCGGAAGACCAGCGTGCTCCGCCGGCGCCGAAAACAAGCAGGAACCAGAGCAGCGCGATCGCGAAGGTCAGCAAGGCGCAAAGCGCGAGGCCGCCAAGCGTCTTGCGCCAGGCTCGCAGATAGCCGAGGAAAAATCCGGCGACCGACTGGCGCCAGACCAGCCGCGTAAACAGGTAGGCGCAGATCAAAACGATGACGAGGAAAAGGACCTGGCCGATCCCGCTTCCCGCCGAAAGATCGATAGGGATGCCGAGGCTGGTAACGGCCCATTGCGCGGCCCAATAGGCCGCATAAACCGAGGCAATGCAGCCGAGCAGATAAAGGACGCCCGCACCGTTGGGACGACCCGCGGGCTCAAGGCCGCCGCAGCTTGTTTCCGCCGAGGTGGGAGCGGCGTTTTCCCTCGAATTTGTCATCAACCTCTTCGATAGCAAACGGCGGATAGCGCGAGAAGGCGCGGGCTGACAAATCGGTGCGGATTATCCGGTTTATCGAGTGTTCTCGCGCCTCGATATTTGCTTTGCATACGCGCGCGCGGCATATGAGGCGCTCGTAGCAATCAACCGGCCGAGGTTTCCATGTCGAGCCCCCTCAAGCTCGGATTTGGCCCGCTCTCCGTTCCGGAGAAGGGTGTTCTTGTCGTGTTCTGCGACGACGGCCTCAAATTCGGGCCGGCGACCAAGCGGGCACTGTCAGCCAGCGGCGATTTGGTCGTCCGCGCGGCCAAAGCCGAGCGGTTCACCGGCAAGAGCGGCTCGGTGCTGGAACTGATTGTGCCGCAGGGGCTGAAGGTCTCGCGGTTGCTGCTGATCGGGGTCGGCAAGGCCGCCGATCTGCAACCCAAGGACATCGTCAAATTCGGCGGCATCGCCATGGGCAAGTTGCCGCCGAATGCCGGTGACGCAACCGTTTTTGCCGAGCTGCCGGGCGGTGCCATGAGCGCGGCGCGTTCGGCCGATCTGGCACAGGGCGTGCGCCTGCGCGCCTACGCATTCGATCGCTACAAGACCAAACGCAAGGACGATGAACGCCGCGCGAGCATCACGGTTAGCGTTGCGGTGAGCGACGTTGCCGCAACGCGTTCGGCCTTTGCCGCGCGCGAGGCGGTTGCCGACGGCGTCGACTTTGCGCGCGATCTGGTCAACGAACCCGCAAACGTGCTCTACCCGGAAGAATTCGCCCGCCGCGCCGGCAACTTGAAGAAAGTCGGTGTCGCGGTCCAAGTCCTCAACATCTCCGCGATGCAGAAGCTCGGCATGAACGCGCTGCTCGGCGTCGGCCAAGGCTCGGCGCGCGAAAGCCGGGTCGTGGTGATGCGCTGGAACGGCGGCCGCAAAGACGAGGCGCCGGTCGCCTTCATCGGCAAGGGCGTGTGTTTCGATACCGGCGGGATTTCCATCAAGCCGGCGGCCGGCATGGAGGACATGAAGGGCGACATGGCGGGCGCCGCCTGCGTGACCGGGCTGATGCAGGCGCTTGCGGCCCGTAAAGCGCGGGTCAATGCGGTCGGCGTCATCGGCCTCGTTGAGAACATGCCGGATGGCAACGCCCAGCGCCCGGGCGACATCGTCAAGTCGATGTCGGGCCAGACCATCGAGATTATCAACACCGATGCCGAAGGCCGCCTCGTCCTTGCCGACGTGCTCTGGTACGCGGCGAAGCAATTCAAGCCAAAATTCATGGTCGATCTGGCGACGCTCACCGGCGCGATCATTGTTGCGCTCGGGCACGAGCATGCCGGACTGTTTTCCAACGATGACAAGCTCGCCGGCAGGCTCAGCAAGGCCGGCGAAGACACCGGCGAATTAGTCTGGCGCATGCCGCTCGCGCCCGAGTACGACAAGCTGATCGATTCCAAGTTCGCCGACGTCAAAAACACCGGCGGCAGCCGCTGGGCCGGCGCCATCACCGCCGCGCAATTCCTGCAGCGTTTCGTCGCCGACAAGACGCCGTGGGCGCATCTCGACATCGCCGGCACCGGCATGGAGTCGCGCCAGACCGACATCAACAGGAGCTGGGGCTCCGGCTGGGGGATTCGCTTGCTCGACCGGCTGGTCGCTGACAACTACGAGAAATAAATAATGGTCGTAGCTGCATGACCGAAATGCTGTTCTACCACCTGCAAGGCCAGAAGCTTGAAGGCGTGCTCACGCCGCTTTTGGAGAAGTCGCTGGAGCGCGGTTGGCGGGCGATCGTGCAGGGTGCCTCCGAAGAGCGCATCGAGGCGCTCGACGCGCATCTGTGGACCTACCGTGATGACGGCTTTTTGCCGCACGGCACCTGGCGCGACCCCGAGGCGGCGTCGCAGCCGGTGCTGCTGACGCTGACCGACACCAATCCGAACGGCGCCGACGTGCTTTTTTTGATCGACGGCGCGCCGGTGCCCGCGGACGCCGAAGCCTACCAGCGCATCGTGCTCGTTTTCGATGGCGAGGACGACAACGCGCTTGCCGCCGCCCGCGACCGCTGGAGCGAGGCCAAAGCCAAGGGGTTTGCCGCGACCTACTGGCAGCCGGACGGTGACGGCCGCTGGGTGAAGATGGCCTGAACCCAAGGTCGGCCATTGACGCTAGGCCATTGCACTATCCGCCGCTGGCTGACACGCTACGGGCCTTGCTCGGCGCCATGGTGATGACGCAAAGACTTTGCCTAACAAGACGATAGATCATCCGGGGAACTTCGTTTTGGCGATACATTGCGGCCGTCTGGGAATTGTTGTCGGGGCAGCGCTCGCGGTTGGCGGCTGCTCGGTCAACATGTTCGACAAGAACGAGGGCGGGGCGTTCTCAAAACCCATCAGTTCCATCTTCGAGCGCCCGGATGGCTCGCAGTTTTCGAGCGCCAAAGGCGGGACGGACTTCGGCGGGCCAGTCGGACCTGACGACCTGGTCGGCGCCGACGGGCGTTGCACTGCCCAGGTGGCACAGATACCGCAACCGGCGGCTCCAGCGGAACCGCCAGCGGCCGCAGCCCCTGTCGACCGCCCGGTCGGCGGCATGGCCGGTGAGCTCGTCAATAAACCGGCGCCGGTGATGCCTGCCGCGCCGGTCAGCGTTCCCGCTGCCGATCCCGGCGCACCGCCGCTGCTTGGCGGCGTTGCCCTCGGCATGACCGAATGCCAGACGGTGGCGCGCGCGGGCCAGCCCGGCACCGTCGATGTCAGCGCCGGCGACAAAGGCGAACGCCGCGTCGTTCTCACCTATTTGAGCGGCCCTTGGCCCGGCATCTATCGTTTTTCCGACGGGCGGCTGAAGGTGATCGACCGTGCGCCGGTACCGCCGGAGCAGGCGAAGCCGCAGGCGAAAAAGAAGGCGGCCAAGAAAAAGCCGGCAAACGCCAAGACCTCGCAGCGCACGATCGAGACCGTGCAGTAGCGCGGCCGTTCTAAGCCATTTCCAGTGCCGTGCTGGCGGCGAGCCATTCCTCTTCCGCCTTGGCAATTGCCGCAACGACGTTGGCGCGGGTCTTCGAAAGTTCGGCGGCTCTTGCAGGGTCTCGGGCAAACAATTCTCCGTCGGCCAAAGCCGTGTCGAGCTTGCGCAACTGGCGCGCCAGGTTGGCGAGATCCGTTTCAGCCTTGCTCACGCGCTTGCGCAGCGGCGCCGTCTCGGCGCGCTTGTCGGCGGCGGCGCGGCGCGCGGCGCCTGGATCGGGCCGTGACGCTGCCCTCTGCTTGTCGGCGGCAGACTGGCCGCTGTCGGTGAGCACCAGACGCCGGTAGTCGTCGAGATCGCCGTTGAAGGGCGCCACCTTGCCATTCTGCACAAGCCACAGGCGATCGGCGCAGGCCTCCAGCAGATAGCGGTCGTGTGACACCAGGATCACCGCACCGGGATAATCATTGATCGCCTCGATCAGCGCGGCGCGGCTGTCGATGTCGAGATGGTTGGTCGGCTCGTCGAGAATGATAAGTTGGGGCGCCGCGAAGGTCGCAAGGCCGAGCAGCAGCCGCGCCTTCTCACCGCCGGATAAAGTGCTGACCGCATTATTGGCGGCAAGCCCGGAAAACCCGATGGCGCCGACGCGGCCGCGCACTTTGCTCTCGGGTGTGTCGGGCATCAGTTCGCGCACGTGGTCGTAAGGGCTCGCGTCACCGTTGAGCTCCTCGAGCTGGTGCTGGGCGAAATAGCCGACCTTGAGCGTTGCCGCGCGCGTCACCATCCCCTGCATGGGCGTGAGGCGGTCGGCGAGCAACTTGACCAGCGTCGACTTGCCGTTGCCGTTGGCACCGAGCAAAGCGATGCGGTCGTCATTATCGATGCGCAGCGACAGATCGGAGAGAACCGGATGCCCGGGCTCGTAGCCGACGGCAACCTCGTCGGTGGCGATAATCGGCGGCGACAGAAGCTTCTCCGGCGGCGGAAAAACGATCGGGCGAACTTCATCGCTCACCAGCGCCGCAATCGGCTCCATCCGCGCCAGCATCTTCAGGCGCGATTGCGCCTGCCTCGCTTTGGTCGCCTTGGCGCGGAAGCGGTCGACGAAAGCCTGGATATGCTTGCGCTGCGCCTCCTGTTTCTTGACCATCTTCTGATCGAGCATGAGTCGCTCGCGCCGCTGCCGCTCGAAGGCGGAATAGCCGCCGCGGTAAAGCGTGAGCTTGCGTGTCTCCAGCGACAGGATATGCCCGACCGCGGTGTCGAGCAGATCACGATCGTGGCTGATGATGATCATGGTCTTTGGGTAGCGGGCAAGATGATCCTGCAGCCACAGCGTGCCTTCGAGATCGAGATAGTTGGTCGGCTCGTCGAGCAGCAGCAGGTCCGGCTGGGCAAACAAAGTGGCGGCAAGCGCCACGCGCATGCGCCAGCCGCCAGAAAATTCGGCACAGGGGCGCAGCTGATCCGCCGTTGAAAAACCAAGTCCCGACAGGATCGAGGCCGCGCGCGCCGGTGCCGCGTAGGCGCCGATGTCGGCGAGCCTGGTCTGGATTTCGGCGATGCGATGCGGATCGTGCGCGGTCTCCGCTTCGGCGAGGAGCGCCTTGCGCTCGCGATCGGCCGCAAGCACGACGTCGAGCAGACTGTCCGGGCCGCTGGGCGCTTCCTGCGCCAGGCGACCGATGCGCCAGCGCGCCGGCATTTCGACTTCGCCGTGCTCGGCCGAGATATCGCCGCTGATCACGCCGAACAGCGTCGTCTTGCCAGTTCCGTTGCGCCCGACCAGGCCGACGCGGGCGCCGGCCGGAATGCTGACGCCGGTGGATTCAAGCAGCGCGCGTCCGGCGATGCGGACGGTGAGGTCGGTGAGGACGAGCATAAGGAGCGCCTTGTGGCCGAGCCGGCGGCGCGATGCAATCCCCCGCGTGTCGGATGAGGCTCACGGTCACCGCGCTTGCCCGGCGAAAGTGCTCCCGCTATAAGCCGCGCGCCGACTTCGTTCTCCCTAGCTGTTCCAAAGGAAAAATCAGATGGCGGTCGAGCGTACTTTTTCAATCCTCAAGCCCGACGCCACCGCGCGCAATTTGACCGGCGCCATCAACGCCATGATCGAACGGGCTGGCCTGCGCATCGTCGCGCAGCGGCGCATCCGCATGAGTCGTGCGGACGCCGAAAAATTTTACGAGATCCATAAGGCGCGTCCCTTTTACGGCGAGCTGGTCGATTTCATGACCTCGGGGCCCGTCGTCGTTCAGGTTCTGCAAGGTGAAAATGCCGTCGCGAAATATCGCGAAGTCATGGGCGCGACCGATCCGGCCAAGGCGGACGCCGGCACCATCCGCAAGGTGCACGCCAAGTCGGTCGGCGAGAATTCCGTGCATGGCTCCGACTCCGTTGCCAATGCAGGAATCGAGATCGCGCAGTTTTTTTCCGATAAAGATATCGCCGGCTAGCCCAAGCGCGCGACGGCATTTTCCGGCTATAACGTCTGCGGTCTGACGGTTTGCAGAGGGAGTGGGGACGTGCATTCGCTGGCGCAACTCACCGATCCGGATGCCTGGGCCGCCATGCTCGGGCGCGGGTGGGGTGAGGCTCACACCCCCGAGTTCTGGGTCGCGGTCGCTAAGATCATCTGGATCAATATTCTGCTGTCCGGCGACAACGCCGTCGTCATCGCGCTGGCCTGCCGCGGACTGCCGGCGCGCCAGCGGCTTTGGGGCATGATCCTTGGCGCCGGCGTCGCGGTCGGCTTGCGCATTGTCTTTACCGGCGTCGTCGCCTCGCTGATGCTGCTGCCGTATCTCAAAATCGCGGGCGGTGTGGCGTTGTTCTACATCGCCGCCAAGCTCGTGGTGCCGGATGAGCCGGACCACAGCGAAACCGAGGCGGTCGAGCACCTGTGGCGGGCGGTGCGCATCGTCGCCGTTGCCGACATCATCATGAGTCTCGACAACGTCATCGCCATCGCCGCGGCGGCCGGCGGCAATGCAGCGCTGCTGGTGCTTGGGCTCGCCATCAGCATCCCGTTGATCGTGGCTGGCGCGGCGCTGATCATGTCGCTGCTCGACCGCTTTCCGGTGCTGGTATGGGCCGGCGCCGGCCTGCTTGGCTGGATCGTCGGCGAGGTGATCGCAACCGACCCGGTGTCGGTCGCCTTCCTGACCGATAACTTCGGCGCTGAAACCGCGAAAAAGGTCGAGTACGGCATGGCGGTTGCCGGCGTCGTGCTGGTGCTGGTGGTGGGAGCCCTGTGGCGGCGGGCCAAACGCCCGGCGGCAAGCGAAGTCTGAGAAGACCGGCTATAATGCCCGGCCATGAATCAGACGGTCCGGCTTCCTGCTGCCAAGCGTGTCGGCTTTTCTGCCTGTCCGCACGATTGCCCCTCGACCTGTGCGCTTGAGGTCGAGCTTCTCGACGAGCGCACCATCGGCCGCGTGCATGGATCCAAGGATAACGACTACACCGCTGGCGTCATCTGCGCCAAGGTTGCCCGCTACGCCGAACGCGAGCATCACAAGGACCGTCTGCTGCATCCGCTGCACCGTACCGGGCCGAAGGGCTCGGGCCAATTCGAGAAAATTTCCTGGGATGACGCGCTCGATCTAGTCGCCGAGAAATTTCTCGCCGCCGAGCGTCGTCATGGCGCTGAAAGCGTGTGGCCCTATCAGTATGCCGGCACCATGGGGCTGGTGATGCGCGACGGCATTCATCGGTTGCGCCACGCCAAGAAGTATTCGGGATTCCACGGCACCATCTGCGTCAATCCGGCCTATAGCGGCTTTGCCGCCGGCACCGGCACCGTTGCCGGCGTCGATCCGCGCGAGATGGCGAAATCCGATCTGGTGGTGATCTGGGGCACCAACGCGGTGAACACCCAGGTCAACGTGATGACGCATGCGGTGCGTGCGCGAAAAGAACGCGGCGCCAAGATCGTCGCGGTCGACATCTACATGAACGGCACCATGGAGCAGGCCGACCTTGCCGTCCTGGTGAGGCCGGGCACGGATGGCGCGCTGGCCTGCGCGGTGATGCATTGCCTGTTCCGCGACGGTCGCGCCGACTGGGATTACCTTAGCAAGCACACCGACGCCCCGCATGAACTCAAAGCGCATCTGCAAAGCCGCGATCCGCAATGGGCCTCGGCGATTACCGGCACGCCGGTCAGCATCATCGAGGAATTCGCCCGGCTCGTTGGCGACAACAAGCGTGCGTTCTTTCGCCTCGGCTACGGCTTCTCGCGTTCGCGCAACGGCGCCGCCAACATGCATGCGGCAAGCTGCATCCCGGCGGTCACCGGCGCCTGGCAGTTCGAGGGCGGCGGCGCCTTCCACATCAACGCCGACATCTACAAGCTCGACAAGACCGTGATCGAAGGCCTCGACGTGTTCGACCCCAAGGTGCGCGTGCTCGATCAGTGCCACATCGGCCCGATCCTGCTTGGCGACAAGACCGCGCTGCACGGCGGCCCGCCGGTCGACGCCATGATCATCCAGAACACCAACCCGGTGTCGGTCGCGCCCGACCAGACGCAAGTCAAACGCGGCTTTGCCCGCGAGGATCTGTTCGTCTGCGTGCACGAGCAGTTCATGACCGAGACCGCGCAGATGGCCGACGTCGTGCTGCCGGCGACCATGTTTCTGGAGCACGACGATATCTACCGCGGCGGCGGTCACCAGTATCTGATCCTCGGGCCGAAGCTGGTCGAGCCGCCGGGCGAAGCCCGCAACAATCATGACGTGATTGCCTCGCTCGCCAGGCGCGTTGGCGCCGAGCATCGCGGTTTCGGCATGAGCCCGCGCCAATTGATCGACCAGATGCTGCAAGTATCCAACCGCGGCACGCTCGCCGAGATCGAAGCCGGCCGCTGGATCGATTGCCAGCCGCCGTTCCGCGCGTCGCATTTCCTCGACGGCTTCCATTGGCCGGACGGCAAGTTCCGCTTCAAGCCGGATTGGCCGACGGTGCCGTTCCGCAGCCCCTACCAGAGCGGCCCGGTCGATCAGTTACCGAAGTTGCCCGACCATTGGGCCTCGATCGAGGGCGCGGACGCGCAGCATCCGTTCCGCCTTGCCACCTCGCCGTCGCGCGGCTTTCTCAATTCAACCTTCAACGAAACGCCGACGTCGCTGGCGCAGGAAAAGCGCCCGACCGTGATGATCCACCCCGACGACGCGCAACCGCTCGACATCGCCGACGGCGCGTTCGTCGTCCTCGGCAACATGCGGGGCCAGGTACGCCTGCACGCGAAATTGTTCGACGGCTTGCAGCGCGGCGTGCTGATTGCGGAATCGATCTGGCCGAATTCGGCCTACGCCGACGGCTGCGGCATCAACACGCTCACCGGCGCGGATTCCATCGCGCCCTATGGCGGCGCCGCCTTCCACGACAGCAAGGTGTGGGTGCGGCGCGCGGAGTGAGCGTGTCTAGATTTCCTTGCCGATTACGCGGTCGAGCGAGTAGGGGCCGCCGCCGCGCATCGAGAGGACGAAGCAAACCGCGCCGATTAACAGAACGTATTCGTACCCGCCACCGCCGGCTGCGTATCCTTTTGGCGGGTGAACAAAGATTAACGCCACCAGCATCTCGATTGCCAGAGCAGCAGCGAAGAAGCGCGTGAACAATCCGACGATCAGGCAAATGCCGCCGACCGACTCCAGAAACATGATCACGTAGGCCCATAGCAGAGCTGGTTCGAGGCCGTTTTTTGCCAGCGCGTTGGCTGCAACCGCTGCGGGTCCGGCGTGAAACTTGCCCATGACGTGCACGACAAACATGATACCGACGACAACGCGAACGAAAGTTCCCGCGACCGGGAACATCGCCTCATAAAATCCCCTCAGCCCCGGAAAAAACAGTTTCGTTTCGCTGTTCATCGCGTTTCCCCTTTGTCGACACGCGCCGACCAAACGCGGCGCTATCACGAACGGATCGTTCAAATGACGGTAACACCGTGAACTGCCAAATATTTCACGCCGCCGGGCGAAAATATTATGAAAGCTGGTCGACGGGAGGGGGCAGCGGCACGAATACTTCGTCGATCAGGCAGCGTGCATTGACGATCCGCACGCGGCCTTCCGCCACCAGTTTCAGCGCCATTGGATAGATCCGGTGCTCGACCGCGAGAACGCGCTTGGCGAGCGCGTCCTCGGTGTCGTCTGGCCGGACCGCGATAGCGCCCTGGGCGATGATCGGACCTGAATCCATTTCCGGCACGACAAAATGCACGGTCGCGCCATGGAGTTTCGCCTTGGCGTCCAGCGCGCGCCTGTGCGTGTCGAGGCCCTTGAAGGCCGGGAGCAGCGCGGGGTGAATATTGAGCAAGCGCCCTTGCCAGTGCTCGACGAAACCGGAGGCGAGCAGACGCATGAAGCCGGCGAGGCAGACGATCTCGACGCGGTGTTTCTCCAGCGCCGCTTGCAGCGCGCGCTCGAACGCGGCGCGATCCGTTCCGAATTGCGTGTGCTCGACGACTTCGGTCGCAATCCCGGCGGCGCGCGCGAGGTTGAGGCCGCCGGCGTCTGCGCGATTGGAGACGACCAGCACGATCTCAGCCGGGTAGGCCTTGTCCTTCGCCGCCTCGATCAGGGCCGCCATGTTGGAGCCGCGTCCGGAAATGAGAACGGCGACGCGCTTGCGGCTCATGGTTCGAGATCGAGCTTGCCGTCGTAAGTGACGCGCGGCTCGGCCGCGGCGCGCACGACCTGGCCGAGTGCGACCGTGATTTCGCCGGCGGCGGTAAAAGCCGCGCTGACTTTGTCCGCGTCTTTTGCCGCGGCGATAACGATCATGCCGATGCCGCAGTTGAAGGTGCGCAGCATTTCGCCTTGCCCGACGCCGCCTTCGTCGGCCAGCCATTTGAATATCGGCTTGACCGGCACGCGCGTAAGGTCGATGCGCGCGCCCAGTCCCTTGGGCAGCACGCGCGGAATGTTGTCGGGAAAGCCGCCGCCGGTGATGTGCGCCAAGCCTTTCACAGCATTGGTCCGCCGGATCGCGGCAAGACACGATTTTACGTAGATGCGCGTCGGCGTCAGCATTGCATCGCCAAGCGAAATATCATCCGCAAACGGAGCCGGGTCGCGCCAGGCGAGCCCGCTCTTCTCGACGATCTTGCGCACCAGCGAATAGCCGTTGGAATGCACGCCGGACGAGGCGAGCCCGATGATGGCGTCGCCTTCGGCGATGTCGCCGCGCGGCAACAGGCTGCCGCGTTCGGCGGCGCCGACGGCAAAACCGGCGAGATCGTAATCATCGGCATGATAAATGCCGGGCATCTCCGCGGTCTCGCCGCCGATCAGCGCGCAGCCGGCCTCGCGGCATCCGGAGGAAATGCCGGCGACGACGGCAGCCGCCATCTCCGGCTCGAGTTTTCCTGTAGCGAAGTAGTCGAGAAAGAACAAAGGCTCGGCACCTTGCACCACCAGGTCGTTGACGCTCATGGCGACAAGATCGATGCCGATGGTGTCGTGCCGGCCGGTTTCGATGGCGATCTTGATCTTGGTGCCGACGCCGTCATTGGCGGCGACCAGCACCGGATCCTTGAACCCGAGCGGCTTGAGGTCGAATAGCCCGCCGAAACCGCCGATTTCGGCGTCGGCACCGGGCCGCGCCGTCGCGCGGACCAGCGGCTTGATCAGCTCGACCATCCGGTTGCCGGCATCGATATCGACGCCGGCCTGCGCGTAGGTCAGTCCGCGCCGCGTTTCTGCCATAAGCGACCTCGTTTCGCCGGGTCCTACGTCACATTCGAAAGTCGCGCAATGGCGCGCGGCCCGTTATACTCAGGCTCGGCCAAGGGCGCGATCGACGCGCCGGCGATCCGGGGCGCTGCCTTTGAGCATTCCAAACCTCATTACTTTGGGGCGCATCTTGCTGGTGCCGTTCGTTGTGTGGGCGATTGCGTCCGGCGCGATGTGGCTTGCCTTTGTGTTATTTCTGGCCGCCGGCGTCAGCGACGCGGTGGACGGCTTCCTCGCCAAGCGTTTCCACATGACCACCGAACTCGGCGCCTATCTCGATCCGCTAGCCGACAAGGCGCTGATCGTGTCGATCTATCTCACGCTCGGCATCAAGGCGTTGATCCCCGGCTGGCTGGTGATTTTGGTGGTGTCGCGCGATATTTTGATCGTCGGCGGCATTTTGCTGGCCTGGCTGCTCGGCAAACCGTTCAAGATCAAGCCGCTGGTGGTGTCCAAGCTCAATACCGCGGCGCAGATCGTTTTTGCTTGCGTGGTGCTCGGCTCGCTTGGTTTCGATATTGCGGCGCATAACCTGACGGTGGCGTTGATGGGTCTGGTGACGGCTTTGACCTTGCTCTCGGTGGCGGCCTATCTCGCCGAATGGGTGCGTCATATGAACGCAGCGCCGGCCACACGATGAGCACGCGTCCGCGCAACCTACCGCGCCGCGAAGCCGCCAAGGTCGGCGGCGCCGCATTTCGCCGGCAAATGTCGTTCTGGGTGGGCGCGCTGGTCGCGTTCGTGCTGGTGCTGTGGCTGTTGAGCGAAATCCTGTTGCCGTTCGTCGCCGGCACGGTGATCGCCTATCTGCTTAACCCGCTGGTCGATCGCCTCGAACGCTGGGGCGTCAACCGGCTCGTTGCCGCGCTGTCGATCATCACGCTCGTGGTGCTGATCTTCGTGGCACTGATCCTGCTGGTTGCGCCGGTCCTCGGCGGGCAGTTGTCCTCGTTCATCGACAACATCCCCGGCTACGTCACCAAGCTGCAATCGCTGATCTCCGATCAGAGCAGGCCCTGGGTGCAGAAGCTGGTCGGCGCCGGCTTCAACCCGGAAAAAGGCATTGGCGATCTGGTGACGCAGGGCGCCGGCTGGCTCACCGCCTTCCTCAAGTCCCTGTGGTCGGGCGGGCGCGCGCTGATCTCGCTGTTCTCGTTGATCGTGGTGACGCCGGTGGTCGCCTTCTACCTGCTCTACGACTGGCACAAGATGCTCAACAGCGTCGACAACGCGGTGCCGGTCAATCAGCGCGCAACGGTGCGCCGCCTGGCGCGGGAATGCGATGCCGCGATCTCCGGTTTTGTGCGAGGACAGAGCGCGGTGTGCCTCATCCTCGGCACGTTCTATGCCGTGGCGCTGACGTTTGCCGGCCTCAATTTCGGGCTGCTGATCGGCCTGATCGCGGGGCTGATCACCTTCGTTCCCTATGTCGGTTCGCTCACCGGGCTGATCCTTGCCGTCGGCGTCGCTGTCGCGCAATTCTGGCCGCATTGGAGCTCGGTGCTGACGGTGCTGGTCATTTTTGTCATCGGGCAATTCTGCGAAGGCAATATCTTGTCGCCCAAGCTGGTCGGCGAGCGCGTCGGCCTGCATCCGGTGTGGGTGATTTTCGCGCTGCTCGCCTTCGGCTATCTGTTCGGCTTCGTCGGGCTGCTCGTGGCGGTGCCGCTCGCCGCCACCATCGGCGTGCTTGCGCGCTATGGGCTGGACCGCTACCGCGAAAGTTCGCTGTATACTGGCGCGTCACCGGAATAAGCGCATGGCGGCCTCAGTCAGTCCACGCCAGCTTTTGCTCGCGCTCGATCACACGGAAAGTTTTGCGCGGGAGGATTTCCTCTCCGGCCCCTCCAACGCCGCCGCACTGGCGTTGATCGAGCGTTGGCCTGACTGGCCCAATCGGGTCATGGCGCTCATCGGTCCGGAAGGGTCCGGTAAAAGCCATCTGGCCTCGATCTGGGCGGCCGATGTCGGCGCCCGCTCGATCGCGGCGCGTTCGCTCTCGCACCTCGATCTTCCTGCCGCCTTTGCCACCGGCGCGCTGGTGCTCGAGGACCTGGGTGGCGCCGGGCTCGATGAGCGCGCCCTGTTCCACCTGCTCAACCTCGCGCGCGAGGAGGCGGCCTACGTGTTGATCACTGCCCGTGTCGCGCCAGGCGGCCTTGCGGTGGGCATCCCCGATCTCGCCTCGCGCTTGCGCGCGGTACCGGGCGTTGCCATGGCGCCGCCGGACGATGCGTTGCTGCGCGCCCTCATCGTCAAGCTTGGGTCGGACCGGCAGCTCATGCTCGACGAAGCGCTGGCCGGATACCTCGCCAACCGCATCGAGCGCTCGTTTGCCGCCGCCCGCGCCGCAGTCACCCGGCTCGACGAGGAGGCATTGCGCCAGCACCGTCCGGTCACCAAGTCGCTTGCCGCCGAACTATTCCGGCCTTCCTCGGCTTGACGGGGAGGCTCAGCAGGGCGCCGAATGTCATCCGGACGCCACGTTAGGGGCTTAGCCAGACTGTTTTGGTAGTATTCGGCTCGGCATTTCAGGCCCGGTATTTGAGATGGTTGATCGCGGACAAGCTATTGCGAAAATTGAAGAAATAGTGGATTCCGCGCCCCCGGAGCCCGCGCCCGAACCGCCTTTGCGGTCGCTGCCGCAGCGCTTCATCAACCGTGAGTTGTCCTGGCTGCACTTTAATCGCCGGGTGCTGGAAGAGGCCGCCAACGAAAGCCATCCCGTGCTCGAGCGCGTGCGCTTTCTGTCGATTTCGGCCAACAACCTCGACGAATTTTTCATGGTCCGTGTCGCCGGCCTCAAGGGCCAGGTGCGCCAGGGCATACCCGAGCAAAGCCCGGACGGGCTGACGCCGAACGAACAGCTTGCCCGCATCGTCGAGGAGGTCGCGCGGCTTGCCGGCGACCAGCAGCGACAATGGCTGGCGCTGCGTCCGGCGCTTGTCGCCGCCGGCGTGGTGCTGACCGAGGCGGCCGACCTGAAGAAGGCCGAGCGCGGCTGGCTCGAGGAGCGCTTCCTCACCCACGTGTTCCCACTGCTGACGCCGCTGGCGATCGACCCGGCGCATCCGTTCCCGTTTATTCCCAATCTCGGCTTCTCCATCGCCATGCAGCTCGCGCGCGCCAAGGACGGCAAGGCGATGAACGCGCTGATCCGCATGCCGCAAAAGATCGAGCGTTTCATCCGCCTGCCGAGCGGATCCGATCAGACCATCCGCTTGATCACTCTCGAGGAAGCCACCTCTCTATTTATCGGCCGCTTGTTCCCCGGCTACACGGTGAAAGGGCAGGGCGCCTTCCGCATGTTACGCGACTCGGAAGTCGAAATCGAAGAAGAGGCCGAGGATCTCGTGCGCACCTTCGAGACCGCGCTCAAGCAGCGCCGGCGCGGGTCCGTGATCCGGCTTGAACTCAACGCGTCGATGCCGGCTGAATTGCGCACCTTTGTGCAACGGGCGCTTGCCGTTGCCGATGACGAGGTCTTCATGGTCGACGGCGTCCTGGCGCTCAACGACCTTGCCCAGCTCACCAGGCTGGACCGGCCCGATCTCGAATTCGTGCCTTATAACCCGCGTTATCCGGAACGCATCCGCGACCATGGCGGCGACTGCTTTGCCGCCATCCGGCAGAAAGACCTCGTCGTCCACCACCCTTATGAGTCTTTCGACGTGGTGGTGCAGTTCTTGCAACAGGCGGCGCGCGATCCCAACGTGGTCGCGATCAAGCAAACACTTTACCGCACGAGCGCCGAATCTCCGATCGTCAAGACGCTGGTCGAGGCTGCCGAAGCCGGCAAGTCGGTGACCGCGCTGATCGAGCTCAAGGCGCGCTTCGACGAAGAGGCCAATATCCGTTGGGCGCGCGACCTTGAGCGCGCCGGCGTGCAGGTCGTTTTCGGCTTCATCGAATTGAAGACCCACGCCAAACTGTCGCTGGTGGTTCGCCGCGAAGGTTCTGCGCTTGCGAGCTACGTGCACGTCGGCACCGGCAATTACCATCCCGTCACCGCGCGCATCTACACCGATCTGTCGTTCTTCTCAGCCGATTCGGTGATCGCCCGCGATGTGGCACGCATCTTCAACTACATCACCGGCTATGCCGAACCGGCCGAGCTTGAAAAGATGGCGATTTCGCCGATCAACCTGCGCAGCCGCATCCTCGGACACATTGCCGAGGAAACGGCCAACGCCCGGGCCGGCAAGCCCGCGGCGATCTGGATGAAAATGAATTCGCTGGTCGATCCGGAAATCATCGATGCGCTTTACGATGCGTCCAACGCCGGCGTTGCCGTCGATCTGATCGTCCGAGGCATCTGCTGCCTGCGCCCCGGGGTTCCCGGCCTCTCCGACAACATCCGCGTCAAGTCGATCGTCGGGCGCTTCCTCGAACACAGCCGCATCTACTGCTTCGGCGCCGGCTACGCTTTGCCGCATGCGAAGTCCGCGGTCTATATCGCCTCCGCCGACATGATGCCGCGAAACCTCGATCGGCGGGTCGAGGTGCTGTGCCCGATTCTCAATCCTACCGTGCACGAGCAGGTGCTCGGCCAGATCATGGTCGCAAACTTCAAGGATAACGAGCAAAGCTGGACGCTCTTGCCCGACGGCTCCTCGACGCGCATAAAGGCGGCGCTGGGCGAGGAACCCTTCAACGCCCACAAATACTTCATGACCAATCCGAGTCTGTCGGGCCGTGGGAAATCGCTCAAAGAATCCTCGCCGCGAAGCCTTATACGCCGCCTCATCGAAGGCGCGTAAGCGCTCGCGCCCGATCAAGCGCTCAACAGCACCGGCAAATTCATTCAAGGGCCGTCTCGACCACGGGCCGCCGATCGCGGTCATCGATATCGGTTCCAACTCGGTGCGGCTTGTTATTTACGAGGGGCTGACCCGGGCGCCGACCCCGATTTTCAACGAAAAAGTTCTCGCCGGGCTTGGCCGCCAGGTGCAATCGACCGGATTGCTCGCGGCCGACGCCATCGACATTGCTTTCGACGCGCTCAAGCGTTTTCGGGCGCTGTGCGACACGCTGCATGTGCGCCGCATCTGGGCGATCGCCACCGCGGCCTGCCGCGACGCGCGCAACGGCCGCGCCTTCATTGCCGAGGCCGAACGCATCTGCCGCACGCCGATCCAGATCCTGTCGGGCAAACGCGAGGCCCATCTCACCGCGCTCGGCATCGTCTCCGGCATCCACAGGCCGGATGGTATTGTCGGCGACCTTGGCGGTGGCTCGCTGGAACTGGTGGAAGTCCACGGCAGCCGGGTGAAGTCCGGCCTGACGCTGCCGCTTGGCGGCCTCGCGCTCCAGGACCTCACCGGCAAGTCGCTGAAGAAGGCTGAAAAAGTCGTCGAGGAAGCGATCGACGGCCTCAGCGTGCTCAAGCATGGTGAGGGCCGCACGTTCTATGCCGTTGGCGGAACCTGGCGCGCGCTGGCGCGGTTGCACATGTGGCAGACCGGATATCCCTTCCATGTCATGCACAACTACCGGATCTCCGCGCGCGAGGCGCTGGAGTTTTCCAAGCTGGTGCACCGCGTCGACACCGACACGCTGTCGAAGATCGAAGTCGTCAACGCCGCCCGTCGCCCGCTGCTCGCTTATGCCGCGCTGGTTCTGGAGAACCTTGTTTACGCCATCAAGCCGCGGCAGGTGATCATCTCGGTACTTGGCGTGCGCGAAGGTCTGCTCTATTCGCTGCTCAAGCCTAGCGAACGGGCGCGCGATCCGTTGATCGCCGCGGCCGCCGACCTTAACGTGCTGCGCTCGCGCTCGCCGCATCATGGCGAAGAGTTGATCGCTTGGACGGATGCGTTCATCGCTTCGTCGGGGCTGGAAGAAACCGCGGACGAGCGCCGCCTTCGCCACGCCGCGTGTCTCCTGGGCGATATCGGCTGGCGCGCGCACCCGGACTATCGCGGCGAGCAGTCGATGAACATCATCGCCCACGGCGCCTTCGTCGCCATCGACCACCCCGGCCGTGCTTACCTCGCGCTCTCGGTCTATTTCCGCCACGCCGGCTTGAGCGAAGACGACCTGTCACCGCGGCTGCGCGAACTCGCGACCACGCGCATGCTCGATCGCGCCCGCGTTCTGGGCGCCGCCATGCGCGTCGCCTATATCATCACCGCGGGGCAGGGCGGCGTGCTGCCGAAGACGCCGATGAAGGTGAAACGAGGCAAACTGGTCCTGACATTGCCCGGCAAATTCTCGCGGCTTGCCAGCGACCGGCTCTATAGCCGGTTGCGCCAGTGCGCGCGGCTGGTCGGCCGCGATCCGTTGATCGAGACCTGAGCGGCTTCAACCCCCTTTGACGATTGCAACGAATTGCTCGACGTCGCTTGCCGAAGTGGCAAACGAGGTCACGAGGCGAACGAGGGTATGTGCGGCGCCGACCGTCGCATTCTCAGGAAGGCCGTCCATCGTCCGCTCGTAAAATGCCGCGCCGTCGCGCTTGAGGCGCTCGCAAGTGGCCTTGGGCAAGATTGCGAACACTTCGTTGGCCTCGACCGGCCACACCGGCGCAAATCCGGCATCGGCGAGAGCGTCGCTCAAGCGATCGGCCATTGAATTGGCATGTCGCGCAAGAGCAAGCCAGAGATCATCCGCCAGGAAGGCTTCCATCTGCGCGGCAATGAAGCGGTGTTTTGACAACAGGTGGCCGCCGCGTTTGCGCCGCCGTGCCATCTCGGCGCCGCGAGCCGGATCGAAAAAGATGACGGCTTCGGCCGCCAATGCGCCACCCTTGGTCGCGCCGAAGGAAAGCACGTCGACGCCCGCTTTCCAGGTCGCCTCATCGGGGGAAACGTTCATGCGCGCGAGCGCGTTGCCGAACCGTGCGCCATCGACATGCACGGCAAGTCCGTGCGCATGGGCAAGATCGGCGAGCTCACGGATATCGTGCGGCCGATAGATCGTGCCGGCCTCGGTCGCCTGCGACAGCGAGAGGGCAGAGGGAGCAACGTGATGCGGTGCCCCCCATTGTGGCTTGTCGAGCGCCGCCTTGAGTGTCGCCGGCGCGAGCTTGCCAGCTTCGCCGGACAAGCCGACGAGCTTGAGGCCGTGTCCGAAGAATTCGGGCGCGCCGCATTCGTCGGTCGCGATATGCGACCCCTCATGGCAGAGAACGGCGCCCCAGGGCGGCGTGACGTGGGCCAGCGCCAGCGCGTTCGCGGCCGTTCCGGTCGGCACCAGGAACACGGCGACATCGCGTTTGAAAATCTCCGCGAAACGCTTTTCGACGCGTTTGGTCCAGGGGTCGGCGCCATAGCCGAGCACGAACCCATCGTTGGCCTGCGCCAGCGCGGCCATGATCTGCGGCGCCACCTTCGCCGTATTGTCGCTGGCAAAATTCATGGGAGCGCGATCAGCTTTTTTTCCACCGTGACGACGCGGCCTTTTTCCACCGCCAATGCCAACTTGCCGTGCTTGAGCGCCAGCGCCTTCTCGCCGAATAACTCGCGGCGCCAGCCCTTGAGCGCCGGAACGTCGGCGTCGTCGCTCGCAGCGATGCGATCGAGTTCGTCGACGGTCGCAATTACCTTGGCGGCGACGCCGTGGCGCTCGGCGGTCATGCGCAGCAGCACTTTCAATAGTTCGACGGTGGCCGCGCCGTTCGGCGCGGGGCGGAAGCGGTCGAGCCCCGGCAGCGTGTCCGGGTCGCGCTCAAGCCCGCGCTTAACCGCGTCGATGATCGCCTCGCCCCAGCGCGAGCGCTCGAAGCCGCGCGGCAGCGAGCGCAGGTTGCCGAGCCGGTCGAGCGTGGTCGGCGCCTGCGTCGCGATGTCGCCGACCACGTCGTCCTTGAGCACGCGCGAGCGCGGCACGTCGCGCGTCTGCGCTTCGCGCTCGCGCCAGGCCGCGACCTCGATGAGCACGGCGAGATCGCGCGGCTTGCGCACGCGCGTTTTCAGCCGCTCCCAGGATCGTTCGGGGTCCATGCGGTAGGTCTCCGGCGAGGTGAGTACGTTCATCTCTGCCTCGACCCAGTTGGTGCGCTGACGCTTCTCCAGATCGGCGGCAAGTTTGAGATACACATCGCGCAGGTGCGTGACGTCGGACAGCGCATAGGAAATTTGCGCGTCGGTCAGCGGCCGTCTCGACCAGTCGGTGAAACGGTTCGACTTGTCGAGCGTGTCGCCGGTGATGCGCTGCACCAGCTGATCGTAGGATATGGAGTCGCCGTATCCCAGTACCATGGCGGCAACCTGGGTGTCGAAGATCGGGTGTGGAATCTTCTTCGCCATATTCCAGACGATTTCGATGTCCTGGCGCGCGGCGTGGAACACCTTGACCACGGCCTCGTTCGCCATCAACGCGAACAAGGGCGCAAGATCGATGCCGCTTGCCAAAGCATCGATGACCACCGCTTCGTCGGCACTCGCCATCTGCGCCACGCACAGTAGCGGGTAGTAGGTGGTCTCACGCAGGAACTCGGTGTCGACGGTGATGAAGGGGTGCCGCGCCATGCGCGCGCAGACCGCCGCCAGTTCGTTGCTGGTTGCCACGATATTCATTGCGACGGGAAGCCTAGCCGATCCGGTGGCGGTCATGGCAACCGCCTTGCACGGCCGCGGACCGGCGGCATGTGGATGAACTCCCAGGGGCTCGGCATCGGGCCGACCGGGACCTCGATCAGCGTCGGTTCGGGACGCGCAAAGGCAAGGCGTAACGCCGCGCCCAACTCATCCGGGTTACGCGCGCGCCGCCCTGCGGCGCCGAAGCTTTCGGCGTATTTGACGAAATCCGGATTGGCCAGATCCGACGCAATAACGCGGTTGCCGAAACGCTCCTGCTGGATGCGGCGGACATTGCCGAAGGCGCCATCGTTGAACACCACGGCTACCAGGGGAATACGGTGGCGGATGGCGGTCGCTATCTCGTTGGCGGTATAGAGAAAGCCGCCGTCGCCATTGATCGATAACACCGGCACATCCGGCCGCGCGCATTGGGCGCCGAGCGCGGTCGCGTAACCCCAGCCGAGATTGTCCTGAAATCCGGGCGAGAGAAACGTGCGCGGCCGGTAAACGGGAAAGGCGAGCCGCGCTGCAAAGCCGATTTGCGTCACTTCGTCGACGTATATCCCGTTCTCGGGCAATTCGCGGCGGATCGCCTCGACGAAGGCAAGCTGGGGGTCAAGCTTTGCCAGACGCTGGCGCAGCTTTGCCTGTCGCTCCAGCATTTCCTCGCGGCGGGGGCTGCGCCGGCGGCTAAAGCGGGGAAGCTCCTCGATCAGGTGCCGCAGGATCGGCGCAGCATCGCCGATCAGCGCGACATTCGGCTTGCGGTAGCGCGCCGGTTCTTCCGGATCGGCATCGACACGCACGACCGTCAGCGTCTTGTCGTAGCCCCATGCGGTCAGCGGATTGAGCCTGGTGCCGACGGCGAGCACGGCATCGGCCTGCTTCCAAAGGTCGTGGCCGATCGGCAGCGTCACGCTGAACGGATCTCGGCCGTCGAGCACGCCGCGCCCGCGCCGGTAGGCCATCACCGGCGCCTGCAACAGGTCGGAGAGTAGCGTGACTTCGGCGGAGGCGTCCTGCGCGCCGCCGCCGGCGACGATGAGTACGCGTTTGCTGCGGCCGAGGAGCCTCGCCGCGGCGCGCACCGCGTCATGATCGATGCGGGGGCCACGCGGCAGCGCCGGTTCGCGGATCGTGGCCACCGCGCCCCTTTTGCCCCAGACGTCGATGGCACATTCAAGCGCTGCCGGGCCGGGGCGGCCCTCATGCATCGACCGGATCGCCTTGGCGACTTTTGCCGGCGCTTCCGCGGGTGCCTCGATTCGCGAGGCGTGATCGACCAGCCGCGCGATGATGCCAGCCTGGTCGCGGATCTCGTGCAGGTAGCCGAGCCCCTTGCCGATCTTCGCCGCCGGGATTTGTCCGATCAGGGCGAGCACTGGAGCGTTCATGCCGTAGGCGGTGAGAAGTGCCGCGCCCGAGTTGAGCAGGCCGGGTCCCGGCACTACCGAATAGGCCTGCGGCTTGCCGGTAGCGAGCGCTGCGCCCAGCGCCATGTAGGCGGCGCCCTGTTCGTGGCGGGTATGGACGACGCGCAGGCGCTCGCCTGCCTGATGCAGTGCGTCGAACAAATGATCGTTGTGCACGCCTGGCAGGGCATAGATCGTGTCGAAGCCGTGGGCGATCAGGGTGGCGACGGTCGCCTCGCCGGTGGTCATGATCGTGGCCGGAGGGGCCTTTTTCGGGCGCTTGGTTTTGGGCATGGAAGAATCCGGCGACGTCAGCGCAAAGTGTGCAGATTGCCGCTTGTCCTGTCGAGCCTGTTGGCAAAGCGGCCTTGCCTTGACAAAGCCCGGCCCGCGTGTGTTTTTCCCGGCCTTGCCCAACAACGCCGAATCTGACGCCGGGTAGCCCCAGAAAACGCCGATGCATCGTTATCGCTCCCATACCTGCGGCGCACTGCGCGAGGCCGACGTCGGGCAGACCGTGCGGCTCTCGGGTTGGTGCCATCGCATCCGCGACCACGGCGGCGTGCTGTTCATCGACCTGCGCGATCATTACGGGCTCACCCAGGTCGTCGCCGACCCAGACAGTCCGGCGTTCAAGCTCGCGGAAAAGCTGCGCGCCGAGTGGGTGGTGCGCATCGACGGCAAGGTGCGCCCGCGGCCCGCCGGTACCGAAAACCCGGAATTGCCGACCGGGCTGGTCGAGGTTTACGCGACCGAGATCGAAGTGCTGGGGCCCGCCGGCGAGTTGCCGATGCCGGTGTTCGGCGACCAGGAGTATCCGGAAGAGACACGGCTCAAGTACCGGTTTCTCGACCTGCGCCGCGAGAAGCTGCACGGAAACATCATGCTGCGCGGACAGGTCATCGACTCGATCCGCCGCCGCATGAAGGAGGCAGGCTTCTTCGAATTTCAGACGCCGATCCTGACCGCTTCGTCGCCGGAAGGCGCACGCGATTATCTCGTTCCCTCGCGCATCCATCCGGGAAAATTCTACGCGCTGCCGCAGGCGCCGCAGCAGTTCAAGCAGCTCATCATGGTGGCGGGCTTCGACCGCTATTTCCAGATCGCGCCATGCTTTCGCGACGAGGACGCGCGCGCCGACAGGTCCCCCGGAGAATTCTATCAGCTCGATCTGGAAATGAGCTTTGTTACGCAGGACGATGTGTTCGCCGCCGTCGAGCCGGTGATCCGCGGCGTGTTCGAGGAATTCGGCAAGGGCAAAAAAGTCACGCCAAAGTTTCCGCTCATCCCTTACGGCGAGGCGCTGACCAAATACGGCACCGACAAGCCGGATTTGCGCAATCCGATCGTGATGCAGGATGTCAGCGAAGCCTTCCGCGGTGGCGGGTTCAAAATTTTTGCGAGAATCTTGGAAGACCCGAAGGCTCAAGTTTGGGCGATTCCGGCCCCAGGCGGCGGCTCGCGAGCATTTTGCGACCGCATGAATTCGTGGGCGCAAGGCGAGGGGCAACCCGGTCTTGGATACATAATGTTTGGCGAAGGTTTGGAACCCGGTTCTGTACGAGAGTCGGTTGTTAAGGCTTTTGAGCAGACAGGAATTGAGGTTGATCGCGACCGCGAAGCTAAACGTGTTGCTGGACGCGGACCGCTTGCAAACAATATTGGCCCTGAGCGGACTGAATTGATCCGTAAGCAATTGAACCTGGGTGCTGGCGATGCCTGCTTCTTCGTCGCCGGCAAGCCGAAGGATTTCGTCAAGTTCGCAGGTCCGGCGCGCACCAAAGTCGGGCAAGAGCTCGGGCTGATCGCCAAGGACCGCTTCGATCTGTGCTGGATCGTCGATTTTCCCATGTACGAGTGGAACGAGGAGGAGAAGAAAATCGACTTCTCGCACAACCCGTTCTCGATGCCGAATATGAGCGTCGATGACTTCCTCGCACTTGACGCCAAGGACAATGAGAAACTGCTGTCGATCAAGGCGATCCAGTACGACATCGTCTGCAACGGCGTTGAGCTGTCGTCCGGCGCCATTCGTAACCATCGCCCCGAGGTGATGAAGAAGGCCTTCGCCATCGCCGGCTACGACGGGTCCGTGCTGGAGGCAAAATTCGGCGGCATGTTGCACGCGCTCTCGCTCGGCGCGCCGCCGCATGGCGGCATCGCGCCCGGCATCGACCGCATCGTCATGCTGCTCGCCGGCGAGGAAAACCTGCGCGAGGTCGTGCTGTTCCCGATGAACCAGCGCGCCGAGGACCTGATGATGGGCGCGCCGTCGGAGGCGACGCCCAAGCAGCTCAAGGAGTTGCATATCCGGCTCGATTTGCCGAAAAAGTAGCGCGGGTCATTTCTCCGGCAGCGGGATGAACTCGATCTCGTCGCCCGGTACCTTCTGGAAATGTCCGGCCTTCCAGTCGGCCTTGGCCTGCTCGATGCGCTCCTTGCGCGAGGAAACGAAATTCCACCAGATGTGGCGCGGCCCATCCATCGGCGCGCCGCCGGCGATGACGAAATGCGCGTCGCTCGCCGCCGCAATCGTCGCCTTGTCGCCCGGCTTGAATACCAGGAGCCGGCCGGGCTCGAACTTGTCGCCGGCAATGTCGAGCGTGCCCTCGACAATATAGACCGCGCGCTCCTCGTGATCGGTATCGAGCGGCAACGTGCTTCCCGCCTTGAGATATACGTCGGCGAAAATGGTCTCGTGCACGACGGGCACCGGCGAGGCCGCGCCGTAAAGCGAGCCGACCACCACGCGCACGGTTTTCCCATTCTCCTTGATCACTGGAAATTCGGAAGTCGCGTGGTGGGCAAAGCCGGCTTCCATTTCTTCCTTCGCCGCCGGCAACGCCACCCACATCTGCAGCCCGTGAATGGGGCTGCCGGTCGCGCGTTTTTCCGCGCCGGTACGTTCGGAATGGACAATGCCGCGCCCGGCCGTCATCCAGTTGACCTCGCCGGGCTTGATCGCCACCGCGGTGCCGAGTGAGTCGCGATGCATGATCTCGCCGTCGAACAGATAGGAGACCGTGGCGAGCCCGATATGCGGATGCGGGCGCACGTCGAGGCCGTTGCCGGCGCGGAATTCCGCCGGTCCGAAGTGGTCAAAGAAGATGAAGGGCCCGACCATGCGCGTGCGCGCCGACGGCAGCGCGCGCCGCACCGAGAAACCATCGCCGAGATCGACGGTGCGCGGCACGATCACGTGCGCGATGGCGTCGCAGGCATAGGCATCGCCCGCCTCGGGGTCCTTGCCGGGAAAGAAACTCATGGGGTGCAACTCCTCGTCTCGCGCAAGTCCGCGCATCGTAAGCGTCTAACATAAGGGCCGACGACGGTTTTATTAACCCCTCCGTAACCATATCGCAGGGCGCGCGTGCGCCGGCGCGCTTATCCCGCCTTACGGGCTCTTAAGCTTAAGCCACCCTTTACGGCGCCGTGGCTTGCTGGTGTCGGGGCACCAGATCAGGGCGGACGATCCGTTATCAGGATGGGTAGTGCATTGCGCGCGGTCTCGCGCAAGAATTTCTTGGCGATCTTTGCCGGTGTGTTGATCGCCGGCGTGCCTCTGATTGCCTTCAACATCTGGCTTGGCAGCCTGATCGAACGGCAAGGCCAGGACGAAGCCGACACCTCGGCCAGGCGCGCGATTTCGGTCGCCGAATCCCGGGTTAGCCAAGTTGTGCGCACGCTCGACGATCTTGCCGCTGTGGGCGTCGATTCCTGCCGCTCGGAAGACGTGACCTTGCTGCGGCGGGCGGCGTTTGCCACGACGCCGATCAAGGAAATCGCGGTTCTCGACCCCGACGGCAAACCGCTATGCACCGATCCCGATCTGCCGCAGGGTGAACGCAAAATCCTGTCGTCGGAGCCTCTTGGCGGAGCCGCCGGTTACACCTTCGATATCGTCCTGCTCGGCAACGGCGAGCGCGGCGTGCGATTGCGTCGCAAAGTTACTGTCGGCCCCAATTCGATTGCGGCCCTGATACCGGCGGCGCTGTTCCTGCCGATGGTATCGACCAATGGCGGACCGTTCAGCGCTTATGCCAACGTGACGACGCCGGGCGGCGTCATGATCGGCGCTTCCGGCGAGGCAAGCACGCGTGATCCATTCGTGTCCCGGCTCACGTCGGAGAGATACGGCTTCAAGGTCGCGATCGCATTGCCTCGCGAAATAGTACTTGGGGGCCGCGCCGACATGCAGCGTCTCGGCTTGTTCGCGACCTCGGCCATCGCGCTGCTGCTGATCAGCTTTGCGCTGATCCTGCCGCGCCGGCGCACCACCAGCAATCCGGTTGCCGAGATCGAGCGCGCGCTCGATGCCGGCGAGTTCGTTCCCTATTACCAGCCGATCGTGGACATCCGCTCCGGCCAGTTGCGTGGCGCCGAGGTCCTGGTGCGCTGGCGCAAGCCGGACGGCACGCTGGTGCTGCCCGGCTCGTTTATTCCGCTCGCGGAATCGAGCGGGCTGATCCTCGACATGACTCGCGACCTGATGAAGCGTGTCTGCACCGAGGCCGGCGCGGCAATCGGCCGCCGCCCGGCGCTGAAGATATCCTTTAATTTCGCCGGCAAGCTGTTCGCCGACGAGAGCATCGTCAAGGACGTGCGCAATATCTTCTCCGCTTCGCCGATCAACTTGTCGCAAGTTGTGCTCGAAGTCACCGAACGCGATCCGATTGAGAACCTGACCGAGACCCGACGCATCATCGCTGCGCTCCAGGGCCTGGGCGTGCGCATCGCCATCGACGACGTCGGCACTGGCCATGCCGGATTGTCCTACATGCTCAAGCTCGGCGTCGATATCATCAAGATCGACAAGATGTTCGTTGACTCAATCGGCACCGATCGCAATTCGACGACCATCGTGGAGACGCTGGTCGATCTCGCGCATAACATGCGCATGGACGTGGTCGCCGAGGGCGTGGAGAATTTCGAGCAGGTGATGCACCTTCGCGAACTCGGCATTCGCTCGGCGCAAGGCTATGTGTTCGCACCGCCGCTGCCGGGCAGCGCCTTCCTGCAATTGCTTGAGGCAATCGATCCGCTGCCGGCGCACGTCGTCGAGGAAAAGGTCGCGGGCGCTGCGCGCCGCTACATTTCGGCACGCAGCCGCTTCGGCGCTGCCTGATGCAGTAAAAAAGGGCGGCCAATTTCGGCCGCCCAAGTCTGAACGCCACGCGGGAGGAACCCCGGTTCACGCGCGGGCGTCGAGATGCCCCCAGCCCGCGTGTGCAAATCTCGAACCGTAATCCGACAGCACCGCGCTGATTCGTCAACGCAAAAGCCTGACGGATTTGTGACAAGGACAGTCGCGCGTGTCCTGGCGGCAACAGGTCCCGCGGCGGGAGTGCGCTATTCGCCGGAGAGCTCGTTTTCGATTGCCGCGATCACTTTGGGATCGGTCGGCTCGACCGCGGAGGTAAACGATGCCTTCAGGCGACCGTCGCGGCCGACCAAGTACTTGTGAAAATTCCAGCGCGGCGCCTCGAGCGGGGCTTCCTGGGCGGCCCAGCGGTAGAAGGGGTGGGCGTTGCCACCCTTGACGGCGATCTTTTCGGTGAGCGGGAAGGTGGCATGATACTCCCCCTGCGCGGTCGCATGGATGTCGCCCGCGCCGCCGGGTTCCTGGCTGCCGAAATCGTTGGAGGGCGCGCCGATAATCATCAGCCCACGCCCGTGGTAGCGGCTCCATAGTTCCTGCAAACCGGCAAATTGCGGGGTGTAGCCGCATAGCGAGGCCGTGTTCACGATCAGAATCGGATGCCCGGCATAGGACGACAGCAGAATCTCCCCGCCGTCCAAGCCCTTGAACGTGAAGGCATAAGCGGTGACGCGGCTGCTCATGGCGGTCGCTTTGGCGAGCCGAGGGGACAGCGCCGGAAACGTCAGTGCACCAAGGGCAAGAATCCGGCGGCGGTCGATCATGGTGCCAAGCATAGCGCGCATCGCCATGATTTCGCTTCAGATCATTGTGAAGTGCAGGCGCCGCCGCGCTTGGCTATAGCGCTTGCGTCAAGGGTATCGCGAGGAAGGCAAAAAAGTGCAACTCCATCAACCCGATCCGGGCCAGCGGCCGGCGACGACGTCGACTGGGCTCGTCAATACCGCGCCTTATGCGCCTTACGTGATGTCGATTGCGCGCATAATCGTCGCGCTACTGTTCTTCGAGCACGGTCTGTCGAAATTGTTTGGCTTCCCGGTCACGCATTCGCCGGCAGAGTTTCTGTCGCTCGGCTGGTTTTCTGGAGCCATCGAATTTGCCGGCGGCGCGCTGCTCGCTGTCGGGCTGTTCTCCCGCTTTGCGGCGTTCATCATGTCGGGCGAGATGGCCTTTGCTTATTTTATTTCACACGCCCCGCGCAGTTTCTTCCCTCTGGTCAACGGCGGCGACGCCGCGGTCCTGTATTGTTTTATTTTCCTCTATCTCGCCTTCGCCGGCCCGGGGCCATGGAGCCTCGACGCGCTGATCAGGCGGCGGTAGAGCTTCAGCCATGCCGCGCGCCTGCCCACACCGCAAAACCGTCCGCGATGTGACGCCGAGTGCGCTGGGCTGCGAGGAATGCCTCAAGATCAATAGCCCTTGGTTGCATTTGCGGCTCTGCCGAACCTGCGGCCACGTCGGCTGCTGTGATGATTCGCCCAACCGCCACGCCACCAAGCATTTCCGCGCCACCGGCCACCCGATCATCGAAGGCTACGACCCGCCGGAAGGCTGGGGCTGGTGCTATGTCGACGAGGAATTCGTCAAGCTCGACCACAAGACGCCGCAGCGCGGGCCGATCCCGAGATTTTACTGAGCCTTGGAACCATCAGGCCGCCGCGCGGAATCTCACCGTGGTCTCAAACTGGTAGCCGCAGGCGTCGCAGACCCACAGATGGCGCATGCGCCGTTCGTCGACGCATTCTGACCACTCCGGAACATAGAGGCGGTCGCCGCACTGGGCGCATTCGACGATCGGGCGGGGCGGAATTTTTCGGGAGCTATCGGGTCGCAGATCCATCGCGATCTCCTTCGCTTTTTTCTTTAGCTTCCCCTTACCTCCACGGAGGATGATGTCAGCGCGTGGCTGTGGTATGAAGCAGCAACGCTGACGTAACTGAAAACTTTTTCGTGTTCGCGAAATTTATTTCGACGTAAATGTGTCGCAATGTTTATCGGATCGCGGCAAGATAAGCGCGCAATTCCGGAGCGACGGACGGCCCTTCTGAGGCGGGCGCGAAGGCCACGACCATGAGCCAGAAAATCCTCGTCAAGCCGCGCACCAAGGTCAAAACCAAGGTCGAGAAGCCGCCGCTGTGGAAGGTGATCCTGCTCAACGACGACTTCACCCCGCGCGAGTTCGTCGTGCAGGTGCTCAAGGCCGTGTTCCGCATGAACGAAACCCACGCCTACCACGTGATGATGACCGCGCATCAGAAGGGCGCCTGCGTCATCGCCGTCTATACCAAGGACGTCGCCGACACCAAGGCCAAGGAGGCGACCGACCTCGGCAAGCAGAAGGGCTATCCGCTGTATTTCACGACGGAAAAGGAAGAGTAGGGGGGCGGAGGCGTTCGCGCCCGTTACTGGTTCTTGTTGGTGCCCGCCGGGGCGCCGGGCTTCTGCGGATTTTTCGGCGGCGCCATGCGGTCGACATTGACCTTGCCGGCACCGCCGGCGCCGCTGCCGGCGGCCTCGACGCAATTGCTCCACTCGGTGACGCGCTTGCAGTTGCTGATCGACCCGCCGGAGGAGTCGCACTGCGAATAAACGCACTTGTCGCAGTTATAATCCTTGCCCTTGATGTTGTGCTTGACGTTGCTGGAGCTTTCCTCGCATTTCTGGCCGCCCGAGGACGTGTTCGGCGCGGCGAGCGCCGGGACGGCCAAAGCGAGTGAAAAGCACAGCAGCAATGGTTTGAGCGCGCGCATAATATGTCCCCCCGGTTAGCGTCGGCGCAAAGCCTAACCGAGAGGTGTGAGCGCGGCAATGCGGGGAGGGCGCCGTGAAACAGGGAGAGGGAAGACAATGCAACGTGTTCTGATCACCGCCGGCGCCTCCGGCATCGGCCGCGAATTTGCCCGCGCCTTCGCCGCCCAGGGCGCCAAGGTCTACACCTGCGACATCGACACCCAGGCGCTGGCCGCGCTCGAGCGCGAGGTCGCGGGCGTCATCGCCAAGCCTTGCGACATGGCAAAACGCGACGAGATCGAGAAGATGGTGCCGCAGGCGGTTGCGGCGCTGGGCGGGCTCGACGTGCTCATCAACAATGCCGGCATTGCCGGGCCGACGCTGCCGGTCGAGCGCATGCCGCCGGCCGAATGGGACCGCACCGTTGCCATCAACATCACCGCCATGTTCGACGTGACGCGGCTCGCCATTCCGCATCTGAAAGAGTCGAAGGCAGGTTCGATCGTCAACATGTCCTCGATTGCCGGGCGCTTCGGCTTTGCCAACCGCTCGCCTTACGCCGCGACAAAGTGGGCGGTGATCGGCTTTACCAAGACGCTGTCGATCGAACTCGGCGAGTGGGGTATCCGCGCCAACGCGATTGCGCCCGGCGCGGTCGAGGGCGAGCGGTTGGAGCGGGTGTTTGCCGGCAGGGCCTCGATCAGCGGCCGCACGACCGCCGAGGAGCGGGTAAAGGCGCTCGCCGAGCAGTCGATCCACGACACTATCGATGCCAAGGACATCGCGCAGCTTGCGGTGTTCCTCGCAAGCGACGCGGCAAAGTCGATCTCGGGGCAGGTGCTGCCGATCGACAACGATAGACAACGCGCGTGAACGCGCTTTCGGACCGGCGGCGCGCGTGCCGCGCGCCTATTTCTTCTGCATCACCCCCGGCGCCGCCGTGAGTGCGCGCTCGGACGTGGTGGTCTGCGGATAGAAAATGCCGGCGCTGACGACCGCGAAGAGGATCAACATGCCGACCAGCACGTTCATGATCGAATCGCGGCTGTAATTGAACGGCATTGCCGGCAGGGTGATGCCCAGCGGGTTGGCCGGGTCGGCCTTCGGCGCCATAGCCGTCTTGACCGGAATTACGATCGGCTTCGGGTGCATCGCCGCCGCCTTGCGTGTGCGGCTCGCTGCCGCCTTTCCGGCGACTTTTCTGCGAGACTTGGCCTTGCGCGTCTTGCGGCGCGTGGCCGGCTTTGCGGCGGCTGCCGTCAGTGGCTTTTTGGTCTTCCTGCGCGATTTCGCCGATGTCTTGCCGCGCGCCTTGCCGCGTCCCTTGCTGCGTCGTGTGGCCATGCCCATGCCCCTTTGCCCGATGCGAATTGCGCGCAAGATCGGGCAAAATGGCTAATTTTCCGGAAATGGGCTTTCCGGCCTCAGGGGCATGGGGGTTCTAACGATTTCCCCATGAAAAAGGGCGGCCGGTGGCCGCCCTTTTGGGCTTCGATATCCGGGTCAGGCTCGAACATGACCGATTAGAATCTCACGTCCGCTTCTTCGCCTTGCTCACCTTCACGACCTTCGGCGCGGCGGCCTTCGCTTCGGCGGCCTCGCGGTCCGCTTCTTCCTTGGCGAGGCGCAGCGCGCGCAGCTTTTCGGTCTTGATGCGCACGGCATCGCCCGCGGCCTTGTACTCGGCCGCGGCTTTGGCGCCGTCGCGCTGCTGCATTTCCTTCTTGTGGAACGCGGCCTGCGCGCGCTCCATGTCCTTGGTGCCCTTCGGTGTGCTCACGGACACCCCGCGATCGCAGCCGGGAACTTGAGCATCAACTGCATCCGGTGGTGCTCCCGCAGGTGTCGCATTTCATGCACGTGCCGTTCCTCACCAGGGTGAAATTGCCGCACTCGCCGCAGGCCTCGCCCTCGTAGCCCTTGGCGCGGGCCTCGGCGCGTTTCTCCGAGGCCGCAAGCTTGGCGTGCGTACGGGTGTCGGCCGCGGTCTGCGCTTCGAGCTTCTCGGTCGGCGAAAGCTTTGCCTCGGGCTCCGGCGCTTTAAGCGCCGTAGCTGCGCCGGCGCCGGAGAACGCGGTGACATTGGTAGCACCGGCGACCGCCGCAGGCGAGGCCGCAGCGCCGCCGACCACCGAGAGGCGGTCGGTGCGCGAACGGGTCAGGCCGCGCGACACGTAGTTCGAGGCCGCGGGCTTGCCTTCCGCCTCGCCCTTGCCCAGCGCGTCGAAGCCGCCTTCGCTGGGGTCGACATGGGCGAGATCGAAGCGCTCGAGGTAGGAGACCGCGAGCTCGCGGAACACGTAGTCGAGGATCGAGGTCGCGTACTTGATCGAGTCGTTGCCCTGCACAGGTCCTTGGGGTTCAAAGCGCGTGAAGGTAAAGGCGTCGACATATTCCTCAAGCGGCACGCCGTATTGCAGGCCGAGCGAGATGGCGATGGCGAAATTATTCAGTAGGCTTCGCAGCGCCGCGCCTTCCTTGTGCATGTCGACGAAGATCTCGCCGATGCGGCCGTCGTCATATTCGCCGGTGCGCAGGTACACTTTGTGCCCGCCGACCACGGCCTTCTGCGTGTAGCCCTTGCGGCGGTCGGGCAGCTTCTCGCGCTCGCGCAGCACGGTGACGCGCTCGACGATCTTTTCCACCACGCGCTCGGCGAGCCCCGTGGCGCGCGCCGCCGCCGGACGCTCGATGAATTGCTCGACCGCATCGTCCTCGTCGTCCTCATCGGCGATGAGCTGCGAATTGAGCGGCTGCGACAGTTTCGAGCCGTCGCGGTAGAGCGCGTTGGCCTTGAGCGCCAGCTTCCAGGACAGCAGATAGGCCTCCTTGCAGTCCTCGACGGTCGCCTCGTTCGGCATGTTGATGGTCTTGGAGATGGCGCCGGAGATGAAGGGCTGCGCCGCCGCCATCATCTTGATGTGGCTTTCGACCGAGAGATAGCGCTTGCCGGTGCGGCCGCACGGATTGGCGCAGTCGAACACCGGATAGTGCGCAGGCTTTAGGTGCGGCGCGCCTTCGACGGTCATGGCGCCGCAGCAGTGGATGTTGGCCGCTTCGATCTCGCGTTTGGTGAAGCCGAGCGCCGCGAGCAGGTCGAAAGTCGGCAGGCCCAAGTCCTCGGCCGAAATGCCGAGGGTATCGCGGCAGAATTCTTCGCCCAGCGTCCACTTGTTGAAGGCGAACTTGATGTCGAAGGCGGTGGGCAGCGCCTTCTCGATCTTGGCGATCGCCTCGTCGGTGAAGCCTTTCGCCTTCAAGGTTGTGTGGTTGATGCCGGGCGCCTGCGCCAGCCCGCCGTGGCCGACGGCATAGGCCTCGATCTCGGCGATGTCGGCTTCGGAATAGCCGAGCGTGCGCAGCGCGTTCGGCACGGCGCGGTTGATGATCTTGAAGTAACCGCCGCCGGCGAGCTTCTTGAACTTCACCAGCGCGAAGTCGGGCTCGATGCCGGTGGTGTCGCAGTCCATCACCAGGCCGATGGTGCCGGTGGGGGCGATGACGGTCGATTGCGCGTTGCGGTAGCCGTGCTTCTCGCCGAGCGCGAGGGCGTTATCCCAGGCGCGCTTGCCGTGCTCGATCAGCCGCGGATCGGGGCAGGCGGTGTGGTCGAGCGGCACCGGCGGTGTTGCCACCTTTTCGTAGCCGGTGCGCTCGTTGTAGGCCGCGCGGCGATGGTTGCGCACGACGCGCAGCATATGGTCGCGGTTCTTCTTGAAACCGGGGAAGGGCCCGAGCTTTTCCGCCATCTCGGCGGAGGTCGCGTAGGACACGCCGGTCATGATCGCGGTGAGCGCGCCGCAGATTGCACGGCCGGCGTCCGAATCGTAGGGAATGCCGGAGGTCATCAGCAGGCCGCCGATATTGGCGTAGCCGAGCCCCAGCGTGCGGAATTCGAAGGAGCGCTCCGCGATCTCGCGCGAGGGGAATTGCGCCATCATCACCGAGATTTCCAGCACCACGGTCCACAGACGGACCGCGTGTTCGTAAGAATCGATCTGGAACTGGCCGCTCTTTGGGTCGCGGAAGGTAAGCAGGTTGAGCGAGGCGAGATTGCAGGCCGTGTCGTCGAGGAACATGTATTCCGAGCACGGATTGGAGGCGCGGATGTCGCCTGAAGCCGGGCAGGTGTGCCAGTCATTGACGGTGGTGTGGTATTGCAGGCCCGGATCGGCCGAGGCCCAGGCGGCGTAGCCGATCTTTTCCCACAGCGCGCGGGCGTCGAGCGTGTTTGCGATCTTGCCGTTCTTGCGGAAGGTCAAGTCCCACTTGCCGTCGGCCTCGACCGCCTTGAGGAAGCCGTCGGTGACGCGCACCGAGTTGTTGGAATTCTGCCCGGCGACGGTGAGATAGGCTTCGCTGTCCCAGTCGGTGTCGTAGATCGGGAAGTGGATGTCCTTGTAACCCTGGCGGGCGAACTGGATCACGCGCTTGATGAAATTGTCGGGCACGTGTGAGCGGCGCGCGAGCTTGATCTCGCGCTTGAGCGCGGGATTTTTCTCCGGCGAGAAGCAATCGTCGCCCGAGCCTTCGCAATTCACACAGGCCTTGAGCACGGCCTTGAGGTGTTTCTGGTTGATCTTGGAGCCGGTGACCAGCGCCGCGACCTTCTGCTCCTCCATCACCTTCCAGTCGATGTAGGTCTCGATATCCGGGTGATCGACGTCGACGATGACCATCTTCGCCGCGCGCCGCGTCGTGCCGCCGGACTTGATGGCGCCGGCCGCGCGGTCGCCGATTTTCAGGAAACTCATCAGGCCGGAGGAGCGGCCGCCACCGGAGAGCTTTTCGCCTTCGCCGCGCAGCTTGGAGAAGTTCGAGCCGGTGCCGGAGCCGTACTTGAACAGCCGCGCCTCGCGCACCCACAGATCCATGATGCCGCCCTCGTTGACGAGGTCGTCATTGACCGACTGGATGAAGCAGGCGTGCGGCTGCGGATGCTCGTAGGCGGACTTCGATTTCGTCAGCTTGCCGGTGAAGGGATCGACATAGAAATGGCCCTGGCCGGGGCCGTCGATGCCGTAGGCCCAGTGCAGACCGGTGTTGAACCATTGCGGCGAATTCGGCGCGCACATTTGCGCCGCCAGCATGTAGCGCAGCTCGTCGAAGAAGGCCTGCGCATCCTCTTCGGAATCGAAGTAGCCGCCCTTCCAGCCCCAATAGGTCCAGGTACCGGCGAGACGGTCGAATACCTGCTTGGAGGAATGCTCGCCGATCGAGCGCTCCTTCTCCGGCACATCGACAAGCGTCTGCGTGTCGCCGATCGAGCGCCACAGGAAGGAGGGGACGGAATTCTCTTCGACCTTTTTCAGCCGCGCCGGGACGCCGGCTTTGCGGAAATATTTCTGCGCCAGCACGTCGGCCGCGACCTGTGACCAGAATTCCGGCACTTCGACGTTGTCGAGCTTGAACACCACCGAGCCGTCGGGATTCTTGATCTCGCTGGTGGTCAGGCGGAATTCGAGACCAGCGTAAGGTGACTGCCCGTCTTTGGTGTAGCGCCGTTCAATTCGCATTGTCGCAAAGCCCCATTTTGTTGGGCGGCTTTTGCCGCCGACGTTTAATCCCCAACGCCTGTCACACCGCCAACCCCGACCCTTGATCTATGCCCAGTGCTCTCTAGTGGCACCGGTGCCGCCGCCGGAACTCGCCCCGCTGGCGCAGAAATTCCCTGTCCCGAAACGCCATTTACGGCGCGGCTGAGAGACGACTCCACGGTCGTTTTTGAAGGTCCGGAGGGAACCTGAACTCACGCGCACCGAACGAACTCAAAGCTAAGTGGACTCGCTGCCCTCGTCAACAACAGATAGACATGAAATCTGAATCAAACACTAAATCTTGTGGTTAGCGGGGACAAAGCCGCTGAAAACCGCAGTCAGTATTGAGCGATTGGGGGTGCTCGAAAAGCATTTTTCTTTCGTCGCCGGGGTAGGGCTTTATTCCTGCGTTCGTGACAGCAAAATGACGCTTTAGCGGGCTTTGCGTACTCGTCCACGGCTCTGCCGGTCTTCGCCGGGAAGGGGACAGCGCGGGGAAAAGTCGGCGTGACCGGCGTCGGGAGTCTCTGATTCTCGAAATAATGCCAGCCGCTTAGCGGCACGCCGCCGCCGCCTCGCCAGCATGGGTGCGTTACCCAAGGCTGTGAATCAACCTGAAGACGCAAAAATCTGGAAAGCCGGAAGAAATCCAAATGTGCCGAGTCGCAAAAATTAAAAGGCGGACCCTGAGGGCCCGCCTTTTACTCCGGCACTGTCATTCGTCGCTCTTAATCGGCGCGCTTCTGCCACAGTCGCGGCCGGAATCGAGTCACTCGTGGCTAAATCGTAGGCGACCATAGCCCCCGCAAAATGCAAAAATCAACGAAATTGCATGCTGCAATAGCGAACCGCCGCATTGCACGCCAAAGCTGAAACCGCCTTGCGTCCGCTTTGGGCACAGCGCGAACCGCTGCCATTTTTCCCTCAGTGCAACGTCGCGGTCAGCCGCTCCAAAAGCGTGCATAGATCGGCCGGATCGTAGGGCTTACGCACAAAGACCGAGCGCGGCACCGGCGCCGACAACGCCGAAGGTGAATAGCGGCCGGAGCAATAGACGATCGGCAGTTCCGGGCGCTGCGCGCGCACGCGTTTGGCGAGCGTCGAACCGTCCATTACGCCGGCGAGGTTGATGTCGGTGAACAGCACATCGACCTCGGAACCGGATTCGACGTAACGCAGCGCGGCTTCAGCGTCGGCTACGGCGTGAACCTCAAAACCGCGCTCGCACAGCACGTCGACGATGAGTTCGGCGATTAGGGTCTCGTCTTCGACCACCAGAATGCTTGCGCGCCGTGCCGGCATGTTGTGACGTCCTTCGGCCTAATCCCAGAATACGAGACCCAACATTCCGGCAGCCGGTTTCGTTCAATCTTTCGCCAGTTTTGGCCGGTTGTGGTGACGAGCTGGTTAAGATCCGCCTTCCGCGACGGCGCCAGCAGCATTTAGAATGGATGACGCCGCAGACTGTGTTCGGGAACTTGAGTTCATCATGGCCAATCGCGAATCCGGACATCTCGAGATCACGCCGGAAGTGCTGCTCAAGGCCTATGCCTGCGGCATCTTTCCGATGGCGGAAAGCGCCGACGATCCGGCGCTTTACTGGATCGAGCCGGACATGCGCGGGATCATCCCGCTCGGCGGTTTCCATATACCGTCACGGCTCGCGCGTACCGTGCGCGCGACGCCCTTCGTTGTCGCGGCGGACCGCGATTTCGAAGCCGTGATCGACGGCTGCGCCGAGCCCAAGCACGGGCGCAGCCGTACCTGGATCAACGCCCGCATCCGCGGCATCTATCGCGGACTTTACCAGCGCGGGCATTGCCACACCGTCGAAGTCTATGACGGCTCGTTGCTGGTCGGAGGGCTTTATGGCGTTTCGCTCGGCCGCGTGTTCTTCGGCGAAAGCATGTTTCACCGTGCACGTGACGCCTCCAAGATCGCGCTGGTGCATCTGATTGCGCGTCTCCTTGCCGGCGGTTACCGGCTGCTCGATACGCAATTTGTCACCGATCACCTGAAAAACTTTGGCGCGGTCGAAGTGCCGAAGCAGCGCTATCACGCGCTGCTCGAACAGGCGTTGATCGGTGAAGCCGATTTCGCGGCGCTTCCGATCGACCGCGCAATCAGCGGGTCTGAGGCGCTGGAAATAATACGCCGAGCCGGTTAGCGCACTGACGGCAGCAAGCCGGGTTGCGGCTGTGTGCGGCGCTGCGGTGGCGGTGGCGGCCGCTTCTGGGCCGCTGGCTTTACCGCCGGTTCCGCGGGCGCTTCGGCAACCGCGGGATTTTGTCCGCCGGTGCAATCGGTGAGCCACACGTCATAGATCGGGTGCTCGACGGCGTGCAGGCCGGGGCTTGCCGCAAACATCCAGCCGGTGAAGATGCGCTTGATTTCGTTCTGCAGCGTCACTTCGTCGACCTCAACAAAGGCATCGGTGTTCGGCGTTTCCGTCGGCGGGCGCGAATAACAGGCGCGCGGAGTGACCTGCAACGCGCCGAACTGCACGGTCTCGTTGATGGCAACGTCGAACGAGGTGATGCGGCCGGTAATCTTGTCGAGGCCGGAGAACACAGCGGTCGGGTTGGCGATGCGCTGCGGCGGCGGTTCGACCACCACCTCATCGTTCGGCGGCGGCGCGGCCTCCGCCGGTTGCTGTCCGGGTGCGCCCGGCGCGCCGCGCAGCTGACGCTGGCCCAGAGGCAAACCGGGCAGGGCCTGGACCGGTCCCGTCTGTTGCTGCTGCGGCGTGATGGCCGGCCTCTCGTTGCGGGGCGGCTGTGGCGCGACGGTTGCGCCTGGCGGCGGCGCCAAGGGCTGCGACTGGATGGCGCCGGCGCCCGGCCGGCTTGAAGGCGGCAAACTCATCGGCGCTGGCAGTGGCTGCGCCGGCGGCGCATCGTTGCGCGGCGCCGGTGGCGCACTCGGCACGTTGGCCGGCGGGCGCGGCGGCTCGTCGCGAAATATCCGGTCGAATTGCGCCAGCGCAGGCGTAGCGACGAGCGCCGTTGCGGCGAGCGCACTGACAAGCGAACAGACGATGAGAGTGCGTCGCGCCATCGAACCCGGCTGTTTCGCGCCCGGCCTAGCGGACATTGGCCCCGCTCGGGCGGTGCCCGGTTAACACGGCGAATACGGCGGGGAAAGGGCGGCGCCCGCCGCGCCTAGCGATCCGGTGTCCAGGCTTTGTAATCGCCGGTCGCCATGGGGCGGCGATTTTGCGCCAGCGTCGAACCGGGCGGACGGTAACTTCCCGGTGTGCCGGTGAGATTGGGGCGGTGCGGCTTCTGCCAGGCGCGCGGCTGGTAGGCGCTCTCGGTCGGCGGCGTGTCGACGGTGTGATGCATCCAGCCGTGCCATGACGGCGGAATGGTCGAGGCCTCGGTGTAGCCGTTGTAGATCACCCAGCGCCGCTCGAAGCCGAGCGCGGCATCGATTTTGCCGCCGCGGGTGCGGTAGTAAACATTGCCGAATTCGTCCTCGCCGACGCGCTCGCCGTGGCGCCAGGTCCAGAACTGCGTGCCGAAGGTCTGGCTATTCCACCAGGTGAACACCTTGAGCAGGAAACTTTTCATCGCCGCCGTGTATTGAATTGTTTTGAGGCCCGCCGCGTTTTGCCAGTTCGCGACAACGCTGTCCAGCGCTGTGCCACGCGGCGTTTTCAGCCCCGGCGATTTAAGTGTAATAGGGCCAACATGGATTCGATCCGCTCGGGGCTGCTGACCGTGGAAGGCTGGCTTAACTGGCTTCCCGATTCCGTGGTGGCGGCCTTCATCATTCTGCTTGCGGTAGCGCTTGCCTATTCGCTGCACCGAAGCGCAAGACGCCTGGTGCGGCGGTTGCTTGCCGAACGCCATCCCTATGTGCTCTCGGTATTCACGCAGATGCGCGGGGTGACCCAGCTTGGGTTGATGATCCTCGCGCTGATCCTCGCCATTTCGATCGCGCCGCTCGATTCTGGCACGGCGGTGTTGTTCGCCCGGGTCCTGCTGATCGCCATCATATGCCTCATCGGCTGGGCCGGGATCACCGCGCTTAATATTGCCGCCGACCTTTACCTGCGCCGGTTCCGGCTCGATGCCGCGGACAACCTGATCGCGCGCAAGCACAACACGCAGGTCCGCGTGCTGTTGCGCAGCGCCGACGTGCTGGTGCTGGTGGTGACCATCGGCGCGGCGTTGATGACCTTCGAGCCGGTGCGGCAATACGGGGTAAGCCTGTTTGCCTCCGCCGGCGTCGCCGGCATCGTCGTCGGCCTCGCGGCGCGCCCGGTGCTCTCAAACCTGTTCGCCGGCGTGCAACTTGCCATGACACAGCCGATCCGCATCGACGACGCCGTGGTTGTCGAAAACGAATGGGGCTCGATCGAGGAGATCACCTCGACCTATGTGGTGGTGCGGCTGTGGGACTGGCGGCGGATGATCGTTCCGCTCAGCTATTTCATCGAGAAGCCGTTCCAGAACTGGACGCGGGACACCGCGGCGCTGATCGGCTCTGCTTTCTTCTATCTCGACTACCGCGCGCCGGTCGGCGTCATCCGCGACAAGCTCAATGAGATCGTCAAGGCCTCGGAAAACTGGAACGGGCAGGTGGTCAACCTTCAGGTCACCGACACCAAGCAGGGCAGCATCGAACTGCGCGCGCTGATGAGCGCCAACTCAGCCGCGCACGCTTTCGATCTGCGCTGCGAGGTACGCGAAAAAATGATCGCGTTTCTCCAGCAAGAACATCCCGAGGCGCTGCCGGTGCAGCGCGGGCTCGCCGAGATCCCGACCTCGAAAAATCTTGCGCGGCAGAAAAAATCACGACGCGCGGGCTGAACAAGAACCAGGTGTGCGGTGTTGTTTCAAAACGGCACAACTTTCGCCGCGCGAGTTAACTAATTTGTTTTTTTCTGCAGACTTTGCAGCGTGTTTGATTGACAAAAAACGATTGTTAAGGAGATATTAAATACGTGGCGCGACCTCATTGGGGGTTCACGATGTTTATTGCGAGAGCGCCACGCAGCGCTTTTTACCTTGGGGCGGCGGTCGCGTTGACCACGCTTGTTAGCTTCGGCAGCGCCAACGCTGCGACCTTCTCGATCCAGCACGAAAGCGGCGGAAGCAACCAGACGGCAACCTTGGGCAGCAGCGCGGAAGCGATTGCCGGCCTGAGCGGAAGCATCACCATCACGATCTTCACCTCCGCCAATGACGGCTGCACGCCGTCGTGCGGCAATCCGAACACCGGGCTTTTCGTCAATCCGGGCAACTCGAACCTGATCTTCACCTATCTCGGTCACTCGGCGTCTGACACCGATCTCGCCCAGAACGCGAAGTTCGGCGGCACCACGCTGTTCAACAACCAGACGAGCTCGAACGGCGCCACGTCGGCGATGTCGTTCGCGATCGGCAGCGGCAACGCGCTTCTGCCGTTCGCCTTTGTCGACACCACAGGAACCGATAAAACGGCGCCGAACGGTGGTCCGGTCGACGACGGCGTTTCGCTCGGCATGTACGTGACACCCGATGGCCAGACCGCCTTCCTGTTCTTCGACGACAAGAACGGTGGCGACCAGGACCACGACTACAACGACATGGTCGTGAAGGTCACCTTCGCCAACGCCACGCCGATCCCGGCTGCGCTTCCGCTGTTCGCCAGCGGCCTCGGCGCGATGGGCGTGCTCGGCTGGCGCCGCAAGCGCAAGCTGGCGGCCTGATCGTCGCTACATCAAACTGGAAAAGACCGCCGCGAGGCGGTCTTTTTTTTGCGCGGCGTTTCAGCCCGCCATGCCACCGCGCGCAAGGAACTGCTCAAGCCAGTGGATGTGGTAATTGCCGTCGATGATGTCCTTCTCGCGCACCAGTGCGCGGAACAGCGGCAGCGTCGTGTCGATACCGTCGACCACGACCTCATCGAGCGCGCGCTTCAGGCGCATCAGGGCTTCCTGACGCGTCTTGCCATGCACGATCAGCTTGCCGACGAGCGAATCGTAAAACGGCGGGATGGTGTAGCCCTGATAGACCGCTGAATCGATGCGCACGCCGAGCCCGCCCGGCGCATGATAGTGCTGGATCTTACCCGGCGACGGCTGGAACGACACCGGGTTCTCGGCATTGATGCGGCACTCGATGGCATGGCCGCGAAATTCGACGTCGCCTTGTTTGAGCGTCAAACTGTTGCCGGCGGCCGCGCGGATCTGCTCGAAGATGAGATCGATATCGGTGATCATCTCGGTCACCGGATGTTCGACCTGGATGCGCGTGTTCATCTCGATGAAATAGAATTCCCCGTTCTCGTAGAGGAATTCGACGGTGCCGACGCCGAGATAGGCCATGTCGCGCATCGCCTTCGCCACCGTCTCGCCGATCTTGTCGCGCGCAACGGTGTTGAGGGCAGGCGAGGGGCTCTCCTCCAGCACTTTTTGATGGCGCCGCTGCAGCGAGCAATCGCGTTCGCCCAGGTGAATGGCATTGCCCTTGCCGTCGCCGAGCACCTGGATCTCGATGTGGCGCGGGCGCTCGAGGTACTTTTCAATGTAGACCGAGGCGTCGCCAAATGCGGCCTTGGCCTCGGCGCGGGCGGTTGACAGCGCGGTTGAAAGGTCGGCCGCGCTGCGCGCGACTTTCATGCCACGGCCGCCGCCGCCGGCCGCGGCCTTGATCAGCACCGGATAGCCGATGCCGTCTGCGATCTTTGCCGCCTCGGCGTCGCTGGTCACTCCGCCGTCCGAGCCGGGAACGACGGGAATGCCGAGCTTCTTCACCGTACGCTTGGCCTCGATCTTGTCGCCCATCAGGCGGATGTGCTCGGCCTTGGGGCCGATAAATTGCACGTCATGATCGGCAAGTATTTCGGCGAAGCGAGCATTTTCCGAAAGGAAGCCGTAGCCGGGATGGACCGCGTCGGCGCCGGTGATTTCGCAAGCCGAGAGAATGGCGGGGACATTGAGGTAGCTGTCTTTCGCCGCCGGCGGGCCGATGCAGACGCTTTCATCGGCAAAGCGCACGTGCATGGCGTCCGCGTCCGCCGTCGAGTGTACGGCAACCGTCGGAATGCCGAGTTCCTTGCAGGCGCGCAATACCCGCATGGCGATCTCGCCGCGATTGGCGATGAGGATTTTATCGAACATCGCGTGTGCCCGGCCGAAAAGCCGTCATTCGATGATCACCAGCGGCTCGCCGAATTCGACCGGCTGACCGTCTTCGAACAGGATCTGCACCACGGTGCCGGAACGCGTCGCAGGGATCTGGTTCATGGTCTTCATTGCTTCGATGATCAGCAAAGTGTCGCCGCTTTTGACCCGCGAGCCGATGTCGACGAACGGCTTGGCGCCGGGCTCCGCCGACGCGTAGGCGGTGCCGACCATAGGCGAGATGATGACGCCCGGATGCTTCGAGGGATCGAGCGGCGCGTTGTCCTGTTCGAGCGGCAGCGACGTCGCGGGCGCCGCCGCACGCGACGCCGCGGCGACCGGCATCCCGGCGCGGGCAACGCGCACGCGCTGGCCATCCTGTTCGATCTCGATTTCGGTAAGGCCGGTTTCGTCGAGCAGCTTGGTGAGTTCGAGAATGAGGTCTCGATTGACGACGGCAACTTTCGGCGGCTTTGCCACGATCCGCTTCCTAAACCTTCGATTTTACGCCGATCAAGGCCGCGAGGCCGCTGATCGCCAGCGCATATCCCTCGATGCCGAAGCCGGCAATTACGGCTTTCGCCGCCTTCGACACGTAGGAATTCTGCCTGAAGCTTTCGCGCGCGTGGATATTGGTGATGTGAATTTCGATGACCGGCATCTGCACCGCCAGGAGCGCGTCGAGAATGGCGATCGAGGTCGTCGTATAGCCGGCCGGATTAAGAATGATCCCGGCGGCTTTTTTTGCCAGCGCCTCCTGGATCCAGCTCACCAGTTCGCCTTCGCTGTTCGACTGGCGGAAGACGATGTCGAGGCCGAAGCGGTCGGCGGTCGAGCGGCAAAGTTTTTCGACGTCGGCAAGCGTCGAGTGGCCGTATTTTTCCGGCTCGCGCATGCCCAAAAGGTTGAGATTGGGTCCGTTGAGGACGTAAAGGGTCTGCGCCATGGAGGCTTCCGGTCCGGCGGGTTGCAGTCGAGGTTTTTAAAGGCTCCGCGCTTTATAGGTGCCCCGGACGGCGAGGGGAAGCCCGCCGCGCGCGACTTTAAGGCTTTGTTTGCCCTGGCGATTGGGTCTCGGCGCTGGCCCAGTCGATAACCTCTTTGATCGCAGTGAGGCGTTGCCGGCCGGCGGTTCTGGCGCGCGTGTAGATGTCGATTTGATGATCGGCGCTCGTGCCCTGGGTCAGAATGGCAGAAAGACGCGCAATGTCACCGCCGCAGCCGAAAGCGGCTATATCTTCAGCGATGAAGTCGAGAACCTGTTCGAGCCACGCCGCCGCCGAAAGCGGCGATCGCGAGAACGGATCGACAAAGGTCGCGGCGATGCCGTAGCGCTGCGCATTCCACTTGTTCTCCTGGGTGATGGCGCGGCCGACGCGGTCGAAACCGGAATTGAGCGCGCGGTCGCGGTCGAGCGCGCGCACCAGGCAGCGGAACAAGGCGGCGATAGCGAGCGCATCATCGAGCCTTGTACAGCTGTCGGCGACACGCAGCTCCACCGTCGGAAATGACAGCGCCGGCCGCAGCGCCCACCAGATGTAACTCGCGTCCGGAATGATCTTGGCCCAGGTCAGTGCCGCGACATAGGCGTCGAAATCCTCCTTCGTGCGAAAAAGTTCCGGCAATCCGGTGCGCGGCAATTCGTCGTAGGCGGCGAGCCGGTAGCCATAGAGCCCGGTGAGATGGCCTTGCCAGAATGGCGACGAGGTGGAGAGCGCGAGCAGCAGCGGCAGAAACGGTGTCAGCCGCATGATCAGATCGATGCGCGTACCCGGGTCGGGCACCGCGACATGCACGTGCATGCCGCAGAGCATGTTGCGATAGCCGATCATCTGCAGGTCGTCGAGAATGCTGCCGTAGCGCGCCTTCGGCGTAACCGTCTGCTCCGGCCAGAACGCCAGCGGGAAGGTGCCCATGGCGGCGATGCCAAGCTCATGATCGGCCGCCGCCTGCGCCAGCGTTTGCCGGTAGCGGGACAGATGCGCGCGCGCGTCGGCCATGCTTTCACTGGGCGGCGTCGCCACCTCGATTTGCGATTGCAGCATTTCCGTCATCACGCGGTCGCCCAGCGCCGCGCCTGCCGACTTGAGAAATTTCTTGTTCATGCGCCGCGCCGCTCGGCGCGTGTTGGCGTCGAACACGAAATACTCTTCTTCCATGCCGAGCGTATACATGCGCGCATTAACCCGTGACCGGGACGCCGGTTCCGTCGGCGGTAATCAAGGAAACAGCCGCCGGGCGCAAGGCCGGGCGGCTGTCATCAGCGCGATTATCGGTCTATCGGTGTTTCAGCAGGCAGGCTTGCCGCAGCGCGAGGTGTTGATCTTTTCCTGCAGGCCGGCAAGCCCGATCGCGCCTACGATCACGTCGTCGCCGATCACATAGCTCGGCGTGCCGTTGAGGCCCAAGGCTTCGGCGATCTTGAAGTTTTCCTCCATCGTCGCCTTCACTTCCGGGCTGTCGAGGTCCTTCTCCAGACGCGTCATGTCCATACCGACGTTCTTGGCTACCGCGAGGGCGCGCGCCTTATCGGCCTGTCCACGGCCGCCAAGCAGCTCCTTGTGGAATTCCAGATACTTTTTGCCGGTCTTGTCCTGCATGCGCACGGCAACGGCGACCTTGGCTGCTTCCACCGAGCCTGGGCCGAGCACCGGGAATTCCTTGAGCACGACCTTGAGCTTGGGATCGTCCTGCAGCAGCGTGAGCATGTCGCTCATCGCGTGCTTGCAATAGCCGCAGTTGTAATCGAAGAATTCGACGAAGGTGACGTTGCCGTCGGGATTGCCGAGCACGACCTGACGGGGCGAACTGAATATCGCCTTGGAATACTGCTTGATCGCGGCCTTGTGCTTCTCGGTTTCGGCGGCTGCCTGCCGCTTGTCGAGCTCCGTCATCGCCTCCTGCAGCACTTCCGGATGGCTCACCAGATACTCGCGCACGATGCGCTCGATCTCGCCGCGTTGCGGCGTCGAAAACTCGTCGGCTCGCACCGCAAGTGGCGAGGCAATCACCAGCGCGGCAAAGGCCGCCGCGGTCAGGCGCCAGGTCATGGGCCGCGAAGTCATGGGCCGCGAAGTCATGGGCCGCGAAGTCATGGGCCGCGAAGTCATGGGCCGCGAAGTCATGGGCATTGTCATGGTCCTTGTCCGGTTCAATTTCTTTTCGCAGTAGGCATCTTGACGTTGACGATATCGTCGGCCTGCACCCAGGCGGGCGAACCGACCGCCAGTCGCGTCTTGGCTCGGGCCGCAAGCTGCTTGGCCGTCATCATATCACCACGGTTGAAAGCTGCCTGCGCCGCGGCGAGGTCGGCATTGGCGACGTCGCCTTTGCGGCCGTAGGCCATGGCGAGCTGGGCATAGGCGTCGGGCGTGTCCGGCTCGCGCTGGATCGCGGTGCGCAAAAGTCCGACCGCCTCTTCGGCGTCCTTGGCATTGTTGCCGGCAATCAGTGCCTGCGCCAGCATGATCTGGATCAGCGCCGGACGCGGGGTCAACGCCACCGCACGGCGCAACGGCGCGATCGCTTCGACCCCATGGCCGCCCTCGAGCAGCGCCTGCCCCTTGAGTTCATGGAAAAAAGCGTTATTCGGCTCGGCTTCGATCAGCCCGTCGATCTGTGCGACCGCCTGGCGCAAGTCGCCGAAGCGGTAGGTCGAGATGGCGCGGGCGTAACGCGCCGGCAGACTGTGGTCGCTCGGCGGATAACGGCGCATGACCGTGCCCGGGCTTTCGAGAAAGCCCGAGAGCTTCGCGCGCATCAGATCGTGACGCAGTTGCAGCGCCGGCGGATCCTTGACGTCGAAATAGGGGCTCGACTTGGCCAGGACTTCGAGCGCGGCGACGCGGTCGGGCGGCAATGGGTGGCTTTGCATGTACGGGTCAATACGCGCCGAATTGAATAACATTTCGTTGCTCAGCCGCGTGAACAGGTCGAGCATGCCGCGCGCCGACTGGTGCGTGAGAGTCAGGAATTTTACGCCGGCATGGTCGGCCTGATCTTCCTGCGTGCGCACATAGGCAAGCAGCGAGCGCTGGATGCCCATCTGCGGCGCGATGATCGGACCGGCCCCGACATCGGCATTGCCGGAGCGTCCGGCGGCCACCATGGCGCCGACGCCGAGCAGCATGGCGATGATCGATTGGGTCTGCGCCTCGGCGAGCTTCTCGCGCAGGCGCAACAGATGGCCGCCGGCAAGGTGCCCGGTTTCGTGGGCGAACACGCCGATCACTTCGTTCGGGGTCTTTGCCTCGAACAACGCGCCGGCGTTGATGAAGATATGGCGTCCGTCCATCACGAAGGCGTTGAAGCTGCGGTCGTTGAGCACGATGACGCGCACGTTTTGCTGGGCGAGACCGGCGGCGCGCAAAATCGGCTGCGCATAGTCGCGCAGCAACTGTTCAATTTCGGTGTCGCGGATGATCGGCAGGCCGCGCGTCGCCTGTTCCTGCGCCAGCGCCGGCTGCGGCGGCGTTGGACCGCCGCCGGCTGCGGCGATCGCCACGGCGGTGACCACGGCAAGGCCCCGCATGGCCGCGTGCCGCGCTTTTGTGCCTGTTCCGCTCTCGATCATGCCATTATGCGCCGGTCGGCGTGAACCTAGGATCACGTCCGAAAAGGGTCAACGTGGGCCGTAATCACCTGTGGTTTAAGGCAAGCCTCGCGGCAAAGAAGCCCAGCGAATGCGGCAACAGCGGGGCGGGGGTCTGAAGCGATGCTCGAGAACGCCAGACGGCTGCTGAGCCCCTCGAAGCGCAGCGATGTTCCGCCCTTCATCGTCATGGACGTGATGGCGGCTGCGGCGCGAATCGAGGCGCAAGGGCGCCGGGTCGTGCACATGGAAGTCGGTCAGCCGGCAGCATCGGCGCCCGACACCGCCATCGCCGCAGCGCAAGCCGCGCTTACCGCCGGACGCATCGGCTACACCGAGACGCTGGGGATCGCACCTTTGCGCGCCCGCATCGCCCGCCACTACGCGGACACATATAGCCTCGCGCTTGATCCGGGGCGCGTCGTCGTCACCACCGGTTCCTCGGGCGCCTTCGTGCTGGCGTTCCTGGCGCTGTTCGAAACCGGCGACCGCGTCGCGCTCGCCAATCCGGGATATCCGCCATACCGGCATATTCTCAGCGCGCTCGGCTGCGAGCCGGTGCTGATCGAAACGTCCGCGGAAACGCGCTGGGCGCTGTCGCCGAACGCGCTGATCGACGCGCACCGGAAAAAACCGCTTGCCGGTGTGGTGATCGCAAGCCCGGCCAACCCGACCGGCACCATGATGGAGGCGGATAGCCTCTCGCGCCTCATTTCGGTTGCCGAGGCGGAGGGCATTCGCGTCATCTCCGACGAAATTTATCACGGGCTCGATTACGCCTTTGCCGCCGAGACCGCGGCGAACCTGTCGGCGCGCGCGCTGGTGATCAATTCCTTCTCCAAATATTTCTGCATGACCGGCTGGCGCGTCGGCTGGATGGTGGTGCCGGAAGGCCTGGTGCGCGCGGTCGAGCGCTTGCAGGGCAACCTCGCGATTTCCGTGCCGCTATTGTCGCAGGTTGCAGCGCTCGCGGCCTTCGAGGGCGCAGCACAGATGGAAACGGTCAAGCACGGCTACGAAGAAAATCGCCGCATCCTGGTCGAAGGCCTGCCCAAGGCCGGGCTGGAGAAATTCTTGCCCGTCGACGGCGCCTTCTATCTTTATGCCGACATCTCGCGCTTCTCCGCCGACAGTCTCGACTTCGCCAAGCGCATGTTGGAAGAGGCGGGCGTTGCGGCGACGCCCGGCATCGACTTCGATCCGGTCAACGGCCACAATTTTTTGCGCTTCTGCTACGCCGGCTCCGCCGCCGAGATGCATGAAGCGGTGGAGAAAATCGGGGCGTGGCTCAAGCGGAGCTAGAATTCGACGTCGAGCTCGACCACTTCGTCCGGCTCGGCCTTGGCGCCCTCGATCCATTCTTTCATCTGCGGCATGGCCATGATCGCCTTGCAGTAGGCGGCGCAGTCGGAGTCGAGCTTGACGTCGTAGGTTATGAAGCGCGTTACCACCGGCGCGAACATGGCATCGGCCATGCCCGGCTTTTCGCCGAACAGGAACGGTCCTTTGCTCGCCGCGAGGCATTCGCGCCATATGCTAACGATGCGGTCGATGTCGGCCTGCGCGCCGGCCCAGACCTTGAAGCCCGGGTGATGCGCCTTGAGATTCATCGGCAGCGCCGAGCGCATGTTGGAAAAGCCGGAATGCATCTCGCCGCAGATCGAGCGGCAATGCGCGCGGGCGGCGCGGTCCTTCGGCAGCAGACCGGCGTCGGGCAGCGTCTCGCTGAGGTATTGGGCGATCGCCAGCGTGTCCCAGACCTTGATGCCGTCATGGGTGAGGCAGGGCACGAGGAACGAGGGCGAGAGCAGCAGCAATTCGGCGCGTGTCGAGGCGTCGTCGCTGGCCGCGGTTTCCTCGTCAAAAGGCAGGCCTGCAAGCTTGCACAACAACCAGCCGCGCAGCGACCAGGCTCCGTAATTCTTGCTGGCAATGGTCAGGGTAGCCTTGGGCATGAGGCGCAAATGTCCTTTGTCGTCGCAGCCCGGCTTCGGCAGCTTAGACGAAAGTTATGCCCGTTCAATACCTTCCCGTACCGCAAAATGCCTGCCTCCTGCGTTTTCCCCAATTGCGCCGGGAATTTGCATGCTTGCTCAGAATTTTATCTCGCACTGCAACATTAAATGCACTAGGTTTCAATTCCGATTGTCGGGGCGCTTTGGGGATTGAATGCTTTATCAGGCGTATCAGGCGCAGGCCGACATCATGGGGCCGGTGCGGGCATTCGCCAAATTGGCGGCCAAGAACGGCGCCGAACGCCTCAACGGCGCGGTGCGGCCGTCCCCGCTCAGCAATCTGACGGCCGCTTACGACCTGATCGCCCGCGCGGGACTGACCCACGTGCGCCCGCCCTACGGCATCGACAGCGTCATGGTCGGAAATCGCGAAGTCGCGGTGACCGAGGAGGCCGCCGACGTCACGCCCTTCGGCACGCTCCTGCACTTCAAGAAGGACATCGAGCAGGCGCAGCCGCGGGTGCTGCTGGTCGCGCCCCTGTCCGGGCATTTCGCCACGCTGTTGCGCGCGACCGTGCGCACCATGCTGGCCGAGCACGACGTCTACATCACCGACTGGCACAACGCCCGCGACGTCTCGACCGCCGACGGCCGCTTCGGCTTCGACGAATATGCCGGGCACATGATCCGCTTCCTGGAAAAGATCGGCCCGGGCGCGCACATCATGGCGGTGTGCCAGCCCTGCGTCGCGGCGCTTGTTGCCGCGAGCGTGATGGCGCAGCGCGAGAATCCAGCGGCGCCGCGCTCAATGACGCTGATGGCGGGGCCGATCGACACCCGCGTCAATCCGACCAAGGTCAACGAGTTGGCCAAGGGCAAGCCGATCGAATGGTTCGAGAAGAACCTGATCGCCACGGTGCCCGCCCGCTACGGCGGCGGCGGGCGCAAGGTTTATCCCGGCTTCGTGCAGCTTGCCGCCTTCATGAGCATGAACATGGAGCGCCATCTGAAGGCGCATCGCGAATTGTACGAAAACCTGGCGAAGGGTGAGGAGGCCAAGGCCGCGCAGACCAAGGCCTTCTACGACGAATATTTCGCCGTGCTCGACCTCACAGCCGAATTCTATCTGGAGACGGTCAAGCTCGTGTTCCAGGACCACGCGTTGCCGCTCGGTCAGCTCACCTACGAGAATCAAAGAGTAGAGCCGGCGGCGATCAAGCGCACCATGCTGTTCACCGTCGAAGGCGAGAAGGACGACATCTGTGCCGTCGGACAGACGCTTGCCGCCCACGATCTTTGCTCATCGCTGCGGCCTTACCGCAAGCGCCACCACATGCAGGCCGGCGTCGGCCATTACGGCGTGTTCTCGGGCCGGACCTGGCAGAACCAGATCTACCCGATGGTGAAAAACGTAATTTTGCAGAGCGATTAATCGTATCGCTCCGTACCGTCAGGCGTAAAACACATAAATCGCGGCGGCGCTCACTCCCAATGCGGACAGCGCCAGCAGCATCAGCGCCGGACGTCGGGCCGCCGCCCCGCCGAAACCGATCGCGTAAGCAGCCTTGGCGACATTGTTCGATGAAGCGGCGATCAATACCGCGGCGCAAAGATCGGGGATCGACATGCCGGAGACCCCGCCTTGGGCAATGTTGAGCACGAACGGGTCGATGTCGGTTGCGCCAACCACCGCCGATAGTGCGAAAATACCGGCTTGGCCGAACTCGCTTTTCACCCATTCGGAAACTGCCGAGATGACAACGATCAGCACGGCGAAGATGAAGGCGGTTGGAATTTGCAGCGGGTTCTTCGGCTCAACGGCAAGATTTGAATCGGCGGACGCCGTTTTCGCTCGCTTCCATTCGTAGATCGCCAGGACCGACCCTGCCGCCCACAACATCAAAAGCGCCGGCCCGAGTTGCAACGCGAATCCCCGGTCGAAAATTGCGACGACAACTCCGAGCCGCAGATACATGACTGACGTCGCGGCCACGATGCCGGCTGAAACTTCCGAGGAAGCAGCTTTGGCGTCGCGCAGCCGCTTCGATAAGACGACGGTTGTGGCGGTGGAAGAATAGGCGCCGCCCAGCACGGCCGCGAATAGAGCATTGCTGCGGATCGGCGCGTAACGCTGCAACAGGTAACTGAAATAGGAGAGGGCGCAGATAGCGACCACCGCAAGCCAGATGCCGTAAGGCGTGAGTGGCGTCAGCGCGGTCACACGCTCATGCGGCACAAGCGGCAGAATGATGCCGGTTAGAATAAGAAATTTTGCTGCGGTCGACAGTTCATCCGGGGGGATAACGCGGATCAGACTATGCAGGCGCTTGCGGGCGCCAAGCAAAAGCACGGCGGTCACCGCAAGCGCGACCGCGAGCCAGGGCGGCTCAATGAGCGCGGTTGGTCCCAGCACATAGGCGAGCAAATTCGAAGCCGGAATCACGAAACTGGGCGCCTCGCGGTGCGGTGGCGCAGCACGGATGAAAGCATGCAGCCAGGCTCCGAGGCCGATAAGCCCGGCAGTGAAAGCGAGCGCGTAATGGGGTTCGATCAAATAAAGCGCCGCGCCGCACATCGCCAGCAATGGAAAGGTGCGCACGCCACCGGGACTTGATCGCTCCGCGGCTTTATAGACCTCTTCGAAGGTCAACCCCAGGAACACGGCAAGACCGACGGCCAAGGCGAGCCGGCCGGCAAGGTCCAGCGGCGACAAAGCTGTCATGCGAAGCGTCCGAGATCGGATTTGCCGCAGGCACGCATGACGGCCCGGTAGGCAAACACCATCGCCGGCCCGAGCGTCGTTCCCGGTCCCGGATAGCTGCCGCCCATCACCGAAGCCATGTCGTTGCCGCAGGCATAAAGACCCGCGATCGGCCTGTCCTGCGCATCGAGCACGCGGGCGTCCGCATCGGCCTTTAGCCCGGTGCTGACCGCGATGTCGGCAGGCCACACCGCGACTGCATAATATGGCGGCGCGGCGAGGCGGCCGATGCACGGGTTCGGCCTGTGGCCGGCATCGCCGTTGAAGCGGTTGAGCTCGGTCTCGCCCTTGCCGAAGTCGACATCGACGCCGGTTGCGGCAAAGCCATTGTGCCGGGCGACGGTCTCGCCCAGTTGGATCGCATCGACTTTGATCTTGCCGGCCAGCGCGTCGAGTGTCGGAGCGCTGAAAAGGTAGCCGGCCTCGACAAAACTCTCGACATTGCGGTGGCCGGGATAGACGGCGCCGAGGCCATAGGTCCCGATGAAGTCGGCATCGCAGATCAGGCAGGCCGGCATGGTCGACGCGGTCTTGTGGCTTTCGAACATCGCCAGCACGAAGTCATGATACGACGACGCCTCGTTGACGAAGCGCCGGCCGGCCGCGTTGACCGCGATCAGTCCAGGCTTGGCGCGGTCGAGCATCAGATGCGGGTAAAGGCCCTTGCTGCCGTCGCCCCGGGTGGTGATCGAGACCGGCGCCCATAGCCCGCTGGCGCTTTTTTCCGGCGCGATGGCCGCGCCGAGGCGGCGGCCGATGTCGACGCCGTCGCCGGTGTTGCCCGCGTGAGCCATCGAGTGCGCCGGCACCGGCTGCGGCATAAAGCGTTCGCGCAGCGCCTTGTTGTGCGCATAGCCGCCGGTCGCCAGCACCACGCCCTTGCGCGCCTTGATGGTGATTTCCTTGCCGGCGATGCGCAGCCGCGCGCCGGTCACGCCGCGATTGTCGGCGATGAGATCGACAATGGCGGCGTCGAACAGGATCGGCACGTCGCGCTGGCGCAGGCTCCGGTAGAGCCGGGCAACGAGCGCGTTGCCCATCATGATGCGGGTGCCGCGCGGGTAGCGCAGCCGGTCGAAAAGATAGCGCGCGAACAATTTCGCCGCGTAAGTGAAATTGGCGAGCGACTTGAAGCGCCCGATCAACGGGGCGAGGTCGGCCTTGCCGACCATCATGCCGCCGAACAGCAGAAACTCGGGGATCGGCGCGCGCACACGCTTAAAGTCCTCACCGAGCAGGCGTCCGTCGAACGGCTTGGGCATGATGGCGCGCCCGGCAAGCGCTGCCCCCGGCATGTTGCTGCGGTAGTCCGGGTGCTTGCCGCAGGGCAAAAATTGCACGTCGCTGTGCGCCTCGAGGTAATCGATCGCCGCCGGCCCCGTGCGCAGATAGGCCGCGCGCAGCTCGCCGTCGACCGTCTCGCCGGTGAGCGCCACAAGGTATTTCCCGGCGGCCTCGGCGCTGTCGGCAAAGCCCGCCGCCTTGCTCTGGTGATTGCCCGGGATCCACAGCGTGCCCGCCGAGGTCGCGCCGGTGCCGCCGACCTGGTTCGACTTCTCGCAGAGGACGACATCGAGGCCTTCGATGGCCGCGATCAGCGCCGCCGCCATCCCGGCCGGCCCTGCGCCGGCAATGACCAGATCGACTTCCTGCTCTGCGTCCATGGCCCGGCCTCCGGCACCTTCCAATTTCGCCGTTGCATCCTACATGCAGTGCCGACCTCAATATAACCCAGAGCGTTCCATGCTCGACTTTGCTTCGTCTTCCGATCTCGGGGACGCCGGCACAGCGGCATCCCCGCCGCCCGAAACCGACATCCTCGACGCCTATTCCAATGCCGTGATTTCCGTCGCCGACGGCGTCGGCCCGGCGGTGCTGCGCGTGGAGACGCAGAGCGCCGACGGCCGCCGTGGCGGCGTCGGCTCCGGCGTCGCCATCACTCCCGACGGCCTGGTGCTGACCAATTGCCATGTGGTCGAGGGCGCCAAGGCGGTGCGGCTGATGGACGCCGAAGGCCGCGTCATGGAGGCGCGCAGCCTGGGCGTTGACCCCGACACCGACCTTGCGCTGCTGCGCGTGGATTCGGCGCGCGACCTTGCCTTCGCCCCGCTCGGCGATTCCAAGGGGCTCAAGCGCGGGCAACTGGTGGTCGCCATCGGCAACCCGCTCGGCTTTGAATCGACCGTCACCGCCGGCGTGATTTCCGCGCTCGGCCGTTCGTTGCGCGCACGCACCGGACGCCTGATCGAGGACGTGATCCAGACCGATGCCGCGCTCAATCCGGGAAACTCCGGCGGCCCGCTGGTGTCATCGCGCGGCGAGGTGATCGGCATCAACACCGCGGTGATCATGGGCGCGCAGGGCATCTGCTTTGCGGTCGCCTCGAACACGGCGCAGTTCGTGCTCGGCGAGTTGATCCAGCACGGCCGCGTGCGCCGCGCCTTCATCGGCGTCGCTGCGGAAACGCGCCCCGTTCCGCGCCGGCACGCGCGCGCGGCGGAAATCGAGAATGCGTCGGGGGCAACCGTCACCGGCCTCGACAAAAATGGCCCGGCCGCAATCGCCGGGCTGATGAGCCTTGACACCATCGTGCGCGCCGATGGCGTGCCGGTCACCGGCGTCGACGACCTGATCCGCCTGCTCAATGCCGAGCGCATCGGCAAGACGATCGCCATCGACGTGTTGCGCCGAGGCGCACGAAAGACCTTCGACGTCCGGCCGCTGGAGCGGCCGGCCGTCAAGGCGGCCTAGTCCGGTTACCGGCTTTGTCTATTGCTTGGGCGGCGGCACCGCGCCGGCCGAAGCCGGTTGCGCCGGTCCGCGCTTGTCGTTGCGATTGGCCATGCAATTTTTCAGGAATGCGCTGCGCTTGGCGCCCGTCAGCTTCTGGTCGTCGGCGCCGAACTTGCACGTGTCCATTTTCTGCTTCGCGGTAATCGCCGCTGCCGGATTTGCCAGCAACAGCGGCACGGCCACGGCTGCGGCCAAGCTCAAAACAATCTTCATGATCAACTGACCGCCCGGCGGTCCCCCTGGTTGCTAGTTCTTGTCGCCGAGCAGCCGCCGTCCCCACCAGCCGCGCTTGGGCGTGGCGGCTTCTTCGCTGCCGGTGCTGGAGATGACGGGCGCCGAAGCCGGCGCACCGGCCGACGGTGACGCCGTACCGAAGGACTCGCGGATGGTAGAGCGCCGGCGCGGTGCTTCCGTCTCTGGCGTGGCCGCCGCAGGCGGCGCCGGGGGCGGTTCGAACGCGGGCGAAAGCTGCTCTAAAGGCGGGCGCTCGTCGGCGTAGGGCGCCGGCGGGCGATCGAGGTCTTCGACTGCGTGGCGCAAGCCCGGCTCCGCGGTCGGGGCTTCATTGATCGGAACATCGATCCCGGTGCGTGGCGCATCGCCGTTGCGGCCATGCCGGTTGCGGCGTCCGCCACGCCGTCCGCGGCGGCGGCGGCGAACACCGTCGCGGCCGACTTCGCCAGCCGCTGCGCTCTGTCCGTGCGCGTCGGCGGGGGCGCCGTCTTCGGCGCCGCCATTGTGATCGCCGTCATGGCTTTCCTGCTGACCTTCCTGAGCGTTTGCGGCTTCAGGCACGGTGTCATTGGCAAAACGCGGCTCGCGCGGTTCGCCGCCTCGACCCCTGCCGCGTCCGCCACGCCGGCGACGCCGGCGAGGCCCGCCGTCGCGGTCGCCGCCGTTCTCGTGACGGGGGCCGTTGGTTTGCGGCTGCTCGGCTTCTGCCTCGACGTGCTCCACGCCGATTGCTTCGTGCTCGCTGCCGGCCTCGGCCGCAACGTCCGCATCCGTCTCTTCTTCGTCGGCAATGTCGTCGTCTTGCTCCTCGACCGGCGCGGCCAGTTCCGGCTGCGCCGCGGCGATCGCGCGGGCTGCGTCCGGCGTATGCACCTGCTCGCCGCGCTCGATGACGAAGGACTGCTGACCGGTCACGGTGGGATCGGCGGACACGGTGATGGTGATGCGGAAGCGCTCCTCCAGCGAGCGCAAATGCGCGCGCTTGTGATTGAGCACGTAGAGCGCGACTTCGGCGCGGGTGCGCACGGCGAGGTTATGCGTGGCGCCCTTGATCAGCATCTCCTCGATGCCGCGCAGCAATTGCAGCGCGACCGAGGAGACCGAACGCACGTGACCGGAGCCGCCGCAGACCGGACATTTCTCGGTCGAACTCTCCAGCACCGAGGTGCGGATGCGCTGGCGCGACATCTCCATGAGGCCGAAATGCGAGATGCGGCCGACCTGGATTCGGGCGCGGTCGTGCCTGAGCGCTTCCTTGAGCCGGCGCTCGACCGTGCGATTGTTGCGGCCCTCGTCCATGTCGATGAAATCGATGACGATGAGACCGGCAAGGTCGCGCAGGCGCAATTGCCGGGCGACTTCCTCCGCCGCCTCAATGTTGGTCTTGAGCGCGGTGTCCTCGATGTGATGTTCGCGGGTGGCACGGCCCGAATTGACGTCGATGGCGACCAGCGCCTCCGCCTGGTTGATGACGATGTAGCCGCCGGAGCGCAGCTGAACGATCGGTGAGAACATGGCGTCAAGCTGGCTCTCGACGCCGTAACGGGTGAAGATCGGCTGCGTGTCGCGGTAAAGCTTCACATGCCTTGCGTGGCTCGGCATGAGCATGCGCATGAATTCTTTGGCGTCCTTGTAGGCTGCTTCGCCGGAGACGACGATCTCGTCGATGTCCTTGTTGTAGAGATCGCGCAAGGAGCGCCGCGTCAGCGAGCCTTCCTCATAGACGAGCTTCGGCGCGGTCGATTGCAGCGTCAGATCGCGCACCGTTTCCCAAAGCCGCAGCAGGTATTCAAAGTCGCGCCGCACTTCCTCGATGGTGCGGCTGGCGCCGGCGGTGCGCAGGATGACGCCCATGCCTTCCGGCACCTGCAGTTCCTGCGCGATCTCCTTGAGACGTCCGCGATCCTCGGCGGATGTGATCTTGCGGCTGATGCCGCCGCCGCGCGCCGTGTTCGGCATCAGCACCGAATAGCGGCCGGCGAGCGACAGATAAGTCGTGAGCGCGGCGCCCTTGGAGCCGCGTTCTTCCTTGACCACCTGCACCAGCATCACCTGCCGGCGCTTGATGACTTCCTGGATCTTGTATTGGCGGCGGAAGCGCGGGGCGCGTTCCTGGGCTTCTTCCAGCGCGTCGGCGCCGCCGACGGATTCAACGGCTTCTTCCTCGGCTGTGTCCTCGCCGTTGCCGTTTTCGGCCGGCTGGGCCGCCGCTGCTTCGTCGGCGAGCGCGATCTGTTCGCCGGGTTCGCCGGCATCGGCGACCGCTTCGTCGGCTGCCTCCGCTTCGTCGCTTTCAGCATGTTCGGCGTCTGCTTCGGCCTCTTCGGCGGCGTGTTCGGGCGGGAGTTCGACGTCGCCGACCGGACTTTCATAGGCTTCGCGCGCTTCGTCCGCTGCATCGGCGCCTTGGGGCGTCGTCGCCGCTGCCTCGACAGCGGTTGGCGGTTCGCCAAACGCGACGTCCGGCTGCGGCTCACCGGTGTGATCCGCGGTCGCTTCGTGGGCGGCGTCCTCGGGGCTTTGCGTCTGATCCGCGATCGGCTCGCTGCGGCGCATGTCGCGGTGACGGCCGGCGCCTCGGTGGCGGTGACGGCCCCGGCCGCGTCCGCCGCGGGCACGATGGTCGGCGTCGGCGTCGGCGGCTTTTTGCGCGCGCTCTTCCTCGGCGATCAGCGCCTGCCGGTCGGCGACCGGAATTTGGTAATAGTCAGGGTGGATTTCGGAGAACGCCAGGAAGCCGTGGCGATTGCCGCCGTATTCGATGAAGGCCGCCTGCAGCGACGGCTCCACACGCGTAACCTTGGCGAGATAGATATTACCGCGAAGTTGCTTGCGGTTGGCGCTTTCGAAGTCGAATTCCTCGACGCGATTGCCGCGCAGGACCACGACCCGGGTCTCCTCCGGGTGGGTTGCGTCGATCAGCATTTTGTTGGGCATCGTCAAATCTCACTGGGGCAGGCGCAATGGCGCACTCGTGCGTCGTCGACGTCGCGAGGAGGCCGAAGCCCGCCGGATTGTTGTGGAAAGGGAGGGGCGCGTGTTCACGCGATGAAATGCAAAAGCGCAAGGCACGGTCCATAAACATCGCTGACGCGATTGCTTCGCGACAGTGCTGAACCTTGATGTGCCGTTGCTGCTTTTGCAGCATGAATTTGCGACCCGTGGCGCTACGGCCGCGCCAATAGCAGCGCCGCCGAGGTTTCTCGTCGCTTTCGGTCAGGTAACGTGCGGCCAACGATGCCGCACGCGGATCCGGTTGTCCTTCACAAGGGTTTCGGCGCTTTCGCCGTCCGGTCGCAAACCTCCTCGAGGGGGCGATCCTGGACTGGCGGGCCGGGGCCCGAACGCGGCACAACCGGAACTTAAACCGTCAGCGCCTTCTACATACGAGGGCAAGCCGGTAATGGCAAGGGAAGGGTGCCGGGAGGCCACACCCGACCGTTAACGGTCGTATTTCATCAAGTTCCGTTAACCAGTGGCTCGCTAATGGAGTAAAAACGGCCTCGAAAGGGACTGGATTCGTGACGGGACGCGAAGCTGCCATCGCCGGCCTGCTCGCGGCGGCCATCTTCGGGCAGCCGCTGTCCGCCGCCGAGCGCGCGCAAGCGGCGCCCAAGCCCGACTCGTTTCCGGTCGCAAGCGATGTGCGGCTCGGCGGCGACGACAGGCAGACCCGCCTCGTGCTCGATCTCAACCAGAAGGTCGATGTCGCCGCCTTCACGCTTGCCGATCCTTATCGCGTGGTGATCGACCTGCCGCAGGTCGTATTCAAGCTGCCCGCCAAGGCCGGCGAGCAGGGGCGTGGCCTGGTCAAGGCCTTCCGCTACGGGCTGATCATGCAAGGTGGCTCGCGGATCGTGCTTGACGTGAAAGGCCCGGTGCGGGTGGAGAAGGCCTTTGCCCTTGCCGCTTCCGACGGTCAGCCGGCGCGTCTGGTCGTCGATCTTGCCGCCACCGACCGCGACAGCTTCATGCGCAACATCGCGCTGGAAAGCCGCGCCGTGCGCAGCCCGGCAATGCGGCAAACAGAGATTGCGCCCAGGGACAACGGTGATGCGCGCCCGCTGGTCGTGATCGACCCCGGTCACGGTGGCATCGACAGCGGCACCAAATCGTCAAGCAGTCAGGACGAAAAAGACGTCGTGCTCGCCTTCGGCCTGGTGCTGCGCGACAAGCTTGAAAAGTCCGGCAAGTATCGCGTGGCGATGACGCGCAGCGACGACACCTTCGTGCCGCTCAACGAGCGGGTGCGCTTTGCCCGCGCGCGCAAGGCCTCGCTGTTCATCTCGATTCACGCCGACTCGATCCCGCGCAGCGAGGGGGTGGCGAGCGGTGCCTCGGTCTACACGCTCTCCGACCACGCCTCCGACGCCGAGGCAGCTTCTCTTGCCGACGCCGAGAACAAGTCGGACGTGATCGCGGGCGTCGACCTCTCCGCCGAACCCGATGACGTGGCCAATATCCTCATCGACCTTGCCCAGCGCGAGACCAAGGTATTTTCGCTGCAATTTGCCCGCACGCTGATCGGCGAGCTCAAGCCGACCACCAAGCTGCACGTGCACCCGATCAAGTCGGCGGGCTTTATCGTGCTCAAGGCGCCCGACGTGCCCTCGGTGCTGGTCGAGCTTGGCTATATGTCGACCAAGGACGACCTCGGGCGCCTCACCTCGGCGTCCTGGCGCGTGCGCGCCGCGGATTCGGTGGCGCAGGCGGTGGACACGTTTTTCGCCCCAAGGCTTGCCGGCGCGGCCGCCGCCCGAGGTGGCGAGTGATGCGCTATCGGCCTCAGTTTCAACATAAAACCGGACGAATGCTGGCTTTTACCACTGTCAGGACTGGCGCCAGAAGCGGCGCTGCGGCCGGTGGTCCGGCGGTGCAAAACCTGCCATTTTTGCCGGCCAGGATGCCCCGGCGGCGAACGGCACCGGCGGGCTTTAGGATGCTTGGCGCATGCGACTGATGTTGCGCTTCTTCGGGTTGCTGTTTGCCGCGGGCACCGTGCTGTTCGTGGTCGGCATCGCCGCGACCGCGGGCCTGCTCTGGCATTTCTCCAAGGACTTGCCCGACTACTCGCAGTTGCAGGATTACGAGCCGCCGGTGATGACGCGGGTGCATGCGTCGGATGGTTCGCTGCTCGCCGAATACGCGCGCGAGCGTAGACTCTACATTCCGATCCAGGCGGTGCCGAAACTCGTCATCAACGCCTTCCTCGCCGCCGAGGACAAGAACTTCTACGAGCATGGCGGCATCGATTTCACCGGCGTTGCCCGCGCCGCCTTCAACTACATCCAGAACTACGGCTCCTCGCGCCGTCCCCAGGGCGCCTCAACCATTACCCAACAAGTTGCCAAGAACTTCTTGTTAAGCAACGAACTTTCCTTGACGCGAAAGGTCAAGGAAGCGCTGCTGGCGCTCAAGATCGAGCGCACCTACAGCAAGGACAAGATCCTCGAGCTTTACCTGAACGAGATTTATCTCGGCCTCGGCGCCTACGGCATAGCCGCTGCCTCGCTCGTCTATTTCGACAAGTCCGTGAATGAACTGACGATAGCCGACGCCGCCTATCTCGCGGCGCTGCCGAAAGCGCCCAACAATTATCATCCGTTCCGCCAGCGCGAACGCGCTCTCGAGCGCCGCAATTGGGTGATCGACCAGATGACGCAGGATGGCTTCATCAAGGTGGCCGACGCCGAGAAGGCCAAGCACGCGCCGTTGGCTGTGACGCAGAAGATCACCGGCGAACACACCTTCTCCGCTGAATATTTCGCCGAAGAAGTTCGCCGCGAAATCTTCGACCGCTACGGCGAGAAAAGACTCTACGAAGGCGGCCTCTCGGTACGCACCACTCTCGACACGAAATATCAGGTGCTGGCGCGCAAGGTGCTGACCGACGGCCTCGTTCAGTTTGACGAAAGCCAGGGCTGGCGCGGCCCGGTGACCAAGATCGACGTCGCCTCCGGCGATTGGGGCAACAAGCTTGCCGACGTCAAGGCGCTCAATGACATCGATCCTTGGCGCCTCGCGGTGGTGTTGGAAACCGGCGACCAGTCCGCCCGCATCGGCTTGCAGCCGCGACGTGAGCTGGGCGGAGCGCTCAGCAAGGAGCGCGCTGTCGGCATTATTCCCATCGACGGCGTGAAGTGGGTGCGCGAACGCGGCAAGGCGGTCACGAAAGTTACCCAAGTGCTCAATCCCGGCGACGTGGTCTATGTCGAGCCCGCTAAGCTCGACGGCCAGTTCCGCCTGCATCAAGTGCCGGAAGTGTCCGGCGCGATGGTGGTCGAGGATCCGTGGACCGGCCGTGTCCTCGCCATGGTCGGCGGCTTCTCGTACGACCAGAGCCAGTTCAACCGCGCGACGCAGGCGCTGCGCCAACCCGGCTCCTCGTTCAAGCCGATCGTCTATGCGGCGGCTCTCGACAATGGATATACGCCGTCGACCTTGATCCTCGATGCGCCGATCGAGATCGACCAAGGCCCGGGTCTCGGCGTGTGGAAACCGGAGAACTACGAGAACAATTTCTACGGTCCCTCGACGCTGCGCTTCGGCATCGAACATTCGCGCAACGTGATGACGGTGCGGCTGGCGCAGGATATCGGCATGCCGCTGATCGCGGAATACGCCAAGCGCTTCGGCGTCTATGACGATCTGCCGCCCTATCTGTCGTTTGCGCTCGGCGCCGGCGAGACCACGCTGCTGCGCATGGTGACGGCCTACGCCATGTTCGATAACGGCGGGCGCCGTGTGAAGCCGACGCTGATCGATCGAATCCAGGACCGCTACGGTCACACCGTCTACCGCCATGACGAGCGCGAATGCATCGGCTGCGACGCGCAGAAATGGGCAAACCAGCCCGAGCCCTCGCTGATTGACCGCAGCGAACGCGTGCTCGATCCGATGACCGCCTACCAGATCACCTCGATCATGGAAGGAGTGGTGCTGCGCGGCACCGCCGCCGGTGCAGGCTTCCAGAAAGAAGTCGGCAAGCCGGTCGCCGGCAAGACCGGCACGACCAATGACGAGAAGGACGCCTGGTTCATCGGCTATACGCCGGACATCGTGGTGGGCGTTTACATGGGCTACGACAAGCCGCGGCATTTGGCGCGTGGCGCCACCGGCGGCCATCTGGCGGCGCCGATCGTCAAGGACTTCATGAAGGTCGCGCTTGCGGGCAAACCGGCGATGCCGTTCCGCGTACCGCCGGGCATCAAGCTAGTGCGGGTCGACTTAAAGACCGGCGTGCGCGCCGGCCCCGGCACCGAAAAAGCGATTCTGGAAGCCTTTAAGCCGGGCACCGCGCCGCCGGATAATTATTCGGTGGTCGGCTTCGGCAACGGCGAGAACGGCGACAGTCCGGGGCGAGCCTGGGGTACCGGCGTCACGCCCGACGCCGACCGTGCGGTGCGTTCCGGAACCGGCGGGCTCTATTGAGCGGCGGTTGCGCCAGCGCCGGTGCAACGCTAAATCCCCCACAGCGATTCCCTGGATTGGATAATCATGCGCGCGGAAGCCCAGAAGCTCGTCGAAGACATCAAGCAGTCAATGGAGCTGCTGAGGAGGCATCTTTGACGTCGATACCGCGCAGCGCCGTCTCGCCGAACTGAACAAAGAGGCTGAAGACCCCGCGCTGTGGAGTGACCAGCAGCGCGCACAGCGGGTCATGCGCGAGCGCGACGCGCTCGACGACAGGCTCAACGCGCTTGGCCGCATCCAACGCGAACTCGACGACCAACTCACCATGATCGAGCTTGGCGAGTCGGAGAAAGACGAAAAGACCGTCGCCGACGCCGAGGCGGCGCTGAAGAAACTCAAAGCCGACGTGGCGCGGCGCGAGCTCGAAGCGCTGCTTTCGGGCGAGGCCGATGCCAATGACGCGTTTCTTGAGGTCCACGCCGGCGCCGGCGGAACCGAGAGCCAGGACTGGGCCGGCATGCTGATGCGCATGTACATCCGCTGGGCGGAAGCGCACGGCTATAAAGTCGAATGGGTCGAAGAAACCGAAGGCGAGGGCGCCGGCCTCAAATCGGCGACGGTGACCATCAAGGGTCACAACGCTTACGGCTGGCTCAAGAGCGAGAACGGCGTGCATCGCTTGGTGCGCATCTCGCCGTTCGACTCCAATGCGCGACGCCACACCTCATTTGCCAGCGTTGTCGTCTTTCCGGTAATCGACGACCGCATCAAGATCGACATCAACGAGAACGACGTGCGCACCGATGTGATGCGCTCGAGCGGCGCCGGCGGCCAGCACGTCAATAAGACCGAATCGGCGGTGCGCTTGACCCACATCCCGACCAACATCGTCGTCAAGGTGCAGCAGGACCGCTCGCAGCACCGCAACCGGGCGATTGCCTGGGACATGTTGCGCGCGCGGCTGTTCGAGGCGGAGATGCGCAAGCGCGAGGAGAAGGCCGCAGCCGATCAGGCGGCCAAGACCGACATCGGCTGGGGCCACCAGATCCGCTCGTACGTCTTGCAGCCCTATCAGATGGTGAAGGATCTGCGTACCGGCGTGCAGACATCCGATACCGCCAGCGTGCTCGACGGCGATCTCGACCAGTTCATGCAGGCGGCGCTGGCGCAGAAGGCCTTCGGCGGCGGTCCCGAGCAGGTCGAAGACGTCGAATAGCCTTGTGACCGGCATCACAGCCGAATTCGTGCAGCGTCCGAATTTCGGGACAATCCAGGCATTTCAGCGCGGCGATCACATCCTTGTGCGCGTGATGGGGAGCACTGTGTGGTTGCGCCGACGCTCCTATTTTTGGCGGCAACAAATCAGACAGCGTTCGCGGGCCTAAACCGCGAGCGCAATCGAATAGGGCGCCGTCATGTTCAAGCTGTTTTATGCCGTTGTCGCAGCCGCCGCGGTTGCCGGCGTGCTGACGTTTCTCACCTCCACAAGCGACCGCCTCGACGCGGGGCCGCTGTCGGCCTCAACAGAGGCAGTGCTCAAGGACTGCACGCAGCGCCCGTGGCCCTATCTCAACTGCGTCGGCACGCCGCTTGGAAATCCGAAGGTCCGGCTGATTGCCACCGACCGGCTCTAAAGGTTGCCGAGGCGGATGCCGGCGCGCAGGAACTTCTGCGGGTCGACCGCCTCGCCGTTGATCCGCGTCTCGTAGTGCAGATGTGGACCGGTCGAGCGCCCGGTCGAGCCGATCAGGCCGACGGTTTCGCCGATGCGAACGCTTTGTCCGACTTTGACCAAAATCTTCGACAGGTGGCCGTAGCGGGTAGCCAGACCGTGGCCGTGGTCGATCTCCACCATGTTGCCATACCCGCCGTCCCAGCCGGCGATGGTGACCTTGCCGCTGGCGGTAGCGCGTGCCGGTTCGCCCATTTCGCCGCGCAGGTCGACGCCGGTGTGGATTGCCGGCCGGCCGTTGAAGGGGTCCATGCGCATGCCGAAGGGCGAACTCATGTCGACCTCGCCGATCACCGGCTTGCGTACCGGTACCGCGGTGAGCGTCTGCGAATATTGGTTGAGCTCGGCGCGCGCCAGATTGACGCGGTAGAGCTGGCGCTCGAAAGCGCTGGCGCCTGATTGCGGTGGCCTGAGCGGCACCAGAGGTCCGCCCATCCCGGACACTGCGCGTACCTTGCCTGGGTTGAGACCGAGATCGTCGAGCACGCCGCGAATGCGGCGGGCCTTGCCGTCGTAATTTTCCTCGAGGTTGGTCAGTGTCGCGGTCTGCCGCTGCTCGACCTTGTCGAGGGACAGCGTAACCCGCGCCAGCGTACCTGTGAGGCCGGCACCGGCGCTTGCCAGGCGTGCAGTGCCCGGCGGCAGGGCCCGCGATTGCAGCCGTGCCTCGCGGTCCGGCGGCGTGGAGAAGATCACCGTGTCGCTGATCGGCGACGGTTTCGCCCGCTCGGGGGCTTCCGCGGGCAGCGAATTGCGTGTCGGGCGGATCGAACCTGTGGTCAACCCGTCATTGCTCAAGATGGTCGCGCGCTGATCGAGCACGGCTTGGCGCTGCAAGAGCGCGTTGAGCTTCTGCTCGAACTGCTCCTGGTCGAGCAGTTGCCGGCTGGTGATGCGGTCAACCTGCGCACGCAATTCGGCGATGCGGTCTTCATAGGCGAACTGCATTTCCGCCTGCCGCCCGACCAGGCGGGTGAGCACGTCGTCGTGAAAGGCAAAATATGTTCCGGTCGCGATCGACCAGAGCCCCAAGATCACGGCCGTGCCGACAACGATCCAGAACAGCACCGGACCGATGCGCACCTGACGCCCGCCATGCACCAGCATGTAGTCGCCGGTCGCGCGGTTGAGATGGCGGGAGACGGCGGCGGCGGTTCTTGACCGGGGAGGCCGGCCGGCGGCAGTGGCGGGCTCGGCATACGAAAAGGACTGATGCGACATAGACTGTTCCCGCGCCGGTCGGCGCGAGGACTTGCCGGAACCAGCTAACGGGGGTTATCGGGCGAGTATGGTTAAAAAAGCGAAAATCGAAGATTTTCCACGCGATTACAGCGCCTTCGCCACCGCCAGGACCTCTTCGACGTGACCGGGCACGCTAACCTTTGGCCAGATCCGGGCGATGCGGCCTGCCTTGTCGATGAGAAAAGTCTTGCGGACGACGCCCATGAATGTGCGTCCGTACATCGATTTTTCGCCCCAAGCGCCATAGGCTTCGAGCATCTGCTTCGTTTCGTCGGAGCCGAGCGCGATGGCAAGCTTGTGCTTGGCCTTGAACTTGTCCTGCGCCTTCACCGGATCGGCGGAAACGCCAAGAATGTCGGTTCCTGTTTTGGCGAAAGCCGGGCGCAGTTGCGAAAACGCGATCGCCTCCTTGGTGCAGCCCGGCGTGTCAGCCTTGGGATAAAAATAGAGAACGAGGTTGCGGCCCTTGAAGTCCTTGAGCGATATCTTCCCCCCGCCGTCGCGCACCAAAGTGAATGCCGGCGCCTTTGTCCCTTCGCTCAGTTCTCGGCCAACCCTTTGCGCCATAATGCCTTCCTTTCGTCGCTTTCCCCGGCTCAATGTGTCGATTGCCATGTGCGTCGAGCGGGCGCAACCGCCCGTTCCTTGGCCTCGCCGGGGCGGCCGGATCGGTGCGATGCGGACGGGGGCGGTCCCTAGGGCATGACAGGCAGAGAACCCAAGCACGTACATGCAGAACATTCCGCGGCGGCGAAACGCCACGCGGCGCACCGCGCTATCCATCGCGCGACCCGTCACGTGTACCCGGAGGCCCTGCTCGGCGCGGGCCGCCGGCAGTGGGGCCACGTGCGCCGCGAGCTGGTGCGCTTTGCGCGCCGTCCGCGCGTGCGTCAGGTGTTCTGGGGCACAACGCTCGGTTTTGCTATCCTTGTCGTCGCCACCGCCGGCCTGTGGTGGCGGCTTTCCGTTGGCCCGATCGAAATTCCCTTCGCCACGTCTTGGCTCAAAGCGGCAATCGAGGACAATTTCGGCGGCAATCGCACCGTCTCGGTCGGCGGCACGCAGATCGAGCGTGACGAAGAGGGGCGCACGTCGCTGCGCCTGCGCGACATCGTAGTCCGCGACTCCGACGGCACGGTCGTGGCCAGCGCACCCAAGGCCGAAGTCGGAATTTCTGGCGCCAGCCTACTGACCGGCAAGGTACGGGCGCAAAGCCTTAATCTGGTCGGCGCCGAAATGGCCGTGCGCATCGAGGCCGACAGCAGCGTTACCGTGTTTGCCGGCGCCGACAAGCGGCCGCTGGCAAGTGCGTCGCCGCCCGCCGGCAGCGCTTTGCCCGCCGCCAAGTCCGCCAGCGAACCGATGCCGTCGCGCGCGGAATTCGAAAACCTCGCGGGCGTACTCGCCTGGATCGACGGCCTCGGCGCCAGCGGCCTTGACGGTTACGACCTGCGTGAGCTTGGCCTCAAGGATGGCAATCTTACCGTAGACGATCGGCGCAACGGCAAGCATTGGAGCTTTACCCACATCAACGTCACCCTGACGAGGCCGAAGCAGGGCGGAGTTATTTTCCGCGTCAGGTCGGAAAATCCTGAAGCGCCGTGGGACTTAAGCGCGGCCATGCGTCCCCTCAGCGACGGCATGCGTGCGATCGGGATCGAGGCGCGCAAGGTGTCGGCACGCGATATCCTTCTGGCGCTACGTCTCGACCAGGGCGACGTCGAAAGCGACGTGCCGCTATCGGCAAGCGTGCGCGCGGAAATTGCTCCCGACGGCACGCCGAGACTGGTGCAGGGGCAGTTGCTCGCGGAAAACGGCAGCATCATCGACCGCGCCAACCGTGACGTTCACATCGACATCGACCGCGCCGAATTGCGCTTTACCTGGGATGCCCAGCATCGCCTGCTTGTTGTCCCCTTTCAGGTCCATTCCGCCGGCAATCAGTTCACCATGCGCGCGACGGTGGAGACGCCGGCGGACCGGAACGGCGTTTGGCTCGCTAACATTGCCCGCGAGGACGCCGTCATCGACCCGGTCATCCTTGCTCCAACCGGCGATGACGAGGCTTTTGCGCTGAACCGGGCTTCGGCACGGCTGCGCATCGATCCCACGCATAAGCGCATCGAGCTCGTGCAGGGCGATTTCAGCCGCGTTGACACCCGGCCGACGCACAATGTCGGCATCGCCGTGACCGGTAGTTTCGATTATTCGGGCGCCGAGCCGCATCTTGCGTTCGGCGTCGCCGGCACCCGCATGCCGTTCTCGGTGATGAAGCGGCTGTGGCCGATATTCGCGGCCTTCGAGGTGCGCCAATGGGTCGACAAGCACATCTCCGGCGGCGTCGTCGAACACGTCGTGGTCGCCGGCAATGCGCCGCTTGCTGACTTCAAGCATGACGGTCCGCCGACGCCCGAGGACGGCCTGTCGGTGGAGATCGAGACCAGCAGCACGACGCTGCAGCCGGTCGACTCATTTCCGCCGATCCGCGATGCTGACCTCACCGTGCGCATCACCGGGCGCGCCGCCAATGTCAGCGTCGGCCGCGGCACCGTGGTAGTTTCGCCGGGGCGCAAGCTCAGCGTCACCAACGGCGTCTTCGCCATCGCCGATACGCATCAGAAGCCCGCATCCTCGCAGACGACGCTGCGCGTCGACGGCACGGTTCCCGCCGCAGCCGAACTCTTATCGAGCGACGCCATGCGCGCCACCACCGGGCTCACGCTTGACCCCTCCACCAGCCGCGGCACCGTCACCGCGCAAATTGCGGTCAACGCGCTGGTCGGTAAAAACGTGATGAAGAATTCCGCCGCTTATACGATCAGCGCCGACCTCACAAACTTTTCCGCAGACAAGCTGCTGATCGGGCAGAAGGTTGAAGCCGCGGTGCTGCACGTCAATGCCAGCCGTGACGGTTACCAGGCCAAAGGTGACGTCAAGATCAACGGCACTCCGGGCAACCTCGACTTCCGCCAGATGACGGGAGAGCCGACCGGAGACCTTCGGCTCACGACCAATCTCGATGAGGCCGCGCGCGCGCGCCTCGGCGTCGACCTCGGCTCTACGGTTACCGGCACTATCCCGCTCGTCGTCACCGGACGCACCGGCGGCGACGCGACCGACGAGCGTCTCAATATCGACGCCGATTTGACGCCGGTGAAGATCGACAACCTGCTGCCGGGCTGGGTCAAGGCTGCGGGCCGGGCGGCACACGCCACCTACACCATGGTGAAGACGGCAAAATCCACGCGGTTTGACGATCTGATCATCGAAGGCTCCGGTACCAGCGTAAAAGGCTCGGTCGAATTCGACGCGGCCAAGGATATCATTTCGGCGAACTTCCCGGTGTTCGGTTTCTCTGAAGGCGACAAGGTTTCGCTCAAGGCGGACCGCGGTAACGACGGCCTGCTGCATGTCGTCATGCGCGGCGACATTTTCGATGGCAGCAATTTCGTCAAGGCGACGCTCGCCGGCGGCGACGCGGAGAAGTCACGCAGCAAGTCGTCCGACCTCGATCTCGATCTCAAGGTCGGCACGGTGATCGGGCGCAACGGCGAAACGCTGCGCGGGCTCGATCTCAAGATGTTGCGCCGTGGTGGCCGCATCCGCAATTTTCTCATGGCGGCCAAGATCGGCAGCGATTCATCGCTCAATGGCGACTTGCGTTTGCGCGCGCGCGACGGCCACCAGGTGATCTATATCGAGACCGAGGATGCCGGTGCGCTATTCCGCTTCACCGACTTGTATCCGCGCATGCAGGGCGGACAGATGTGGGTGGCCATTGACCCGCCGTCACAGGATGCCAGCCCGCAGCAGGGAACGCTGTTCATCCGCAATTTCCTGGTGCGCGGCGAGCCCGGGCTCGAGCGCATCGTCGCCGGCGCCCCCGATCAGTCGCGCAGCGGCGTGCAGTTTAGCGAACTGAGTTGCCAGTTCACCAAGGTGCCAGGCCGCATGGCCGTGCATGACGGCGTATTGCGGGGGCCCGCGGTCGGCGCCACCATTGAGGGCCAGATCGACTACCTGCGCAACGACGTGCATTTGCAGGGCACCTTCGTGCCGCTTTACGGCCTCAACAACATGTTCGGGCAGATCCCGATCCTGGGACCGTTCCTTGGCGGCAGCAAGGAGGGCCTGCTTGGCATCACTTATGACGCGGTAGGTCCGCCGAATGCGCCACGCATCACCGTCAATCCGGTCAGCGCCATCGCGCCAGGCCTGCTGCGCAAGTTCTTTCCCTCGCCGGGCAGTCTTGATCGCAATTTCATGCCACCGACGCGCTGAACGCGCGTTCAGATCGGCTTAAGCAACACGTGACGCTTTCTTCCAAATGACAATTTAATTACGCCCTCTGGCGTCAAGTTCTTCGAAGTCAATGTCATTTTCTCGTCGGTCACTGTGACGTCGTTGACCTTCAGGCCGCCGGCCTTGATTTGGCGGCGTGCCTCGCCGTTCGACGCGACAAGCCCGGTTTTTTCGGCAAATGCCGTAAGCACGCCGAGGCCGTTGTCGAGTTCGGCCCGGGAAATTTCAACCGTCGGCAGCGTCTCATCGAGCGTGCCTTCTTCGAAAGTCTTGCGCGCGGTGCCCTCGGCCTGTTCGGCTGCGGCGCGGCCATGGATGAGCGCGGTTGCTTCGGTGGCGAGTACCTTCTTGGCCTCGTTGATCTCCTGGCCTTTCAATGTCGCGAGTTTGCCGATCTCGTCGAGCGGCAGTTTGGTGAACAGCTTGAGGAAGCGTACGACGTCGCCGTCCTCGGTGTTGCGCCAGTATTGCCAGTAGTCGTAAGGGCTCACGAGATCGGCGTTGAGCCAGATCGCGCCGGCGGCGGTCTTGCCCATCTTGGCGCCGGAGGATGTCGTGATCAGCGGCGAGGTCAGCGCGAAAAGCTGCGCGTTCATCATGCGGCGGCCGAGGTCGATGCCGTTGACGATGTTGCCCCACTGGTCGGAGCCGCCCATCTGTAATACGCACTTGTTGCGCTTGTTGAGCTCGACGAAATCGTAGGCCTGCAACACCATATAGTTGAATTCGAGAAACGACAGTTCCTGCTGGCGATCGAGCCGCATTTTCACCGAGTCGAACGCGAGCATGCGGTTGACCGAGAAATGCCGGCCGACGTCGCGCAGGAAGTCGATGTAGTTGAGCGAATTGAGCCAGTCGGCATTGTTCGCCATCACCGCGCTGCCGCCTTCGTTCTCGAATTTGAGGAATTTCGAGAACACGGCGCGAATGCCCTTGAGGTTGTCGGTGATCTGCGCGTCGGTGAGGATGCGGCGGCTCTCGTCCTTGCCGGACGGATCGCCGACCCGTGTGGTGCCACCGCCCATCAGCGCGATTGGCTTATGCCCCGTCTGCTGCATCCAGTAGAGCATCATGATCGGCAACAGCGAACCGACGTGCAGCGAGGCAGCGGTACAGTCGAACCCGATATAGCCGGTGATGGCGCCGGCCTTGGCGAGTGCGTCAAGCGCCTCCGGCTCGGAGACCTGGTGAATGAAGCCGCGCTCGGCAAGAGTGTTAAGGAATTCGGATTTATAGGCGCTCATTGCGGGGCCGCGGCCTGTTGCGTCGTTGCGCCGGTGGTGTAACAGGTTCGGCGTCGGATTCAACGGCGCGCAAAAGAGGGCGATGGGGTGGGGGCGATCAAGGCGATCGGGCTGATGAGCGGGACCTCGCTCGACGGCGTCGACGTAGCGCTGATCGAGACCGACGGCAAAACCATTGCCGCATTCGGGCCGACCGGCTACCGGTCTTATACGGCCGACGAGCGCACACTGCTGCGCCATGCGCTGGCCGAAGGGGCCAGCCTGAGTGACCGCGACACGCGGCCCGGCGTACTGGCGGACGCCGAGGCCTTCGTCACCAGTGTCCACGCCGAGACGGTCGAGACGTTCCTCAAAGCGGAAGCGATCGACAAGACGCAGATCGGCATTGTCGGCTTCCACGGGCAGACCGTGCTGCACAAGCCTTCGGCGCGGCTCACCGTACAAATAGGTGACGGGCGGGCGCTGGCGCGCCGGCTGGGGTTACCTATTGCCTATGATTTTCGCGCCGCCGATGTCGCCGCGGGCGGGCAAGGGGCACCACTCGTGCCGGTGTTTCACCAATCGCTGGCGCGGGATCTGGCGCAGCCGCATCCGATCGCCGTGCTCAATCTGGGCGGTGTCGCCAATGTCACCTTTGTCGACGGCGGCGATCCGATCGCCTGCGATACCGGGCCAGGCAACGCACTGATCGACGATTTCATGCGCGCACGCACCGGAGCGCCGTACGACAACTACGGCGACGTCGCGGCAACCGGCAAGCCGGACCGTAAATTCATCGCCGGCGTTCTCGACAATCCGTTTTTCGATTTGAAGCCGCCCAAATCGCTCGACCGCAATGCGTTTGCCTTCGCCAATATCGGTCTGCCAGAATTTTCAGTACCCGACGGCGCCGCAACTCTGTCGGCGTTGACCGTCGAAGCGGTCGCCCGCATTCTGTCGCATCTGCCGGCGCTGCCGCGGGCCTGGATCGTCGCCGGCGGCGGCGCGCGCAACCGCACGCTGATGAAAATGCTGGGGGAGCGCCTGGCGCCGGCAACCGTGCAGACCGCAGACGAGGCCGGCTGGTCGGCGGATGCGCTGGAAGCGCAGGCCTTCGCCTATCTCGCCGTGCGTACGCTCAACAATCTGCCGATCACATTCCCAACGACAACCGGTGTCCGTTCGTCGCTCCCCGGCGGGATGATCGCGCGGCCTTAGTTGTCTTGGAGAGCGCCTTCTTCTTCAGGAACGCCGCGCAAAACGCCGTATCCAGCATGCGGTAATTATTGGTGATCTCGGCCCCTTTGGGGATGTCGCGGCTGGCGACGATGTGGCCGTTGCGCCAATGGGTGTTGGAGTCCTCCGAGTGGTTGATGTGGTGGTCGTTATCGACGGTGAGCAGGATTTCGCCGTCGACGCGATAGCCGTAGTGCTGGATGAAGTCGCGCGCTGGCTTTGGCAGCTTGGCGAAATCGTTCGGTGAATAGGAGCGGTCGAAGCCTTCGACGAAGCGCCAGATTTTCGTGCCCTTGCGGATGAATTCGCCGGCATGCACGCCGAGTCCGTGGATCGAACTGCGGTCGAGGTAGGTTTTGATCAGGAGCATGTGCTTTCGTTTCGGGTGAAGTGACCCTGGTGGCCAGCCGCCCGCGCGGCATCAGGCAGGCCGAGCTCTCAAGGCTCGGGCGCATGATTCGGATTATGGCAAGAGTCGGTACGCGCCGGAACGGGCGCCACCACTGGGCGGCGCGACCATCAACAGCAATCGCGATTGGGCACGATCTAGGCGGCGCTGGGCTTGCGCTCGGTCTTGAGACGCTTGTCGAGGTAGGCGCCGATGTTGGTGAGCAGCGGTTCCACCTTGCCGTCGAAGAAGTGGTTGGCGCCAGGGATCACTTTCTGCTCGATGACAATGCCCTTCTGCGTCTTGAGCTTGTCGACCAAGGTCGTGACATCCTTCTGCGGCACCACCGCATCCTTGTCACCGTGGATGATCAGGCCGGACGATGGGCAAGGTGCAAGGAAGGAGAAATCGTAGAGGTTGGCCGGTGGGCAGATCGAGATGAAGCCCTCGATCTCCGGGCGCCGCATCAGCAACTGCATGCCGATCCAGGCGCCGAACGAGAAGCCGGCGATCCAGCAGCTTTTGGCTTCCGGGTTGATGGTCTGCGCCCAGTCGAGCGCCGAGGCTGCATCCGAGAGTTCGCCGGTGCCGTGGTCGAAGGAACCCTGGCTCCTGCCGACACCACGGAAATTGAAGCGCAGCGCCGAGAAGCCACGGTGCACGAAGGCATAATAGAGCTGGTAGATGATCTGATGGTTCATCGTCCCGCCGAATTGCGGGTGTGGATGCAGGATGATGGCGATCGGCGCGTTCTTTTGCCGCGCGGGGTGGTAGCGGCCTTCGATGCGGCCCGCCGGACCGGTGAAAATGACTTCGGGCATTGTTCGTCCTCGACCCCCAAGCCAGCGCAAAAGCCGCAATTTTAGCGGCCGGGGCGCTAGTCTGGAATTACTCTAATTATATGAATTCCGCTGTTCACCGGCCCAACGAAGGATATAAGTGGCCCCATGAATCGACGTTGACCCCAGTGAATATGGGGCTTCTAACATGATCCGCAGGGCAAAAAGCAAGCCTTTTTGCACCCTAGAGGTAGCTGGATACTGGCTAAGTTGATGACCGACCGGCTCTATTTTGACTGGAACGCGACCGCGCCGCTGCGGCCGGAGGCCCGTGCCGCGATGATCGCAGCGCTTGGTGGACCGACGAACGCATCTTCGATCCACGGGGAGGGTCGTGCGGCGCGCGCCATTGTCGAAAAGGCGCGCGGCCAGGTTGCCGCTATGGCCGGCGCCGAGACCAAAAATGTCACGTTCACGTCGGGCGCGACTGAAGCAAACATGCTGGCGCTCACTCCGCATCTTGAGACCGGCATCGACAAGGCACCGCGCGACCGTCTCTTCGTCGCAACAACGGAGCATCCGTCGGTGCGCGGTGGCGGCCGCTTCGCCGCGGGCGATGTCGAGGAGGTGCCGGTCGACAGCGACGGCATCGTCGATCTCGACGAACTCAAACGGCGTCTCGCGGGCGCCAAACGGCCGCTGGTGTCGGTGATGCTTGGCAATAATGAATCAGGCGTGGTGCAGCCGATATTTCGGATCGCCGAAGTCGTGCATGCGGCCAACGGCCTCTTGCATACCGACGCCGTGCAGGCGCCGGGGCGCATTGAATGCGACATCGATGCGCTCGGCGCTGATCTGATGACGTTATCGTCGCACAAGATCGGAGGTCCACAGGGCGCCGGCGCACTGATCCGCCGCGGTGACGTCCACATTTCCGACGCGCTGATCAAGGGAGGCGGGCAGGAGCGCGGCCTTCGCGGCGGAACGGAAAGCGTTGCGGCGCTGGCGGGTTACGGTGCGGCCGCTGAGGTGGCTGCGGCGCGCGGCGATGTTGCCCGCATAGCGGTCTTGCGTGATCGGCTGGAAACAGGGCTCAAGTCCGTAAGCCCAGCCGCAATGATTTTCGGCGAAGCCGTGCAGCGCTTGCCCAACACGTCGTTCTTTGCAGTGTCCGGCGCGAAGGCGGAGACCGCGATAATCGCACTTGATCTCAATGGCATAGCCGTGTCCTCCGGATCGGCTTGTTCGTCCGGCAAGGTGCAAGGGTCGCCGGTGCTTGCCGCCATGGGTGTGCGGCCTGAGATTGCGCGCGGTGCGATCCGCGCGAGCATTGGCTGGACCACAACCGAGGCCGAAATTGACCGGTTCCTGCAAGCTTGGAAAACCCTGACAACGTCATTACTTAAGGAGAAGCGGGAGATCGCCGCCTGAGCGTCGCAGACGCCCGACGAGCCCCGAACAGGTCAGAATTCGACACAACCATGAAGGACAAGGCTCAGAACAAACGAGCTTGATCGCCATAACCGACAACCCATGCCGCGGTCCTTGAAACCGCGCGCGGAGGAGTGAATGCCGGCCGTACAAGAGACCGTCGAGCAGGTCCGACGCATCGACGTTGATCAATATAAATACGGGTTCGTTACCGATATCGAATCCGACAAGGCCCCCAAGGGTCTTTCCGAGGATACCGTCCGCTTCATCTCGGCGAAGAAGAACGAGCCGGCGTGGATGCTCGCGTGGCGGCTGGAGGCGTTCAAGCGCTGGCTGACCATGACGGAGCCCACCTGGGCGCGCGTCGACTACCCCAAGATCGACTACCAGAACGCCTATTACTATTCGGCGCCGAAGCGGAAGGCGCTGGCGTCCCTCGACGAAGTCGATCCGGAAATTCTCGCGACCTACGAGAAGCTCGGCATCCCTTTACGCGAACAGGAAATGCTCGCCGGCGTGGTCAGGCCTGAGGGCGAGCGGCGCGTCGCGGTCGATGCCGTATTCGACAGCGTTTCGGTTGCCACCACCTTCAAGGAAGAATTGGCCAAGGCCGGCGTCATCTTCATGCCGATGTCGGAGGCGATCCGCGAGCATCCGGATCTGGTGAAGAAATATCTCGGCTCCGTCGTACCGGTGACCGACAACTTTTTCGCCACGCTCAATTCCGCGGTATTTTCCGACGGCTCCTTCGTCTACGTGCCGCCGGGCGTGCGCTGCCCGATGGAGCTGTCCACCTATTTCCGCATCAACGAGGCCAACACCGGCCAGTTCGAGCGCACGCTGATCATCGCCGACAAGGGCGCCTACGTCTCCTACCTCGAGGGTTGCACCGCGCCGATGCGCGACGAGAACCAGCTGCATGCCGCGGTTGTCGAGCTGGTCGTCCATGACGACGCCGAGATCAAATATTCGACGGTGCAGAACTGGTATCCGGGCGATGCCGACGGCAAGGGCGGCATCTTCAACTTCGTCACCAAGCGCGGTGACTGCCGCGGCGACCGTTCGAAGATTTCCTGGACGCAGGTCGAGACCGGCTCGGCGATCACCTGGAAATATCCGAGCTGCATCCTCAAGGGCGACAATTCGCGCGGCGAATTCTATTCGATCGCGATTTCCAACGGCCGCCAGCAGGTCGACTCTGGAACCAAGATGCTGCATCTCGGCAAGAACACCACGAGCCGCATCATTTCCAAGGGCATCGCCGCCGGCAAATCCAACAACACCTATCGCGGCCGCGTGTTCGCGCATCGCAAGGCGTCAGGTGCGCGCAATTTCACCAATTGCGACTCGCTTTTGATCGGCGACCAGTGCGGCGCCCATACCGTGCCTTACATCGAGGCCAGGAACGCCTCGGCGGTGTTCGAGCACGAGGCGACGACCTCCAAGATCTCCGAGGACATGCTGTTTTATTGCCGCCAGCGCGGCATGTCGGCGGAGGAGGCGACGGCGCTCGTCGTCAATGGCTTCGTCAAGGACGTGCTGCAGCAGCTGCCGATGGAATTTGCGGTCGAAGCGCAGAAGCTGATCTCGATCTCGCTGGAAGGAAGCGTGGGCTGATGTCGGTCAAGCGCATCTGGCACGGGTGGACGACGCGGGAAAACGCGCGGGCCTATCAGGACCTGTTGCAGAGCTATGTGTTTCCGAGCATCGAGGCCAAGCGCGTCAAGGGCTATCGCTCGATCGAATTGCTGCGCAAGCCGGCCGGCGATGAGGTCGAGTTCGTCACCATCATGACGTTCGACGATATCGAGGCGGTGAAGGCGTTTGTCGGCGAGGACTATGAGACGGTCTATGTGCCGGAGCGCGCGCGTGCCGTTCTCAAGCGCTTCGATCAGAAATCGCAACACTACGATCATGTCGAAACAAGAAACTATTGAGTGAACAATGCCGCTGCTTGAAGTGAAAAATCTGCACGTCGAGGTCGAGGACAAGAAAATCCTCAATGGCCTCAATCTGACCGTCGACAAGGGCCAGGTCGCCGCCATCATGGGCCCGAACGGCTCCGGCAAGTCGACGCTCGCCTATGTGCTCGCCGGCAAGGACAATTATCGCGTCACCGCGGGCGAGGTCAGGCTCGACGGCGAGAACATTCTCGACATGGCGCCGGACGCGCGCGCGGCCAAGGGCCTGTTCCTTGCGTTCCAGTATCCGGTGGAAGTGCCGGGCGTCGCCACCATGACTTTCCTGCGCACCGCGCTCAACGCACAGCGCAAGGCGCGCGGCGAAAAGGAATTATCAACCCCGGAATTCATCAAGCTGGTGCGCGACACCGCCGGCCATCTCGGCATCGACCAGGAAATGCTGCGCCGCGCCGTCAATGTCGGCTTCTCCGGCGGCGAGAAGAAGCGCAACGAGATATTGCAGATGGCGATTTTGCAGCCGCGGCTTGCGGTTCTCGATGAAACCGATTCCGGCCTCGACATCGATGCGCTCAAGACCGTCGCCGACGGCGTCAACCGGCTGCGCTCGCCGCAGCGCTCGATGGTCCTGATCACGCATTATCAGCGGTTGTTGAATTACATCGTGCCCGACGTGGTGCATGTGATGGCCAAGGGGCGCGTGGTGAAGTCGGGCGGCAAGCAACTGGCGCTCGAGCTCGAGGCCAACGGTTACGCGCAATTTGCCGACGAGGCGGCTTGATTTAATGAACGCCGAAGTCCGCGCCATGAAAACCGCAGCCGAGCAGACGCTAAGCGTCGCCTTTGCGAAGGCGCGCGGCACGCTGCCCGGCGGCAAGCCGGTGGCGGCGTTGCGCGAGGGCGCCTTCAAGAGCTTCGAGGCCCGCGGTCTGCCGCACCGGCGCGTCGAGGAATGGAAATACACCGATCTGCGCGCGCTGATGCGCGACGCGGCTCCGCTCGCCGCGCCGCCCGATGCCGCGGCCAGGCTGCACGCCAAGGACGCCGGCAAGTTGTTCGCCGGGCTCAACTGCCGCCGGCTGGTCTTTGTCGATGGCGCTTTCGTGCCTGAACATTCCGATCTGACGGCGGAGCCCGGATTGACCGTTGCCTCCATGGCCGGCGCGCTGGCCAAGGGCGATCCGCTGGTCGCCGATGTCGGCAAGACGATTGAGACCGACGACGTCGCGGTGGCGCTCAATACCGCGCTGATGGGCGACGGCGCGGTGATCCGTGTCGCCGCCGGCGCCGCGCTGAAGCGGCCGGTTCAGCTTGTATTTGCATCGAGCGGGGCAAAGCCAAGCTCGGCCTTCATCCGCTCGCTGGTGGTGGTCGAAAAAGGCGCGCAGGTGACGCTGATCGAGAGCCATGAAGGCGGCGACAATCAGGTCAATACCGTGCTGGAGCTCGACGTCGGCGAGGGCGCGCAAGTCGGATACGTCAAGACGACGCAGACCGCCGGCTTGCATGTCGGCTCGCTGTTGGCGGCGATTGGCGCCAGGGCCACATTCAACAGTTTTGCCTTCAACGCCGACGCCCGGCTTGTGCGCAATCAGATGTTCATTCGCTTTAACGGCGAGGGTGCCCACGCCGCGATCCGTGGCGTGACGTTGGCCAAGGGCAAGGATCATGTCGACACGACATTGCTGATCGACCATGCCGCCGGTTTTTGCCAAAGCCGCGAGCAGTTCCGCTCGGTGCTCGACGGCGAAAGCCGCGGCGTGTTCCAGGGCAAGATCGTGGTGCGCCAGCATGCGCAGAAGACCGACGCCAAGATGATGACGCGGGCGCTGCTGCTGTCGGAGGACGCCGAGGCCGACAACAAGCCGGAGCTGGAAATCTTTGCCGATGACGTGGTCTGCGGCCATGGCGCAACCACCGCGGCGCCTGACGCGGGCCTTAAATTCTACCTGATGTCGCGCGGCATTCCGGAAGCGGAAGCCGAGACGCTGTTGATCCAGGCCTTCGTCGACGAGACGATCGAGGAAATCGCGCACGAAGGCATTCGCCAGGCGCTGATGTTTGCCGCGCTCAAATGGCTGGGGGCGAGGCGATGAATGTGCGCCCGGCAGTCGAGGCCTATGACGTTGCCCGCATCCGCGCCGATTTTCCGGCGCTGGCAATGCAGGTCTATGGCAAGCCGCTGGTCTATCTCGACAACGCCGCCTCGGCGCAGAAGCCCAGGCAAGTGCTCGACCGCTTGCACAAGGCCTATACCGAGCAATACGCCAACGTGCATCGCGGGCTGCATTACCTCGCCAACGAGGCGACGGAGGCCTACGAGGGCGCGCGCGAGACCGTGCGTGCGTTTCTCAATGCGGAGCGCAAAGAGGAGATCATTTTCACCCGCAATGCGACCGAAGCGATCAATCTGGTCGCCTATACCTTCGGCAAGGAGCGCATCAAGGCCGGCGACGAGATCGTGCTCTCGATCATGGAGCACCATTCCAACATCGTGCCCTGGCACTTCCTGCGCGAGCGCTACGGAGCGGTGATCAAATGGGCGCCGGTCGACGAGGACGGCAATTTCCTCATCGACGAATTCGAGAAGCTGCTGACCCCGCGCACCAAGATGGTGGCGATCACGCAGATGTCGAATGCGCTCGGCACCGTGGTGCCGGTGAAGGAAGTGATCCGGCTCGCGCATGACCGCGGCATTCCGGTGCTGGTGGACGGCGCGCAGGGCGCGGTGCACATGGACATCGACGTGCGCGACCTCGATTGCGACTTCTTTGCCTTCACCGGCCACAAGCTCTACGGGCCGACCGGCATCGGCGTGCTCTACGGCAAATACCGGCATCTCGAGGCCATGCCGCCGTTCAACGGCGGCGGCGAGATGATCCGCGAGGTGTTCGAAGACCGCATCACCTACGGTGAGCCACCGCATAAATTTGAAGCCGGAACGCCGGCAATCGTACAGGCGATCGGGCTCGGTGCGGCCATCGACTACGTCAATTCGATCGGCAAGCCGCGTATCCGCGCGCACGAGACGGCATTGCTCAAATACGCGCACGAGCGGCTCGGCCAGATCAACTCGCTGCGCATCATCGGCAAGGCCAGGGACAAGGGGCCGATCGTGTCCTTCGAGATCAAGGGCGCACATCCGCACGATGTGGCGACCATTATCGACCGCTCCGGCGTTGCCGTGCGCGCCGGCACGCACTGCACGATGCCGCTGCTCGCGCGTTTCGGCGTGACGGCAACGTGCCGTGCCTCATTTGCCATGTATAATACCAAGGAAGAGGTGGATGCTCTGGCCGCCTCCTTGCTCAAGGCGCAGGATTTTTTCGCATGAGTGACGACACCCCCGTGACCGACAAGCCGCCGGAGAATGCAGCCATCAGCGGCGCTGCGGCGCTGCCGAAGGAGGAGCTTGAGCGGCTGACCGACGAGATCATCGCCGGCCTCAAGACGGTCTACGATCCGGAAATCCCGGCGGATATCTATGAACTGGGGCTGATCTATAAAATCGACATCGGCGACGACCGTGCCGTGAAGATCGATATGTCGCTGACCTCGCCCAATTGCCCATCGGCGCAGGAACTGCCGGTGATGGTGGAAAACGCCGTCTCCAGCGTGCCGGGGGTCAAGGAAACCAAGGTCGAAGTGGTATGGGACCCGCCGTGGGACCCCAGCCGCATGTCGGACGAGGCGCGGCTGGTGCTCAATATGTGGTAATCTTTGCCTGCGACACTAGATAGAGTGCGACGAGGACTGCCGAAGAAATGACAATGGCCACAGCGAGACCCCGACCCCAGGTGATGCGGCTGACGGAAGCCGCCGCGTTGCGCATCAAGGATGTCATGGCGCGCGCGGAGCGGCCCGTGGCCGGCGTGCGCATCGGCGTCAAGAATGGCGGCTGCGCGGGCATGGAATACACTATGGAATATGCCGACGCGGTGAAATCGTCCGACGAGGTGGTCGAGGACAAGGGCGTCAAGATCCTGGTCGACCCCAAGGCGGTGCTGTTTCTGCTCGGCACCGAGATGGACTACAAAGCCGAGAAGCTGTCGGCGCAGTTCATCTTCAACAATCCGAACCAGACCGGAGCCTGCGGTTGCGGCGAGTCCGTGCAGTTGACGCCGGCCAAGGACGCCGCGCAGTAGCCCGCCGTCAGGCGACTTCCGCCACGACGTTGACGGTAACTTCCGGATCGGTCTCGCACATTACCCGGTTGCGGCCATGCCGCTTGGCGGCATAGAGACAGGCATCGGTGCGCTCGATCAGGCTTTGCGCATTGTCGGCCTTGTGCATGGTGGCGACCCCGATCGAAACGGTGACGCGCCCGAGATGCTCGCCGGTCGAACGCTTCATCAGCTCTTTGGTCATGACGGCGCGGCGGATGTGGTCACCGACCACGATCGCCGAGCGCAGCACCGTGTTCGGCAGCACGATGGCAAATTCTTCGCCGCCGTAACGGGCGGCGGTGTCCTGCCCCTTGACGTTCTGCTTCACCGACATCGCAACCAGCCGCAGCACCTGGTCGCCGGTCAGATGGCCGAATGAATCGTTGAATTTCTTGAAGTGATCGATGTCGGTCATCATCAGCGACAGCGGCTCGTTCTTGGCGTTGGCCTCGGCGATGGCCTGTTCGAGCGTGGTGTCGAAGAACTTGCGGTTGGCGAGCTGGGTCAGCGGGTCGGTGAGGCTTTCGGCGCGAACCACCTCGAGATTGACCTGCAACTCGTTGATTTCCTGCTTGGAGGCGTTCAGCCGCTCCTCCAGCTTCAGGTTGGAGACTTCCATGTCCTTGGCGGTCTGCACCAGGCTCTCGACGATGGTGCGCAGGCCGTCACGGTCCTTGGACGTGCCCAGCTTCTCGGTCATGTCGGCGAGGCTCTCGGTATAGTGGTTGGCGGAACCGGCGGCGGCGTCGATCATCGCCATGACCTGCTCGATCTCGCCCATCACCTGGCTGCCGACCTTGCCGATGCGCTCGGACAGCCGCGTCGGCGACAAATGGGTGTCGTAGATACCGTCGAGCTCGGCGTCGGTCAGGTTACCGCTGCGGCCGAGGATTTCGTTGATCTTCTGGTTGAGTGAGGGATGATAGCCTGTGGCGTAGGCGTACCAGACTTCGTAATTACGCGGGGTCGCGTCCTGGCGCAGCGCCTTGATCTGACCGAGCGCGATATCGGCGAACGCCATCGTTCGCTCGTGCTCGTCGGCTTGCCCGGTCATCACTTGACCCCCGTTTCGCAGGCGTTCTGCCTGGACAGTGAAAAGATGCGCGGCCGGACGGCCACGCACCCAGACTGGGAGGGACGGTATTCGGCGGAGGTGAATTCGAGGTAAATTCACAGGCACGTGCGGGTGCAACTAATTGCCCCCGCACCCGAATTTACCCGATTTTGCTCAGGCTTTGGCCGGTAGCGGGCGCAGCAGGAAGGCCGGAAGGTGGCTCGCGTCGCTGTCCTCGGCCACCTCGCGATGCTCTTTGCGTGGCTCAGGCGGGCGCGGCTGCTGCGCGGGCCTTGGTTGGCCATGCTGACCATGCTGGCGTTTGGATTCGCTGTGCTCGCCTTGCGGGTGTTTGGGCTCGCCGTGTTGACCTTGCGGGCGCTTGGGCTCGCGATGCTCGCCTTGCGCGCGTCTGGGCTCGCTATGCTCGCCCTGCGAGCGGGGGTGGCGTTCGCCGCGATGGCGGGGGCCGCCGCTGCCGCGATGGTGTCCGCCATGCTCGCGATGGGCGCCGTCCCGCGGTTCCGCCTGAGCCGGCGCTCCCGACCACGGGATCGGCTGGCCGATGAGTTTTTCGATCGCCGAAACCGCCTTGTTGTCGATCGGCGCCACCAGCGTGATCGCCGTGCCGCTCAAACCGGCGCGGCCGGTGCGGCCGATGCGATGGACATAATCGTCGGGGTGATGGGGGACGTCGAAATTGAAGATGTGGCTCACAGCCGGGATATCGAGACCGCGAGCGGCGACGTCGGAGGCGATCAGCAGCGTCACCTCGCCATTGCGGAAAGACTCGAGCGCCGCCGTGCGCGCCGATTGATCCATATCGCCGTGCAGCGCCGTGGCGTTGAATTTATGCCGCACGAGCGAGCGGTGCAGCAGCGCGACCTCGCGCTTGCGGTTGCAGAAGACGATGGCGTTCTTGAAGCTTTCGGCAGAGCGGATCAGCTGTCGCAGTGTCTCGCGCTTTTCCGCCGGGTCGCGGCCGGTGGCGACGAGAAGCTGGGTGATGTTGGCTGCGGTGGTCGCGGGCTTGGAGACCTCGACGCGCACCGGATTGTGCAGGAAGGTATCGGCGATGCGTTGGATTTCCGGTGGCATGGTGGCGGTGAAAAACAGTGTCTGCCGCGTGAACGGCACCAGCTTGCCGATGCGCTCGATGTCAGGGATGAAACCCATGTCCAGCATGCGGTCGGCCTCGTCGATGATGAGCAACTCGCAGCCGGAGAGCAAAAGCTTGCCGCGCTCGGAATGATCGAGCAGTCGTCCGGGCGTCGCAATCAGCACATCGACGCCGCGCAACAGCTTTGCGTTCTGGTCATCGAACGAAACGCCGCCAATGATGAGCGCGACGTTGAGTTTGTGGTTTTTGCCGTACTTCTCGAAACTCTCGGCGACCTGCGCGGCAAGTTCGCGCGTCGGCTCGAGGATGAGCGTACGCGGCATGCGCGCGCGGGCACGGCCCTTTTCCAGCATGGTGAGCATCGGCAGCACGAAGGCGGCGGTCTTGCCGGTGCCGGTCTGGGCGATGCCGAGCACGTCGCGGCGCGCGAGAACGTGAGGGATCGCTTGCTCTTGAATGGGAGTCGGGGTTTTGTAGCCGGCCGCGTCAACCGCGGCGAGAACCTTGTCGGAAAGGCCCAGATGGGAAAAGGACATGTCACCTCTAATGACCGTCCCTGATCCGGCGCTGCGGATACCCGCGCCGGACATAAAAACCAGTTGCGTTGCGCGGGGGACGGTCGAATCTTTAAATTCGAACCGGTTGGCGGGAACATAGGGCGGCAAGGCTCAAAGTCAATGCTTCGCAATGCAATAAGTCATATAAATTCTTAGTCTTTACGTCGTGCCGGCCGCAAAAATGGCAAGGCGTGCCGCTGGTTCGCGGTCCCGAACCGCGGCTATAGCTTGGACTCTTGTCGGGGAACTGAGACGATGCGCACACAGGTCGGGATTGTCGGGGCGGGTCCGGCCGGGCTGATGCTGTCGCATCTGCTGCACCTGGCCGGCATCGAATCCATCATCATCGAAGACCGCAGTCGCGAATATTGCGAAGCCCGCGTGCGCGCGGGGCTAATGGAAAACTGGGTGTCGAAGATGCTGATCGACACCGGCGTCGGCGCGCGCATGCAGCGCGAGGCCATGGTGCATGACGGCATTTTCCTTGCGTTCAACGGGGCAGCGCACAAGCTCGATTTCGCCGAGCTCATCGACAAGCACGTCTATATCTACGACCAGAAGGAAGTCGTCACCGACCTGATTGCCAAGCGGCTCGCCGATGGCGGGCAGATCCTGTTCGAGGCCACGGGGTCGAGCGTGCAGGATTTTTCGACCGGCCAGCCCAAGATCCGCTTCAAACATGGCGGCAAGACGCAGGAGATCGAATGCGATTTCATCGCCGGCTGCGACGGCTTTCACGGTGTCTGCCGCCCGAGCCTGCCGAAGGGGTCATGGCAAGGTTACGACCGCGTCTATCCGTTCGGGTGGCTCGGCATTCTTTCGGAATCGCCGCCGCCGGACAAGGAATTGATCTACGCCTATCATGAGCATGGCTTCGCGCTGTTCTCGATGCGCGGGCCGCAACTCTCGCGGCTCTATCTGCAAGTCGCGCCGGACGAGGATGCCGACAAGTGGTCCGACGCGCGCATCTGGGATGAGTTGACCACGCGGCTTGGCGGCGTGCGGCCGCTGGCGCAGGGCAAGATCGTGCAGAAGGGCGTTACGCCGATGCGCAGCTTTGTGGCCGAGCCGATGCAGCACGGGCGATTGTTCCTCGCCGGTGACAGCGCGCACATCGTTCCGCCGACCGGCGCCAAGGGCATGAATCTGGCGATGGCGGACGTGCGCGTTTTTTCGCGCGCGCTGGAGCGCTTCTATCGCAAGGGCGAGAGTGACGGGCTCGATGGCTATTCCGCCACCGCCTTGCGCCGGGTCTGGAAGGGGCAAAGATTTTCTTACTGGATGACGTCGATGCTGCATCGCTTCGACGGCGAATACGCCGAGTTCGACATGAAACGCCAGCTTGCCGAATTGGATTACGTCACCTCGTCGCGGGCCGCAGCTATCTCGCTTGCCGAGAATTATGCCGGGCTGCCGATCGATTAACGGGACCGGCATGCAAGGCGCCGCCGCTATTCCCGATCGTGCGATGCTCATGTAGACTTTTTCATCGACGCACAAAAAAGTATACGTGAGGGGAGGGATCATGAAAGCTTTGAAGTTCGCGTTTGCATTCGTCATCGCGCTCGCGGTGACCGCGGGGGCAGCCGTCGCCGAAGACTATCCGAGCCGCCCTATTCGCGTGATCGTCGGCTTTGCCCCCGGCGGTGGCAACGATCTGTTCGCGCGCCTGGTGATGAGGAAATTCGATGAATTGACCGGCGCTACCACGGTCATCGAAAACAAGCCGGGCGCCGGCGGCCGCATCTCATCCGAATACGCCGCCAAGCAGGCGCCGGACGGATATACCGTCCTCGTCGCCGCCACCGGACAGATGGCGATTGCGGCGGCGGTTTTCCCCGATCTGTCGTATCACCCGACCAAGAGCTTCATTCCGCTCAACATGATTGCGCACTTCCCGCTGATGCTCATCGTGGCGGCGGATTCTCCGATCCAGAACGTGAAGGATCTGGTGGCTTTTGCCAAAGCCAATCCCGACAAGTCGAACTACGGGACATCGGCACCGCCCTTCACCATCGCCAGCGAGCTGTTGAAACTGAAAACCGGAATGCCGGGGGTGGCAATTCCGTTCAAGGGCACCAATGAATCGAACCTGTGCGTCATCAGCCATCAATGTCTGTTCACCATTTCCGATGGCGGGCCGGCAGTGCCGCTGATCAAGGGCGGCAAGACGCGGGCGCTGGCGGTGACGGGCGCCGAGCGTTCGGCGGAATTGCCGGATGTCCCGAGCATGGCTGAAGTCGGCTTTCCCGAGGTCAACATTGCCCTATGGAGCGGCTTTTTCGTGCCGGCCGGGACCCCGGCGCCGATCGTGGCCAAGCTGGAAAAGGAACTCGGCCGCGCGCTGGCCGACCCTGGCGTCCAGGACGGTCTGACGAAAATGGCGGTGACGCCGGGCGGGTCCGTCGGTCCCGACTTTGCCAAGGTCATCGATGCCGACATCGAGAAGTACAAAGACGTGGTGAAGGCGGCCAATCTGAAGTTTCAGTAGCGACGCAGTTCTTCCTGCGCGGCACGTTGCTGACGCATTGCTATGGTCGGTGGCGGGTTCGGTGCGGTGCGGAGCGAAGCGATGAAGCGAATTGCGGCGGCGATTGCGGTGATGGCCATCTTTGCCGGCCCGGCCGCCGCGAAGGCGCCGAGCGTCGAGCGGCTGTTTAATGACCTCGGCCTGTTTGGCGTCTGGGCCGGCGATTGCGCCGCGCCCCCCTCACTCGACAATCCTCACGTCAGCGTCGGCATGCCGCAGCCGGGCGCTGTCCTCGAGCAGCACGATTTTGGCTCGGGCTACGAGCCGAACCGTTACGCCATTCGCGCGGCGCGGCGGCTGTCGGGCCATCGCCTCGCGCTCGATGCGCGCTTCGAGCGGGCCGGCGCCGAACCGCAGCGGCAATTGATCGTCATGACCGTTGAGGCGGGCCGCCGGCGCACGATCTTCACCGGCACGGAGGATGCGCCGCCGCGCGTGCTCAACGGCATCGCCACCGCCAACGGTGCACCGACGCCGACATTGAAGAAGTGCGATTAGGCCTAGACGTCGAGCAGGGCGTCGGCGGCGAATTCGGCGTTTTCCTGGATGAATTCAAAGCGCGCCTCGGCCTTGCTGCCCATCAGCCGTTCAACCGATTTCTGCGTCGGCTTGCGTTCCTTGTCGGCGAGCACCACGCGCAGCAGCGTGCGCTTGGCCGGATCCATGGTGGTTTCCTTAAGCTGGGCCGCCATCATCTCGCCCAGACCCTTGAAGCGCGATACCTCAACTTTGGCGTTGGCGTGGAATTCCTTTTTCAGCAGCTCGTCTTTGTGCTTGTCGTTGCGCGCATAGACGATCTTGCCGCCATGGGCGAGGCGAAACAGCGGCGGCACCGCGAGGTAGAGCTTGCCGTCGTCGATCAGCTTGGGCATCTGCCGGTAGAAGAAGGTGATCAAGAGCGAAGCGATGTGGGCGCCGTCGACGTCGGCGTCGGTCATGATGATCACCCGCTCGTAGCGCAGGTCCTTGTCCTGATAATGCGCGCCGGTGCCGACGCCGAGCGCCTGGATCAGGTCGGCAAGCTGGGCGTTCTGCGCCAGCTTGTCTTTGCCGGCTGACGCCACGTTGAGGATTTTCCCGCGCAGCGGCAGGATCGCCTGGCTGCGCCGGTCGCGCGCCTGCTTGGCGGAGCCGCCGGCTGAGTCGCCCTCGACGATGAAGATTTCCGAGCCGTCGGCGGCGGAATTGGTGCAGTCGGCGAGCTTGCCGGGCAGGCGCAGCTTGCGCACTGCGGACTTGCGCGCGATGTCCTTTTCCTGACGGCGGCGAACGCGCTCCTCGGCGCGCTCGATGACGAATTCGAGCAGCTTGTTGGCTTGCAATGGATTGCCCGACAGCCAATGGTCGAACGGATCCTTGATCGCGTTCTCGACGATTTTCTGCGCCGCGGCGGTGGCGAGGCGGTCCTTGGTCTGGCCCTGAAACTCAGGCTCGCGGATGAACACCGAAAGCATGCAGCCGGAGCCCACCATTACGTCTTCGCTGGTGACGGGGGCGGCGCGCTTGTCGAGGCCGGCGCGCTCGGCGTGATCCTTGAGGCCGCGCAACAGCGCGGTGCGCAATCCCGACTCATGGGTGCCGCCATCCGGCGTCGGGATGGTGTTGCAGTAGGATTGCAGGAAGCCGTCGGCGTCCGCGGTCCAGGCCACCGCCCATTCGACCGCGCCATGGGCGCCGGTCTTGCCGGACGAGCCGGTGAAGATGTCCGGGTGCACCAGCGTCGCATCGGCAAGGTTTGCCGCTAGATAATCTTTCAGACCTTCGGCGAAATGGAACGTCGCCTTCTCCGGCACGTCCTCGACACCCTTGAGCAAGGCTTTGTCGCAATGCCAGCGGATTTCGACGCCACCGAACAGGTAGGCTTTCGAGCGCGCCATCTTGAACACGCGCTCGGGCCTGAAGGCGGCCTTGTCCCCGAAAATCTCCGGATCGGGACGGAAACGGATTTTGGTGCCGCGCCGGTTGGGCGCGCGGCCGACCTTCACGAGCTTGCCTTTCGGCTTGCCGCGTTCAAAGGCCATGCGGTAGAGCGTCTGCTCGCGGGCGACCTCAACTTCCATGCGCTCCGACAGCGCGTTGGCCACCGACACGCCGACGCCGTGCAGGCCGCCGCTCGTCTCGTAAACTTTTGAATCGAATTTGCCGCCGGCGTGCAGCGTGCACATGATCACTTCCAGTGCCGACTTTGATTTGAACTTCGGGTGCGCGTCGACCGGAATGCCGCGGCCGTTGTCGTTGACCGAGACAAAGCCGTCCGCCTCCATTTCCACCTCGATCCACGTGGCGTGGCCGGCCAGCGCCTCGTCCATGGAATTGTCGATCACCTCGGCAAAAAGGTGATGCAGCGCCTTCTCGTCGGTGCCGCCGATATACATGCCGGGACGGCGGCGGACGGGCTCGAGCCCCTCCAGCACCTCGATATGTTTGGCGGTGTAGCCGGCCTCGGCCGAGCTACCACCCCGTGATTTTGCGCGCGCCGCAGGCTTTGCCGGCTTGGCCGCCTTGCGCCCCGACGATTTGCGCGCGGCAGGCTTTGTCCCCCGCCCGGGGGCGTCGAACAGGTCGGGCTGCTTTGGCGGTTTCATCTTGGTCGCGAGCTTGGCCATGAAGCCCCCTAAATGGGGTTAAAACGAATCATTTGCCACTGACTATGCCAGAACCACGAACGAACCGTGACCGGTGCCCTGCGCAACCAAACCGGCAGTTGGCAGTTTACTCCTCCGAATGCCGGCTTTTGCGCCGGGATAATGGGGCGGAGGATTGGTGGACAAGCACATCGGCGAACGGGGCTGGCGAGACCTCTTGCCGGCGGGCGATGAACCGGTGCCCATCGTGCCGCGCTGGCGCGACGCCGCGCAGGTCGCGACCGTCGGCATCTTCATCATCCTTTTTGTCGTCGCGCTCGATCTGGCCCGGCCGATCGCGCTGCCGACGGCGGCCGCCTTCGTGGTAACGATGATGCTCAGCCCCTTGTCGGAACGCGCCGAGCGTTACCGCATTCCGTCGCTGCTGACCGCGGTCGTGCTCTGGCTCCTGGTACTCGCGATTTTCTACGCCGTCATCATGCTGGTGTCGTCGCCGGTGGTCGAGTGGGCAAAGCGCGCGCCCGATATCGGCAACAGCATTCAGGAAAAACTGGCGCTGCTCGACCGGCCGCTCGGCGCGCTGCGCGACCTGCGCAACTCGCTTCTCCCGGCCGACAGTGGCAAGGCGGTCAATTTCGACGTCGTCGCCTTGTTGCAGCAGGCAGTCTCCTTCGTGACGCCCGCCGTCGGGCAATTGCTCATCTTCTTCGTCACGCTGTTTTTCATGCTGCTCGGGCGGCGCAGACTGCGCCACGTGCTGGTCGCCTTGTTCCGTGACCGCGACGCGCGCTTGCGCATGCTGCGGATCATGAACAACATCGAAGCCAACCTGACCGGCTATCTCAATGTCGTCGCCGTGATCAATGCCGGCGTCGGCGTCGGTGCCGGCATTATCGCCGCGGCCGTCGGCCTGCCGAACCCGATCGCCTGGGGCGTGCTTGGTTTCGTGCTCAATTTCATTCCCTATATCGGCGCCGCCATCATCGAGATCGGCATGTTCCTTGTCGGGCTTATTACATTCCCGACCGTGAGCTACGCATTGCTGGCACCGCTGCTTTACATCGGCATGGGGCTGATCGAGGGACAATTCATCACGCCCAGCGTCCTCGGGCGGCGCTTCACGCTTAATCCGCTGACGGTGTTTCTGGCGCTGGTGTTCTGGGCCTGGCTGTGGGGGCCGGTCGGGGCCTTTCTGGCGGTGCCACTCCTGATCATCGGCTTGGTGGCGGCGATGCATCTCTTTCCCAAGCACGAGCCCGATCTTCCGGACTAGCCGCGCGGGCGCGCCTGAGCTAAAGGTTGCAGCCGTCCGCGGCGGCTCGCGCTTTCCATGGAATTGCAGTCCATCGTCGAGCAGGTTACCGATTTCGTGCGCCTGCACGCGGTCTGGGCGCCGCCGATCGTGTTTGCGCTGGCCTTTGGCGAGTCGCTCGCCTTCGTGTCCCTGCTCATCCCGGCATGGAGCGCGCTGGTCGCGATTGGCGCGCTGCTCTCGAGCAGCGGCATCAATTTCTGGCCGGTGTGGATCGCCGGCTCGCTCGGTGCCGCGCTCGGCGACTGGCTGTCTTATTGGGTGGGTCTGAAGCTCGAATACTCGGTCGCCCGCATCTGGCCGCTGTCGCGCCATCCGGAGATGATCCCGCGCGGCGAGCGCTTCGTGAAGGCGTGGGGCATTCCCGGCATTTTCATCGGCCGCTTTTTCGGACCTTTGCGAGCCGTGGTGCCGCTGGTCGCCGGCATCTTCGAAATGCCGTACTGGCAATTCCAGATCGCCAACTTTACCTCCGCGATGCTCTGGGCGGCGGTGCTGCTGACCATCGGTGACGTGATTTCGGCGGCCCTCAAATACATTTTCGGCTGACGGACGAAAAAAATCCGCCGGGCTTTTCGACCCGGCGGATCCCAGCGAAACAGATCATTGCTTGGGAACGACCGCGCCGGTGGCCGGATTGGTCGTGTAGATCGTGTCGAGCTTTCCTTCCGCCAGCACCTTGCCTTTCATCGCCTCTATCGCGGCAGCGCCGTCGAAGTCGGCGGGCAGGCCAAGTGTCTTCACGCTCAGCGCGTAGACGGTGAAGTGCATGTGATGCACGTTCTCGTCGTTCCATGGCGGGCAGGGCCCGTCATAACCGTAGTATTTGCCCTTGAGCGCGTCGTTGGCGGCGAACACGACGGTAAACATGTTGAGCCCCTGTTTGCCGTCCGGCGACGACATCGGCTGCTTGCCATGGACCACGCGCTCTTTCGACGCGGCGCCTTCCTTGAGCGCCGAGAGGTTGCCCGGAATATCGACCATGACCCAATGGTAGAAGGTCTGCCGTTCCGCCGTCTTCGGGACCGTCATGCCTTCCTTGTTCATCTTGTCGCGGTCGGTCTTGGGCGAGTCCGTGTCAGTGAGGGTGATGGCGTAAGACTGCGTGCCCTTCGGCCCCTTGGTCCATGTCACGCGAGGGCTGATGTCTTTGCCCGGGGCGACGTGGCCGGTCGCCGCAGGTTGGCAAAACGAGAATTTTTCCGGAATCATGCCGCCCGGCTTGATTGACGATACGGTGACCTTGAGCGGCTTGGCCGACTGTGCCTGCGCGCCGGCAAATGGCGAGAGGGCAAGGCAGGCCGCCAGTGCCGTTCCCATCGACAACTTTCCGATCATTGTTATCCTCCCAGCGTGTTTGCCGTTGATGCCGGCATGATTTGTCTGGGCTTCTGCCCGGACGCCCGCAAGCTTAGCGAAGCGTCCGGCGGCTGCCTATGTGGGTCAGTCTTGACCGGCGCGGCGGCTGCGCTTATATCGCCGCCCATGACGACGATTGTTGCAGCGCAGAAATTTCGCCGCCGCCGTGCCACCCCGGCACGGGCGCGCTGCTGCATTTAATCGTCGCCCCCCGTGCCGCCGGATTTAGGCCGCGGCACTTTCTAACTCTGAAATCTCCGCAGTGGCCTCAAGTCCGGTAGTCATTTAAGACACTGGAACAAGGATCATTTGCGATGGCGACCAAGGCAAAAATCGGCGTGCTCGGCGCCTCCGGCTACACCGGCTCGGAGTTGGTGCGCATGTTGCTGCGCCACCCGCGGGCCGACATCGTTCTGCTCACGGCAGAGCGCAGCGCCGGCAAGGCGATGCGCGAGGTGTTTCCGCAGTTCTCGCCGTTTGCCTTGCCGAAACTTGTCGCCATCGAAGGATTCGATTGGGCGGCGGCCGGCCTCGACGTCGCGTTTTGCGCATTGCCGCACGCGACCACGCAGAAGGTGATCAAGGAGCTTCTGGCAAAGTCGCCGGCGACCAAGGTCGTCGATCTCTCGGCGGACTTCCGGCTCGCCGATGCCGCCGCTTACGAGAAATGGTACGGCCACGCGCATCACGCCCCCGAATTGCAGAAGGAGGCGGTTTACGGCCTGTGCGAAATTCACCGGCGCGACATCAAAAAAGCGCGGCTTGTCGCTAATCCCGGCTGTTACACCAGTTGCGCCGAATTGCCGCTGATCCCGTTGATCAGGGCCAAGGCCATCGACCTCGACGAGATCGTGGTTGACGCCAAATCCGGCATGACCGGAGCGGGCAGAGCCGCGCGGGAGGCGATGCTGTTCTCGGAGGTCTCCGAGGGCTTCAACGCCTATGGCGTCGGCGGTCATCGGCACATGGCCGAACTTGACCAGGAATTCTCCGCCGCGGCTGGCCGCGAGGTCGTTGTGACCTTTACGCCGCATCTGGTGCCGATGAACCGAGGCATTCTCTCCACGATTTACGTGCGGGGGCGGCGCGGCCGCACGCCTGAGGACCTTCACGCAATACTTTTAAAGTTCTACGCGAAGGAACCCTTTGTGCATGTGCTGCCGTTCGGCGAGACGCCGCACACCCGACACGTGCGCGGCTCCAACATGACGTTTATCGGCGCTGCCAAGGACCGCATTCCCGGCCGCGCCATCGTGGTTTCGGCGCTGGACAATCTGGTCAAGGGTGCCTCGGGTCAGGCGATTCAGAACATGAACCTAGTCATGGGCTACCCGGAAACCATGGGGCTCGAACAGGTGGCGCTGTTTCCCTGATTCGGCTGGTACACTGACGCGGCCCTTGCCGGGAGGGAGCGATGTTCGAGGTGACCAACCAGCCGCCGCCGCTCGAGCCTTACAATCTGTTTGCCAGCGACACGGTGCTGCGCGAGGCGGTCAAGCGCGAAGGCGCGGGCGGGGCGGACAAGGAATTGTCCGCGCTCGGCGCGACGCTGGGCCGGCCCGAGACGGTGCAGGCGGGCTTCGACGCCAACAGATATCCGCCGGTGCTGCGCGCGCTCGACCGTTATGGCCATCGCCTCGACGAGGTTGAATTCCACCCCGCCTGGCACACTCTGCTTGGCCTCGCGGTCAAAGCCGGGCTGCATTCGAGCCCCTGGGCGGCGCCGAAACCGGGTGCGCATGTGGCGCGCGCCGCCGGCACCTACATGCTCACCCAGATCGAAAGCGGCGTCTATTGCCCGCTCGCCATGACCTACGGCTCGGTGCCGACGCTGCGGCACGCGCCGGAGATCGCCAAGCAGTGGTTGCCGAGAATATTCGGCCGCGACTACGACCGCCGGTTCGTTCCGCTCAAGGAGAAGACCGCGGCGCTGCTCGGCATGGGCATGACCGAGAACCAGGGCGGCTCCGATCTGCGCACAAATACCACGCGCGCCGAGCCCGCCGGCGACGGCTCGTTTCGCCTGCACGGGCACAAATGGTTCATGTCGGCGCCGATGTGCGACGCCTTTCTGGTGCTGGCGCAAGGCCCCAAGGGCTTGAGCTGCTTTTTGATGCCGCGCTGGACGCCCGATGGCGCGCGCAACGCCATTCGTATCCTGCGGCTCAAGGACAAGCTCGGCAACAAGTCGAATGCCTCGAGCGAAGTCGAATTCGACGGCGCCTTCGCCCAGTTGATCGGCGAGGAAGGCCGCGGCATCCCGACCATCATCGAGATGGGCAACTACACGCGGCTCGACTGCTGCATCGGTTCCTCGGGTTTGATGCGGGCGGCGCTGGCGCAAGGCCTGCACCACGCGCGTCACCGCACCGTGTTCCAGAAGAAGCTGATCGATCAGCCGCTGATGACCAATGTGCTCGCCGACCTCGCGCTGGAAAGCGAAGCGGCGGCCGCGCTGACTTTCCGTCTGGCGCGCGCCTATGACGAAAGCGACGAGGGTTCTCTGGCGCTGCGCCGCGTGGTGACGCCGGCGGCGAAATTCTGGATCTGCAAGCGCACGCCGTATTTGACGTATGAGGCGATGGAGGTGCTGGGCGGCTCCGGCTACATCGAGGAAAGCGTCATGCCGCGGCTCTACCGCGAGGCGCCGGTCAATTCGATCTGGGAGGGCTCCGGCAACGTCATGTGCCTCGACGTGCTGCGCGCGATCGACCGCACCGCAAATATCGGCGACGTGCTGCGGCGCGAAGTCGATGACGGCGGCGATGCGCGGCTCAAATCATTCACGGCGCGGCTGTTCAAGCAGCTCGCGGCGCCGGACCATAACGACGAAGCGCAGGCGCGTGCACTCACGCGTGACCTGGTGCTGGCCTTGCAAGGCTCGCTGCTGGTCAAGCACGCACCACCCGCGGTGGCGGATGCCTTCTGCGCCTCGCGGCTTGGCGGCGAGGCCGGTTCGGTGTTCGGCGCGCTGGCGCGCGGCGCCGACACGCGCGCAATCGCCGCGCGCGCCGCGCCGCAGCTCTAGGCGAAGCTACGCCGCGCCGAGGATGGCAAGCGCGAGTGTGACCTGCGCGACGAAGCCGACGACGAATGCCAGCGTACGCAGTCCGGGAATCCCCGCCGTGTAGACGATCACGTAGGCGAGCCGCGACCAGAAAAACACCGCGCAGGCCATCACGATTTTTTCGTTCGACACGTGGATCGCGTTGAGGATCAGCACCAGGGCCGCAAACACCACGAGGTTCTCTACGGTGTTGTAGTGGGCGGCCTGCAGGCGCCGCGCCCACGGGGCCTGCGGCTTGAGTTCGGGCGAGGGGTTCGCCATCGAGCCCATCAGACCGCGCACCATGGCGCGGTCAAGGATGTAAGGAATCCACAAAATTCCGGTGAGGATCACCGTGTAGGTCAGCCATTTCAATTCACCCGACATGGTCAGCTCCCGTGCAAGGAATTTGGCCAGGCGACATTAATTGATGCACGGATTTTTGTCGCGGCCTGCCGCGGTCACGAAGGCGTCAATCGCGGACCTTGACGTAGGAGCCCGGCGCATCCTCGATTGGCTTCATCTTGCCGCCGCCGATTGTCCGTGCCGGCACCTTTTTATCGTCGTGCGAGGTGAGCCAGGCGAGCCAGTCCGGCCACCAGGAGCCGGGATGCTCCTTGGCCGTCTTGAGCCACTGGTCGAGGTCATTGCCGTTGGGCTTTGCGCCGGTCCAATACTGGTATTTCGGCTTGCCGGGCGGATTGACCACGCCGGCAATATGGCCGGAGCCGGCGAGCACGTATTTCACCGGGCCGCCGAAATATTTCGAGCCGACCATGACCGATTTTGCCGGTGCGATGTGATCCTCGCGCGTGGCGAGGTTATAGATCGGCACCTTGACGTCGCCGAGGTCGAGCTTGACGCCGCCGAGCTTCACCTTGCCCTTGCTGAAATTGTTTTCCAGGTAGCAGTTGCGCAAGTAGAACGAATGGTTCGCCGGCGGCATGCGCGTGGCGTCGGAATTCCAGTAGAGGATGTCGAAGGGCAGCGGCTTCTTGCCGCGCAGATAATTATTGACCACGTAAGGCCAGATCAGGTCGTTGGAGCGCAACATGTTGAAGGTGTTGGCCATGCGCGAGGCTTCGAGATAGCCTTGGCTCTTCATGTCTTCTTCGAGCTGCGCGATGCGGTCCTTGTCGACGAACACCATCAGGTCGCCGGCATGGGTGAAGTCGACCTGCGCGGCGAACAACGTGGCAGAAAGCACGCGGTCCTGTTTCTTGGCGGCGAGATAGGCGAGCGTCATCGACAGCAGCGTGCCGCCGACGCAATAGCCGATGGCGTTGACTTGTCTCTCGCCGGTGACGGTTTCGACGGCGTCGAGGGCGGCGATCACGCCTTCCTTCATGTACTGCTCGAAAGTCTTGGTCGCGAGGCTGGCGTCCGGATTGACCCACGACACCACGAACACGGTGATGCTGTTGTCGACGCACCATTTGATGAAGGATTTCTCCGGCGTGAGATCGAGGATGTAAAACTTGTTGATCCACGGCGGCACGATCAGCAGCGGCGCCTTGAGGACGTCTTTGGTCGTCGCTTCATATTGAATGAGCTGGATCAGGTCGTTCTGGAAGATCACCTTGCCGGGGGTGAGTGCGAGGTTGCGGCCGACCTCGAACACGCTGGCGTCGGATTGGCGAATCTTGAGATTGCCATGCCCGGCCTGGATGTCTTCGGCGAGCATGTGCATGCCGCGCACCAGGTTTCCGGCATTGGACGAGAACGTCTCGCGCAGCAATTCGGGATTGGTGAACACGAAATTCGACGGCGAAATCGCATTGGCGATTTGCCTGACGTAGAATTCCGCCTTCTGCCGGGTATGGGTGTCGATGCCTTCGGCGTCCTTGACGAGCTTGTCGGCCCACTGCGCGGTGAGCAGATAGGCTTGTTTGAGGAAGTCGAAAAACTGGTTCTGCGACCATTCCGGGTCGGCGAAGCGCTTGTCCTTCGCGTCCGGCACGGCGACCGGCTTTGTCTGCTCGCCGGCCATGCGTTTGACCGCGCTCGCCCAGAGGTCGAGATAGGCGCGGCCGAGGTTCGCCTGCAATTCGACGGCGCGCTGCGGATCGGCGAGCCAATATTCGGTGACCTGCCCGAGGGTTTTCACCACGTCGGTCACGTCTTCGGCGAGTTCGTTTTTGATCCTGCCTTCCTCGCGCGGCTTGATGTAGGCGGCGAGCGCCTTGCCGCCTTGCTCGATGGCACGTGCGAGATTTTGCGCGAAGGCCTCGATGTCGACCTCGCCGAGCGCCTTTAGTTCGGTTGCCGGTTCCGGCGTCGCCTTGTTCATTTCCTCGACCATTTCCGCCTTCATTGCCGCGATTTTGCCGCCGCGCCTGCGCTCGCGCCAACCTTGTTCACGCCATATTAGCCCGATAGTGGCCCTATGATACAATCCATTGAGTCTGCTTCTGTTTCTTGATCGGGAGGACGCGTGCACGGGCACCGCGCAACAGCAATTTTGGCGGCCGCGGGTTTTGCCGCGATGCTCGCGGGCTGTTCGGCAACCCAGCTTGCCGACAGCATGCCCTCGGGTGTCGCTGAGCCGGTCGGAACGCCGGCGCGCCCCGCGGTCGACTACCAATATCCCGCCGTCCATGACATGCCGCCGGCGCGCCCCGACCAGCCACTGACGGCCGAGCAACAGACGCAAATGGAGCGCGACCTGACCAGCATCAGGGATCGGCAAGAAGGCCATAAGGCTTCGGCGGCTGACAAAAAAGCCGCGCAAACAGCGAAAAAACCGCCCGGCGACCCAAATGAGACCGGGACCGCTGGCAGCAAGCCGAACCCGTGATAAAAGCCAGCCGGGATTTCTGAGCCATGCGCCGGGTGAGGGGCGTCTGGTGAGTTGAAGGTCTGAACGATGGACGATTTCTACCGCATCCGCCGATTGCCGCCTTACGTGTTCGAAGAGGTGAACCGGGCGAAGGCGCGCGCGCGCAACGGCGGCGCCGACATCATCGATCTCGGCATGGGCAATCCCGATCTGCCGGCGCCGGCGCATGTCATCGACAAACTTAAAGACACCCTGGGCAAGCCGCGCACCGATCGCTATTCGGCCTCGCGCGGCATTGCCGGCCTGCGCCGCGCGCAGGCCGCATACTACGCGCGGCGCTTCGGGGTGAAGCTTAATCCCGATACGCAGGTCGTCACCACGCTGGGCTCCAAGGAAGGTTTTGCCAACGTCGCGCAGGCGATCACCGCGCCCGGCGACATCGTGCTGGTGCCCAATCCAAGCTATCCGATTCACGCCTTCGGCTTCCTGATGGCGGGCGGCGCCATCCGCTCGGTGCCCTCGGAGCCGACCCCGGCGTTCTTCCCGGCGCTCGAGCGCGCGATCACGCATTCGATCCCGAAACCGACGGCGGTGGTGGTGTGCTATCCGGCCAATCCGACCGCCTATGTGGCGAGCCTCGATTTCTACAAGGACCTTGTTGCGTTCGCGAAGAAGCAGGGCATCCTGGTGCTGTCAGACCTTGCCTACGCGGAAGTCTATTTTGACGACAACCCGCCACCGTCGCTGCTGCAGGTGCCGGGCGCGATCGACATCGCGGTCGAATTCACCTCGATGTCGAAGACCTATTCGATGCCCGGCTGGCGCATCGGCTTTGCCGTCGGCAATGACCGGGTGATTGCGGCGCTCGGCCGCGTCAAATCCTATCTCGACTATGGCGCCTTCACGCCGATCCAGGTGGCGGCAACGGCCGCGCTTAACGGCCCCGACGACTGCATCAGGGAGATGCGCGAGACCTACAAGCGCCGCCGCGACGTGCTGGTGGAGAGTTTCGGCCGCGCCGGTTTTCCGGTGCCTTCGCCGACGGCTTCGATGTTTGCCTGGGCGCCGATCCCCGAGCCGTTCAAGACGCTCGGCAGCGTCGAGTTCGCGACGCTTCTCGTCGAGAAGGCCGACCTCGCCGTCTCTCCTGGCATCGGCTTTGGCGAATACGGCGAGGGCCACGTGCGCATCGCGCTCGTTGAAAACGAACAACGCATCCGCCAGGCCGCGCGTAATGTCGGCCGCTTCCTTAAAACAGGGCCGGAGCAACTTCATAACGTTGTTCCGCTCGCGACGCGGCGCTGATTCATGAGCAAACCTTTGCAAGTCGGCGTTGCCGGTTTGGGCACGGTCGGTGCCGCGCTGGTCGGCCAGATCGCGCGTCAGCGCGAGACGCTGGTGGCGCGCTGCGGCCGGCGCGTCGACGTCGTTGCGGTTTGCGCGCGATCGAGAGCAAAGAAGCGCGGTATCGATCTCAAGAACGTGAGATGGTTTTCCGATCCGGTGTCGCTGGCGCGCGCACCCGGCATCGACGTCTTCGTCGAATTGATCGGCGGCGCCGGCGGCCCGGCAAAAAGCGCGGTCGAGGCGGCGCTGGGCTCGGGCAAATCGGTGGTCACCGCCAACAAGGCATTGCTGGCGAGGCACGGCGTGAAACTTGCAGCGCTCGCCGAGAAAAATCGCGTGGCCCTTAACTTCGAAGCGGCCGTAGGCGGGGCCATTCCCATCGTGAAGACGCTGCGCGAAGGGATGGCGGGAAATTCCTTCGAGCGCATCTACGGAATCCTCAACGGCACCTGCAATTATATCCTCACCCGCATGGAGCAGGACGGCCTGTCTTTTGCCGAATGCCTCAAGGAGGCGCAGCGCCTTGGTTACGCCGAGGCCAATCCGAGCTTCGATATCGAGGGCCACGACACCGCGCAGAAGCTCGCGATCCTGGCGAGCCTGGCCTTCGGCACCAAAGTCGATCAGAAGGCGATTTATGTCGAAGGCATTTCCTCGATCGCGCCCGCCGATCTCACCGCAGCCGAGCAGCTCGGTTATCGCGTCAAGCTCCTCGGCGTCGCGGTAAAGACGCCGCAGGGCATCGAGCAGCGCGTGCATCCGACGATGGTGCGCAAGGACTCAAGCATCGCCCAGGTGATGGGCGTCACCAACGCGGTCACCATCGATGCCGCCGGCATCGACCCGCTGACGCTGGTCGGCCCCGGCGCCGGCGGCATGGCGACCGCCTCGGCCGTGCTCTCCGACATCGGTGACATCGCCCGGGGTGTTCGCATTGCGCCATTCGGTCGGCCGAGCGAAAAGCTGCATTCAGTGCGCAAGGCGCCAATGCAGCGCCACGAGGGCGGCTATTACATTCGCCTGCAGGCGCGGGATCGGCCGGGAACGGCGGCCTCCATCGCCACGCGCCTTGCCGAACAGGAGATTTCGCTGGAATCGATCGTGCAGCGGCACGACCAGAAAGACCCGGGCAACGGCCGCAAGGCCGGTTCCGTCCCCGTTATCCTCATTACTTATGCAACGACCGAGGATGCCGTGCGCAAAGCCCTTGCCGCGGTGGGCCGCGATAGGGTGATCTCGGGCCGGCCGCAAGTAATCCGCATTGAGAAGAATTAGGGGACCGTGATGGCGTCGACTACCGATCAGTCGCAGGTGCTGGACCGCATCCTCTCCATCGAGATTGTGCGCGTAACCGAGCGCGCGGCGGTTGCGGCTGCGCGCCTGCGCGGGCGCGGCAACGAGAAAGACGCCGATCAGGCCGCGGTCGACGCCATGCGGCGGGAACTCGGCAAGCTGCCGATCGAGGGTACAGTGGTGATCGGCGAGGGCGAGCGCGACGAGGCGCCGATGCTGTTCATCGGCGAGAGCGTCGGCACCGGCAAGGGGCCCAAAGTCGACATCGCCGTCGACCCGCTTGAAGGCACCACGTTGTGCGCCAAGAACATGCCGGGCTCGATTGCCACGCTCGCCATGGCGCAAGGCGGCACGCTGCTCAATGCGCCGGACGCCTACATGGAAAAGATCGCGGTGGGCCCCGGCTACGCCAAGGATCTGGTCGATCTCGATTTGCCGCCGGGCGAAGTGATCGCGCGGCTGGCCAAAGCCAAGGGCGTCAAGGCGGAGGGCATCACCGCGCTGGTTCTCGACCGCCCGCGCCACGCCGAACTCATCGCAGCGCTGCGCAAGGCGGGCGCGGCGGTGTCGTTGATCACCGACGGCGACGTCGCCGGCGTTATTCACGCCGCCCAATCGGAGGTGACCGGCATCGACCTCTATATGGGCATCGGCGGCGCGCCGGAAGGCGTGCTGGCGGCGGCGGCGCTGTCCTGCATCGGCGGGCAGATGCAATGCCGGCTGGTGCTCGACAGCGAGGAGAAGCGCACGCGCGCCGCCAAGATGGGCATCAAGGATCCGCGCAAAAAATACGGCATCAAGGACATGGTCAAGGGCGAATGCGTGTTTGCCGCGACCGGCGTCACCGACGGCAGCCTGCTCAAGGGCGTCAAGTTCAGCAGCAGCGAGATCGAGACCGAGACCGTGGTCATGCGTTCGGCGACCGGCACGGTGCGCTGGATTCGCGCCACGCATCGGCCGCAGGCGAAGTTTCAACGTAGCTGATCGAAACGCCGGCGGCCCGAACAGCGATGGAGGAGCGGATGCGACGCGCGCTGGCGATTCTGCTGTTTTGCGTCTTCGTCGCGCCGCCCGCGCCGGCGCAGGATCCGCCTTCCGCGGAGACGCTGCGCGCCGCGCAGGATCTCGCGTCGATCCTGACCGTGGACTCGATGAAACGCATGACCGAAATCATGACGTCGCAGATGTGGCCGCAGGTCGAAGCCCAGTTTAATGGCAAGGTCGACGGCGCCACTTTGGCCGAATTGCGCGCCGAATTTGAAAATTCGTTGAACGCGTTTACCGGTGAAGTCATGAAAGACGCGCCGGCGATCTACGCCCGGCATTTTAGCGCCCAAGAGTTGCACGAGATGGTGGCGTTTTACAGATCGCCGACCGGCATCAAGGCGCTGCACGAGATGCCGCAGGTCATGGGCGACGTCATGAGCCAGATGGTGCCGCGCATGCAGGTCTTTCAGGCCGACCTGAAAGGCCGAATCGCGGCAATAATGCAGAAGCACGGCTACAAGAACTGACGGCAGCACCGGGTCGACACCCAATGGCGGCATTGCCCGCGACCGCGCACGTACCTGCCGAGTCGTTCTTTCTCGGCGTCGAACGCTCGGCGACGGGCCGCGCCTGGCGCGACCGTCTCGACGCGCGCGGGCAGACGCGTGCGATGACGATTGCGCAGCGCCACGGCCTGCCCGAATTGCTGGCGCGCGTGCTCGCCGGCCGCGGCGTCGAGCCGGACGAGGTCGAAGCCTATCTCGACCCCAGCGTGCGCCGGCTGATGCCCGATCCGCACGTACTGGTCGCGATGGAGGCGGCATCGGCGCGCATCGCAGATGCGGTGACGCGCGGCGAGACGGTTGCGATCTTCGGCGATTACGACGTCGATGGGGCAACCGCCTCAGCGCTGCTTGCCCGCCATTTGCGGCAATGCGGCGTCGAGCCGATCGTGCACATCCCTGACCGGATCTTCGAGGGCTACGGACCCAATGTCGACGCCATCAGGTCGTTCGCGGAGCGCGGCGTAAGGCTGCTAATCACCGTCGATTGCGGCACGACCAGCATTGAACCGCTTACCGAGGCTAAAAAGCTCGGGCTCGACACCGTGGTGATCGATCACCACCAGGCCGACGAAGAACTGCCGCCGGCTCTGGCCATCGTCAACCCCAACCGCGCCGACGACCTTTCCGGTCTCGGCCAGCTCGCCGCTGTCGGTCTGGTCTTCTTGACGCTGGTAGCGGTCAACCGGCAATTGCGCCAGCGCGGCTTTTTCACACCGGAGCGGCCCGAACCCGATCTGTTATCGCTGCTGCATCTGGTCGCGCTCGGCACCGTCGCCGACGTTGTGCCATTGACCGGCCTGAACCGTGCTTTCGTCGCCAAGGGGCTGATCGCGCTACGCCGCCGCGAGGACATCGGCACCACCGCGCTGATGGACGCGGCGCGGCTGACCGGACCGCCGGAGCCCTGGCATCTCGGCTTCCTGCTCGGTCCGCGCATCAATGCCGGCGGCCGCATAGGCCGCGCCGATCTCGGCGCCAGGCTGCTGCTTGAAGACGACCCAAGCGAAGCGGGGCGCCTTGCCGCCGAGCTCGACCGGCTCAACCACGAGCGCCGCCAGATCGAGGCATCGACGCTGGCGCAAGCCGAAGCTGAGGCGCTTGCCGCGCTTGGGCTCGAGGAGAAGGGCGCGGTGGTAGTGACGGCCGGCGAGGGCTGGCATCCGGGCGTCGTCGGGCTGGTCGCGGCGCGGCTCAAGGAGCGCTATGGCCGCCCCGCATTCGCCATTGCGCTGGAGGCCGGCGGCACCGGCACCGGCTCGGGCCGTTCCATCACCGGTGTCGATCTTGGCCGCGTGGTGCGCCAGGCGGTGCGCGAGGGTTTGCTGCTCAAGGGCGGCGGTCACGCCATGGCCGCAGGGGTTACGCTGAAAAAGAACGCGCTCGGCGCCTTCCGCGCCTACCTCGAAGAGGCATTGGCGCCTTCGGTGGAAGTGGCGCGGCGCGACCGGGCGCTGATGATTGATGGCGCGGTCAGCGCCGGTGCGGTCAATGTGGCGCTGTGCGAGCTGTTGTCGCGTGCCGGTCCCTATGGCGCGGGCAATCCGGAACCGGTACTGGCGCTGCCGGCGCACACTCTGAGCTTTGCCGATCCGGTCGGCGAAAACCACATCCGCGCCCGGTTCCGCTCCGGTGACGGCAAATTCGTCAATGCCATTGCCTTCCGCGCCGCGGGGACGCCGCTTGGCCGGGCCTTGCTCGACAGCCGCGGCCGCGCGTTACACGCGGCCGGGACCCTTACCGTCGACCGCTGGCAGGGCGAGGAGCGGGTGCAGATGCGGCTGATCGATGTCGCGGAAAGCTGAGCTGATTTTACGGAAATAAGGTCGAGACGACGAAGGGCGGTTCCGGTCTTTGCGTGTGGCACATCGCTCGACCGGTGACCGCCCTAAGCGGAGAGCCCTCCGCCCGCTGGCAGCATAGGGGCTCGCTACCGCGGCCGCTATTGCGAGGAGGCAACACGGCAGAGAAAAACCGCCGCGAAAAAAGTTCCACCACGCGTCAGCGTTTCCGCCCCTTGCGGCAGAACACGTCGTAGATCGCGCCGATGACGACGCGGGCTTCGTCGCTGGCGAGACTGTAATAGACCGTCTTGCCGTTACGCCGCGTCGTAACCAGGCCGTCGGCGCGCAGCCGCGCCAGTTGCTGCGACACCGTCGGCTGCCGCAATTCGAGGATGTCCTCGAGTTCGCCGACCGATTTTTCGCCTTCGGCGAGGATGCACAGGATCATCAGCCGGCTCTCATGGGCGAGCGCCTTGAGGAAATCGCTCGCGCGCTTGGCATTGTCCACCATGCGGTCGAGTTCATTCGAGCGATTGCGGTTTTGCAGACGAAGCAATTCCATTATTGAGCCGTTGGCAAATATCCACGCTGCAAAAATATATCACATAGGTTGAATATGTCGATTGCAGCGGGCTTCAAAGCTAGCCAAAACGGAAAGCCAGCAGGTTGTCGAACGAACGTAGCTCGATCAGCACGCGGTGTAGAAGATCTGTATCGTGTTCGGCGATCGCCTGAGGAATAAATTTCATGCTGGCCCTCGCGCCATCGATCAGCCGCCGGAATTCGGGATCCCTGCGCACCGCTTCATCCGCCATCGCGTCGCAGCGGCCGAGCACATAATCGTAGACCGCGGTCCTGCCGGCGATGTCGAAGCCGGTGTCCGCGCTCTTCCAGTCGAGGTCGCGGCCGTCAAAGCCCATGAGCGTATCCATGGCGTTATTGGCGTCGTAAACGCAGTCGGCCAGCACGGTGATGCCGGCGGACCGGCGCAATTTGTAGAGATCGTTGCGGATCGCCAGCAGCGCCTGCCGGGTCACGTCGGGGTGGCCGGTGTGCAGCATCAGGTCGGCGGTAATCAATCGCGTGGCGATATCAGTCATGGCGATGATGTAATAGCCGTTGCCGTCGAAAATCGCCGGCCGCTTGCCGGCAAAGCGTTCGTTGAACTTCGCCCAGGATTCGCGCAGGCGGTCGACTTCGACCGAGGCAAGATCGATGTTGCCGGTGCGCAGATAGCCGACCGCAACGCGGTTATGGGCTTCGGCTTTTTCCACCGCGGCGTTGAAATCGGCGAGTTCACCGGCAGCCGCGCTGGAATTGATTGCGGTGCCCCCCAGGGCAAGGGCAAGGAATGCGGCGCGCGCAGTGCTGGCAAGCATGGCTATTCACTCGACCGTGAAGCGAAGTTATACAGCGCGCGCTATATGTACAGGGCGTTCGGACCGGGCAAGTTAATGCCATGGTTTCCGCTTCGCTAGTTTAGGACTTAAACGATGCCGATTTCGCGCAGGACCCTGATGCTAGGCGCCGCCGCCTCTGGTGCCCTGGCGACATCGCCGGCGCGCGCGCAGGGCCCGACGCTGACCGGCGACGGGCTCTACCGGGAGCCGTGGTTTCTGCAAAGCTTCCTCAATCTCAGCGACGACCTTGAAACCGCGAAGTCCGAAGGCAAGCGCTTCGCCATCATGTGGGAGCTCAAGGGCTGCCCCTATTGCAAGGAAACCCACTTCGTCAATTTCGCGCAAGAGCGCATTGCCGACTACGTCAAGGCGAATTTCGAGATCACCCAGCTCAATATCATCGGTTCGCTCAAGGTCGTCGATTTCGACGGCAGCGAATTGCGGGAAAAGGACCTGGCGGCGAAATACGGCGTGCGTTACACGCCGACGTTCCAGTTCTTCGGCGAGGATGTGGCCGCGATGAAAACGCTGTCGGCGCCGCAACGCGAGGTATCGCGCACGCAAGGGTATTTGCTGCCCGACGATTTCCTCGCCAGCTTCCGCTTCGTCCGCGATAGGGCCTACGAGAAAGGCAGCTTCCGCGATTTTCTCAAGGCCCAGCCAAGCTGAGCATTTCGCATTTTGCGGGCTTTGCCGGGAGCGCCGTTTCGCCTATGACTCGCGAGCCGCATCCGCATCCGGGACTTCCATGGCCAAACTCAATCTTTCCGTCGCCGTGCGCGACTATGACCGCACCCGTCCGCTGACCGACGGGCTTGTGGCGATCGACGGCGTCGATCCGGTGTTCATGGCGCTCGACCCGGAAGAGATTTTCTTCCGCGCCTTTCGCCATGCCGAATTCGACATCTGCGAACTGTCGCTGTCGAGTTTTACGGTGAAAACCGCGCAGGGCGACTGTCCCTATGTCGGCGTGCCGGCCTTCGTGTCGCGCGCCTTCCGCCATACCTCGATCTATGTGCGTACCGACCGCATCAAGAAACCGGCCGACCTCAAGGGAAAAAAGATCGGCGTGCCCGAATATCAACTGACGGCGAATGTCTGGGCCCGCGCGCTGCTTGAGGACGATCACGGCGTGAAGCCCGCCGATATCCACTGGATTCGCGGCGGACTGGAGGAAGCGGGGCGCCCCGAGAAGATCGCCATCACGCTGCCCAAGGACGTGAAACTTGAGAATGCCCCGGCGGGCCGCACGCTTTCGGCCATGCTGGAGGCGGGCGAGATCGATGGCTTCATCGGGCCGCGGGTGCCGTCGTGTTTCACGCGCGGCGCGCCGCATGTCGGCTGGCTGTTTGCCGATCCGGTCGCAGCCGCCAAGGACTATTTCAAGCGCAGCGGCATTTTCCCGATCATGCACATCATCGGTGTGCGGCGCGAAATCGTCAGCCAGCAGCCGTGGCTGCCGGCGGCTTTGTTCAAGGCGTTCGAGCGCGCCAAGTCGATTGCGCTGGAAAAACTTTCCGATACCTCATCGGCCAAGGTGACACTGCCGTTTGTCGAGGAGCGCCTGATGGAGGCGCGAGCGCTGATGGGTCATGACTTCTGGTCCTACGGCGTCGCGGCAAACCGCAAGACGCTGGAGACCTTTCTGCGTCACCATCACGCGCAGGGCCTGTCTTCGCGGCTGGTCAAGGTGGAGGAGCTGTTTCACCCGGCCACCTTCGAGACCTACAAGCTGTGACAGGAACGCCGAATATTCGCGTATTCAGCGGGGGCGCCACGCAAGGCGCCTTCGCCGTGCTCACGCCGAAATTCGAGGCGCAAAGCGGGCATAAGGTTTCCTATGTCTTCGAAGTGACCGCCGCGCTCGATGCGCGGCTCGCGGCCGGCGAAAAGGCCGATGTCCTCGTCCTGCCGGTGCCGCTGCTCGAGAACCATGCCAAGGCCGGCAAGGCCCGTGCTGAGACGCAGGCAACGTTCGGCATCGTCGGCGTCAGCGTCGCGGTGAAGCAAGGCGCGAACAAGCCCGACATCTCGACCAAGGAGAAATTCCGCGAGGCGATGCTGGCTGCACGCTCCATCGTCCATGCCACGCCCGGCAAGACGCCAAGCGGCACGCATCTCGGCAAGGTAATGCAGGAGCTCGGCATCGCCGAAGCGATTGCCGGCAAGACCATCCACAGGCCGGCGCTCGACGGCGGCGTCGAACTTATCGCCAACGGCGAGGCCGAGATCGGCATCTATCCGGCAAGCGAAGTCGCGATGGTGAAGGGACTCAGCGTGGTCGGTCCGTTGCCCGCAGGGATCGATCTCAACATCGTCTACGGCGGTGCCGCTACTCCCGGCAGCGCCAATGGCCCGGCTTTCGTAGCTTTCATGGCCGCGCCGGAATACCGCGCCGTATGGCGGCAAGCGGGCTTTACGCCGCCGCGCTAGGTTCAAACCCGCTTGACGCTGTCGAGGCCGCCAATGCGGCCGATCAGGGCATTGGCGCCGATTGCCAGCACGAACAGCACGATCAGCATCGCGTACATGCGCGGCATGTCGAAAACGCTGTAGGCCTGGATGATGAGAAAGCCGATGCCGGCGCTCGACAGCTTGGTTTCTGCAAGCAGCACGCCGATCAACGCAACGCCGAGGCCCAGCCGCACGCCGTTGATGATCGGGTGACGCATTGCGGGCAGATAGATCTTGACCACCATCTGCCAGGTCGAGGCGCGGAAGCTCTCGCCGACGCGAATCAGCACTTTGTCGATGCCGCGCATGCCGGCGGCAACCGAAAGTGCGATGGGGAAAAAGCACGATAGCGACCCAAGCGCGACTTTCGATTCCGAGCCGAGCCCGAACCACATGATCAGGACCGGGAAGAAGATGATCTTCGGCGTCGGCCCGATGTAGTAGAGATAGGGTTCGTAGGCCTTGGCCATGAAGCGGTTGGCGCCGAGTAAGATGCCGACAACAATCCCCGACAGCCCGCCGACGGCGAGCGCGCCGCCGATCTCCATCAGCGTCACGCCGAGGTTGCGGTAAAAACTGACGTGGAAAAGAAGATCGGCTAGGGTGCGCATTATCGCCAGCAGCGGGGGCACGACGTCGCGGTAAAGCCAGCCGGAGTGGGCAAGGAATTCCCATATCGCCAGCACGGCGAGGATGATCGCCGTCCGCAGCAGCGTCACCGGACTTAGCGGCCGGGCAGGGGCTGCGGGTTTCAGTCGACCGGTCTCAGCCATCGCTCAACCTTTTCCAGCGCCATGAAGAACACGACGCTGACCAGAATGACGAAGACGATTGCGGCATAGGTGCCGGCTAGATCGTAACGCTCGGCGAGGTCCTCGATGAGTTGGCCGAGGCCGCCGAAATTGATCAGGAACTCGGTGCCGACGATATTGATCAGCGCGAAAATCAGCCCGAGCCTCAAGCCGACAAAAATCGTCGGCAACGCAGCGGGAAGGAGAATTTTCCAGAACTGCTGCGCCGGCGTCAGGTTGAAGCTGCGCCCGACATTGACCAGAACCCGGCGGGTGCCGGATATGCCTTCGATGGTTTTCAGGATCACGGGCGGCAGGCCGGAGACAAACCCCATCATGATGATGGTCCAGGAGTTACGGCCGAAGATCACCATGAACAGCGGATACATCAGGACGAATGGCGCCGAGGCAAGCGCCGCCACCCAGGTCTCGCAGGCCTGTTGCAACAATTTGAAGTGATGCATCACCACGCCGATGGCGATGCCGGCGACGGTGAGCATTAGGCTCGCCACCAGGCACTCGCCGCCGGTCACCAGAAAACGGCTGAACACGTGTTCCTGGGTGACGATGCGGTAGAAGCTGCCGGCGATTTCCGACGGCGGCGGCACGATGTAGCGGTTGATGACGCCGGCGCGGATGAGCCATTCGGCGGCTAGAAAAAGCGCGACGATCGAGCCGAGACCGAGCAAGGCCGGTGCAAGGCCGCCACCGGGTTTGCCGGTCGCGCGCGCAGCGTCGGTCATGGCGCGTCCCCCCGATGATGCAGCGCGTGGGCTTCCTCGTCGCGCATGCCGCGGCTTGCCTCCTCGCGCAGGTCGTTCCAGATTTGCGCCACATAGCGGCCAAAGGCTTCGCTGCCGACGATCTCGGAGGTGCGCGGTCGCGGCAGGTCGATATCGACGATGCGCTTCACCTTACCGGGCCGGTAGGTCATCACCAGGATGCGGTCGGACATCTGCACCGCTTCGGTGATGTTGTGGGTGATGAGCAGCGTCGTCTGCTTGAGCTGCTGCTGAATCTGCAAAACCTTGTCGCCGAGCAATAGCCGGGTCTGCTCGTCGAGCGCGGCGAAGGGTTCATCCATCAGCAGGATTTTGGGCTCCGACGCGAGCGTGCGCGCAAGCGATACGCGCTGGCGCATGCCGCCGGATAGTTCGCCCGGATAACGGTTTTCGAAGCCGTCGAGGCCGACCAGCGAAATGAAATGCCCAGCGCGTTCGTCGCGGCGCGCCCGCTCCATGCCGACAAGCTCGAGCGGGAAGGCGACGTTGTCGGTCACGGTACGCCAGGGGAAAGTCGATTCCTCCTGAAACACCATACCGATCGACTTGTGCGGGCCGCTGATGGTCTCGCCGCCAACCTTGACCGTGCCCTGGTGGTGGCCAAGAAGGCCGCCGATGACATTGAACAAGGTCGATTTGCCGCAGCCGGAGGGTCCGATCACGGAGAGGAATTCACCGGGCTTGACCGCGAACGAGACGTTGTCGACGGCGCTGATCGGTCCCTCAGCCGTCTCGTAGCGAACCACAATGTCGTCCACCGTGAGGATGGCGTCGACACTTGCGGATGTCTTAGCCGCCATGCCTATTCGCTCTTGCGCGTCATCACCGCGGTCATGGCGGCGGTGTAGCCGGGCTCGACGCGCACATCGACGACGGCGACGCTGCCCGCCTCGACCGCGGCGATGGCCTTAGCGAATGTCGGGCCGAGATCGGCAATGGCGGTGACCGGTCCGAAGCTCTGCGCGCCCTGGGCGCGGCCGATGGCCGCGATATCGATATCCGGCTCGGATATGCGCTGGCCCACCCAGCGGTTCTCGACCGGGCGGTTGCGCATGCGGGCGACGCGCTCCTGATGCAGCTCGTCGTTGAAGAAGGAGCGGTTGTTGGCGACCACGATGAGCAGCGGGATCTTGTAGTGTGCCGCGGTCCACACCGCGTTCGCGGCCATGAGGAAATCGCCGTCCCCGCAGACGCCGATCGGCAGGCGCCCGGAGCCTTTGAGCGCGAGCGCGGCACCGACGGAGATGCCGGGCCCGCCGCCGATGCCGCCGCCGCCGTCGCCGCCGAGATAATCGAGCGGATGGCGGAACGGCCAACTGCCGCCGTGCCACGACAGCGAGACATGCGCGAGGGTTGCCGGCCGATCGCCGACCGCGCGGCGAAGTGCGTCGGCAAGGTGATCGACCGTGAGCTTGTCGCCCACCGGCTTGAACGGTTCGGACGGCTTTGCCTGTACGAGATGTGGTTTGGCCGCACCGAGAGCTTCGAGCAGCGGCGGCACGGCGACGTCCGGCTCGCAGGCGATCATCACATCGACCGGCGGCAGCGCCTGATAATCCATGCTCCAACCGTTGTGCAGGTGGTGATCGACACTCACCTGAATGACCTTCGCCGCCGTGCCGCCAACATGCTTGAAGGTTCCGGCGACGTCGATCCAGTCGAGGCTGAGGATGACATCGGCATTGCGGATCGCCTCGGCGGCCTCCGGGACCGGCGCGATGAAGCCCGGCGCGCCGGCATGCAGCGGATGATCGGTGGGGAAGGCGGCGCTCGCCTTGAGGTCGGTGACCACGCGGGCGCCGAGCCGCTCAGCAAGCGCGATGCGCGCGTTCCAGGCGTCGAGGTCGCGGGAGACGCGGCCGGCAAGGATTATCGGATGCTTGGCGGCGCGCAGAAGCTCGGCGGCCTTGGTCACCATCGCCGCCGGTGCCGCGCTTTGCACCTCCGGCATCAGCCGCTGCGTGTCGATCGCGGCGACCGGTTCGGGGAGTCTTTCTTCCTGCATGCCGGCGTCGAGATTGACGTAAGTCGGTCCGCACGGCGCCGTGTTGGCGATCCAGCCGGCGCGCAGGATCGCTTCGCGCGCGGCAACGGGCGAGGCGGGCTGGTCGTCCCACTTGGTGTAGCCGCGGATGAGCGCGCCCTGGTCGCGGGCGGTGTGGATCCAGTCGATCCAGGGCCTGCGGTTGACGGCATCGACCGGGCCGGTGGCGCCGAGGATGACCATCGGCATGCGATCGCACCAAGCGTTGAAGATCGCCATGGTCGCGTGCATCAGGCCGACATTGGAATGCACCGCTGCGGCCATAGCCTTGCCGGTGACCTTGGCCCAGCCGTGAGCAATGGCGACGGCGCTCTCCTCGTGCAGGCAGAGCAGCATCTGCGGGCGTTCGTTGCCGAGATAGTTGACGATGCTGTCGTGGAAACCGCGGTAGCTGGCGCCGGGATTGAGCGCGATATAGGGGATGTCGAGCGCGCGCAGTGCGTCGGCCGCGACATCGCTGCCGAAGCCGGCCGCGTTGACTCCGGCGGGCTTGGGACGGTCGATGGCGGCGATTGCGGCGTCGGCAACGGCTTGCGCTTTGGCGCGCTCACGTTTCGGTGTGGTCACTGTTCTAGTCCTGGCACGGCCGTCTCGGCGGACGGCTAAGGCTCGCATCCAACCGGATCAGGAGCCTTGGCGCAACCGGGCGAGAACCTTGAGCCCCGCGTAGCCATCGGCTGGCTCCATGCCCACCTTTTTCTGGAACGCCAGGATGGCCTTGACCGTATCGCTGCCGGTGCGGCCGTCGACGCCATCGGTCTTGAAGCCCCGTTCGTTGAGGCGGCGCTGGATTTCCTTGACTTCGTCGAGCGTCGGCCGGCGTTCGCCGCCCGGGAACTGCTGATGGAACGGCGGATCGCCGCGGATCAGGTCGCCAAGATGCAACAGCGCCAGCGTATAGCTTGAGGAGGGATTGTAGGAATAGACGGCGCGAAAATTCTGCCGGATGAGAAACGAAGGCCCGCCATCGACTGGCCGCCATAGTGTCACCATGTCGGCGGGACGGGCAAAGGCGCCGCCGTCGGCGCGGCGCACGCCGAGCGCCTGCCATTTCTCGTAAGCGCGCATGGTGCGATTGTCGGCGCGCACGCCTGACGGCGCGATCACTTCACAGCCCCAGGCCTCGCCGCGGCGGTAGCCGCCGCGCTCGACGAGATAGCGCGCGGTGCCAGCGAGCGAGTCATCGGGATTGCCGAAGGGCGTGACGCGGCCATCGTGGTCGAAATCGACGCCCATATGCAGCCACACCTCGGGCATCCATTGGGTGTGGCCCATGGCGCCGGCCCAGGAGCCGATCATCTCGGAGGGGTTGGCCCAGCCGCGGTCGATGATTGTGAGTGCGTTGAGAAGCTCGCTTTCCCAGTAGCTCCGCCTTCGCGGCTCGCCAGAGGCGAGCGCGGCCAGTGCCGGAATGATCGGCCGCATGTATTTCGGGTTGACGATGACGTCGCCGAACGATGACTCCATGCCCCAGAGACCGAGCAGCGTGTAGCGGTCGACGCCGTAGTCCTTCTCCAGCCGCGACAGCAGACCCGCATATTCCTTGGCGCGCTCCTTGCCAGTGATCACGCGCCAGTCCGAGCAACGGCGATTGATGTACTGCCACATCTGCTCGGTGAATTCCGGCTGCGCGCGGAACTGCGCGAACACGCTGGTGTCGGGGGTGACTGAACCCATGACGCGGTCATAGGTTGCAGCCGATATGCCGCGCTTGAGCGCACGCGGACGGAAAGCCTCGACCCAGCGGGCGAAGGCGCTCGCCGCACTCCAGGCTTTTGTGCCAAGGCCGAGACTGGCCGCGGCGCCGAGCGCGCCGGCCAGGCAGGCGCGGCGGCTCAGCCGTGTTGCGCGCGCGGCGGCGACATTGCGGGAGATTCGCGGCATGGCGCATTGTAGTCGCTGATGCCGCGCGGGCAATCAAGCCAGGCGTCTATTCGTCCTCGGATTTCGGCTTGTGGCGGCGATGACGCACACGCTTGCGCGGCGTCTCGCGCTCGACGGGCTCCGCGGCCTTGGCAGGCGTCGCCGTCGCGTCGGCGGACACCGCCGGCGCCGGATGCAGGATGATGGGCGGCTTGTCGGGAACCGGCGGCGCCGGCTCGCCGGGCATGATCTCCCGCCCGCGTCCGCCGATCAGCCGTTCATAAGCGGCAACCAGGGTCATGTAGGGGTTCACCCAGACCCAGCCAACGGTGGTGAACACCTGAATGTTGAAATGGATGTGGTAGGAGGTTCCGTTCTCGGTGTCGCCCCAGTCGGCAACCTTGCCGAGGATCTCGCCCTCGCTCGCCGTGCGCCCGTTGACGATGCCGTCGGCGTCGAGCGTTTTCGGATTCATGTGCAGATAGCGAAAGCGCACGTGGTTGTCGGCGTTGTTGACGACGATATAGACGCCGAGATCGCCCGGCATGCGGCGGATGATGCCGTCATGCACGGCGGCGATGTCATGCTGGTAGGGAACGCAGCGGTCGGCTTCGGCATTCTCGAGCACGCAGTTGCCGGGGCGGATGTCTTCGCCCTGATGGCCGTAGCCACCCGGACATTGACCGACGAGAAAATCGCGCAGCTCGCAGAAATTGTCGCGCCACGGATAGGTGAAATTCTCCGCGGCGGATTCGTCGAACACCAGCGGCTTGTCGTTGAGCTTGCAGTGATATTTCGCGCCCTTCTTCCCGGTGCGGCCGACGGTACCGGTGCGGTAGCAATCGCCCCATGACATGAATGATTGCGACTTCACGTAAGCCGGCGCGTAGGCGATGGGAAAGCGCATGCGCGCATAGACATGGTAGTCGGTGCGGCCGGGCAGCTTGTGCCAGCCGGTATTTTCGATCAGGTCGCCGGGACCGTAATAGGTGAAGTCCGATTGCGCCGCCGGTCTGCTCAAGTCGAATTTCGGCTCCGGCAATGCGGCGGGTGTGCCGCCGGCCGTTTTTAACTGCTTGAGGAATTGTTCGGCGATTGGGTCGGCCTGCTTGCAGGTCAGGATGCCGCGCTTGGGCCGCTGGTCGTAGCACTGGATGGAGACGACGTAAGGCACGCCGAAGCGCTCGAACACGTAGCGCACATGCGCCTCGCGCAGGATGCGCCGCATGCCCGGAAACAGCGCGGCGAGCTCCTTGGACGGAGGAAACACCTCCTGATGATCGGGGCCATCAAGGTCATAGACGAATGCGGCGCCGGTGATCTCGATCACGATCGGCTTGGCATAACGGGTTTTGACCGGTGCATCGTCCGGGCTGACGGTGAAGGTTGCGTCGTAACCGGCCGCGCCCGGCAAAAAGAATTTGGTTGGATGAAAATTGCCGAAATATTTGTCCGACGTCGCCGCCTCGGCCTTGCCGTCGGCCAGGTCCTTGCGAAACGCCGCGATATCGAAGGGCAGCAGCACCGGCACGCTGCTTTTTTCGATGCCGGTAAATCGCTTGACGCTGACGGCATTGCGGCGGGCAAAAGCCTGTGCCGGCGTATCGGTACCGCGATCGGGGAGGCTTGCCGCCGCCGCCTCCCAATCGACCGTGCTGAGCGTGATGGCCGGCCGCTCCATCTCGCCGGCGGTTGCCCAACCATTGACGAGCATCGCAAGGCCAACGAGAACGGCACGTTTCAACAGCTATCCCTCACTCGTCGCGCCCGCGGCAGGTGCGCCAGCGCGAGAGTAAAAGGCATCGGCCATCCGCATACAAGTGTCGCTGTGCGGCGAAGTCGAGTAGAAAAGCCGCGCTAGTCCTTGGCGCGCTCGACGTAAGATCCGTCGGTGGTGTTGACCACGACGCGGGTGCCGACGGTGATGTGGGTCGGCACCATCGTGCGCGCCCCGTTCGACAGGGTCGCCGGTTTGAACGAACCCGAGGCGGTCTGCCCCTTCATGGCCGGCTCGGTGTCGGTGATCTCCAGCGTCACCTTCTGCGGGATCTCAATCGATACCGGAACGCCGTCGTGGGTGGCGAGGTTCACCACCATGCCCTCCTGCAGGTATTTCTCGTAGTCGCCGACGATGTCGGCGGGCACCTGCACCTGCTCGTAATTCTCCTGGTTCATGAAATGAAAGCCGTCACCATCCTTGTATAAATAGGAGAATTCGTGATCCTCGACATGGGCGCGTTCGACCTGATCGGTGGTTTTGTAGCGCATCTGGGTCTTCACGCCGTCGGAAATCCGGCGCATATCGACTTGGGTGGTCGGCGTGCCTTTGCCGGGATGAAAATTTTCCGCATTGAGGACGACGTAGAGCTTGCTGTCGAGATCGACGATATTGCCCTTGCGGAGTGAGGAGGCGATGACTTTCACGATAACGGTCCCTGCGTGGCTTGGCTGTTCGGATTCGGGCCGCACCATAGCGATCTTCTCGCGCGATGCGAGTCTTTCCCGCACGGCCTCGGCCTGAGGCGGGAATGCCGCGGGCCTCTCCGTTCTGGCGGCCCGGCGCTCATGCGGCGCGCAGGCCTTATCTCGTGGCGCGGGGCCGCATCGCCGCAGCGTTGCGTGCCTGGTTTGCCGCCCGGGATTTTATCGAGGTGGACACCAGCGCCTTGCAGGTGTCTCCCGGTAACGAGACGCATCTGCATGCCTTCGCCACCGAGCTGATTGTCCCCGGAGACGAGCGCCATCGGCTTTACCTGCGCACCTCGCCCGAATTTGCCTGCAAGAAGCTGCTGGCGGCGGGCGAAACGCGCATTTTTGATTTTGCCCACGTGTTCCGCAACCGCGAGCGCGGGGACCTGCATCATCCGGAGTTCACACTGCTCGAATGGTATCGCGCCAACGAGCCTTACGAGACGCTGTGGGCGGATTGCGAAGCGCTCTTGGCGCAGGCCGCCCAAGCTGCCGGCTGCAAGCGGTTTGAGTTTCGCGGGCGCAGCGCCGACCCCTTCACCGCGCCAGAACGCCTGACCGTCGCGGAGGCCTTTGCGCGCCATGCCGGTATCGACGTTCTGGCAACGGTTGCGGCCGGGCAGGGCGAGCGCGGAAAACTTGCCGCGGCGGCGGCCAAGGTGGGCATTGCCGTCGGCGCCGGCGACGACTGGGGCGACATCTTCAGCCGCATCCTGGTCGAGCGCGTCGAGCCGAAGCTCGGCCTCGGCCGTGCCACGATATTATATGAGTACCCGCTGCCGCTCGCGGCGCTGGCGCGCGCCAAAGCCGGTAGCGATCAGGTGGCCGAGCGCTTCGAGCTCTATGCCTGCGGCGTCGAGTTGGCCAACGGGTTTGGCGAGTTGACCGATGCCAGCGAGCAGCGCAAGCGCTTCGAGGCGGCTATGAACGAGAAGCAGCGCATCTATGGCGAGCGCTACCCGTTGGATGAGGATTTTCTCGACGCGTTGGCCGCAATGCCGCCGGCCTGCGGCGTCGCGCTGGGCTTCGATCGGCTGGTGATGCTGGCGGCGGGCGCCAAAACAATCGACCAGGTGCTGTGGGCGCCGGTCGCGGAATTTCAGGAAAGGCAATCGTGATGGCAAAGACGCAAACTCTCCGCAGCGTCGCGCAACTGCGCGGGCGCGGACTGATGAGGGCCGAAGGCGCCGCCGCGCTCGAGGAGGTCGCCGCGCGCTATGCGGTGGCGCTGCCGCCGGCGCTTGCCGGCATTATCGACCGCACCGACCGGCAGGACCCGATCGCGCGGCAGTTCGTGCCCGACGAGCGCGAGCTTGCGGCCGAGCCGAACGAGCTTTCCGATCCGATCGGCGACGACGCGCATTCGCCCGTGCTTGGCATCGTGCACCGCTATCCCGACCGGGTGCTGCTCAAGCTGACCCAGATCTGTGCTGTCTATTGCCGCTTCTGTTTCCGCCGCGAGACCGTGGGCCGGCCCGGCGCGCTCGACCGTGTCGCGCTTGATGCGGCTCTCGACTATATCCGCGGTCACGGCGAGATATGGGAAGTGATCCTCACCGGAGGCGATCCGCTGGTCTTGTCGGCGCGGCGGCTGCGCGAGGTGATGACGGCGCTCGCCGCCATCGACCACGTCAAGGTCGTCCGCATCCACACCCGCGTCCCCATCGCCGAGCCTGCGCGGATCACCGCCGAACTGGTGCGGGCGATCAGGATCAAGGGCAAAGCGGTCTATGTCGCGCTCCACGTCAACCATCCACGCGAACTGACGCCGGAAGCGCGCGCCGCCGCCGCCCGCATGGCCGATGCCGGCATCCCGCTGCTGGCACAGTCGGTGCTGCTTGCAGGCGTCAACGACAGGCCGGACGTGATGCAGGAGTTGATGCGCGCCTTGGTCGAATGCCGCATCAAACCGTATTATCTGCATCATGCGGATCTCGCGCCGGGCACAGCGCATCTGCGCACGTCGGTCGAAACCGGGCAGGGTTTGATGCGTGAACTCCGTGGCCGCGCGTCCGGCCTCTGTCAGCCCGCTTATGTGCTCGACATTCCGGGCGGTCAAGGCAAATCGCCAATCGGTCCGGCCTATCTCGAACGTGCCGGCTCAAACGGGCAATCACATTATCTCGTCGAGGATTTCAACGGGCGGCGCCATCGCTATCCGCCGCAGCCTTGAAGCGCACGCGTCAGCTCGGCAGCAGATCGTACACGGCCGCCGCCACCGCGAGGCCGGCGAAACCGATAAACACGACCGCGACCGCCGCCTGCCAGATGTAGCCAGCGTCGCGCCGCAAAGCCGCAACTACGTTCCTGCCGTTCATGTAACCGAATCTCCGAAGCTCACCCGCGTCGGCATGACCAATGTACGCCTCGACGACTCACCCGGACCATAATTTGTACGTTAAAAATTGCCCGAAATCGGACAAACCCGCATGGCAGCCATGAGGGAATAAAAATGGCGCGCCCTAGGGGATTCGAACCCCTGTTACCGCCGTGAAAGGGCGGTGTCCTAGGCCTCTAGACGAAGGGCGCTGAAATTTAGGCGAGGTATAAAGAGCTTCTCCGGGAGCGGCAACCGGTCTCCGGCTACCGCTTGGCTACCATTTGCCGGTGTTTGCCATCGACTTCCAGGGTTCCTGCGGCGGCTTGGCGTCGCCCTTCTGCAACAGCTCGATCGAGTGTTTGTCGGGCGAGCGCACGAAGGCCATGTTGCCGTCGCGCGGCGGCCGGTTGATCGTAACGCCAGCGTCCATCAGTTTCTTGCAGGTCGCGTAGATATCGTCGACCTCGAAGGCAAGGTGGCCGAAATAGCGCGCCTCACCATAGTCTTCGCTGTCCCAGTTGTAGGTGAGCTCGACCTCCGGCGCCGGACGCCCTTTCTTTTTACTGTCTTCGACCAGGCTGACGTCGTCGGCGCCGGCAACGAAAACCAGCGTGTAGCGGTTTTTTTCGTCCACCCGCCGCCGGGTCTCCTTGAGGCCGAGCTTGTTGCAGTAAAAATCGAGCGCCGCATCGAGATTGCGGACACGCAGCATGGTGTGCAGATATCGCATGAGAAGAACCTCATCCTGGGAAGCGGGCGTGAAGCCCGCGCTAATATAGTCATGGTCGTGCCGGGTCTTGATAGCGCAATTACGGCCTTGCGTAAGCAGATCGAAGCCGCAAGCCGCGTTCTGCCGTTTACCGGCGCCGGAATTTCCACCGAATGCGGCATCCCCGACTTCCGCTCGCCAGGCGGCTTGTGGACGAAGAACCGGCCGATCCCGTTCGACGCCTTTGTCGCCAGCCAGGAGATGCGTGACGAAGCCTGGCGCCGGCGCTTCGCCATGCAGGACCACTTCATAAGCGCTAAACCCGGCCGCGGCCACCTGGCGCTGGCAAGTCTTTACCGCGCCGGCAAGGTGCCGGGCGTGGTGACGCAGAATATCGACAACCTGCACCAGGCTTCCGGGGTTGCCTCCCACGATATCGTCGAACTGCACGGCAATACGACCTACGCGTCGTGTCTCGACTGCGGCGAGCGCTACGATCTTGCCTGGGTGAAGCAACGTTTCGACGAAAATGACGAGCATGCGCCCGATTGCAGCTGCGGCGGGTTCATCAAGACCGCGACCGTATCGTTCGGGCAGGCGATGCCGGCCGAGGCAATGGCGCGCGCCGAGCAGTTGACAATGCAATGCGATCTGTTTCTCGCCATCGGCTCGTCGCTGGTGGTGTGGCCGGCGGCGGGATTTCCCCTGATGGCCAAGCGCAACGGCGCAGCCCTTGTCATCATCAATCGCGAGCCGACGGAGTTCGACGAACTCGCCGATCTTGTCGTGCGCGACGACATCGGCGACGTGCTCGGACCCTTCATCGTCCACTGATTCGTCCGCGCGTTACGCTGTGTACAGACCTGTGTGCAAGCGAATTTTGCGCTTTTCGTCGCATCGGCGGGTGTTATCTTGAATTTGCAGATTCGTAAGAAGCGCCCTTGAAGAGGCGCCTAAAAATAGCGGCGCACGGCGTCATGGCGTCCGACGGGATTGAATCAAAAATGCCTGGCAGTAATCTCCGACCGGGAACGGTTCGAGAGCTCGTCGACGAAACATCAGCCAATCTCATTGAGTTGGCAGGCGTCATCAAGTGGTTCGACGTCTCCAAGGGATTTGGCTTCATCGTCCCCGATAATGGAATGCCCGACGTGCTGCTGCACGTTACCTGTCTTCGCCGCGACGGTTTCCAGACCGCCTACGAGGGTGCGCGCGTCGTCTGCGAAGTCTTGCAGCGTCCCAAGGGCTTGCAGGTCTTCCGTATCCTGTCGATGGATGAAAGCACCGCCATCCACCCGGCGCAGATGCCGCCGCCGCGCACGCATGTCACGGTGACACCGACCAGCGGTCTGGAACGTGCTCAGGTGAAATGGTTCAACCGCTTGCGCGGCTTCGGTTTCCTGACGCGCGGCGAGGGCACCCCGGACATCTTCGTGCACATGGAGACGCTCCGGCGCTACGGCATCGCCGAGTTGCGGCCGGGCCAGACCGTGCTCGTGCGCTTCGGACCAGGGCCGAAAGGCATGATGGCAGCCGAGGTTAGGCCCGACGGCGGTCCGCTCGGTCTGGCCTCGCACTGATCTGCCGTTTGCCGGTTACCCGGACCTGGGCGGATACTTTTCCGGTTGCCGCCGGGCATGGGCCCGCGTAAAGGCGAGCGCGCATGCCCGCCTTGACCCGACTTGCCATCCTGTTTGTCGTCCTTTTTGCCGCCGGCCCGGCCCGGCCGGCGCCGCTGCAGACGCTGGAGATCGCCAGCAAGACCGGCGTTCACAGCTTCGCGGTGGAAATGGCAACGACCGAGGCCGAACGGGAGAAGGGCCTGATGTTCCGCAAGGAACTGCCCGAGGGCCGAGGCATGCTGTTCGATTTTCATGGCGAGCAGGAGGTCGGGTTCTGGATGCAGAACACCTACATCCCGCTGGACATGATCTTTATCCAGGGCGATGGGCGCATCCTGCGCATCGAAGAGAATACCAAGCCGTTCTCGACGAAGGTCATTCCCTCCAACGGGCCGGTTCGCGCCGTTCTGGAGGTGATTGGCGGCACTGCGGAAAAATTGGGCATTGCGCCCGGCGACCGCGTGGCCTTTCCGATTTTCGGCCGGCATTAACGTCAAGCGCAGCAAGGATGGGAGCTTTGCGGGCCGTGCTTGCTGGCCTTCGTCGAAGCGTGTAACCCCTGCGCCTTCAGCGGGGCATAGCGCAGTCTGGTAGCGCGTCTGGTTTGGGACCAGAAGGTCGCAGGTTCAAATCCTGCTGCCCCGACCAATCTTCATGTTTCGAACGTGCGATCCGCGCCGTTCATGGGACCAGCGGTTGCCGCCCTGACTCGCGCGCATACGACTTAGGTTGCGAGCGGCGGCTCAGCCCGCTGCCCAGAAAACACATGTTTCAAGTAATGAAGTATAAATTTCAGCAACTCTGAGTTTGTTGTAAGTACATAGAACAGGACACATAGTTCATAATATATGATGTTCTGTATTTGCTGTTATAATAACATGCAATAACGGAATAGTAAGCTTGCAAACGTGCCAGATCTACTGTCACTTACCGACGGAATTACTTTTACGTAAACAAAGGCGCGTGATGCTGTTGCCGTGTTGACCGCAAGCTTCGTGCGAAGGGCCTGTTGCCCGGCCGGGCGCAGGAAGGCCGATTATTTCGATCTCGGCCAACGCGGCTTTCTTCTCGAGGTGCGTTGCTCCGGCGGCAAAACCTATTACCAGCGCTATACCGACGATCGCGGCCGCGAGCGCCAGTACAAAATTGGCGCAGCCCATGTGCTCAGCGTGAACCAGGCGCGGCGCAAGGGCCGCCAGATTCTTGCCGAAGCTCTGCTCGGCGCCGATCCGCAGCAAAAGCGACGCGAGCTTCGTGCCATCCCGCAATTCGGCCAGTTCGTCCACGATCGCTATCTGCCGTTCGTGCGCACCTACAAAAACAGCTGGCAGACCGACGAGACGGTGTTGCGCATTCATATCCTGCCCGGGTTCGGCTCGCTGGCGCTCGATGAGATCAAGACCGAGACCATTTCAGATCTCATCAACCGCATGCGTGAGGACGGCTACGCCATCGGCACGATGAATCGCGTGATCGTGATTGTGCGCTACATCTACAATCTCGCGCGCAAATGGAGCGTGCCGGGCGTGACGCAGAATCCGGCTGCGGGATTGAGCGCGGGCCCCGATGTGCAGCGCAATCGTTTTCTCACCGAAGAGGAGGCGGAGCGTTTGATGCGCGCCATCCACGGCGACGAAAATCAGACCGCGGCTCGTTCGATCATCCTGCTGCTGCTCAGCGGCGCGCGCCGCAACGAGATTACCTTCGCCAAGTGGGACTACGTCGACTGGAAAAACAAGACGCTCCTGGTGCCGAAATCGAAATCCGGTCGCGCCCGGGTCATCGCGCTCAATCAGTCGGCCATCGCGCTGCTGCGGGTGACGCCGCGTATCGACGGTAATCCCTATATTTTCCCATCCCAGGTGACCGGGCGTCCCTCGGCGTCATTGTTCTTTCCCTGGCGGCGCATCCGCCAGCGTGCCGGCCTCGAGGACCTGCGTCTTCACGACCTGCGCCATTCGTTCGCCAGTTTTCTGGTCAATCGCGGCGTCTCGCTTTACGTCGTGCAGGGCTTGGACATTTGCATGCGCGCACCACGCAGCGCTACGCGCATTTGACCCGCGAGACGCTGAGCGACGCCGCCGATCGGATTCAGGAAGTCGTGGCGTTGCCGGGTTTCGAGCGCGGCAACGGCGACACGCCGATGTCGGCCTCGTCGTAGCTCGCCGGCCGGGAAGGCTTTTCACCACATTGTAATAAGTGCGGCGGTAAACGCGGCAAAGGCGCACGTGTGCGCCGGCGCGCCATGTTTCGCGCGCACTTTTTTTGACGCCCCAGACTATACCGGCGTCCGGTTGCGTCTCGGGCCACGGGCCGGCGGCGAAAATTGTTGGTGGGCAAAACTTTGTCCGGCCGGAGCACCCAGAGAAGTCCGAGTGGCGTAAAAGCACATCGGACACTGATGGCGCGACTTTGAATTCCTTCGATCTTGATCTTGCTGAGGTTACCGCCGCCGCAACCCCGCAACCCCTCCAGTACGTGAAGATTTGCAGTCTGTATGGCGCGGGGTACTACTACATCCCGGGCACCGATACGTGCATCGGCTATGTCCGTGCCGAGTGGGACGTCCAGGCGGGCGGCTCATTCAACCCGGTCCGCCAATATAACTTCGACAACCCGGGCCGTGACCGTTACACCGAACGCTCGCGCGCCGGTCTTACCGCCGACGTGCGCTCGCAGACGGAATACGGCACGCTGCGCGGCTACCTGACGATCTTCCCGACGGCGACCAACGACAACACCCTCGGCGGCGGCCCCCATGCCACCCCCGGCGTGTTCGCGCCGGCGATGTTCATCCAGTTTGCTGGTTTCACCTGGGGCAAGACGGCGTCGTTCTTCGACTTCGATCTGCAGCCTTATTCGAACCAGACCAACGTCTGGGGCGCGAACCAGGGCGGCAACGGCCAGCAGATCTTCGGCTACACGGCGCAGTTCGGCAACGGGTTCTCGGCCTCGATCTCGGGCGAAGATCCGACGTCACGTCGTTCGGCGGTCACCGGAAATCTTCTGGGCGCTCCGGCAGCTGTCGCTGGCAACGCGGCCTACGGCGGCCGTCGTTGGCCGGACGTGGTCGCCAACCTGCACGTCGACCAGGCGTGGGGCAGCGCACAAGTCATGGGCGCGATCCACGACGTCTACGTCGATAGTTTAGCTGCGGGCACGACATACCCGACGGCGACTGCCACCGGCTGGGCTGTCGGCGGCGGCGTGAAGTTCATGACGCCGTTTACCGGCAAGAACGACTACTTCATCGCCCAGGTCGAGTACGGCGAGGGTTCGACCAACTACATCGGTTCGAACTGGACCGGTGCAGACGTCGGCTTCAACGCCGAATTGCTGCAGAAGGGCACCACCGGGACTATCAACTCAGCGATTGGTCCGGTCCTCGACGCCGTCGTCAATGCCGGCGGTACGGGTTTGGACCTGACCTCGGGTTGGAGCGTCACCGCTGGCTATGAGCACTGGTGGACGCCTGCCTGGAAGACCTCGCTCTACGGCGCCTATGGCCAACTCATGTACGGCCAGAACGCCAGCACGGTTCTTGCTCTCCAGGCCGGCATCGGTGCCGTCCCGGCGGCGACCGCGAGTGCAAACTGGTCATACTGGCAGATCGGCTCCAAGACCGTTTGGACGCCGGTTCCCAACCTCGATCTGAGCGTCGAAATCATGTACAACGAACTGGACGGCGCCTTCGGTGGACTGACCGGCGCTCTTCCCGTCGTTGGTGGCGGTGCCGGCAACGTGGCCACCGTGTTCGGCAACCAGAACTTCTGGGCTGGGCAAATCCGCGCCCAGCGCAACTTCTATCCGTGATCGCGTGATCACGGCCTGACAATAAGGCCCTCGGCGGGAAACCGCCGGGGGTTTATTTTTGCACGTGAAAACCAAACAGCTGAGTCCTCTAAGATGCTGCTGAGGCTCACAGCGGAACGCACCAATCGCCTGCTTGAGCTGGCCCAGCTCGAGCGCAAGGCCTTTGCCGCGCGTCTGCGAGCTGCCCGGGCTATTCTCGGCTGGAGCCAGGTCGAACTTGCCTCGCGCATCGGACTGACCCAGCGCGCGGTGCACAAGCTCGAGCAGGGCAATACCGAGCCGCGACGCGCCACGATCCGGATCATCGAAGAGACCTGGCGGGCGGAAGGCCTGGAATTCGAAGACATCGGCGACGGCGGTTTTCGAGTGACCGTGCGAGCCAAGCTGCTCGGCGAGACCGGCAACCGGCAAATCAGACGCCGGGCCGCGAGCGGCACCGACCCCGGGGCACTAGCAGGCGCAGACCTGCAACCGTATTATCGGCCCGACCGGACACGCGATTGCCATTGCGGCCGCCCGGCCCTATAGCGATTGCGAATTGGATATGGGCAATCGCTTCATGACAGCGCGCATCTATAAGCCGGCGAAAACTGCCATGCAGTCCGGCACTGCCAAGACCAAGGATTGGGTGCTGGATTTTGAGCCCGAGGAAGCGCGCGAGATTGAGCCCTTGATGGGCTGGACTTCGTCGGGCGACATGCGCCAGCAGGTGCGGTTGCAGTTCGCGACCAAGGAGGAGGCGGTTGCCTATTGCGAGCGCTACGGCCTTGCCTACCAGGTCTTTGAGGCAAAGCCGTCCGAGCGGCGCACCATCTCTTATTCCGATAATTTCGCCTTCAAGCGCCGCGACGCCTGGACCCACTGAGCGCTGACCGCGGCCAGTTCAGGCCGGCACCGCGCCTTGAGCGGTTTGGTTTCCCGCCCGCTGACGCAGCAGCGCGGCGAAACGCTCCTCCGGCATCGGCTGGCCGAGCAGGAAGCCCTGGCCAAAATCGCAGCCCATGCTCACCAGCGCTACCGCGTCGGCGGCGTTCTCGATCCCCATGGCGACGGCGAAGCGCCCGGTATTGTGGGCGAAATCGATCGCATTCTTGCAGAGCGGCGCGTTGACCTTGTCGGTGCCGCAGTCGGCGACGATGGTGCTGGCGAGTTTGACTTCGGCGAAGGGCAGTTCGCCAATTTGCGCGAAGGCCGATTGCCCGCGGCCAAAGCCGTCGATGGCAAGCTGGAGCTTGAGCGGCGCGAGCTTTTTGGCCGCTTCGCCGGCGCCGGTGATGTCGGTGACGATCTCTTCCTCCGGCACCTCGACGATCAATCCCGGCCACTTGTCGTTTTGCGGGCGATGCGCCTTGATCAGATCCTCCAGCGGCAGACCGAGCAGGCACGCCAGCGGGATGTTGACCGAAATCGTCAGGTGCGCGCCAAGCTTGGCGAAATTTTCCCCCGCCTTGAGTGCGCAGACGAGCGCGAACTCGGATAGCTTGAGCACGCTTGCCTCCGGCGCGCCTGGCAGGAACGCGCCGGGCAGTACCACGCCATGCTGCGGATGGCGGGCGCGGACAAAGGCTTCGGCGCCGGCGAGGCGCTTCTTGCGCAGGTGAATTTTCGGCTGATACCAGAATTCGATCCAGTTGTTGTTGAGTGCCTCCTGCAACTCGAGCCGCGTGGCGACCGCCGGCGGCAGTCCGAGCTTGAGTTCGCGCAGGATCTTCACGATGGAGTCGGTCTCGAACGGCTTTTTCAACACCGGGAGCATGTTGAGCTTGTGGCGCAGGCCGATGGCTTTGGCGTGCTCGAGCACGGCGGCGCCGCGGCTGCTCATAAGTTGCACCGCGCCCTGAAATCCGCGCTTGCCGAGCGCTATCATCGACTCGATCGCGTCGGCCGATTCCAGCGCCACGTCATGGAAGATCAGATCGGGGAGGCGCCCGTCGAGCGCATTGCGCAGCGCGGCACCGTCGGCGCATTCGACCGTGTCGACGCCAACGCCGTGCATGACCAGCGACACGAAGTGCCGCAGGCTCGGCTCGTCGTCAACGACGTAGCAGAGCGGAACGGCGCCCGGCGCGAGCGGCGGCGCCTCGACGGCAGCCTTGCTTTCGGGCGGCGACGGCGAGGTTTCAGCTGTCTTTGCCATGGAATTCCGACGCGAGATTGCGGCCCTATAGGTGTTCCAAATTCATTAACGATGAGTTGCCCGCGCGCGATTTTGCATTGCGGCTAAGGCCAACGGTTAAGGCGGCAGTTGGCGACCCCGGCAGGATTCGAACCTGCGACCCCCAGCTTAGAAGGCTGGTGCTCTATCCGGCTGAGCTACGGGGTCCGCGCCGGCCCGGTTTACCCGGAGTGGCTGCCCGTGGGAAGGTAGGCCGCTGAGCAACCCCGGCACCCATGACCGCCATTGCCGATCTGTCCGCCGCCGAGTTGATCGAAGCCTACCGCCGCGCGGCGCTGTCGCCAGTCGAGGTGGCGCGCGACGTGCTCACCCGCATCGAGGCCGCCGCCAGCTACAATGCCTTCCTGCCGATCACGCCGGAGCCGGTTCTGGCGGCGGCCGCGGCATCGGAGACGCGCTGGCGCGCCAGGGCGCCGCTCGGCGCCGTCGACGGTCTGCCGGCAACGATCAAGGACAATGTCTGGCTCAAGGGCGAACCGACGCGCCGCGGCTCGCGCACCGGCGATGTGACGGCGAAGGCGACCGCCGACGCGCCGGCGGCCGCGCGGCTGCGCGAGCAGGGCGTGGTTTTCGTCGGCAAGACGACGTTGCCCGAATATGGCTGGATCGGGGTCTGTCACAGCCCGCTGACCGGCGTGACTCGCAATCCGTGGAATCCGCAGCACACACCTGGCGGCTCGACCGGCGGCGGCGCTGTCGCTGCGCTTCTCGGCCTTGGCGTGCTGCATCTCGGCACCGACGGGGCGGGGTCGCTGCGCATTCCGGCGGCCTTCACCGGGGTTTTTGGCATGAAACCGACTTACGGCCGCGTGCCGGCCTATCCGCCATCACCATTCAATGTGCTGGCGCACCAGGGCCCGATCGCGCGCAAGGTCGCCGACGCCGCGCTGATGCTGTCGGTGATGTCCGGTCCGGACGCGCGCGACATGACGGCATGGAATACGCCGGCCGAGGATTTCACCGCCGGGCTCGATGGCGGCGTCCGCGGATTGCGCGTTGCCTTTTCGCCGCGGCTCGGCGGCGCGGCGCGGCCCGACGCGGACATCGAAGCGGCGGCTCGGCGCGCGGCGCGAATGCTGGAAGAGCAGGGCGCGACCGTCGAGGAAGCCGATCCGCCGCTTGCCCGGGCGCGCGAGACGATCGAAACACTGTGGTGGGCGGGAGCGGCCGCGATCGTCGATTCGATGCCGGCCGCGCAACGGGCGCTGATGGACCCGGGGCTGCTGGCGATCGCGCAACGAGGGCGTGCGATCACGGCAACCGATTATCTTGCGGCCTACACCCGGCGCAACGAGCTGCATGCGGCGATGCTCGGCTTTCACGAGCGCTACGACCTGCTGCTCACCCCGACAATGCCGGTCACCGCGCTCAAGGCCGGCAGCGTCATGCCGGACGGCAGCAGCGACGACGACTGGATCGAGTGGTCGCCATACACTTATCCTTTCAACCTGACGCAGCAGCCGGCCGCCTCGGTGCCCGGCGGGATTGCCGGCAACGGGCTGCCGATCGGGGTGCAAATCGTCGGGCCGCCGCGCGGCGAGCGCCTGGTGCTGCGGGCGGCGCAAGTGCTTGAGCAGGCGATGCCGATGCCGCCCGTTCCGGTATAATCAGTTTAATAAATAGCTTAGAGAAATAAATAGGTTAAAGGCATTTTTTCCAGTATCTCAAGTGATTGCTGAGCGTTCGGTCCTAATGCCTTCATGAATAAATTTCTTGTGCATCTTCGGCGCCGTTTCTGGAACTCGGCCACGTCCTCGACACCTTCGCGCGCTGAACTGATAGTGAGCGCCGCCAGCCGCGACCATCGCCCGACCGGGAGGTCTTCAATCATGCTTTCGTGCGTCCGCGCCGGCTTTGCCGCCGCGTTTTTCGCTGTTGCGGTGCTGCCCGCGCTCGCCTCGGACAAGGCCTACCACAACAAGGAGTTCGACGAGGCCGCGCTCAAGCTAGAGGCGCAAATCAAGAGCGATGCCGGCACTGTCAGCAAACCGCCCGCGCAGTTGCGCCGCGACGCCGACGCTGCCTTCGACAAGAAGGATTTCCGCACCGGCATGGTCGTGCTCGGCCAGCTCGTCGCCACTGCGCCGAACGACGGCGCGAACTGGCTGCGCCTTGCCCGCACCGTGCTGCAGATCAAGCCGCGCGACGATCGCGAGCGCGCGCTGCTGCTCGACCGCGCCTCGACCGCGGCCTATGTCGCCTATCAGCGCACGCAGAACCGCGCCGAGGAAGCCGACAGTCTCGGCGTCCTCGGCCGCACGCTCGCCGACCGCAAGGAGTGGCGCGGCGCGCTCGACGCGATGCGGCTCGCGCTCGAGATCCGCGAGGCCGCCGATCTGCGCGGCCAATATGAACGCCTGCGCGGCGAGCATGGCTTCCGTCTGCTGGATTACTCGGTCGATTCCGACGCGATTTCGCCCCGCGTCTGCTTCCAGTTCTCCGAAGAGCTGCCCGGCGGGCGCACGGATTTCTCGCCGTTCGTTACCGTCGATGGCATGGACAAGCCGGCGATATCGGCCGGCGAAAAGCAGCTTTGCGTCGAGGGGCTCAAGCACGGCGAGCATTACGGCCTGACGCTGCGGGCAGGGCTCCCCTCGACGGTGCACGAGACGCTGACCAACTCGGCGCAGTTCGCGATTTTCGTCCGCGACCGCAAGCCGTTCGCGCGCTTTTCCGGCAAGGCCTATGTGCTGCCGCGAACCGGCCAGCGCGGCATTCCGCTGCTCAGCGTCAACACCAGTGCGGTGGCGATCGATATTTATCGCATCGGCGACCGCAATCTGATCGACACCGTGCTTGGCGGCCGCTTCCAGCGCAATCTCTATCGCTACGAGGCGAAGGACCTGGGTGACGCCCGCGGCAGCAAGGTCTGGAGCGGCGAGCTTGCGGTCGAGCCGAAGCTCAACGCCGAGGTGACCACTGCATTTCCCGTTGCCGAGGCGGTGGGCACACTCGCGCCCGGCGTCTATGCCATGACCGCGGCGGCCAAGGGCGTATTGAGCGAGGACTACGACCAGCTCGCGACGCAATGGTTCATCGTCTCCGACCTCGGCCTGACCGCCTATTCGACCCACGACGGTGTGGACGTTTTCGTGCATTCGCTGGCCTCGGCCGAGCCGAAGGCGGGAACCGACATCCGCCTGATGTCGCGCAGCAACGAGCAGCTTGCCGCCAGGCGCACCGACCCCAACGGCTTTGTGCATTTCGAGGCCGGCTTTGCGCGCGGCGAGGGCGGCATGGAGCCTGCGGCAATCATCGCCAGCGAGACCGGCGACTACGCCTTTCTCAGCCTGAAGGGCGCGGCTTTCGATCTTTCCGACCGCGGCGTTGCCGGGCGGCCGGTGCCGGCGGGGCTTGATGCATTTGTTTACACCGAGCGCGGCGTCTACCGTTCCGGCGAGACCGTCGAGGTGACGGCGCTGCTGCGCGACGTTCTCGGCAAAGCCGCACCGGGCGCGAGCCTCACATTGACGATGGAGCGGCCGGACGGCGTCGAATACCGCCGCGCCCTCATCGCCGATCAGGGCATCGGCGGACGCTCCTGGGCGGTGCCGCTGGTTTCCTCCGCCATGAGCGGCACCTGGCGGGTGCGCGCCTTTACCGATCCCAAGCGCCCTGCGGTTGGCGAAGCAACCTTCATGGTCGAGGATTACGTGCCCGACCGGCTGGAGTTCGCGCTCGCAGCCAATGCGGCCGTCATGCCGCGCAGCGGCGACACCGCATTCAGCCTCGACGGACACTTTCTCTATGGCGCGCCGGCGTCCGGGCTTGAACTCAGCGGCGATGTGACGATCGCCGCCGCCAAGGAACGCGCCGGTTTCCCCGCCTACGCCTTCGGCCTTGCCGACGATGACGTGACAGCCGTGCGCCAGGATCTCGACGACCTGCCGCAAACCGACGCTCAGGGTACAGCGAAATTCTCGGTCGCGCTCGACAAGCTGCCGGCGAGTTCGCGCCCGCTGGAAGCCAAAATTACCGTAAGCATGGCGGAATCCGGCGGACGCGGCGTCGAGCGCACGCTGACGCTTCCGGTCGCCGCCGACGCCGCCATGATCGGCGTTAAGCCGGCGTTCTCCGGCCGTTCGCTCGCCGACGGCGCTAACGCCGATTTCGATGTGATCATGGTTGCGCCCGACGGCAAGCTCGCGGCGAAAAGCGGCTTGCGCTATTCGCTGCTCAGGATCGAGACCAGCTATCAGTGGTACCGGCAGAACGGCGAATGGAATTTTGAGCCGGTCAAGCGCACAACAAAAATTGCCGACGGCACGCTCGATGCAAATGCCGACAAGCCGGCCCGGCTGTCATTGCCGGTGAAGTGGGGCCGCTACCGCCTCGAAGTCTCGGGCCCGGAAGCAAATGGCGCGCTCACGTCGCTCTCCTTCGACGCGGGCTTTTATGCCGAGTCGAGCGCCGACACGCCTGATCTGCTCGAAGTCGCGCTCGACAAGGCCGATTACAGGTCCGGCGATACGATGAATGTCGCGGTGACCGCGCGCACGGCCGGAAAACTCACACTGAACGTCTTCACCGACCGGCTGGTGTCGAGCACATCGCAGGATGTAAAGCCCGGCACCGTGAACGCCAAGCTTGCCGTCGGCAGCGATTGGGGCACCGGCGCCTACCTCGTCGCCACGCTGCGGCGTCCGCTCGACGCGCCGGCGCAACGCATGCCGGGGCGTTCGATCGGCGTGCAGTGGTTCTCCATTGACCGTGGCGCGCGCACGCTCGCCGTCAGCATGGAGATGCCCCAGGTGCTGCGGCCGAATTCGACGCTCAGCGTGCCGGTGCATGTCGCCGGCCTGCAAGCCGGCGAGGAGGCGCGCGTGGTCGTCGCCGCCGTCGATGTCGGCATCCTCAACTTGACCAACTACAAGCCGCCGGCGCCCGACGACTATTATCTCGGCCAGCGCCGGCTCACCGCCGAAATCCGCGACATCTACGGGCAGTTGATCGACGGCATGCAGGGTGCGGCGGGAAAAATCCGCACCGGCGGCGATATTGGCGCCGTCGAATTGTCCGGCTCGCCGCCGGCGCAGGCGCCGCTCGCGCTTTATTCGGGCATCGTCACGGTCGGCCGCGACGGCGTCGCGCAGGTCGCCTTCGACATTCCGGCCTTCGCCGGCAGCGTGCGCGTGATGGCGGTCGCCTGGAGCAAGGACAAGGTCGGCAAGGTTTCCGGCGATGTCGTGGTGCGCGATCCGGTGGTGCTGACGACGACGCTGCCACGCTTCATGCGCACCGGCGACCGCGGCACGGCGCAGCTCGAGCTCGACAATGTCGAGGGCGCCGCCGGCGACTACAGCATCGCGCTCGGCGCCGAAGGCACGGTCAGGCTCGACGCCGACAAGCCGCTCGCGCTCAGGCTTGCGGTCAAGCAGCGCGAGCATGTCTCCATTCCATTCACCGCCAGCGGCGCCGGAACGGGAACGCTGAACGTGAGCGTCACCGGCCCCGGCGGATTTACGCTGCTGCGCAGCTACGCCCTCGATGTGCGCCCGGCGACGCAGATCCTCACCCGGCGCAGCGTGCGCACGCTGGCCAAGGGCGAGACGCTGACGCTGTCGAACGATGCGCTCGCCGATTTCGTGCCCGGCACCGGACGCGTGGCGCTGTCGGTTGCGCTGTCGACCTCGCTCGATGTGGCGACCTTGCTCAACGCGCTCGACCGCTATCCCTTTGGCTGCTCCGAGCAGATCACCAGCCGCGCCATGGCCATGCTCTATATCAACGAGCTGGCCGGACAGGCGCACCTCGCGCTCGACGGCGACATCGAACAGCGCATTCGCGACGCCATCGCCCGCCTTCTGGCGCGCCAGGACGCTAATGGCTCGTTCGGCCTCTGGTCGGTCGGCGGCAATGACGCCTGGCTCGACGCCTACGTCGCCGATTTCCTGACGCGGGCGCGCGAGATGAAGTTCGAGGTGCCGGCCGCAGGCTTCGCGCTGGCCATCGATCGGTTGCGCAATTACGTGGCGCGCGCGCCGGAGCCGGCCAAGGACGGCGGCCGCGAGCTTGCCTACGCGCTTTATGTGTTGGCGCGCAATGGCGCTGCTCCGGTCGGCGACCTGCGTTATTACGCAGACACAAGGCTGTCCGACTTCGCGACGCCCATCGCCAAGGCGCAGATTGCCGCGGCGCTGTCGATGCTCGGCGACAAGGCACGCGCGGACAAGGCCTATATCGCTTCGCTTGACGCCATTGCGCCGCAGCCCAAGCTCGATCTCGGCCGCGCCGATTTCGGCTCGGCCTTGCGTGACTCGGCGGCGCTGGTGACGCTGGCGTCGGAGAGCCACGCGGCGCAACGCACCATCGACGATGCGGTCGTGCGGGTGGACGCGGCGCGAGCGCTGTCGAACGCGACCTCGACGCAGGAAGATGCGTGGCTGGTGCTTGCGGCGCGGGCGCTCGCCAAGCAGACCAATGCAATCGCACTCAATGTCGCGGGGCTGGCGATAAAAGGCGCGCTCTACCGCAGCTTTGCCGCGGCAGCGCTCGATATGCCCGTCGCTATCGTCAACCAGAGTGACGGCAACGTGCAAGCGGCAGTGTCGGTTTCCGGCGCGCCGCTGACGCCGGAGCCCGCGACGGAGGCCGGCTTCAAGATCGAGCGCAGCTATCATACGCTCGACGGCGCCGCCGCCGACCCGAGCCATGCCCGGCAGAACCAGCGCTTTGTCGTGGTGCTGAAAGTGACCGAGCCGCAGCCGCAGTTCGGCCGGGTGATGATCGCCGATTATCTCCCCGCCGGCTTCGAGATCGACAATCCGCGTCTCGTTTCCTCGGGCGAGACCGGCACGCTTGGCTGGATCGCTGACGCAGCCGACCCGGTCAATACGCAATTCCGCGACGACCGCTTCACTGCGGCTTTCGAGCGCAAGGAAGATTCCCCGCCGGTGTTCACCGTGGCTTACGTGGTGCGCGCGGTGTCGCCCGGCCATTACGTGCTGCCGCAGGCCAAGGTCGAAGATATGTACCGGCCCGATCGCTTCGGCCGCACGGCGACCGGCAGCATCGAGATCGTGGCGGCGAAATGAAGCGCGCTCGCGTCATTCTTGCCGGTATCGGCGCCGCCGCCGCAACGGCGACGCTTGCCCTCGGCGCTTTCGTCTGGTCGCTGGGGCCGGCGCCGCTCGGCAAGGACTTCGATTATTCGCACGTCGTGCTCGACCGCAACGGGACGCTGCTGCGCGCCTTCGCCACCAAAGAGGGCCGCTGGCGCCTCCCGGCGACGGAGAAGGATGTCGATCCACGGTTTCTGAAATTGCTCTTCGCCTATGAGGACAAGCGCTTTCGTTCGCACCATGGCGTTGACCCGCAGGCCATGGTGCGTGCCGGATGGCAGTTGGCAACAACCGGTCATATCGTCTCCGGCGGCTCGACCCTGACCATGCAGGTGGCGCGGCTTCTGGAGCCGCGCGAGCATCGCAACCTTGCGGCCAAGCTGCGGCAGATCGTGCGCGCCCTGGAGATCGAGCGCGCTTTAAGCAAGACGCAGATTTTGTCGCTCTATCTTTCGCTGGCGCCCTATGGCGGCAATCTCGAAGGCATCCGCGCGGCGTCGCTCGCTTATTTCGGTAAGGAGCCGCGCAAGCTGACGCTCGGCGAGGCGGCGCTTCTGGTGGCGCTGCCGCAGTCGCCGGAATTGCGGCGACCCGATCGTTTCCCCGAGCGCGCGCAAGTGGCACGCGACCGCGTGCTCGACCGCGCGGCGGCGGCAGGCGCGGTGCCGCGCGACGAAATTGCACGCGCCAAGGCGGAAGCCGTGCCGCGCGAACGCCGTCCGCTGCCTTTGCTGGCGCCGCATTCGGCCGAGCAGGTCGTCGCCGCCGAGCCGGACACCCGTGTTCACCGTCTCACCATCGACGCCAACTTGCAGCACTCGTTCGAAGATCTCGCGCGCGAACGTGCCCGCGCGCTGGGGCCGCAAATCTCTGTTGCCATTCTCGCCGTCGACAACGCCAGCGGCGAGGTGCGCGCCCGCGTAGCGTCCGCCGATTATTTCGACGCCCGCCGCGCCGGGCAGGTGGACATGACGCAGGCCTTGCGCTCGCCAGGCTCGACGCTCAAGCCGTTCATCTACGGTCTCGGCTTCGAGGATGGTTTGTTGCATCCGGAGACGCTGATCGACGACCGGCCGGTGCGCTTCGGCGACTACATGCCGGAAAACTTCGACCAGACATTCCAGGGGACAGTCACCGTACGCCGCGCGCTGCAATTGTCCCTCAACGTTCCGGCCATTGCCGTGCTCGGCAAAGTCAGCGTCAATCGCCTGAGTGCGCGGCTCAGAGATGCCGGCGCTGCGCTGGTGCTGCCGACCGGCGAAGCGCCGGGCCTCGCCATGGGACTCGGCGGCGTCGGTATCCGGCTCAACGATCTGGTGATGCTGTACACCGGCCTCGCGCGTGGCGGCAACGCGCTGCCGCTCGTCGAACGCGCCGGCGCGTCCGTCGCCGCGTCACATCGTCTGCTCGATGCAGCCGCCGCCTGGTATGTCGGCAACGTGCTGATTGGTGCGCCGCCGCCGGAAAATGCGGCCGCTGGCCGCATCGCCTTCAAGACGGGCACTTCGTACGGCTATCGCGATGCCTGGGCGCTCGGCCTTGACGGCCGCATGACCATCGGCGTCTGGGTGGGGCGGCCGGACGGCGCGCCGGTGCCGGGACTTGTCGGCCGCGCGTCCGCCGCGCCGATTTTGTTCGACGCCTTTGCCCGCGCGGCATCCGCGCCGGCGCCGCTTGCCGCCGCGCCGAAAGGCGTAATCTTTGCCACCACCAGCCGCTTGCCGCCGCCGCTGCAGCGCTTCCGCCCTGACGGCTCAATCGGTGCGATGAGCGAACCGCCGCGCATCATGTTTCCGCCGGACGGGGCGCGGCTCGAAATATCCGGCCTCAAAGCCGACGCAATGCCGGTGAAGATCGCGGGCGGCAGCGGTCCGCTCACCGTCATGGTCAATGGCGTGCCGTTGCCGGCGCCGGAGGGGCGGCGCACTTTGTTTTTTACCCCCGACGGCCCCGGCTTTGTGCGCCTGACAGTGATGGACGGACGCGGGGCCGCCGACAGCGTGATGGTGCGTGTTCAGTAAATGTCATTTCAGCACATGACCAAGACAGCGACCCGCGGTTTCCCGAATCGGCACGATTCTCTAAGGTCGCCGCGCACAACGGCGGTTCACCTTTGCCCATGACGTATACTCCCGAAGCCGCAACTCCGCACCGCGCCCCGCCGGCGCTGGGCAAGAAAATAAAATTTGTCGGCATCGGCCTTGGGGCGATGATATTCGCCGCAATCTTTCCCAGGCTAACGCTGTTCTATGCGATGTGCGGACTCTACGACGTCACGCGCAATCGCGCGATCGACGCTTCGCTGCTGCGGCAGTATTTTCTCGGCAACGGCGTGACGACATGGCTGTTGTCGCCGCTGAACATTTTGCTCGATCTGCTGACGCTGCCTTATCTCAACCGGGGCGTCTATCGGCTCGAGGATTTGCCGGCGGCCTATCGCGCCGAAATCGAACGCGTGATCGAGGTGGCAAGGCAGGAAAATATCGTCGGCCAGCTCGATGCTCGTACCAGGGAACTCGACCGCTCGATGATCTTCTTCAAATGGTACGGCGAAAACGTCGACACCTTCCTGGATACCCCGGCGTTCCACGAGCGCTGGAATTATATCCAGACCATCGGCGTCTCGGTATTCAACCGCAAAATCTCCACCTCGCGGCATTTCGGTCCGATCCGGCCGACGTTGCGCGTACTCTATAACCTCAACGATATCGACGACCGCTCCGCCTACATTGTCGTCGGCGACGAGGTAAACTACTGGAGGGACAGCAAGCTGTTCATCTTTGACGATACGCTGCTGCATCAATCGTTCAACAATTCTGATAAACTCCGTTATTGCCTGTTCGTTGACATCGTGCGGCCGTCGCTATTGCCGCAGCTGTTGCGTTCCTTGGTCAGACTTGTGCACACCTTCTTTCAGAGCGCGAATTCTATATTCTACAAGAAATGGAAGGTCATTCGGTAGCGGTGCCCGCGCGTCGGCCTGCGTTCTGGCTGAGCACGTTGCTCGATGCCGGTGTGGGCTCGCATCGGCGCGCCTGCGCGCTGCTGATCGCCGTTGCACTGCTGGCCTTCCTGCCGGGCTTCTTCCAGATTCCACCGGTCGACCGCGACGAGGCGCGCTTTGCCCAGGCTACCAAGCAGATGGTCGAAAACGGCGACTACATCGACATCCGTTTTCAGGACGAGGTTCGCTACAAGAAGCCGGTCGGGATCTACTGGTTGCAGGCCGCCGCGGTCAAAGCGGGACGGGCGTTGGGCGCGAGCCATGCCGACACGACCATCTGGCTTTATCGCCTGCCGTCGCTTGCCGGCGCGATTTCCGGAGTGCTGCTGACCTATTGGGCGGCGCTCGCCTTTGTCGGCCGCCGCGCGGCGCTGCTCGCTGCCTTGATGATGGCAGGCTCCCTGTTGCTCGGCGTTGAAGCGCGTCTCGCCAAGACCGACGCGGTGCTGCTTGCCTGTTCGGTTGCGGCGATGGGCGCCATGGCGCGCATCTATTCCGCAAGCCGCAGGGCGCCGGACACGCCGGCCGGCTGGCGCCTGCCGGCAATCCTGTGGACGGCCATGGCCGCCGGTGTGCTCGTCAAGGGACCGCTGATCCTGATGTTCGTGGGATTGACTGCTGTCGCGCTGTCGATCCTCGACCGCTCGGCGCGCTGGATTTTCGCGCTGCGCCCGTTTTCCGGCATCGTCTGGATGTCGCTTTTGGTTCTGCCGTGGTTTACCGCCATTGCGCTGCGTTCCGGCGGCAGCTTTTTCGAGCAGGCGCTCGGCCACGACATGCTGGAGAAAGTCGCCTCAAGCCAGGAAGCGCATGGCGCGCCGCCAGGTTATTACCTCCTGCTGTTCTGGGTGACATTCTGGCCTGGTTCGGTGCTCGCCGGACTTGCCGCGCCCGCAGTGTGGCGTGCGCGGCGGGAACCTTCGACACAATTCCTGCTCGCCTGGCTGATCCCGTCCTGGCTCGTCTTCGAGGCCGTCATCACCAAGCTGCCGCATTACGTGCTGCCGCTCTATCCGGCGATCGCCGTTCTCATCGCCGGCGCTATCGAGCGTGACGCGCTGGTCAAAGCGCGCTGGCTCACGCGCGGCACCGCCGGCTGGTTCGTGCTGCCCGGCATCATAGCCATCGCGATCCCGGTCGTTTTCATCATCGTCGGCCGCGATCTCGGCATTGTCGCCTGGCCATTCGCGGCGGTGGCGGTGATCTTCGGCCTGTTCGCCTGGTGGCTTTACGAGAGCGAGGGCGCCGAACCGGCGCTGCTGCGCGGCGTGGTGGCGTCGATCTTTGTTGCTATCACCGTCTACGGCGTGACCTTTCCGCTGTTGCCGGCGCTGTTTCCCAGCGCGCTCGTTGTCAATGAACTCAATGCATCGCCCTGCGCCGAGCCGCAGGTTGCGAGCACCGGGTCGTTCCAGGAGCCGAGCCTGGTGTTTCTCGCCGGCACCGGCACACGGTTCACCGATGGGGCGGGGGCGGCCGAATTCCTCAATCACGGCGACTGCCGTTTCGCGCTCATCGATGCGCGCAGCGAACGCAGTTTCATCACCCGCGCCGACGCCATTGGGCTCCGTTATGCCCGGAGTGCGCGGATCGAAGGCTTCAATATCAGCATCGGCCGTCCGGTCGCGCTGTCGATGTTTCGTTCGGAGCAATCACCGTGACGACGGCGCCGGTGGCGCTGCGGCGCTGCATCGACAATTTTAAAACCGCGCTGATTGTTTTGGCGCGTCCGGCGCGCGGACTTAAGCACACGACGCCTCTGGCTTGGCCGGTCACCTGGCAACAGTTCTGCATTGGCGCCGGCATCGCGCTGGCGATCTTTTTCTTCTTGATGATCTTCATCGATGCCGCGGCCATTCGCGGCGTTGCTCACTTGCCGCGATGGATCATCTGGTTCTTCAACCAGATCACCGACTACGGCAAGGGCGGCTGGTTCCTGTGGCCGCTCGGGCTGTTCTTCGTCGCTCTCGCCGCGCTGCCGCCGATGCTCCCACGCCTCCAGCAATTGGTTGTTGCCGCGGTAATGGTTCGCGTCGGCTTCCTGTTCGTTGCCATCGGATTACCCGGTCTGTTCGGCGCCATCATCAAGCGCATGATCGGCCGGGCGCGCCCGATGGTGACCGGGACGATCGACCCTTATGCCTTCAACCCGTTCATCTGGCGCGCCGATTACGCGAGCCTGCCGTCGGGCCACGCCACCACCGCCTTTGCCGCACTGGTTGCGATCGGAACGCTGTGGCCGCGGGCGCGCACCGTGATGTGGATTTACGCGCTGCTCATTGCGGTTAGCCGCGTTGTGGTCACCGCGCACTATCCAAGCGACGTGTTTGCCGGCGCGATCGTCGGCACCGTCGGCGCGCTGATGGTGCGGCGCTGGTTTGCGATGCGCCATCTTGGTTTTTCGCTGGGGCCGGACGGAGCGGTGCGCCAATGGCCGGGCCCGCCGCTGCGCCGGATCAAGGCGGTTGCGCGCGGGCTGCTCTCTGAATAAGAAGCCGCAGTTCGGCGCGCCACGGGACAAGAGACGATGAGTGTAAACGAACCGGCGGTGAGCGTCGTTGTGCCGGTGCGCAACGAAGCCGGCAATATTGCGCTGCTGTTCGGGGAAATCGCCAGCGCGCTTGCCGGCACGCGGTTCGAGGTTGTCTATGTCAATGACGGCTCGACCGACGCAACCGACGCCGAACTCAAGCAGTTGATGGCGCAATACCCGTGGCTGCGGCGCGTGCGCCATACGTCACCATGCGGACAATCGGCGGCGGTGCGCTCGGGCGTTGCCGCGGCGCGCGGCTCCGTCATCGTCACGCTCGACGGCGACGGACAGAACGATCCGCGGTTTGTCCCGGCGCTGCTGCGCGCGCTCGAAACGGGTGCGCCGCGCGTCGGATTGATTGCCGGGCAGCGGGTCGGGCGTAAGGCGAGCGGCTTCAAGAAACTGCAATCGCGCATCGCCAATGCGGTGCGCGGCGCGGTGCTGCGGGACGGCACCCGCGATACCGGCTGCGGATTGAAGGCGTTCTATCGCGACATCTTCCTGCGGCTGCCTTATTTCGACGGCCTGCACCGCTTCCTGCCGGCGCTGGTCAGGCGCGAAGGCTTCGACATTGGTTATGTCGACGTCGTCGACCGTCCGCGCGCCCACGGCGTCTCCAATTACGGCCTTTGGGACCGCTTGTGGATCGGCATTCTCGATCTGGCCGGCGTCTGGTGGCTGATCCGCCGCCGCAAGCGCATTCCGGAAGTTTTGGAGGACTAAATGCTCGTTGACATCTCGCACGCCGTCGGCGGCTATCTGCACGAAGTGTTCCTCGGCAACATGGATTGGGGAATCCTGATCGGCTATGTCGCGCAGGCGATGTTTGCCATGCGCTTCGTGGTGCAGTGGATCGCCTCCGAGCGGGTGGGCAGGAGCGTCGTGCCGACCACATTCTGGGTGTTCTCGATCGGCGGCGGCGTGATGCTGCTCGGCTATGCGATTTACCGCCGCGATCCCGTCTTCATCATCGGACAGGCCTTCGGGGTCTTCGTCTACCTGCGCAATCTGCAATTCGTCATCCGCAGCGGCGGCACCGCGGCGCCGGCGTAGGGCGTTGACGGAGAAACCGCGAGTTGAACGCGTCGTTGCGGGTGGCTGCAAAATGTCCTCTGTGGATGGCTCCCGCATTGCAAGAGTAAATTGACGCAGTGGCATTGGTCGGGTGCAGTCTTCTGTCCGGCCTGTTGATGCAGTCGATTGAGACTGCTGGCCCTGATGGAGTCCGCAAACAAGGT